>ENA-ORRQ01000012-ORRQ01000012.1-human-gut-metagenome-genome-assembly--contig:-NODE-12-length-170360-cov-17.350142_pt1 | contig 170360 bp, 217 predicted proteins | sample MGYA00242177_ERZ509138 | MGnify/ENA primary metagenome ERZ509138 (study PRJEB26280, sample SAMEA2338628) | human gut metagenome | biome: human gut; feature: human-associated habitat; material... | reverse complement strand
AAGTCCGAAGACGAAGAACAAAAAGTTGAAGCTGAAGACGAATCTGATGATGAAAAGTCTGAAGATAAGTCCGAAGATGAACAAAAAGTAGAATCTGCTAAGAAGAAGGTCAAGGCTGAAGAAGTTGAACTTCAAAATAATCAATCAGACTCCAAGATTGAAGTTGATTCTTCTGCAGACTATGCTTTAGTTGATGTTGACTGCGTTGACGACGGTTCCTGCGATGACTTGTTATTTGCGACCATTGATGGTACAAAACATGTGATTAAGAGCAACCGTATTATTGCATCCATGACTGCTGATTCAGCAAAGGTTTGTGGCTGTGGTGACGTTTACTTAGATGATGACTTCGACGAAGCTGTCATTAGTGAATGTGAAGCTAAGGGCTTGCGTGCTGGTTTGCGTGCTATGGGCTTTACGTTGGCTACGGTTAAGATTAAATCTAGCGCTCAACTTAATGCTTCCGTTGCTCGTGCAACCGCTAATGCTAAGGCTGAAATGGTTAAAGCCCAGGACAAGCGCAATGAAGTGATGAAACAATCATTGGCATTGGCTGCCGTTGGTTTGAATCGCAACATGTTCAAAGACTACGAAAATGAACTTCGTAGTGAACTTACAGCTAAGTTTGAATCCTTAGGTGTACGTGGTGCTTCCCGTATTGTTAAGGCTGCGTTTGCCGAATACGGTGTTGATTATGCTAATAAGTTGTTAGTGATTGCTAATGAGATTGCTGATCTTCCGGAAGAAACCCGCGATGGTTTAGCCGCTCAATTAGATATGACTAATGAACCTGATGAAGAAATTATGGCTGATCCAAACCTCTATGGTGATCCCGTAGTTGGTGAAGGTGAAGATGATGAAGATGAAGCAGTTGATTCCGTAGAGGCTGCTCTTCGTAATCCGCTTAAGGCTTTGGCTGCTCATAAAGTCAAGGCTTCTGTGAATAAGCCATTGCCTTTTACTATTTATTAAAGAGGAAAACATAAATGCTTTATATGCCGAAAACTGCTCTCTTCGATTCTGAAGAAGCTGTATTGTCTAAGAGTGCTGTGATTAGCGCCGAAGGTCAGGCCTTAGTCGCAGTTGCTGATGGTTTGAAGGAATCTGCTGGTACTGCTGGTGAAGTTTTCGCTGGTTTCGTTTGCCAACGTGTTTCTGCTACTCCGTTCTTGGAAGACTTCTATTGTGCTGTTGAAGAACTTACGGTCGCTACGGCTGGCTCTGTTGAACTTCAACGTGAACCGTTGTCTAAAGCCGTTGTTGGTTTAGTCAACGTTGATTCTGGTGAAGCTATTGCTGGTGATACGACTGTTTCTGGCAAGACTGTTTCTAATACGAACTTGACCGAAGGTTTGAATGTTCGTGTTGTTTATAAGTATGCCATGAGCGTTGTTGAAGCTAAGAGCCGTTTGGGTGACGTGCAACCTGGTGGTCCGTCTGGTGCCTTGGTTGGCCAAATTGGTTTGATTAGCCGTGGTACGGTTTATACGAACTGCTTTGATCCTGCTGTTGATTGGTCTAAGGCTACTGCTATTAAGTTGGGTGCCAATGGTATCGTCACTGCTGGTGAGGATGCTGAAGGGGTTGAAATTAAGGGTTATGTTGTTGAAGCCCCGTCCGTTATGTATCCGTTCCTTGGTATTAAGTTCAGTGCCGCATAATTAGGAGATATACTTAAATGACTAAACTTAAAATTAACGCCGCCCGTAAGCCGGTTGCGGCATCTGAATATAAGTTCGCTGGCTCTAGCGAATACGCTGTCGGTGCTAATGGCGAATTGAACGCCTCCGACAAGCGTGATTTGATGAACAAGCAAATGCAGTTCTTGAGCGCCGCAAGCCGTGGTTTGGTTGCTTCTGATGGTCAAGTATTGCGTAACGAACAATTGGCTGCTCGTGCTAAGGAAAGCCGTGAAGAATTGTTGGCTATGTTCAACGATCCTTCTGGTCAAGCACAAAAGGTGTTGGGCGAACGTATTGCTGATGCCTTGTATGTGACGGCTAACCGTTCTGGCTTTATGCGTAAGTACTTAGCCAAGCAAACTGTGGAACAAGGTTCTATTCCTCGCTTCCCTGTTCGTCAAAAGAACGTTGTGGCTGTTATGTCTACTAGCCCGACAAAGATCCGCACGCAGATCATGTTGGATAACTGGTACACCCCGCCGGAACTTCAATTGATTGCTCGTCCGTTTGTGACGCAAAATGAATTGAACCAATCTGCTGGTGACGTGCTTGCTGAAAAGTACAATGAAGCTGTTGAAGCTTTGATGGTTGCTGAAGACCGTATGTGGTACAACCAAGTTCAGGCTTTGTCTAATGTTGAAAACGAACAATCTGTTGTTCCTGGTCAACTTACCCCGTACATGCTTGCTCAAGTTATGCAAAAGGTTATGCGCTGGGGTCTCAAGCCTGCTCACGTGTTGATGGCTACTGACTTGTATCAAGACATCATTGGTAATCCGCAGTTCTTCACGGCTGTTGATCCTGTTGCTCGTCACGAATTGCTGTTGACTGGTCAACTTGGTGTGTTGTATGGTATGACGATCACGAGCGATGCTTATCGCTTCCCGGAACACAAGGTTTTGGGTCAAGGTGAGTTCTATATCATCTCTGACGAAATCAACCATGGTGCTTACTCTGACCGTGGCGGTATTATGAGCACGCCTACTGACATTACGACGGAACGTACTCCTGGTCGTGGTTGGGTTCTCCAAGAAACGATCGCTATGTGCGTAGCCAACGCTCGTTCTGTTGCTAAGGGTATTCGTCTCTAATAATTAGTGGGGTGGTAAACACCCCACAAGGAACTTTCAAATGCAAAAACCTAATGTTAGTTTGAAATTTGCCGCGGCTGCCATTACTGCTAGTCGTAAGGCTCAACGTGCTTCTACAAAGACTGTTCGTGCTTACTTCCAAAAGAAGGCACAACAATATTTGATGAAGGCTGCCACTGCTTCTGACGCTGGTCACGCTGTTCGTATGATTACCGCAACCAATATGGCTGCCGTTAAAGCTTCTAAAGCCAAGGTCAAAGCCGACTTTGAAGATACGGAATTTGACGATCTCGACGAAGTCGATATGATTGATGATTCCATTGATATGGATGATGACATTGTTCTTGCTGAATCTGAAGATGAAGATTCTGAAGAAGCTGATGATGACGAAGAAGATAAGGATGATGCTGAAGATGAAGTTGACGCTCGTTTAGCTTCTATTCTTGCTCGTGCTCGTTCCCGTCGTCGTACAATGGCCCGCTTGCAGGCAAAGCGCCAAAACCGTCGCTAATATTTAAGTAGTGGGTTGGAAAAGGGATGATTTGCTTGTCAAGTCGTCCCTTTTCTTCTATTATATTATGGACCGAATCCAGCCGATTGAAAATTTTATATTTGAGGGAGTGGTAAAACGACTTCAACAGGTATTTGGTTGCTACGTTCAATACTGTAATTCTCCAGATACATTGTTGGAAATGCAAAAGATTCGTAAGCAGGTATCCTTTCCTTATTTGTTGTTTAGCTTGAGTGGCATATCGGCTATGGATCAACATTACCACACGAATTATTTGGCTCGACATGGACTCCGTATTAGTCATAGTACTGCGAACGTTTCACAAAAGGTAAAATTATTGCCATGTAAGTTCGACTTCAACTGTAATTATTACACAGATATTAGTGCTGGTAATAATTCTGTGTTGTTTTTTATGAAACGTTGGCTATTTGCACGCCGTTTAGGCTATATGAAGTTCACAGTTAACTATGGCTCAAATAGCTATGGTTGTACTGTTGAACTAGATGAGTCTGTGAGTCAACCTGAAAAGGATGCACAACCTGATTCGTATAGCTTTTTTAAAGTTGATACTAGGTTTAGTGTTCTTGGTTTTATTAGTGAAGAACAAGTTCAAACTGAAGGTGTTATTACTACGGTTAGAACTGAATTAAAGGTTGACAATTCTGTCGAAGCAACTAAAGATTTTACTTGGAAATCATATGGTAAAAATAAGAAACGCTAGTGGTGTTCCATTGTGTGTTAACATTATCAATGAACAAAAGAAGTTAACGCAAGTTAATGTCCAACCTAAGGGTACTGTGGTGCTTCCTAAGGGATATACTGTGGAACCTAACTACTTGGTAAGATATAAATCAGCATTAAGAATTATTAAAAAGGATTAACCTATGTCCATTTTAGTTCAACGTGCTTCTGACGTGCGAGTGACGGAAATAGATTTGTCTCAAATCGTAACCAGTGCTAGCTCCTCAGTGGCCGCTATTGTGATGGTGTCTAAGCAAGGGTCACCAACACCAAAGCATTTTACTAATGGCGATGATTTCTTAACTGAATATGGTAATCCAGATCCACAAGTGTCCTTTACGCATTATGCGGCAATTGACTTCTTTAAGAATGGCAATGATTTGTGGGCTGTTCGAGCTTTAGGCGAGGATTATCGTAGCAGTGGCGTCCTTATGTATTTGGATGGCACAGAAGTTAAGCTCAAACCATTACCCAATGGTATCCCTGATCCTACTAATGTTGACTGGGAACAATTGGATCCAACAATTGACAAGCCGATGGCTGTATTTTATCCGAATAAAGGACCTGGTTCCTATGGTGATAATTTAGCTATTGGTATTTTGAGCAATAACATTAAACCGTTTGAACTGTCTGAAATTTCTGTTAGTACGGAATCAGACGAAGGCGGTAATTTACCTGCTACTACATATAACTATGTAGTATCTAAGATTGCTCAAGGTGGTGTTGAAACCTTAGCCAGTTCTGCTGTGCAGGCAGTTATTGTTAGTTCTAGTGACCAAAATAGTGTGACCATTAGTTGGGAATTAGACGACTTGGCTATTGGTTATCGTGTGTATGGTCGTATTGGTGACGAATATGGCTTAATTGCAGAGCTTGGTTCTGCGGTTGATTCGTTTACTGATGATGGCACGATTACACCAGACGAAACTGTTCAACCAATTTTTGATCCATCAGAAATTCAAGGCAGTCCGACGGCTAGCTTTACCGTTCAGATTTATGATTTAACGTATAATACGTCTACTCCTGTAGAACAGTTTAATTGTACGCTTGGTGAAGCTGTTGATGATTCTGGCTATGCAAGTGAATTGACAGAACGTATCAATCCGTACTCTTCTTACGTCAATGTTCAGTCTAATATGACTGCTTTTGATGAAGATGATTACCCGCAGATGCCTAATATTGAACGCACACAGATGGCTGGTGGGGATAGTGGTACAGCTCCTACGTCTTATGATATTGCAGATGCATGGTCAGTGTTTAGCAATAAACAATTGTACTCCGTTAACTTGTTAATTAACGGTGGTTATGCTAATGCTACTGTGCAAAAGGCAATGATTGAACTTGCCGAAAGTCGTGCTGATTGTGTGGCTTTGTTGGACGTTCCCTCTGCTAACCAACAATGGCAATCCGCTATTGATTATCGCAACTTAACGCTTAATGCTAATACTTCTTATGCATCATTGTTCTGCCCTGACGTGTTAGAATCAGATAACATTAATGGTAAGAACTTGTATATCCCGTTTAGTGGTTGGGCGGCTAGTTTGTGTGCTTACACTGATTCAATAGCTAATGCATCATATAGCCCTGCTGGTTTGAATCGTGGCTTGTTAAACGTATTAAGTACTCAGTACACTTATGACGATGCTCAAGCATCTAATTTGTATAAGGCACAGGTTAACTATACTCGCACGTTTACTGGAGCTGGTATTGCATTGTGGGAACAACAAACATTGCAATCTAAGCAGTCTGCCTTGTCTTGGTTAAGCGTTCGTCGTATTGTAAACGTTATTAAGGTATCCTTGTATAACTATTTAATCTATAGCTTGCAAGAACCTAATGACGAATTTACTGCTCGTACAATCAAAGCTAGCTGTGAAGAGTACTTGCAGACAATTAAGGATGCTCGTGGTATTTATGACTTTACTGTGTCAACCAATACTACTACGGCGGAATTAAACTCTGGTATTCGCAAGGTTACTGTGGTAATTATTCCTCTAATCCCGATTCACGAAATTCAGTTGCAAGTTGTAATTAGTAAGCAAGGTGTAAGCTTTGAAGAAACCTTAGCTCAAGTAGGAGGTTAATTGTGGCTCGTTCTAGTTTAAGTGATATTCAGGGTTCAATTATTGACCCTGCATTGCCATGGAACTTTGACCTCATTTTTGATAAGCTTCCTACTGGCATGTCTGGTGATGTTAGATCACTAACAATTCGATGCCAAGCTACTTCCCTCCCTGGTCAATCACATAACCAAGTTGAAGTTAGCTTGCATGGTGTTGTATTGCGTTATCGTGGACGCAAGACTTTTGGTGGTACGTTTGATGTAACTTTTGCTGAAAACGTCGACTGGTCAACCTATGAAATATTCCGTGCATGGAATAAATTAATGTTAAGTTGGCAAGGCAACACTGGTTCTTCCTCTGCTGTTTATAAAGTGCCTGTAACCATTGTAGTGTACAATGATGCTGGTGAAACAGTTAAAGAGTTTGGTGTTAAAGGTGTATGGCCTCAAGCGGTACAAGATATTCAATTAGATGGTTCACAAGATGATTACGTGCAACCATCTATTACATTCTCATATGACTATACGGATGAAGAGTAATCATGTATAATAGTTTGAATTTAAAAAACTTGGCTTCTTCTGGTGTAGCGATTATTGCTTCATCTATGGTTAATGATCGCTTAGCCAAAGTAGTTATATCTTATAATGGTAAGGTATCCTCTAAGGATATTTATAAGGCTGTCAGTGAACAGCTCAAAGGATTAGGTTCAGTTGTTGAATCCTCCTTCCGTGATTTAAAGATTAACGGACTTGGTAATATGGCTGTTGGCTATGTAAAGGCTAACCGTGAAGTTCGCATGCCTACTGATGCTGAGATTAAAGCTAATTACAAGGTGTTGAGCTCTAACATTTTACGTTCTAATGAAGATCGTACTTTGTGGGAAGTTAAGAAGGGCAAGAATACCACGTATTTAGCTCGTCACGGTAATGATGATCTCTCTGAACTTATTGGACTCTGCACAGCTAATGCACACCCAACGTCTTGTGTTACGCTAGCTGTTCAAGCTTCTGTTAAGCCAGAAAACTACGACTTTGTGTCATTCGTTAATGAATTTGGCGAAATGGACTACGGCTTTGTGGTGTCTGCTAATGCACAAAAGTCAAAGGTCGTTGCTTATTCCAATCGTGATGTAAAGACTGTTGACAATACGGCTGTGGTTGACGCTTTTGAAGTTAAGATTGATCCGTTAACTGCTAAGGCTGTTAAGCGCAAGGTATTAGCTGATACGAAGGACGGTTCTACTGCCGACATGATCGACTACTATCGTGAGCTTTTTGCTTATGATGAGGACTATATGAATGAGTTCCTAGCTGACATTAAGCAGATGTCTAAGGAGATTGCATAATGTATTTTCCATCATCATTTACTAAAGATTTAGCTAAAGCATTAGGTGCCTTTTTTAATAAGACGGGTACTGATGCCCTAGTTGGTATAAGTGCTTATGACTATAAGCGAGTTCTAACCAAACTTAATGCCTTTATCGAAGATACACAAGTAAATTGGGAAGATCCAATTGAAATTGATCAAATTGAATCTAAAAAGATTCTTGATAAAGAAGTAACTTATTGTTATCTAACTTGTGCTGATCAGGATGACGTTTGGGAATTAATTATTGTTGAATCTGACGTTGGTACAGTAATTAGTGTAATTCGTATTTAAAAAAGGTATATAATGAGAGTACTAGCTGATGTTTCTGATAAGCAATATTTTACCAAGCTTGCTCGTCAAATAAAGATGCTATCATCTGAATGTCGTGTTACCGATAATGGCATTTATGGTGTGTCTCAGCTTAAGGGTAAAGTAGTTGCTAAGATCATTGATGACTATTTAACTAGTCAAGGACCTGTGATTTACCAATTGCAAGTCATTGATGTTAAAAAAGTTGCTGGTTACTATATAGCTCGTATGGAATATGTAGATGCAGATGATGATTCGCTAGTCTCTGTGTCTGTATGTGACAGTGAAGCTGATACTTTGGTGTGTGTTGCTGAAGTAGAATACTAATAGTATTTGGGTGGGCTTTTGCTCACCCAATCTGCATCAAATTAGAATGGAAAATAATAATGGCTAATATTCGATTTGTAGTAACTAATGCAGGCTTGCAGGCCGCCATTAATGCAGAACAGCAAGGGCTAAAGATAGTTATTAATAAGTTCTCTGTTGGCAGTGGCTATGGCTATGATCCATCTGTAGATGATACGGATTTACATGGCAATATGCTCTACAGTGGTGAACCAGCAAAATATCGTTATGTAAGTCCTAATACTCGCTTGTTTGTATGCCAGCTACCACCAGAGATTGGCCCTTTTGAATTTGGTGAGATTGGCTTGTGGATGGACAATGGTGTGTTATTTGCATTATGTTCCTTTGAACAGCCTATTGCCAAATATAGTTCCATTGAATCTACTATTAGTTCTAGCGTTACTTTTAACTGTATATTGACTCTTAGTCAAGGTGCAGCCTCGGTAACTATTAACTATGAGGATAACCCTCAGGCTGGTAATGAGATTGAGAACGTTGGTACTTGGTTGGAAGTGAAAACTCCGTCCAGTATGTATTCTGGCATTACTAAGGAGCTAGTTGTTGGTCAATTGGATAATCGAGGTAATCAGACACTGCTAATTCGTGATGCAACCAATGATCGTTGGAATATAGCATCTAATTACTACACCGTGCTTAATCACATTGAAATGACTGCTCTTGGTGAACTTTACGTAGAGATCAGTGGCAGTTCAATGTACACGATTAGTGAAGTAGCGAATTATTATCTACTGCAATTCTCGTACAATACGTTTAGAGTTGCCACAGCTAGTAAGAACGGTGAGGCTATTAGGTTTACGTTTACTGAACCGCTTCCTGAGGACATTATAAAGTCAAATATGCTCAATGTATATTCTTACGACGTAATGTCTATTATTAATACTCTTGGACCACGTACTGCAATTTGGGCTTAATATGGATTATCCTAAAAAATATACACAGGCATTTGCCTCAACCGGTGATTATAATGTAATTCCTGATTCACCTACCCAACCAGGTGAAGGGTTTGCCTCGTTTGCCGAAGGTTTCCCTCCTGAATTGAGTCAACCGTTCAGTCAAAGTGGTAAAGCTGTTAAACGATTAGACATAAACGGAATATTGAACGCTATTACTCAATTCCAGATTTATCAACAAGCAGGTGGTATGTTTAAATATGATGCTACTATAGAGTATAATCCACCTGCTATTGTATGGGATGAAGCGACTAGAAACTTCTACCAATGCGTAAGCTCTAATGGTCCATCTACGTTTACTCAACAACCTTCTACGGATAGTAGGGGTCAGTACTGGTCACCGTTAACTGTGCAAGTTAGAGCTACAAGGCAAGCTGTTGATTCTGCATTGCTTAATCGCCTGCATGAGTTAGAGCAACGTGTGGCTGAGTTAGAAAATAAGCTTGGTTTATAGTTAAAAAGCACCAAAAATGGTGCTTTTTGCTATTTCCACAGCTAAATCAACTACTTATAACGGTTGTATGCTGTACTTTATTATGCTATAATATAGTTAAGCATTTAATAGGAGAAAATAATGCTTACATATTATAACGCTGTGCTGATTCCAGCACGCCTTTTTGAGGGTAAGTTATTTACCCAAGTGTTTTGTTGTTCTACAAAGATTCATAGCTTTAAAGATATGTATCATCTAATTGGCTGTGATACGATCGAACATATAAGTGTAATGATTGACCACAATCATTATGATGTATGGCTTGATGAACTTGGTAAAGTAAATCACCGACCAGCGTGTGTTCGAGTTGAGCAATACAACGATGTGCTAGTTGGTAATATAATAATTACCAAAGGTGGAGATGAATACGAGTGCTTCACTGATGAAGAGCTTGTGGCTATTCAGCAATGGGTATATAATGCTCGACTAGATTTATATAATAGAATTCAGGCATATATGTAAAAATAAAGGGGAGCTAAATTGCTCCCCTTTTTTTATTTAAGGTGTATTATTCGTTGATTAGTTGAACCACGCCATTCGTCCTTGCATTTTAAATGTTCAATAAAAGGTCCATCTACTAGCACATCAATATATTGCAGTAGTGGACTATGTTCAACCTTTTCGTACTTACGACCAGTCCAACACCACACCGATTTACCAACTTCCGCTTTTACACGAGCTAATAAATCGCAGAGGCAATCAGTGAATTGTGGTTCAAAAGGATCCCCACCTAATAATGAGAATCCATCTATCCAAGGTTGCTTTAACTCTCTGATTATTTCATCTTTGATTTCGTCTGTTAGTTTATAACCAGCATTGAAATCCCATGACTCTGGATTAAAGCAACCTTTACAGTGGACAGTGCAACCGCTAACGAACAAGGATACACGAATCCCTGGTCCGTTAGCTGTATCATACTTGTTAAAACCTATATAATTCATAGATTATACATCTATTTCATTGTATTCGATATAGTCGTCAAAACACTCTTGAATGTTATCTTGTACAGTAGCCATATCTATTTCATTATAGCACTCATTAAGTGCCTGATAAACACGGCTAAAGCTGTCATAAATATCATCTTCAAGTGTGCTATCACCTATGTTCTCTATTTCACGACCAAGCTTTTTAAACTCGTTATTAATAGCTTTTAATTGACGAGCTAAATCCTCAACTTTATTGTCAATGACTTGTGCTTGGCGCAAGATCTTTTGCATCTGCTTTGAATCCATTTTATTTCCTTACATACTTACTCGGTTTTTAATCTCTTCCATTTTACCATCGTTCATTCTGGACTTGCCATTCACATTGGAATATCCTAAGTAGCCACAAACTCGACTAATTACTGATATATTAGACGATCCACAATGTGGACATTTAAACAATACGTTGGTTGAATGACGACCACAGTCATTGCAATATGCAGAATCAAAGTTTACACCTTGATAGAATCCTAGTTCCATACCACGCTGAATAATCTTCTTTGTTGCTTGAACATTAGACGGATTATCTAGTCGAATATATTGGATGTGACCACCCTCACAATTGTGGAACGCTTCAAACTCAGCGTTTTGCTTTTCAATCGGTGTAATATCCTCTGTCACATTGCAGTGGAAACTATTAGTAAAATACATAGGATCATAATGTTCTACGTGAGTAAACACATTATCAATGCCTATGCTAGTACAATAGTCATTATACTGCTTTGCCTGCGTAGCACAAAGAGATTCTGCAGGAGTTCCGTACAAAGCATACAAATAGCCATCCTCTTTCTTGAACTCATTAACTCTAGCCTGTAAGTAATGCAGTACGTCATTGGCTATTTGCTGGTCTTCTACTAATCTCTTACCTGACCACAAATAAGTAAATTCGTCTAAGGCAGTAACACCAAACGAAGCAGTCATATAGCGAATTAAATCGCCGACCTCATCATCTGGATCTTTATGTCCTTCATAGAATCCGCCTTGGGTAAATGCTAATGGATTAGAACTGCATTTCTGATGTTTAATAATATCGTAACGCTTTTTAAAGAATTCTCTAATGACTTCCAATATAGAATCGAAGTAAGGCCAGAATTGAGTCTTCCAATCATCTGGGTGTTCAGTTTGAACTACCTTTAGCATCAGCGGTAAGTTTAAGCTCACAGCACCAATATTGCATCGACCAATTGTAATGTACTTACCTTGTTCATTCTTCCATGGGCTTAGATACGCCCTGCATCCCATCGGTGAGGTAATAACACGCTGTTCTGCAAATAACCTGCTCACTGTACCATATTTACTACTAAGTGATAAGTAATCAGGGTACATACATTCGCTACTAGTACGAACTGCTAGATCGAATAATTGACTGCTATATACATCATTGTCTATTTGATCTTGGTCGTATAGGTAGACTAACTTCGGGAACACCACAGGCTTATGATTAGGACCATGACCGTTCTTTCTAGTGTTGAGTATAACAGAATCAATAGTCTTTAGCCAGTATTTATCCTCTGCTGGCAAGTCCTTATCCCATTGACCGAATGTAAGCGTAGTAAATGCAAAATCACCACGACTGCAAGGCACTGTGTTTAGCTTTAATTCCAGGCTTTGGACGCCTTGTTCTAGCTCTCTAATAACTGCCTTTTCAGTAAGCACATTCGCTTTATCTGCATCAAGTCCACATTCGTCTTTGTACGTAGTCCAATATTTATTCCAACTCTTTTTAACGTAAGGTAACAATACCTTGTCAATCTCTGCTAGTGTGAATCCACCGAATTGTTGTGCGGTTGCCACTAGAGTAATATCACCAATTACCTGCAATGCACTCAATACTGTCTTAGGTTCAGTGTAATCCACATTAGACATCGAGAACCCACCCTTTAGTACGTTCCCAATATCAAACAAACAGCAATTGATAGAACCTAGTAATAAATCCCGTAAGTCGTGAATGTATATATCACCACGTTCAATAAGCTCTAGTTCCTTATTAGACAAGTAGAAGCGCTTATACAAAGTCTTAGTTAAATAGCCTTTGATTAACGATCCTTTTGTACTGACTAATGACGAATCAAAGTTAGCATTTTCTCGATCACCCAAGTGTAGCACGTCATCAGCATCTTGCTTGATCTTTTCATAGTCCCGTGCAAAATTCACCTTGTAGAACCGATAGTCAGCGTACTTGTCCGCTACGTCCTTAAATCCACAAGAAGTAAGACTAGCAATAACAATCTCATGCAGGTCAGCTACTGTGACTTCACAAACATTATTTAAATGTGATTTAACCGCTGTAACTACTAGCTGTAATTCATTTTCGTCTAGTTGTTTGTCTGTTCTAAAAGCGGCCTTGTTAACTGCAATCTTGATTTTATTATCATCAAAGACTTCAATTGAATTATCTTTTTTAATTACTTTAATCATAAGGGAATCAGTGTGTAAAATATAACATACTTTATTGTAGGCTTTATAAAATTTTATATTATGAACAATCTATATTATTTACGACTATGGCTATTAAAGAACAAAATCGGCAATGCTTAGAGATCATTGCTCGTATCTTGGAAAAGATATATTCGGCCGTTGAGACAATCGAAGGTCGAACTAGCAATACCCAAAAGGAGGACAACAATGCCAGAAAGTAGCAGCCTAGTTGATCAGTTGCTCTTGCTTGAATCGAAATTTGACGAGCTTTTACCATTATTGCATAACAAGGCTAACTATACAGAAATGTTGCCTGTCGGGGCAATCACCTATTTTGCTAATAATAGCTTAGGGAAGCCTGTTATACCGAAGGGATTCGTGTTTTGTGATGGTCGAGCATACAGTAGAACGATTTACAGTGAACTGTTTGAAGCTATTGGCACTACTTATGGTGAAGGCGATGGTTCTACTACGTTTAATGTTCCAGACTTGCGTAAGCTGTTTATTCGTGGTTGGGATGATCGCATAGAAGATCGTCCCTTAGGTTCTGTTCAACAGGACGCTATGCAGAAAATCGTTGGTTCGTTTGGTGCTCTTGATTCTGCAAGAACTGACGGTGCTTTTGCTCACTATGATAAATCCAGCCATACGTATGCTCGCACGTCTACTGTTAGCTTGTCTGGCATTGATTTTGACTCCAGTCGTGTTGTTAGAACAGCAGACGAAACTCGACCAGTTAACGTTGTATTTATACCATGTATTAAATACACGAACTTTGTGGGCGTCAATGCTACATTCTACTCTAATTCCGATGACCTATATGTTCGTGGTAACGTATATGTCCGCGGTGAGGTGAAAGCTAGCGAACCTTGGGATTTCAGCTATCCAGATTCTGGTATAATTCTCGCATCAACGATCAACGTATTGCACAAGATAGTTGATGACTACGATTATGATATACCGAAAGTTGACATTCAGGGCAAAGTAAACTGCATATTGGACGGTCAGCAAGCAACGGTTGAGTTTGGTGATCCTGCAATTGTTGTCAATGATGCACAGCAGTTCAAAATTGTATTAGCCCAAGACATTGCATGCGATTCCCTGATTTTAGTTTATAACTATCAGTGGATGCCTATGGTTAACCAGCAGGGCAATGTATGGGTTATTGAGGACGAAAACTTCGTAGCAGACTTTACGGATAATTTGAACAAGGCAGACGTACAATTGCAAATAAGAACGATGTACAAAAATTATGAAGGTTAGTGCTTCTATTTTAATGGATTTTATTTCAGTTCTATATGTGTTTGCTCTTGGGTACAAACAACTTGAACTCAAGATGGTCAAAAAAGAGCTGTCACATATTAACTGGGAAGCTTGGGAAACATTAATCCCAAGCATTAGTCGAGTAGTGAAGGACATAAAAGCTGGTAAAGCAGACTATCGACTAGCTTTGGCTGACGAATTAAAGGACTGTTTGCCACAGTTAAAAACTAATCAGCAATATACGACAGACGAATTAGCTATAATTAGCACGATTAAATCATGGCTTGAAAAAAACAGTGATACGAAATGGGCAACTATTGTTCGTAGAGCTCCAATGTATAGCTCTTTCGCTAGTTCTATTTTATACGATGATTCGTTTGATCCAGACATTGTTGACGCCATGAGCGAACTGCTCGATCAGTATAATATATTGAGCAATTCGGTGCTAATTACTACTGATGAACAGGCTAGGTTTAAACGTGATTATCCTGAAGCTTTTGAGGACTATAAACAGCTACGTAAGCAGTTTATAGCCGAGGTTAAATCAGTAATCACGTCCTATATTAACTCTAATGGTGGTAAAGTTCCCTACCAAGATCTATATAAGTTCCTGCAACGTAGAGACTTAGAGTATGTAATACCTCGAGGATTTACGGGACTTATTGACACTGCGTTGGCGTGGTACAGCCCTGATGGACAGCTATTAGACGGTAACTTACCTGTTACTACTTACCCTGTAGTGGAAATGAATCCTAACTTTGGCCCTGACAGTCAATGGGTTGCTCGTGCAATGCCTAATACAGGTAATGCTAAGATGCGATACATTTATACTGTAGAACAAATCAAGCAGAACCAAAAGTTCAAGTTTGATAAAGTGGCTAAGCTGATGCTTAATATGGATTCATATCGCCGTAAGTGGTTAGCGTTAATCCGCAAGTTCGATGGTCGAAAGAAAGACTGTGTCAGTGCTGTTGTTTTAGAGCTGTTGTACCAAACTGCTGGGCGTGTTGGTTCGTTTAACAATGAGCATGGTACTTATGGTATTAATACACTGCGTATTAAACATATATCCCTAACGTCTAAGGGCTCTGTTGTGTTAAAGTACAAAGGTAAGGACGGTGTTAATACCAAGTATATAATCAAGGTCAGTGATGAACCAATTAATAAAGTGCTAATACCAGTGCTAAAAGACTTGGTAGAGAATAAAGTGGATGACGATGATCCAATCTTTACTCTTGAGGATGGTACGTTAGTTACCCCGAAGGACACCAATGCATTATTCAAGAGATTAGTTGGTGACTCGAAGGTCAATGTACATAAAATACGTACATTCAGAGGCACTTTGTTGTTCAAGGAACTAGCAGAAGAATGTAAGATGCCAACAACTCAAGCAGAAGCAGGCAGATTGTGGAATGAAATGGGTAGAGTAGTTGGTGAACGGCTTAATCACATTAGAACTAATGCTAAGGGTGAAGAGAAAGCCACTGGAACCACTGCATTGCAGAACTACATTGATCCATCAATTCAGATAAAGTTCTTTGCGGATGCTGGTTTTAGAGTTCCTAAGCTTCTTGAGAAATATCTATGAACATTCAAATAACTAACTATGGCTTGTCAGTGTTGAACAAGACTTGCAAGCCATTTAATATTGCACAGTTTAGGCTAGGCTCTAACTACGGTTATGTCCCTTCAGTAAATGCAACAGACATTAGTGGTACAGTAGTTTATGAATCTACATTAGTAGGTCCCATAACAGTCAACACCAATGTCTTTAAATACACAATAGCTCTTGACTACGAAGTTGGTGATTTTACTTTTGGTGAAATCGCCTACTTAGATGATCAAGGACAGTGTTTAGCAGTAGCGGTCAGTGATCGGTTAATAACTAAGACTGCCCAAACCAATAATGTTGGTAATTCAATGCGTATTGATACCTACTTGTCTATGGTGGGTACACAATACAATATGTGGAATGACAATATTGGTTCTGACATTGATTTTCAAGTACCAACGCTAAAAGACGTCGACTTATTGCCTGCGGTAAATGATACAGACCCTAATATGTATCTGATTGCTCCGCAGAGTTCTAATGCTAGTTCTATCCTAGCTTATACTGTGGGCAATGGTCTTTGGTATTTTGACTGCTACAGCCTGTCTAATGTTCAACAATTAAGTGTTGTTCGAGCAACGGCTACCTCCGTGGTGTTCAATAGTGCGCAGTTCACTGATGAACAAAAGACACAAATTACGCCTGCCTACTACGGTGATAAAGTAATAGAGTTTACTAGTGGTAAATGCTATTCTGCGTGCCGTACAGTCGTAACTGCTAACGTAGGACTAACCGAAACTGTTCTAACGTTTAGAACACCAATGGCTATTGTGCCGTCGCCTGGGGATACATTCTACTTGTTTAGTAGATCCCAGGTAAGCGTTAGTGCCAGTGTGTTGCCTATAGCGACTACTACTAACCTTGGTGGTGTAATTGTTGGTTCAGGTTTGTCCATTACGCCAGAAGGTGTGTTGAGCAGTGATCCACCTGTTACTTCGGTTAATGGGCAAATTGGTGACGTGCTGATTGATGCTACAGATATTAGTGGATTATCATTAGTAGCTACTACAGGCAGTTATAATGACTTAACTGATAAGCCTTCACAGGTTAGCTATATCTTACCAGCAGCCACTAGAACTACTCTTGGTGGTATTATTGCGGGATCGCAGTTTAATATTGCGACTAATGGTCTTTTGACTTTAGCAGTAAATCCTGTGCTAATGGTTAATGGGCAATCCCCTGATACTTCTGGTAATTTGAACATTCAAGTTGGTGATAAGGTTAGTGGTTTAGTTAATCCACAACAAATACCTGAATTATCCGACTTAAATGACTACACAACAATGGGCTTATATTACTGTGCTGAAGCTGATGTTAGATCATTAGTGAACAGTCCTATTGTTGCTGAAGAATTTAGCTTAGAAGTGATCGCTCTATATAACGGAGGTATGCTCCAAAGAGCTAGTAGTGCTAGTTGGCAGTTTATTCGTGTGCTAAACCTTAATGGTGAATGGTCTGATTGGAATCAGATGTACACGAGAGCTAGTCCTATATTTGCTACTACCACTGATCCTGGTGTAGTCACTATTGGTGATGGCTTATACTTGGATGACACAGGTAAGCTCAATGCTGTAGTTAAATCAGTCAATGGATCTACTGGTGATGTAGTTATTGGTTCAGTAGAGATTGAAGATGCCATTAAGATGTTATATAACGTGGAAGGTGGTGTACCTCAATTAACTATTAACCCAGATCCATCAGATGTACCACCGGCGTCAGAGAATCCAGATGACGATCCTCCACAAAATATGAATTATAATCGTATTGGGTGGAGACACATTCCACAAAATGTACCTTATTATCTAGGTGAGTGGAATGTGAAGGACGGCACTATTAATGGTGATCCTGAACAAGAGCCTGATAACAATGGTACAATTAAAGCCAATGTTGGCGATAATGAGCAATCTAATTATCAGACGTGGAACACCTCGTTTATTGTTTTGAAGGTTGTTGTACCTGCTGATACACCAGAAGATATTATTGCTGATTCTGAATTGGATGGGCAGATATTTACTGATGGTCAATACATTGCCTCTATTGGAGGTAAATGGCAACCTTTTATTAACCCGGCATTAACTGGTTTACCGAATAATGCACCGAAGGGTACAATGTGTTATTTCGATGGTGAAAAGTGGCAAACTATACCACAAGGCAAACCAGGAGATGTACTTACTTTAAATGCAGAAGGTATCCCTGCGTGGACAACCTCAATCACACCTCAAGGTGGTTTACATATTAATTAATCATGGATATTATAGATTCAGCAAAAGAACAAGAAGATACTATTTTGTCTAAGACACTTGAAAACACCAGAGCAAAAGCAAGTCATCGAGAATTGATACCTTGTGGTGAGTGTTATAACTGTGGTGAGCCAATTAAGCAAGGTTTGTTTTGTTGTGCAGAGTGTCGAGATGAATATGAGCATTATTTAAAATGCTTGCGTATTAATGGACGAAGGAAATAAATTATGGAACCAACAAGCTGTTCATTTGTGTTGGATACAAGCTTAAAAGCTGGCACGGCTAATGTATTAGCTCAGAAGCAGTTTAGTCGAGCTATGTATGAAGGTACCAGTAATTGTATCTGCCAGCTTAATTTAGAACCTGGCAAGTCAGTTCATGATGAACAAGAATGGTCGTTCGTGTCAATTATGACTGACCAACCATTATCTGTTACGTTTGTAGATGCAGAAGCGACTATTATTACTTTGAAATGTAATAAGCTATTAATCCTTGACAATACTGTAAGTGATGTCATTGTGGTTAATAATGGACAAGAGAACGCAACAATTAGTATGGCAAAATTAAAATGATTATGTTAAATATGCTGATTGCCATAGGATGTGGTATTGCGGCGTATTATTGTTTATTACTCATAGCTCATATATTAACCCATTTAGCTGTACTAATAGGTAGAATACATGTTTCAAAATAATATATTGTTAGCATTTATACTAGGTATTATCTGTGGCTATTGTTTTGGGCATATGCAAATTTAATATTATAGACAGGTAATAAATAATGAACGTACAATTAACATCTTATGGTATAGAGGTTTTGAATAGTACTTCAAAACCTTTGCAAGTAACTCGATACGTGTTAGGTACTGAATGTGGATATATTCCAGAAGTTAGTGCAACAGGTATTCGAGGCAATTCAGTTTATACAAACACTCCTGTAGGTCCTGCTGTAATTAATGCCAACACTTACCAATATACGGTATTGTTAGATTATCCAGTAGGTCCTTTCTCTTTTGGTGAAATTGCTTTGTTCGATGAGCAAGGCTGTGTAGCTGTCGCAGTTAGTGAAAATCTAATTCAAAAAATGAGTGCAACGAACTCAGGTAGTGGTAATTCCATTCGTCTTGACATTTATTTGTCAATGGTGAGTGGCAATTACAATACTTGGGGTGAATACATTGGTTCGGATATCAGCTCTCAAATCCCAGTGGTTGGCAACTTAGATAATTTGCCACCGGTACAAAAGAGTGATCCGAACTTCTATATTATTGCACCGTTTAGCTCTTCAAGGAGTGCAGTACTGGCTTACACAGCTGGCAATAATGGACTGTGGCATTTTGACTGTTACAGCTTCGCTAATATTCAATCATATACTATTCAAAGTGTTAGCACAAAGTCAGTGACGATTGACATTAGTGGTTTGACAGCACAAGAACGTCAAGACTTAATTGCCATTAACTATGGCGATAAAGTTGTTGAGTTTAGTTCTGGTGCATGCTACTCCATTTGTCGTACAGTTAGCCGAGTAACTGTTCAGTCTAATAAAGCAATTATTAACTTCAGAACACCGTTGGCTATTTTACCAGCAGTTGGTGATACCTTTATGTATTTGTCTCGCACTCCTTTGAGTACGCAACAAATCGAAATTGCATCACCTGATCAAGCTGGTATAGTTAAGCCTGGTGAAGACTTTACAGTTGAAGCTGATGGTTCAATGAGCTTGTCCTTCAATCCTGTAAAGACTGTTAATGGTGTGCAACCTGATGATGAGGGTAATGTAGAGCTAGTAGTAGATCCAGTATTGGAATTAAATGAAAATGATGACTTGAATTTAATAACCACCACTGGTACATATGCTAATAAAGATCATCATGTGTTAAATGCCCCTACAGAGAACATGGAATTTATACTTGAAGTTACTGATGCTGATGAGATTATCACGCAAAAAGTAACTTCTGATGTGATACATATTCGTTATTTATCTAACGAATTATGGTCTGACTGGGAACTTGTTTTATCAACGAATACCGCAATCCAAGGCGGTACATTTTAACTTTTAATGGATTAAAATAAATGGCAAGAATCCAAAATATTGAGTTATTTTACTCTGCGACAGCTGGTAATAAGCCAACAATCAATACAAATCCTGCGACAGATATTAGTCGTGGTGAAATCGCATTGAACTTGGCAGACCGCTTAATGTTCGTGCGTGTTGGCTCTGGCGAGGATGATTCGCAAGACCAGTTGTTGGAAGTCAGCTTAACTGCCGAAGCATTGTCTAAATTGACTGACGTTGCTTTGTCCGGCTTGGCTGAAAATCAAGCACTAATCTATAACGCTGATGGTAAGTGGCATAACGTCACGCTTACTTCCGCTTTAATCTCTGATTTTGTTGAAAAAGTTAAGACCATTGCTTTACCACTTGAAGGTGGTACGCTTACTGGCTTAGCCAAGTATAATGCATCAGTTAGCGAAGAAAGCTTTGATGATCAATCTTTGGTAACCAAGCACTATGTGGATGCTGTGGCTGCTGGTTATGCTCCTCATCAAGCTTGCGAAACTGGTAGCTCCGCTAATGTTGAAGGTGTTTATGCTGATGGCGGAACGCCTGAATACCCTGGTGTTGGTGCTACATTTACGCTAACTGCCAACACTGGTAATGCTACGGTTATTAGTGGTGTTACGTTAACTCAAGGCATGCGTGTTTTGCTAGTTGGTCAAACAGATCAAAAGCAAAATGGTGCTTATGAAGTAACGACTGTTCCTGCTGAAGCTACTGGTCAAGTTGTATTGACTCGTGCCGAAGACTTTGACGGTAATCCTGCAACGACTTATCGTAATGCTTCGTTCTTGATTAGTCAAGGTACAATGAAGGGTAATGTTTATCGTTTGGAAAATGAAACGGTAACCTTCGGTACAGATAACATTACGTTTGTTCAAACTTTTGCTCCTACACAGTATGTTGGTGGTGATGGTATCACTGTTACTAACAACACTGTAGCAATTAAACAAGGTGCTACTGTTAAGGTAATTGGTGGTAATGTTGAAGTCGCTTCTGGCAGTGGTAACGAAGGCAAAGTGTTGACTGCTGGTGGTGATGGCACGGCTGCTACATGGCAAGAAGTTGACTTCTCCAACTTCGTTACTTTGGATGGTGTACAAGCCATTACTGGCATTAAGACCTTCCAAGCAATGCCTAAGATCAATGTTGCTCAGACATTTGAAGATGCGGCTGACGATGACGTTGCTAAGATCGGTACTTTGAAAGAAGCCGTTACTTATACCGATAAAAGTCCTAATGGTGCTACGGTGGCTGTTGGCGGTATCGCTAAGGGCGAAAAGTTAAGCGATGTTACGTTTGTCGAATTTGCTGATAAGTTACTTCACCCGTATGTGGCTACCTCTGGCGTTGGCTTGTCTTTGAGCCCGACCAATGGTGGTACTTTTGAAATGGGTACGACACAAACGGTTACTGGTGCTACGGTTCGTTGGACGGCTGGTTCTCAACAAGTTACTAAGGCTGAAGTGTTGGTCGGTGGTTCTCCCGTTGGTCAAGCTGAAGTAAGCTCTGGTACATCTGTGTCCGTAACTGTTAGCGATTCAATTAAGGCTAATAAGACCTTTACTGCTCGTGCAACCGATCCTACGAAGGCTTACACTGGTGGTAATGTAACCTTTACTTTCGTTTATCCGTTCTATTGGGGTGTAGTTGCTTCAGGTGCTCCTGTTGACTCTGCCGCAATTGTTGGATTGACGAAGAGTGTTACTAATAAAGGTAGTAAGACTGTTTCTTACACGACTAGCGGAGTTCAACAAGCAGTGTTTGCCTTCCCTGCTAGTTATGGCGACTTGAAGTCCATTATGGACCAAAATAACTTTGAAAACATTGATACGTTTACCAAGTCTACGGTTCAAGTAACTGGACTTGATAGTACACCACAGCAATATCATGTATATGTGTCTAACGTCAATGTTCAAGGGTTTAGCTACACGTTCAAGTTCTAATCGAGGATTTATTTAAATGGCAAATATTAATGCTTCTATTAAGACAGGTTCTGGCTTTCTATTAAAGAACGCTCCATTGGACTTGAAACTTACGGCTGCCACTATTGCAGAGCGTAATACATATATTGCATTAGGTAATAATGTACTTTATAAAGGTGCTATTGTCTATGTAGAAGAAGATAATACGTTCTATGTATTCAATGGTACTGATCCGACAGGTGAAGATTATTCCGCTTGCTGGGATCACTTGATTCCTTCTGATATTGAAGGCGGTAACTTCGCAACATTAAATGGCACCAATGCTTTTACTGGAGCTAATTCTTTTACACAAGCTCCAACAGTAAACGGACAGGCTGTTGCTACGACTAATGATGTTAGCGAAGCTATTACTGGTGCTGTTGGTGATACGGTTCAAGCCCACAATGATAAACTTGATGACGTAGCAGGTTTGAGCGCTGGTTTGCTTGCTGGTACTGCTGACGCTATTGTTGGTCGCACGCTTGAATCCACTACGTTAACGGTTACCAACGGTGACGGCGTTGCTGGTAATCCGACTGTTGAATTAAAGGCTGTTGGCACAGCTGGTACTTACACTAAGGTAACGACTGATGCTCAAGGTCGTGTCACTGCTGGTGAAAATCCAACCACACTTCAAGGTTATGGCATTACTGATGCTTTACCATTAAGTGGTGGCACGATGACTGGTGCTTTGAAGGTTTTAGCTCCAGTTGCTGATGATGACGCAGTTAACAAGAAGTATGCTGATAGCGTTGCTTTAGGTTATACTTTCCACGTCTCTTGCGCTACTGGCTCTAATAGCAATGTTGAAGGTACATACCAAGACGGCTCTGGTGATTCCAAAGGCGTTGGTGCTACCTTTACATTGACTGCTGACACTGGCAACACGACACAAATTGGTGGCTTGACTTTGCGTCAAGATATGCGTGTGATGTTGGTTGGTCAGACCGATGCCAAGCAAAATGGTTGCTATAAGGTCACGACGTTCCCTGGTGAAGCAACAGGACATGTTGTTTTAACCCGTGCTGATGACTTTGATGGCGATCCTGAAATCAGCTACAATGGTGCTACCTTCTTAATCACTCATGGTGATTTGCGTGGTACGTCTTGGCGCTTGATGAACAACGGCAAGATTACATTTGGTACAGACGAAATTAACTTCGTTCAAATTTCTGCTCCAAATGAATACTCTGCTGGTGATGGTATTTCTATCGAAGCTAACGAAGTTTCTGTTAAGCAAGGTGCTACCGTTAAAGTTATTGGTGGTAACTTGGAGGTTGCCTCCGGTACTAGCAATCAGGGCAAGGTCTTAGTTGCTCAAGGTGATGGTACGGCTGCTTCTTGGCAAGCACTTGACTTAAGCTCTGCTGTTCAAGGTACGTTGCCTGTTAATAAAGGTGGTACTGGTGCTACCACGTTGCCTGCTAATCAGTTGATCATCGGCAATGGTACTGATGCTGTTGGTTCTGTAACTAACGCTGATGGTGTGTTGGTTGGTTCTACTGCTGGCGCTCCTGCTTTCGGTAAGGTTAACTTAGCTTCTCATGTTGAGGGTGTGTTGCCTGTTGCTAACGGTGGTTTCGGTACAGCTACACATACTGAAGGCGCTATCGTTGTTGGTGGTGCTGGCAATGCCTTGGCAGAAGTTGCTCCTGCGGCTGGTGTTTTGAAGTCCACTGGTACTGGTGCTCCTGCTTATGGTCAAGTTGATTTGACGACCGAAGTTAGCGGTGCTTTACCAATCGCTAATGGTGGTACTGGCGCTACTGAAAAGGCTCAGGCTTTTGCTAACTTAGCTCCTGCGGCTACTACTAAGGGTGACATCATGTACTATGATGGATCTCAATGGGTTGCTTTTGCTAAGGGCGCACAAAATAGCTTACTAGGCTATGGTGCTGATGGCTTACAAGTTGTGACTAAGATTAGTGCTGGCACATTTTAATTAAAATGTGGGGTGGATTAATATCCACCCCGATGATGAGGTTTATATGGCTGATTTAAATATTCCTGTAAGTATTCTTTATTCAGAAAATGCAGGAACTAAGCCACAAGCAACAAGTGTAGAAGTAGGTCAGTTATGGATTAACCTTGCAGACGGCACCTTTGGTTCAAAGAACAGTAGCAATGCAATAGTTAGTTATGGGTTATTAACGGAAGCGCAGAGAACTCAAGCATTAGCTGATGTTACTTGGGGATCAATTACAGGAGATATTACTCAGCAATCAGATCTTCAAACATCATTAAATGCCAAAGCTAACTTGTCTGGAGCCGCTTTTACAGGTACAGTTACCATAAGTGGACAATCGGTAGCTACCGTTGATCAAATTCCAGATGTATCTGGATTTGCACCATTAACAGGTGCAACGTTTACTGGTAACGTAACTGCTCCAGCTTTTATTGGTAATGTCTCAAGTGCGACAGTTTTACAGAATACCAGAACTATTGACGGTATTTCATTTAATGGTTCAGCTAATATTAGTCATTATGCTGTGTGTTCTACTGCGGTCGATGCTATTGCTAAAACAGTAACCATTACAGGATTTACCTTAGATGTAGGGGCTACTGCTATCGTTACATTAACTAATGGTAATTCTGCTACTAGCCCAACACTAGATATTAGCGGAACAGGTGCTAAAGCTATTGTTAATAGCGGTAAAGCATTAGCCAATGTTACAGCTGGCATTACTTTAATGGTTGTTTATGATGGCACAAATTATCAAGTTGTCGGTGATGTTGATAGTATAGACTTTAGTCAATATTATACTAAAGAAGAAATGGATGCTAAGTTCCTGCCGATTATGAAGCCTTCAGCTAAGGGTACCTTAAGCATTTATGCTCAGACAGAAGCAGAAGCAGAACCTGTTATCACTGCCTACAATGCGGCTAAACAAAGTGCCGCACAAAATAGCGGTGCGCTGAATTGCTACACTAAAGAAGAAACAGATGCTTTATTCGCAACAATTGTTAATCCAGTAATTATTGACACGTTAACAGTTGAAGATGAAGAGGTGACTCAATAATGGCAGGAAATGAAGGTTTATTAGAGCTTAATGGTAAGGATATAGTTCAGGTTATTGGTGAAGAAGCAGTTCCTCGTTCTGGTGATATTGATGCTACTACGTACAATCAAAAGAACTATGCTTTAAGTGGCTCTAGCTATACTATTACAAAGGATAGTCCTGATGTATTATACCTAGAATTAACATCAGACTTTACTTTTACTATTACTGGCAGTGCTGATACCAATCGTACAATCAAGATTCAGATTCATAAGGCTGCTTCTGTAGCGTCTACTACGACGATTACTTGGTCTGGTGTGACTGAATGGTTAACCGATGGTAACTCAGCTCCAGTATTTGGTCAAGTCGCAAGCACCGAGCAAAACTTAGTGATTGCTATCTGCTTGTCTAACACGGTTGTTTTAGCCAATACATTATATAACAGCGAATCTGGTGTAAGCGGTGGTACTGTTTCTGCTTCACAAATTACTGGATTATCTGATGCGATTACTCAAGCGGTTGGCGATAAGTATTTAGATAAAACGCTTGAGGAAGAAACGCAGACTGTCAATGGTAATGTATCATTTAATGGTGGTCTGACACTAAATGGTGGTGTGACAGCAAGTAGTGGTGTTAATTTTACAGGTTCTGTAACTGTTCCTACACCAACTTTAGAAACTCAAGCGGCTAATAAGCAATATACAGATGGTAAGATTAGCTTGACTGGTAGTCGTGGTCAGTTAGCAGGTTATGAACAATGCGCAACTGTCACTAGCTTAACTCTAACCGACAATTCCGCTGATTCTAACTATTACAATTCGACTTCTGCAATTACGGTCAATGATGGTACTACTGGCATGAGTTGGACTAAGACAGTTAAACTCACTCAAGTCCCTGCTTCGGTTAACATGACTGGTAATTGGACGTGGGTTGGTGGCTCTGCCCCCACAATGGTTGTTAATGGGTTATTGGTTTTCACGTGGCAAAACAATCACGGCTTAATCAATTTCCCATCACCTAGTGCGTAAAACAAACTGAGCTGTATCAAATACAGCTCAAATATTTTTAAAGGAAAAATAATGGCAACTCGCTATCTTTACAATGATAAAAAGTACACGAGCCTCTGGTCATTACGTCAAGCTATTTGGCAGAATGAACATAAGGCATATGGCAATCCTATTACTCAGCAAGAATGGGATGAGATTGGGATCAAAGTGACTGTAGAGGAATATGATCCTCTTGATGAAATGAATCTTGAAGCATTACGTGCTCGTTGTTTATCATTGCTTGAATCTCAGTTTACTGCTTATCGTAATGCGTCAACAACGTATGTTAATTCTAGCTTAGGTTTCAAAGCTAATGCCAACATTACAGCTTACAATAATGTTGATGGTATTTTGCTCCAAGCTGAAATGGGTGCTGGTACATTAAGCGAAGGCAAAATCGCTTTCATGGATTTTGATAATCAAGTGCAGATGCTTGATGCTGATCAATTGAAGATGTTGAAGCTCGAAATTTCAGAAAATGGTAGTCGTGCTTATGGCGTAAAGTGGCAATATCGCACTCAGATTGAACAAGCTCAAACCAATGCTCAACTAAAAGAATTAATGGCATTTAATTTTGATCCAGTTGAAGAAGCTTAATTAATAAAAGGGTGGAGTGTTCCACCCTTTTATTTTATTCACATTGTTAATATTTATACACCTATTTATGTCAGAATTGCAGAGGATTTAATAACTAGGAAGAGCATAAACTGGATTAAAGTCGTTAATAAATGTTCCGCACGCAGGACTATATCCAATTCCTGTTGAGGCATCCCGATCTATAAAAGCCATGTATTGATGAATTGGTACACCTATATAGGTAGGAATCTTAACAGAAGAATTACCAAGTATAGTAATTTCTTGGTATAGTTGGTCTTGCCCTATAAATTCATTATCAAAATAAATTGTTTGTGGGTTTACGCCGTCATTGACAATAGTTAATGTAGTTTTAGGCGCAGATTTTTTATTATAAAATCTTATATTGCCTGATACTATAGTATTATTAAAAGAATCACTCTTGCTTAATAACCCACAAACTACGCCTTTTGCACCAGTAGGATCATTTATTAACAACCCACCATAATTTATTGTTTCATCAGTATAACTAACTTCTACCACCATCCAATTTTCAAAAGGAGTAAAGGTATATCCTGATATAATAAAATCAGTAGCTGTCCAATTGGCACTATCATTGGTTATAAAGCTAGTAATAGATATTTTGCTATCGTATATAGTATGAACAAGAGGGTTTATAGATTCAATTTTGTAATTTGCTCCACGCGATATACTCTCATAAATATAAGTCCCAGCAAAGCTTATTTCCTCATATTCAGGTAGAGCTTCCCCCCCCCCAATGATCTAAGCATCAAATCATTTTTCATTATGACCACCAATTCCTAAATTTCTTAAGTGTATTAAACAAGGTTTCAATATCTTGGTTCATCCGATGGGCTTCAAGCTCATATAACTTTCTACTCAGCTTACGCTCTGTTTGTTCATCTAACTTTCCTTCTGTCCCACCTTCTCTGTATAAGGTAAATGGTACGAATCCATCTTTATCCTTTTCTCCAATTTGGTGTTTTAACTCCCCATATTTTTTATCAAATTCAGCCCATTCCTTTGCACAATAATTATCTTCTAATAAGCGATCAATACAGTCAATACAGGACTGAATTTGCCTTTGTGCTTTTTCGTCTCCTTCAAAACCTTTAATCTCTGGCTTAGTTAGTTCTAAGCATCTTCGAAGTACCACAAGGGTATGATAAGAATCCCATGGTCTAAATGACCATACTACACTAAAAAATAGTTTACAGTTCTTAATACCATGGCATAAATTATCAAACCAGTTCATTATTTCGGACCTCCAGTATCACCACCACCTGTTTGTACTCCACCATGTACGTGCGTTTCAAGTACAATACCGTTAGATTCAATTTGTCCACCAGTGTTCCTAATACCACCAGTAATAGTAGCAGTACCGCCACCGAACGGAGTACTGAGCGGACCAGTTTGTACTGGACAATTGAATTGAGCTATACTAGCATCAACTCTAAATGTATTGCACTTATAATTTAAATTACCACTAGCATTGACCGTACCATTAGAGGTATTCACTGTAGTATCACCATTAGTCGTAATATTACTGTTACCACTAATATTTACAGCCAAATCTTTTGTACAGGTAATACTTAGTGTACCTTGTTCTATGTGAAACGTTACCCCTGATACATGATTATAGTTAAATATATTATTTACCGTATCAATGTCCAACGTAGAACCAGAAGGATCAACAGTTCTGTATTGCCCTGGCTGTAAATCCTGTATTTCATTACCTTGGACTAACAATCCACCAGAGTAATAGGCAAACTGTGGATCATTGTCTTGCAATTCTACTACCACTGTCGAGCCAACAGCAGGAACACCAAATTGTCCTACATTAGCTCCTTGACCAAATGGGCTATGTTTAATCGGAAATATCCACGGCACTTCCCCTAGTTCCGGGTCGAATAAATTACTTACCGCAACTTTAACTCGATCTAAATGTAAGGGATCATTATTATCTATAACAGTACCACGGTATAGCCTTGATCCTAATTTTTGCTGGGGTAGTTGACTGTTTAAACTATTAAAGCTCATTAGTTTACACCCTTACGAGTACATGTAATACGTTCACCGTAATTAACACCAACAACACAAACCGTTCGGGTGTTTACTACGTACAATCCACTATCACTAGTGTCTAATGTTTTAGACGTCTCATTAACTGAAAGATTAACACCTACTAAAGGATATAGGTTACTAACTGAATTTAACATCATTGAACATTCAACATTATACAGTTTACTGTACCTGAAATTTTGGTACGTACCCGCCCAAAAATGTTCATTGGTATCCGTTGATAAGCAGTTAAGTTCAACAATACCCCGTTTAATTTTGGTATTAATATCAGTATTAAAATTAGGACTGCGTTCTGTGTTTAGCGTGACTAGCGAACTATAGACTCCCGATTGCTGAATGTCACTAACAGACATCAATGAAGCATAACCACCACTAGCACCATTAAGACCACTGTTAGCTTGCACGTTGATATCTGTAGCGGTATAGCAACCTTGTCTATTATCATCTACAACTACTGTATATTTACTATTAGTAATAGCATTAACATCTTTATAAGCCAATGTTCCCTGCAGGTATAAGCACCTAACCATATAGGAAGTATTGGATCTATAGCCATGACTGGCTACGTAGGATACAAAATCACAGTTAGTTCTATTACCTTGTACCCACAATTGGGAATCGTGTGTAGTATCACCAGTATAGGACAGCCCACAGGTATGTGCAATTGTGCTTAATACACTGGACGAACTACCACGGTAAGTTTGACAGCTAGTAGCAAACCAATATAAGGGACAGTCTAAGTAGCCATCTATCTTGTACGTATTGACTTTACCATTAAACTCACTTTGGAATGAGAATATTCGGAATGTACATTGCTGAATAGCTTGTCCACTAGTTAACAAACTAATCTTTATTCGTCTCCCGTCCAATAGTGCATATTTGGTAAAGAACAATAGCCCATCTTCGAGTTGAAGGAATAACGTTGGTATTGATATTTTGGTTGATTCAACCATGTACATCTGAGTCAGCGTAGTACCATTTTCAATTGGTACTTCTACGAACTGATCTACTGCTACTTCATATTCAATAACAACTGTTATTCTATTTTGTAATTGATATCCCATAACTAGATAGTAGAACGAACAATAGTGTTAGTTGACTGTGCCTGACTTAATAGGGATAGTACATCGCTCTTATTTGGAATGTTGAGTACTAATCCGGGGTATAAATCATTTAAAGGATCACTAAGACCATTAAAGGCTAGTATTATATGCCACAAGTCTGTAGTGCCATACACATTAAAACTAATACCAGGCAAATTAGCTACGTCTTTTGCAGTCACTGTATAAGTCGTATAAGGACGTAAGTTATACCGTATATTCTTATACCTACTGCTAAACACGTTATAGGTATTGCTCTTTGTATTATACGGAGTGCAACTGCTCCACAATAATATACTAGCCATTATGATTGTCCAAACATTGTGGTTAAATCTTCCTGCGTTGGCATAAATAGTGGTTTAAAGGACACCTCAACTGTAGCACTCATTGGGAATCCTGTAGCCGCCTCAATAATGTTCTTAAAGCTAGTTTGAACATCAGTGATAACCACTGAGGGAAAATATAAGTAACGTCCTATGGATATACTTATTTGATTTCTTAATCTACTAGCTTCCCCATTAAGACCAATCATTCGATTAACCATCGAACTGCTTTGTTCTTTAGAAGTAACTACGTCATCAGACGAATTAGACGTTTTACCAATGTTGCTACTGTCCTTATCAGAACCAAAAAACTGATTAATCACTGCATCAACGGAACTACCGAACGCATCACCTACAGTGGACAGCAAGTCATCAACACTAGGACCAGGGGATTTAAGCAGGCCATTATCACCAACACTAGGAGTAACCATTCGCAATAAGTTCATTACTGGAGTTTTAATGTCAGTAATAGGGTTGCTGTCTGTCTCTAATTCTAATGTAAAATTAAACGTAGGTATTGCCGTGCCTTGCCACAATTGTGCAGTTAGCACAGGTGTCATAGCCTTACGACCATAGAGTGTAAACAGTGTACTAACTACTTTATTAGACAGCACAACTTCAAAGGGCGAATCATATTCACTAGACATAGCAAAATCAAATTCAGGCCCTAGCCACCCTTTTACCACTCGTATTGCATTTTGTTCGTTCGCTTCTCTAGTACCCCACGAAGAGCTTGAATCGTTTTGCTGGTAAATAATAACTTCATAAGCTCGTTCAATTTGTTTACTGTCATTCATTCTTTAGTCCTGTAATAACGACCTTGGTACTTAACAGGTATTTGATGATCCTGCGATTTCACAGTAGGAGCTACTAATGGTTTACCTTGTATTTTAGGCTCAATTATACTCAGCTCTGTGTTAGTCAAGTTAATCCTAGCGTCCGCCATAGCATACGTCTCAGCTAGTGTCTTAGGTCTGCCTGTTGCTCTATCATAGAAGTAGTCTTCGTTAGCTCTTATTTGAGCCAATCCACCTTTTATTCTTGATTGAACAACAAACGACAATTGACTACTATCCTGTTCGTAGTTTCGTATTAAATTCCGACCACCACCAGGACCAAACACGTACATCAAATACACTTCGGTTGCGTTAGGCGTTCTACCTAACTTCTTGCTCAACACATGCTTAATGTAGGCAGCACTGAATATTGATGCACTTAACACATCATTAGGATCATTCTTTAATCCATACAGTTTGTTGAACTGTTCATAGTGATCGTTCCAAGTAGATGGTATAATCTGAAATATACCTTGGGCTTTACTGTGGGGATTAACCGTGTTTAGACCAAATGCAGATTCAGCCTTAGCAATTTGCAACATTAATAGAGGATCAACACCTACTATATTTGCACCTTGGACAATTAAATCAACAACCGATGATTCCTTTAAGTACCTAGAGTAGTCTGTTACTTTTGGTCTCTTGATTTGTTTAGGATGCTCATACTGCCTTTGACGGTTCTTTACAGCATGAACAACAGCACCAATAGCAGAACCAACCACAAGTGTACCTAACACAGCAGGATTCATTAACAACCGAACCAGTATTGATAGTCCAGTAGTAGCTACACCAAGAGCTAACCGTAGAATACCACTAACGGCAGTACCTATAATAGACGCTACTCTTTGTAGTTTCAACAAGTCTATGATTTCACCAATGCCTTTGTTATTATCTACACCTTGTAGCTGTTCTACTTGTTGCTCCTGGTTTGAGTACATCAATTGTATTAAAGCCAAGCTATCCTCAGGTTCTAACTGTCGAATAGCTTTTAAATCACTTAGAGCTAATTCACTAGTAATCATCGTGTAGTATTCAACAGAAATAGGTCATCATTATTGCGGTAGCCTAGCATAGGTACTGTGCTAAGTGTCATATTAGGTACAGAACTGCCACCACCATTAGGTTGTTGTTTTGAACCATTTTGTGCAATCATTGACTGCAATTTATTCGGTGCAACCGCTACAGACACATCTTTATCAGTAACATGCTGTTTTAGTTCACTAGTGGCTTGTGGCTTAGTAACTGTTGACTTAGGCATTGGCGTAGGTGCCGCAGATACTTGACTCGTTTGACTATACTTTGGACGTTCTTGATGCTCAAATGTATCAATTACTTTGCCTTCCGTCTTTTCAGGTACTGCAAACTCTTGGTTGGAATCATCATAGTGATAAACCTTTTGCCTTACACCTTCGTCTGGTTTATACATAGTAGTAATAGTACCAGAAGCATCAGTCATAGGCTCTTGTTTTTCAACTACCCAACCTTTATATTTGCCACTGTCAATAACCGTAGGATTATAGTCGCTAACAGACGTACTGATTTTACCTTCCTTGTCCTTCCTAATAACATGGAACTGACCAGTATTTTCGTCTGGGAATACAGTTACGGTATCTCCATTAGCATCAGTACCCTGTGTTGGCTGTTGGGGCTCTACACCACTAGTAACGTCAGAAGTTAGCTTATCTCTTATTGCTGGTGGCAGTAGAGATAAGAACCAATTCCAAATAGTAGAACCAATGGAGTTTAGCACATCAGCCCAATCAACACGCTTTATAACTTTATAAATAAGGTAGCCTAATGCAGGTAACGCAAAGAAGCCTAGTAAGGACGCCAAGCCACTGCTAACCCCTAACTTCTCTAATATGTCCTGCGTTTTCTTAGCTGTCTTGCCCTGAAAAGCTATTGCATTAGAGAACAGCTTACTGATTAGCCGACGTTTATTGGTTTTTGACTTGTCCTTTGCGCTCTTTACTTCCTCAACGTCTTCGATGTCAAAGTGCTTTTTAAATACATTGACTAACCAATCAGAAGAGGTCTTAATATCAGTTAATTGCTTATCCTGTGATTCGTTAGAATCAACAATTAAATCAATTATCGGATCTAAGTTATAAGGCTGTGGTTGAATTACTTGTGGTAGTAGAGCGTTAGCAGGCCCTAAGTTTACTTGACCTACATCCACTGGTTCATCAGTAGGATCAATGTGGTTTAGCAATGGTACATCTGTAGCCTGTGTAGCCGTAGGTGAATCATTGGCTTCCAGAAGTTGTGCCTTTACATCATCCTTCTTCTGCTTAACCCTTACAGCATTTTGCTCTTGCTCGTGCTTGAGTTCCCATGCTGTAGGGTAAATAATCTGTTCTGCTTTATCTTGAAGCCAATTACTAAACTCAGTGTACTGCTCAATATAGTTCTTAGCTTCATTATTAGTACCCAACATCAAGGGATACTTAACACTGCGAAGAATAGTGTCAACAGCAGACAAGCCAGTAGACAATACGTTCTTTATTTCACCCAAACGCTCGTCAACAAAGTCCTTGTCTAAGCCAAAAGTATAACCAATACCACCAAGCAGTGTTCTACCTAATCGAATCCAATCCGCAGGTTTTTTATCCTCAGGATCTAAGTCTTTATCTTTGTCCTTAGCCTTTGGACTGTCAGCTATTAATGCTTTCTTTAACTGTCCTACTAGCTTAGGAAACTGCTTAGACAATATCTTTTGGTAGGCCTTCTCTAACACTTTTTCAGTGTTAGCTGTAGAAGGATCAACACCAATGCTCTTTAGGGTTTGTTGTACCTTCGGCTTTAAAGCCTGAACCTGTTTATCGAAGAGTTCAAGCTGAGATTTAAATACAGAGGACGCAAGCTTAGACTGACTTTCAATAGCATCGGCTAATTGATATAAGTCTGTTCTGGTAAAAGAAGCGTCCTCAATAGCCTGCATAATAGGCTCTGTTCGTTCAACGATTGCATCCCATTTTTGTCTAGCTATACGTCCATCCATAGTTAAATCCAAACCTTACCTTCTTTTATTGCCTGTGCTTTATCTTCCTTCTGCTTTTTAGCTTGATTAGACAAGTAGATAAAGTCATACAAATCTGCATCTTCAGGCAACCAAATACCATATTGTTGTGCAATAATTATCTTACGATTAAGCACTTCTTGCATTGTTAACGCTGGGAAGAAACGAGTGCGCTGTGAGGACCACGCGGGTCTTTGTCACAGCGCCACACTTCGGACATTTTGCGTTAATAAATTCATTTACACCATAAGCGGGCAATACTTGCTCGCTGTCTTTAAACATGTAGAATGATTCAGGGTCTAAGTTGTCTAATATGTCAAAGCGTTCTTTGAAAGACAATTCCTGACCCTGTTGGTTAGTAATGCTTAACCTACAGGCAGCCACACCAGTTAAGAACCAGATTTGACCTTCTTCATCATCTTCAACTAATTCCTTTTCAGCTAAGTCCAACATATCTAAGTAGTCCTTCAACAAAGGTATCTTAACCTTAGCTGTAGGATAAGCTTGTTTAAATTCAGGACTAATATACTTAGACTGGTCAATACTATACGACTGTTCCTTGTCTAAAAAATCAGTGTGTAGCGTAGACTTAGAAATTGTCTGTACAAACACTAGTGACTTTTCACTAGCTTTACCTTGTTCTACATCTTTAATATGTTGGGGATTATTGCAGTGACAGCGGTAATTATATTGCATATTAGGCATGCTGTGCAATCGTTCCCAATACATTAGATACGTAAAGTCTTCTTGCGTTAAGTGATAAACTAAGTCCTTAATTGGTTGTTCACATTTAATGCAAGAGTTGAGTACCTGTGCCATATAATGAACATTCTTATTAGTTTGCCCTTGAATGAGCTTTCTAATATGCTTCATCTTGAACGGCTTAATGTACAGATGTTTAAACGGATAAAATACAAAGTTAGATGGCAAATCCACTTCTATGTATTCACCATCTATTACTTGTTTAGCAATAGCTTCCTCAGGCTGTAAAAGATCTTCCTTCGGAATTGTCGGGGTTGCTATAATTTGTTGCATTATTTACTCCTTTAAATAACACCTTGTGTTACATCACTAGTAATATTTTGGGTTATTCTATCAAAGTCATTAACCATATTACCGACTACATTACCAGTAAATGCTCCAGCGTAGCTCATTATAGACTCTGTGAAGGTTTGTAAATTGTAGCCATACACTTTTAGGTTGTCTACAGAGAACGTAGTTGAATACACAATATAATCATCACCATCGGATGATAATTCGATTTCATTAACGCTCTTAGGCCAACAACCTTGGTAATCAACTAGGTAAAATTCGTTAGCATTTTCATCAGCTACGCCAACAGTAATTGTCTTTTTATAAATTTTCGGTACAGCCCATGCACCGTGGGGCACAGAATCCGTAAGTGGTTGGTTAATTAATTCAATCCAGTTCTGCACGTACCGAAACGATTTTAAGTCCTTATCACCAAAAAAGTTAATCGTTAAGTCTGGTATTGTAAACGACGTATCGGGATATTTATACAATGCCCCTGCACGGAATACTTCCCTGGAATTATATTCCTTATTAACTAACGTAATGGACTCAATAAATTCGTCACCAATAGAGATTTTTTGGCTTTGATTAACAGCTTGGGCCGCAGTTTTTTGTACTGATGATAATGCTCCCTGACCAACAATATTGGCTAAGAACGCACCACCACTGTTTAATTGGTTTTTACTCAAATAGTCTTTACCCCAGTCAGCCGCCGATGATATTAACTCACTTGCCTTGTTCAATAGTTTTTCATTGCAAACCGTGTACAAGGGCACCTGAGGCATAGCCACTGTCCAAAATATATTAAGCATAGGATCACCACGCCCTTCCATTTTAGACAGTGTAGTATTGGCTAAGAATCCTAAGCTAGTGTTTTTTAACAGCTTAGTAGGATTCCTTACGTAAGACGCAAATTGTCCAAAGTAGGATTTACCTTGATTTAATATATTAATAGGGTTAGGAAAAGACATACATTACCCCTTTACAGGACCCCAAAGCATAATCATGGCTGCGTCTGGCGGGGCATATCCATTAGGATGATTCCACAGTCTATTCATATTAGAATAGCTAATGCGATTACGGAAGTCTTTTAAGGGATGACCTGATCTCGGTGTTAAGTCTAGTCTAATATCCTTGTCCTTTATATACAAATCCCTGGTTATTAGAGTGCTACACGTTTCAGGACAATCAGCATATTGCTCACCAACTTTATACGATACACACAACCGAGGCTTGCTCATATCAGTAGAAAATTCTACAGGCAATTGAGATAATAGCTGACGTATCTTATCATCAGTACAGCATATAACTAACTGTAGATTGTACAGTTCTACGACAGTTAGCATTGCTATGACGTCCTGAATGATCTTAGCACCAACTTCTGGACTTAGTTTATCGTATATTATTCCCACATATTTCATTGGAATCCCTTTAACTTGTCAATACCAAGTTGTTTGTTCTTCTGAACTATAGTGGATCTATAATGAGGATCATTGTGATACTTAGAAATGATCTTCGCTATTTTCCACAATCTATCTTTTTTCGATGCTTCCTGATGGACTTTTAATGTGCGTTTACCATCAGAATGAACATTCCATTCTGCGTTATCTTCTTCACTAAACTGTCTAGCCAACAAAGGCTTACGCTTTAACTTAGCCCACTTGCTCTTCATGCTAGTGGTAGTCCAGGTAGTAGGATCATCTAATTGGTCGTCTGTTCTATTGTCCTTAACAGAAGCAAACATACCAAAGTCGTCATCACCACCACCTTCCTCGTCAGGATTCTTTTTATATTGGGCTAGCTTTTGTTCTAAGTCAGTAGATTCTTCTAAATCTCTAAGCAGTGCTTCAATATCCATACCAGCAGCCGCTATCCATGTAGTCAGCGGTACTGGAATACCATGCTCACTAATCTTTTCAAGCATATCGAATTGAGACTGCTGATCTCTAACTTCAAGTTGCTTATGCCAATGTATCTTAGGCATGCGCATTGCTTGTTTATTGTTAGCATTAAACAAGAACTGTGCAATAGTATTTGGCTTAGGGGCATCTACCCCTTCATTATACAAACCATTAACTACAGCGATCAATGGGAAGATCTTATTGTAGAAAATCTTATTTGTTAAATGCGTTCTATAGGCGTCTACAGTCTCTACGAATGTAGAATAAGCACTTTCACTACTGGCGTAACTATTATGAACAATCAAGCCATTAGCAACAAACGAAGGATCCTTTTGCATCGAAATATCATACACGTGTTGTTTACCATTGTCAGCAATACTGACAATAGGTGTAAATCTATAACGTGATTTCAATGCAGTTATTAACTTGGTGTACTCAACTTTACTAATCGCTTTTAGTAACTTCAAGAAATTATCATATTGACCATTATCATAACGGTCATAATTAAATCTCTTAATATCACAAGTACTAAACCCAAAGTTATTTGTGTGACAGCTAAAGCAAATAACTTCTTTATTGTCCGTTAGAAAGTATGATCCATGACGATCAAACTTAACCTTTCGAGATTCAATAAAGTCAATCCAGTGTTGTGCGGGAACACCTTGTCTGTTACTATACTTTCTATCGTTACCAAACTTAGGTTTCTTACAAATCAACCATTTCGATGCAACTGACCAGAATCTATGATGGGATTCCCGATCAATATACACAGAATGAGACATGCGTTTAGCTTGATAACCATGAGCATTTAATAACGCAAATATTTGGTCCAGTAATTCCTGAGAAGAGCTAACCCATGTAGTTCTCCACATAATATTACCATCGCATTCTGCATAAGTCGCTAAGAACGCAATTTGGGATTGTTCATCTGCTTGCAAAATAGACCAAGGTACAACCTTATACCAAGCAGGTGAAGTACCAGGTTCACACTGTGCCCATATTTTCATGCTACAACCAACACTAATCAACCAATCGCATAATCTACGATTTTTGATTGTCGTACAATAACAAGGTTTTGTAGAGAAAATAGTATCAGTTTCATCCTTATATCTATTTAAAGCCTCAACTGATTTTTTAATCACTTGGCAATCAATGTCAAACAGGCTCTTAGATAAATCAGCAAACCTTTGTGTAACCTTACGTTCACTATTGATAAACGATACACATTTTGGACCATGTGGTATTCCCTGCTTATCCTGCCCAGTACACCAGCCTTCACTGATAAACAGAGCTAACCATTGAGCTAATTCTGGAGTCATATATTTTGGACACTTAAATTCACCAGGAATAAATGTGTTATGACTATTAGGATTAACTCCTCGATATTGTCCGTTTTTATCAATGGTCTTAATAGGACGTTGAACTCTCTTTGGTGGTAAGCCAGGTAACTTCAACTTGGACTTACGAACACATGCATTACTATTTACACAAGCTATATCCCCAATATGAAGTTTATCTACTCGTTTATAAACAAGATTACCTTCATTATCAAGGATCAATACAGGATGGTTATCCGTTGCGCATATACTATTACCATAATCGGTAGTAATCTTATATGTTTTTCTATAACCATTGTATGTCCAAGCCTTAGTAACTGCACTACCATAACGGTCAAGAGTACGAACGTTTAAGTTGCTCCAAACGCCGCGATTTTTACCCTCACCAAGGGAATCAATTCTTACTAAGCCTTGTTTAGTTGGTATTAAAGTATCACCAGTTAAACAAGCGTCGCCCGAGAGAAATGCGTCACTAATACCCAAAGCACGCAACTTCATTGGTGTTAAGGACTCAGAAGTTTCGTACCACTTCCAAATATCACCAGCAGTTCTGAACTCACTAACCTGGATATTATTACGAGTAGCAATCCACGCACCAAGAGGATCGGCTTCTGTAGCCTGGAACATTTCGGTGATGGCATGTAGTTCATCATCCGTTGGTGTCCACAGGTCATCACCAGCTTGAATATGAGTAGTAGCACGTTGACGTCGTTGTGCTTCAACCAATGTACCTCTAAACAACACTTTTTCGATCAGATACATTGGCAATAGTCTCTGCAAGTAAGAAGTATAAGCACGGTCAGTTAATTGTCGACGTGCAATATACAGCGTACTCACAGGATCAAGTTCAAATGCATCACTTTTTAACAGTTCTAGGAAGGAGCTAGGCATAGAAGCCAAATACGCTTTGGCGTACTCTGATGGATTATCCAAATAGAACTTCGTTTGACCATTAGTGTGTACGGTAATCGTTGGTTCAATGTTATGGAATGGTGAATTAATGATCTCACAACAAAGTGCATCGTGGATCAATATATCCATGAACTGCTTGCTTCTTGGATCAAAAACAAGTGAACCAGCAAAGAACCCATCGGTTAGGTATGCAACAGATATCTGAGGTAATAATTCCTGTAAATTTAATCGCTCTAAGGAATCATTATAAATCTTAATATCTGGTGCATCAAGTCCACGTAATTCCCAATCAGAGAAAGGGAATGTGGATTGAATATCCACAGCAGAACCTGCTACAGAATCATGCAAATACATGTCTCTGTAAAACAATGCTAGACTTTGACTGTCTGTTAGGTCCGGTGTTGCAGGAATAATACCAGTCATCATGTACTGGTAGTTAGACTGCCAGAAAGCATTGACTGACTTATTGACTGTAGATCCACCCAACATATCACTGGATATCATAGAGGCTTCAACTTTCTTAGGGCTAGTGCTAATCGACCTATTAGGTGATCGCACAACACTTAGCTGTCCGTTATTAACTCCCAATATTTTTGATCTTGTGAACATATTTATACCTATTATAATCTGCCTGACGGAAGGCTAACCGAGTCAATATTTCAAGTTGATGATCTAAGTCAACAGTTCTACGTTTTGCACTCTGAACGATTGTCAAACCATAGCTATTGAGGATCATTACACCAATACCTTTAGGAATCTCACTTTGTATTGCACGCCACGTATCTTCTGTAAGCGCAAAATACAGCTTATTGCAGTAAGGTAAGTATTTGTGCCACTTTTTATCCGTTCTAAAGTCCTGCACGCAACTCTTTACTTCTACAATAATTATCTCACGTTTGGTGTTTAATGCCAAGAAATCGGCACGAAGCCGACCTCTTTTACACAAACCTATTTCCTTAGATACACAATAGCGTTTATGTGTATAGTATTTAATAACGTGATCCGTTACGTTAGCTGTAACTGCTCTGCGTTTTACATAAGCCATTATCCTAATGCCTTTTTAGCTTCATCAATGGCTGTATGGTAACACCGTTCCATGCATTGAATGATTTTCATCTGACTAGTTCTCATTACATTCGCATTAAAGTCAGCATATTGTTGATCGTCCATTATCATCTTAGCTTCTTTACCAATAACAGACAGCTCAATAACTAATTCACTAGCCATTTCCCTAAACATAGGACGTAGAATATTATCAATAATGGATTCAGCTAATCGTGATTTATCCATTGATGACTGTAAATCAACTAAGTAATCCCTTAACGTTGATGCTACAGCATTAAAAGGATAAGCACATCGAGTACCAGATGATTCATTCATTGATTGCTCAATCTTACTTAGCATTTGGTAAGATGATTGAATAACTCTCTTGTACAATAATTGAATAGCCGAATCTGTGTCATTGACTTCTAATAGTCTATAAATGTCATTAGCAGACGACTGTAAAATATCATGGAACTCTGTGTCAGTAATCACTTCACCTGACGGATGATGAAGTTTTACATCAGAGACAGTTAATTCTGTAGAAGCCTTCTTTTTCTTTTTAGGTTTATCCGTACCAACATTCTTAGCGGTCTTCTTTTTAAGCTTTGGTACAGCCATAATTATTCCTTCTTTTGTGGTAATACAATACGATCAGCAAAACAACACAGGCATTTTAGTCCATTAGCAATTACAGGCTTCATAGGCTGACCACATTCAGGGCACAAGCCACGGCCCACAACTTCCTCAGACATGTCAATGCGTGCGTGTAACTTAGTAGACTTAGCAACTACCTTTTTGGATAGTCCTTCAGTCCATTCTTTTGGCATTCTCATTTTAAGCTCGTTAAATAAACTTGTTGTAGAATTTGTTCTACTGTAAACGATAGCTGTTTCTTAGTCGCAATCTCTAGTCCATAACACGCTATTAGAGACGCATCTAATTGGTGAGGTGTAGTACTTATTTGTCCATACATCTCCCGCAAATCACAGCAGAACCTTTTTTGAAACTTGTTCTTCCACACCACTGCTGGTACAAAGAGTACTGGTAGTCCTAACATACCTAGGATACCCAGCATCATAGACACTAATTCAATTGTTGGGCCCTTTAATCCTCGTGTTTGGAATCGTTCGGCAACAATTGCTTGAGGATTAAACAGCTCAATCCACGATTGCACCTCAGACAAAAAGGCATCCCGTTGGGTCATAAAAGCTTTAATATCGTGAAGTGGATTATCCATAGTAGCATTGGCTAGCACGTAGCATTTATTACCACGAAGCTCCACACACGATATTCCCATGTTCTTTGTACCAGGATCAAAACCAAGTATTCTCTTATGATTAGAACTACTTACTTGTGGTAGAACGTAAGTCACAGTTGCACCTGTTTAATTGACTTGAACAAAGGTTGTCTAATTGTAGAATTCCACAGGTTGTTAATAGTTCTAGTAACATGAGGAGCGCAGTCATTGTTTATTGCATCCTGAAGAGCAGTAATTCTCGGACTAAACTTCTCAAGCTGTTCCACGGATAACCCTGTGCAAAATTCCTTAATAGCAGTGCGAGCATCATTTTGAATTGATCGCAAGCTATTGACTATGAATTGTTGTTCCCCTAACTTGTTTAACCGCAGTTCGTTGTCACATAAGTAGTCAAACAAACAATCATCAACAGGTGCCATTAAGGATAAATCTAACTTAGCTTTGGATGGCATGCGATAGCAATAGCACAAACCCTGATCTGGATCATCCACTATATTTACATGTTTAAACAACCGAAGAGGACAGCATTTTGCGATGTGTTGCTTTACTTGATCGGCTGTTAGGTAAGAACTACTTTTAGCTAATACAATCATCCTAGTATCACTTCTATCTTTTTAATTTGTCGTTCAGTTAATCCCCAGGATTTAAAGTATTCAATATCCTGAGAGCTAAACTGTTTACCTTGCGTGTAGTTAGTGACTACAAACTTCAATGTAAGTCCATTAGATGAAATGGACATACGAAGCTTAGTGCCTCTAACAAAGAACTTTTGCACACCAAGATAAACTTGTGCTTGAACTTCTCTTAGCTGTTCTTTTGGTTGACGATTTAACGTAACTACAATTTCGTCAGGCTCAACTTCTAACTTCTTTATCTTACCCTGTAAGTTTAGCGCAGATAAATCAATCTGATTGAGCTTAATACCTTGTTTTAATTTCTTAGATAAAGGTTGAACACCAACGTCAACAGCAAAATCCTCAGCCTCTAACATCTTATCGGCAGTAGCAACCGCGTTCGCTACAGACGTCACAATTAACCGAGAATCGTTAAACAATTCGACTGGATCAGACCAGTCGTAGCTCAAACTGAGACGCATTGACTGTTCTACTTTATCACTGCCTACTCGCCAATGTAATGCGATATACAAAACATTGATTTGCTCGCCTTCAGAGTTAACTACGTCTCTGAGTTCAATAAATGCTGAATACAATAAGCAATTATCTACAGTGGTTAGATAGTAGTAAACGTCATATTGATCTTCCGTAAGACTAATATGGTCAACAATGGACTGAGCTACGGAGAACACGTATTTATTAAACGATGGTGGAACCGTTGATGTAGCAATATCATTGAGGAAGGCAATGATTTGCTCTTTTTCCTTGCTTACCTTCGCCTTTAATTGTTGAATCTTGTTCAACAAGGGCTTGGTTTTTGGATCGTCTTTAAACGTCAAGAGAATCACAGTTTCACTGTTGGCCAATGCTTCCTCTTTAGCAATCAGCTCTTGTAACAGTGCATAATTCGTCTTTAAGTTCTTAACACCACCAGGAACTTTTACTTTATCATTGCTAAGGTTCAACTTAGTGACTGAATTATTGGACGAATCATTAAGCACTAAATTAAATGATTCTGCCAATACCTTTAGCTGTTTGACACTTGCTTGAACTTGTTCTTGCTGTTGATCCAGCAACTGTTCAATGTCTGCAATTTCTAAGCCTAGTTCGTCGATGAAGCGTTGTGCTTCATTCAGGCTTCTAAACTTAATATCCATTATGGTCTATTCCCTATATTTCCAATAACTGGATTAACTGTTTGATTACGAGTGCGTACTTTACGATGAGGAAGGTGAATAAATGCCTCAACTGGCTGTACCACTCTTACATTTATTTCCCAACCAAGCATCTGTCTTTGTCGTGTATTCAACCACGTGCTATTCTGTACGTATAGTGTCTTACCATGCATACAGTCAACAACGATATCCCGCTTATCAATGTACGGAATATCAGGACTAAGCAATATTTGAAAGTCATCGGTTGAATCAAAGATATCAATTCGACTGCTCTTACTCAATTTAGGCAGTTCAATATAAGCTGATTTAACAGATTGATTGGCTTGAAATTCAAAATGCGTAATCACCTGTATAGTATTAAATTTTGCGCTGACTTTGTGGATTCTACCATCTGCCTTGGATTTAATTAACCGTTGACTTATCTTTTGATCGTCAATAGTAATTTCCGCAGGTACTGTATCCCATTTATTACATACCCTAAAACAGTCAACGCTCACTATTCCTTTAGGTATTACTAGAGGAAAAGTAACGCTATCCGTTTCAGCCGTAAAAGGATAAACATCTGGGTTCAAAATACCATGCGTAGTTAAATCCATATCCTCTACTGGTATAACCGTTCTATGTCCATTGTATAGTGCATAACCACCAATGTAGCCAGTTCCATAACATAGTGGACAAGCAGTATCACCAAACAGCATGCTAGACGGATCAAAGCCATTATATTCGCTGTCCAATAAATCAGGATTCGATATTCCATTATCACCAACTTGCTCTTCTGGTGGATTAGGTTGTGCAATATTCCACATTCGAGGCAAGTCACTGGACGAAGGATCCTCTCCACTATAATGAATATTAAAATCTGAATCAACGTTTTTAGATGGCGTATATTGGACAGTGCCGAATTGAACACCAGTAAGCAGTTCATTAATTAACCCAGGATTAGCTGTACCATCCTTGTTAAGTCTAGCACCAAGCTTATGCATGTGACTTTGGCAACTGCATTTTCGTCCATTGTTTAATCTATGGTAGATTAGTGCCTGAACGCCTTGAACATGAAACGCCGCATTAATTCTTTGTTGCTGAACGTCTGCTATGCCTTCTACGGCAAACGCGGCTACGTCTGATGCTCTTTGGTTAGCAGGTAATAGCTGATTATTCGTAAGCTTTAAAACAGGCATTGACTATCCTTACTGCATCTGCACAGTCTTTAAATCTATAACGCTTAGACTTACCATACCCATCTACATCTATTGAATAGTCAGATCGTACTCTAATAGACCACGGTTTTGTCTTGGAATTAAAACAAATTAGACTTCTTGTTGCTTGTCCCCAAGCCCATTGCGGTGGTACAGTAATGTTCTGTTGAACATACGTTACGGGATTAGCACGACCAATGTCAGATAGGTGAATAGTAGCGTAATTATTCATCTTCGTCCTCAAACTGTTCGAGTTGATTTTTAACTAATTCATAATCAGCCTTAAAGCTCATGATATCTGCATAGTCTTCCATAGTCAAAACTCGACCAGTTTGTAACTGACGGTCAATTATCTTGTCTAGTAGAAAATGCAATTCCGCATCGCTTTCAATACCTTCTCTACATTCTTCTAATATACGGGTAAATAGCGGTATGTCTAATGCCACAAAATTCTTATCCATGTTAAACTCCTTTATACATAAATATAAAATTTTTAGCTCAATTTAATAAATATAATAAAAATGGTAAGCAAATGAACACCTATATTTTTAGTAAAAGCTCACTAGAAATATCACAATTCGAGTGCCAATTAAGAACCAATAATATTTCAACCTGTGAATTACTATCGGTAAAGCCTGAGGGATTGACGATCAGTAGTTACGCTGTTGTTGATGATACATTGGTTATCAAGTGTGAAGGTGGTACGGATGGAGTAACTTACAACTGTCAATTCCAGTTAGCTACTGAGCAGGAGACAGTTGATAGTGCTCAAGTAGTGGTATTGGTTAGTGATGAACAATTTAACGCTGTGGCGAATAGCGCTCCTGATTCCTTTATGGATTTGGTTGGCACTATGCGGGCTGGTGAGTCTACTGTTTCGGCTGTGGTATTTAATGTACCACAACAAATGGACATAAGCGCCGGAGAAGTAACTTGGGAGCTGTTGAACAACGAGGCAGAAGTAATTAGCAAGGGTAATGCATTTACGTACGATGTAGACACTACAGGTCTAAATAATGCAGTAACTGCACAATGCCTTATTGTCTGTCCATCGTATGTTCCACCAACTACTTTTGATAAGCGATACCAAATAAGATACACGTTAAACCTAGATACGTGTCAATATTATCAATGGGAAACATTAAGGGTAGAATCGAATGTAACTATTCCCCTTGGCAGTCCTGACTTGGTAGAAATGAGCGGTCGAAAGACTACTTTATCTCTAGTTTTACCTACGTTCTACCAAAATGTCGAGGTATGTATTCATTCAAATAACAGCCCAATAGTTAGTCCCAAAAAAGTAACTAATCCACAGAAGGTTGCTAGTGGGTGGCTATATGAAGCTTGTTTAAACAGCTCTGCACTGCCAGTTAGTGTTGATTCCTATGACGTAGTTTGGTCATTCTATAACAACGACTGCGAAGTGTTTAGCGAAAGCTCTAAGCTATGGATTATTAATCCATCCATTAGATCAGTAGCGGATGACGTACTAGCTAAGATTCAAAAGGCTAGGGCTAGCTTATATGGCAGTCCTGATTTAGTATTTACCATGCCAACCGTATTAACGTGGTTGCGTAGAGGCAAAGACTTATTTAATGGCTGGCAAGGTGTGTTTACGAATTTCACAATGACTAATGCTAAGGGAATTATTAGAGAGTATTGGTTATTGTGTTCTGAGTTAGGAGCCTTAGAAGCACAATACATGACTGAAGGTGAAAAAGCTTTTAACTTCAGTGGTGCAGCCATTCAGTTAGATGTTGATCGAACAGGTTACCTAGATTCAATGATAGGTGCTATTCGATCTTATTTGGACTCTAATTTGAAACCAATTAAGCAGAACATGACCCAGAAAGGTTATACTGATGGTGATGGTTCTGGTACTGATGGTAATGGTGGTATTCAAGCTTCTAGTAGAGCGCTTGGTACTGTTGGTATAAGTATAACTCCGGCTTCGGCTTGGTCACGCTTTGGGCCATATTATTTAAATGGTGGCAATAGAATCTGGCTATAAATGTCAGAACAAAAGAAACTAGATGCATGATACCTGATAATCCTTTACTTAAAAAGAAAACATGGGTTTGGGTAAAAGATTATTATGCTAAGTATGGTGCATCTGCTGTTTATGTCAATTAAAAACCAGGATATCTAATAGGAAGAGCTTGGTTATAATAGTAATTAAAAAATTATTACACTTTTTGGTGAAATATGTTTAATATTAATAAAACAATACAGGACCTTAATCACTCCCTAAGAGATTCACTTAAAATAATGGATGGAGAGAAAGCAGATTTACAAGAGATTTTAGTTAGCGACTGCTAGTAAGTATCTAAAGCTTGCTCCTAAGTGGGAAAAGCAAGGTGGAGGTGTAATTACTAACGCCGAAGTCAATACTCGAAGATTCTTTTTGAAAAAGAAAGTTGGTTATGAAACTTGGGTTCTAATTAACTTTCAGGATATTGACGAGCAAGTTTTTGGTAAGACCTTGGATAAGTTTATAGCTGAACTTACTAAGCTCTTAATACGCTACGATAGGGACTGTGCGATCAAGAAAAAGATGATCAACAGTGACTATGGCGTTTCACGAGCAGCCATAATGAGTGATAAAACCATAGTGTATTATTCCTATGAAGTAAGAACAGGAAGTTGGCTTAATATTTCCTTAGGAATAGAAGCAAAGGACAAAGCATCCCTGCTTAGAATGTACGCTGGTGATGATAAGGTCGTTAAAAAGATCTCTAATTTACTCAAAGGCAAAGTCTTTAGCTCAATGAGTAACCTTATGAGCGTTATTGAACGTGAAGATACGGCGGAGCAGATTCGTATTGTAGACAACTATGCACCTAGTATAAACGCACAAATTAAGACTTTGTTTGCTCTATGTACAAAGATCAAGGACAAAAAGCTGGCTGTTAGAGTGCAGGAATTCCTAGGTGAAGTATTCCACGTAGAGCGTGGTGACTATGATAATGCTGTGCAAAACTTCTTCGAAGCCACTGATTATACAATGATTGACTTAGATGAGTTAGCAGAACTAACCCTTGATGGGTATTTACAAACGCATAACATAGACCAAGCTTTTGGTCCCAAGTAAAAATAAAGGGCAGTATTAACTGCCCTTTTTTCATATTAGCTTCGTCCAATCTTCTGCGAAGAAAGATTTAACTAGAGGCATAAATACCTCCCATCTGTAGCAATAGCTATTATACCTAGCCTGCCCCCAATCGTAGTCAAAGATTGAAAGCTTTGAACTAGGATTTTCTGGTATTCCTTTAATAACCTTTAGTATAGTCTCTAGCTCCTCGTTAGTTATTTCCCTCGACTTTTGCTTGAAGTTCTTTTCATCTCCAATGTGAAAAGTCGCCCAAACTCGTTCACCGCGCTGTTCCCAATAAAACCAAAAATCGAGTCCAGCAACATTATCTGTAATCTTATTTTTAAGCATAGTTAATTAAGTTTGTTAAGCCTTTGTACTTCATGGTCAACTTGCAAATAAGCTTTTTTGATTTTATCAAACTCAGAAGTAGGAACGTCCGCAAATAGACCAAATTTTGCATTGAATGATAAGACAATCGTTGATGGTTCCATTAGCTTAACTCCACAATAGTCTGTTATAACCATTGATTCTGTGGCAGCCATTATTGGATCCTTCAATGCATATATTGCAAGAGCTAATAATAGCTCTGGCTCTACTTCAATAAAACCTTCAGGTAAATCATCTACTAGGTTGTTCATTATTTGGGATTTCTACTCTGATTTTAATTGATATACTTACTACATTAAACGCATTGACTGCATTAGACGGAAACTTCAATTTAGCATAACCTTTTTCGTGATCTACATAAACAATGTAGTCTGATATCTCGTAGGATCTAATAGATAAAGGTAATGCGTCCATTACATCAAGTAATTCACTAGAATTAAGCTTTGGATTTCCCTGTTCATCATAATACATTTAAAATCTCCTTAAATAGATTACAAACAAACTGTAAATTGGTGTTAATTGATGGCTTACCTATACCATCAAACTCGTATGAGTTATCGTCAACTTTAAATCGTTGTAATGCCCCATGCACAGTTTGTTTATCAAATCCAAATAATTCTATAGCAACTTGCACACCATAGTAATTAACAATAAACATATGCTGTTCAAAATGCCCAGTAATCTTTTGTTTTAATGGGCTTAGTCTACAAATATTATTGAACAAACTATCATCTAATCCAAGACCATTGTGTTCAATATGAACTTTACACAGCCCTAGATTAAACGTAGAAAGATGCGAACTTGATAGGATTGGTTTGTGTAATAAATCATGTCCTTGCCCTTTAGCGATTATTCTATAAGTAAAAACACCATCTTCAAACGATGTACGATAGAACAAGATAGAGCTGTTGGTCACTAAATAAAGCTTCATTTTGCTAACTCCGAAGCCAAAGCCAATAGTTTTTGTGCATAATATTTACGATAGCCTGGTGTAAGTTCTATGCAGGAACCATATGTCATGGCGATCGGTGAATGGGTAGCCATAATGATCTGAATATGCGGTTGTGCGCTATACGTCGACCATGTACGGAATAATACTTCTTGCGATTTAAGACTCAGGCTAGTTTCTAATTCGTCGAACAGAATAATTTTATCTATCTGTTCATTACGCAGTACATCATAGTTCTTTTTTAGAAAGTAACTGAAGTACCGAGACTGCAATTCACCACTGCATAGTTCTCCCATTTGAACCGCTACTAGCTCTTCGGTTGGAATAGATCCCCAGAACCAACCATCGGAAAGGTTCTTTCTATCTAGCAATTCGCGTGGATTATATTTAACAATAGTCGTTGGTTTATCAAAACGCAACCTGAACTTAATTGGTGTTTTACCTGTATCAGTTAAGTAGTAAGTGCCATCATAAATGATCGAATCATAAGATGAGCGAGTTCCAATCATTTTGAGCATAGCAGATTTACCAACTGCATTATCACCAATTAGATTAGTCCATTTAGTAAAGGTAAAGTTACGTTGAGCAGTCCGAGTAAATACAGCCTTACGGACTTTGCCAACTTCAAGCTCTAATAGCATAGTTCAACCTTTTGTGTACATTACTTTCTTAATAGGTGTGGTAGATATAAGCTCTTTGCATATAGGACATGGTTCAGCTAGTTTAGGACGACCTTGGTGATCAAATCTATATATCTCCATTGAATAAGCTTTATCTATTCGATCACCTGCTCTTAAAATAGCTAACACCTCAGCGTGCAAAAATACCTTTTGTGGGCGACCCACCTTTGATGCTAATTCAGCTTGCAATGGATGAGTCTTAACATAGCTATTATTTGCCCTTGATATTATATGCCCATGTTTGTCCTTAATAATAGCAGTTATATCGTACTTTCGTTTCATTGCCTCGAAAGTCCTTAATTAAATGATATTCATGTTTAAACAACCATTGCGTAACGATCCGAGGAGCACCGTAATCTATTCTTTCATTATAATTATATCCTGGTACACAATTGGAAACTTGTAAGGCTAACCGACAATCATGACTACATTTATCGTTGACTGTTAGTCGCCCAAATCCCATACAGCCAATAGTATAATAAGGAATATACCCTTCGGCAGTAACTAGCGAAAAATTAATATAAAACTCTATACAATAAGGCAAATTGACTGGAATAAAAGCTCCTTTCCATGCATCTCGTGATACATATTCAATAGGCTCAATAAATGAAGAACGATTAGGGTAATCTACTCGGATAGACGGAATACATAAGTTTTCTATATCAATCAAAGCTTGACCAAGATTGAAATTTTCATAGCGAACAGCAGGTCTAAGACTTAACGACCGTTCAAATTCAGTAGTTAGCGTAACTAGTATATTGTCTTGAATAGTACGCTTCTCGCTAATCACTACTAATAAGCCACACAGTCTGCAAGATGCAGGGTTACTTTGTTGATCTCTATAAACTACATAAGCATCAACAACGCTCAAACAGTCATGCGCAACCATAATAGGTGTCATATTGACTAGCGAATAGCGAGCTTTCCTTATTGGTAAACCAATGCTAGTAGGTACGTCATAGGTTTGTTGAATAATTGCATAAACAGTACCAAAGTGCCAATCTGGTAGGCGATCCAAACACCAAATTTGACCACCTATTTCCCACAGTTTATCATTGTATCTAACACACCCAGATTCTATAGTCGAACCAATTAGACTTTCTAAGGGAATAACATTATCACTGATAAATGTTTCCCTCAGGTTATAAATCACGAACTGAGAACTATCCCAGGTATAAATTAGATTAAACTCTGGGTGAATGTCAGTCATTACGTTACAATACATGGTTTACTCCTTTTGAACTATGCTTTTTATTTACTGTAAATAAATAGCAGGAGGATCTACTATGATTTTTGATTTACATACCGTAAGAATACAAGAGATTGGCAGTTACGCTTGGGGCTATAATAGAGCTTCGAGCGATCATGATATGTTGATTGTGTATAAGGAGGATCCACTGAGAACTATATTTGGTGAACAAAAGGTTAAGATTAATGACGAGCCAAACACCACATATTTAACTTGCAGACTAAGTGATTTTATTGTCCAATGCACAAAATTTAATTTAAATTACTATTGTTATTTGTGGTCTGATAGATACGTGCTGAAAACCAGCAAGGAAATGCAGTGCATTAGACAATGGCAGCAAAAGCATTTAAGTTCCTCCGAAGGACCTTGGTATAAGTTATGCGTGCAGGCTGTTTCGTGCGTTAACTCCTACCATGATAATCGAGGCACCTACAAGGACTTATATCGCATTGCTTACATGTATGATTTAGCTGTTCAATTTATGAATAGCGCACAGTCAAGAGCATTGGTTAATCCATATTGGGCGCCACAAACAGTAGTAACGAAACAAATACATGATTTATGGTTATTACAATTGGATGGGCAATTAATTAATGAACATGATTTATTGTTTGAGCAAGTATATCAACAAAGCTTGGAAATTCACTGTCCACGCTTTAGCTTACCCAAAGCAACCGTCGATGACTGCGTTGACTTGTTTAGAAGTGGGGAATAATATGAAAGTTAAAGGCACTATAGGGGAGTATGTAATAAAACAGGACTCTATGGGAAACCTTTGGACTACAGTTAATGGCTACTCTAAGCAAGTAAAACGTAACCGTGGTTGGTACGGATGGTACAAACATTCGTATGGTAAAGTAGTGGTTTATCCTAATCAGCAAGTAGCGTTTGATGCATGGTCTAATTTACCAAATAAGAATAAATGTGAAGTTCATGAAGATCGAATTGCTTGGTATAAGTTGGATAAAAGTGGTAAGCCACTGCAAAAATTTGTCAAATTAGGAGTGACTATAGATGAGTACTAGTCTTTATATCATGCTAGCTTCAAGAGAGGATATAGTAGACAAGTTTACTGTCCGATCTATTTGGAGAAAAGAAGAGGATAAATACGAAGAGGAAACCACACTACCTCTTTATGCAGGATCATTGGTTCGTCAGTTCATGCAAGAAATGGCAGACAAACATGGATTGAGATATAGACATTATTATTTGACTAATCCTCCTAATTTAACTCGAAGTAGTTTTGGTTCAGAAAATGCGGTTGAAATAGAACCGTATTTTGTTTCTCTATCTCATTTTGAACAAGAGCTATGGACATTGATCAATAATCCTGTTCAAAAGACAGAAGAAAACGAGGAATACTATGAAGAACTAGTAGAGGATCGAGAATATAAGATTAATTTTTTAATCAGATTAATTGGCATGGTTGAATGTTTCGATCCATCCTATAAAGACCATGATCGTTATTTATTATATTGGTATGAATAAATATGATTAATGAGAAGTTGTTGGTGGGGGGGGATTGGCCAACCCGAACAGCCGTATATCATTGTAGATAGAGCAGGCGATTATGTCGGCTATTCCAGAGTTACTAATTTTGGTAGTCTTCAGGGAACACTTGTCCCAGATACTCTAGGTGATTCAGTAATTAAGGCTTTAGTACAAGACCACTGGAATAATCGTATCACTGTAATAGTACAGCCTGATATAGAAGGGGAATATTATTTTATACGGAAGGATAATTTTAAGGGTTTTATTGCAGCCTTAAAATTACAGTACTTAAACTACGTATGGGCTAAGAGGGAGTTCTTTACAAAAAATGATAAAGGCAGGACGGTAGAACTGTATATCTCACCCACCCCCCCCCATTCAGTTGGTACGATGTGGAGGCCGAGGACGGTCATTCAGGAGGAACGGAAGGCAGCAATTAATTGCCACCTTTACAGGGAGGTGGCATAATGCTTAATAAAGATTTAATTTTGCACCGACCATCAAATACTTCTGAAATATTAGACCTGCCAGAAGAGCTTAAAGGCACCGTAGTAAATATTGCTAATACTAAAATATTATACACAGATTATTGGGCAATCTCTCTAATAAATAATGGCAAAGTTTTAACTTATAATGCTAGCTCCGATGAGGATGGCATAGTAGATGTTATCCACCAAACAGATTCGGCCAATGTTTCAGCAGAAAATCAGGATATAGTTTGGAAAATTGCATCAACCTATGCGTGCTTCCCAGGAACGGCCGAAAGAATTTCCATGTTCTTGCAAGCATATAAGATAAGCAATCCTATATTTGTATATGATAGAAACAGTATGTTTGACTTTGTGCAAACATATCAGTCTAACTATTCGCTCAATCTACTCGGAGACCACATGCTTGGCATATATGGCTTGATGATTGACAGCTTGCCTAGCAATACAGGTAATGTAGTATATACCACTGAATTAACACCTGAGTTATATACTCGACTTCTGCAATTTTGGGATATAACTTACGAAGAGTATGCATTAAATGGGCTTCAAGTTGAAGTAGCTGGCCAAGAAGGTGGGGAAATCAGTTTTATTAATTATAATGGCTATTATTTAGTTGGTGATACTGTCGAAATAGCGTTAATACCTGATAGTGGTTATGTTTCACCAATACAGCTAAATGTAATCTATCAAATCGGGGAAGAGCAACAAGGATATTATTATCCTGTAGTCAATAACAGATGTACATTCACTATTCCAACTAATCTCAAGCAAGGAACTGGTAGAAGGATATTAATTCCGACAGTTAAATTTGGGAGAGGTTAAGTTTAGTTGTGGATAATAAAAAAGGGACACTATTTGGTGTCCCTTTTATTTTACATCATATCCTGTTCTTCGACTTTTGATTTATCGACTAGTGTAATAACCCACACTGTTTTATAATTCACCTCACCTGGTTTTTCAAAACTTCTGTCTCTACGTTTTGCAGGGGTTAAGGTGTAGTCATAGTTCAAAGTATCTAGTGCATCTAGCAGTTCATTTCGTAGGTCTCTATGATCTACGACAACTCGCTTGAGCGGTTCAACTTGGTTTTGAGAAATCAACCAAGCATTAACAATCGCTTTCGCTTTGGCTTGAGAAATATTCATTTAAACACTCCTTATATAATAAATTGGGAGTTTTTTAAGGAACTCCCAAAACCTAGTTAAGCATATAATTTTTGCACTAGTTCATCTTAACTTATAAACTACTGCTCACGTGCTAAAGTGTGAGCTACACGTTACTCTCACTAACAATCATAAGCAAAACTCCTATTGTTAGTTAAATTATAATATGGTCGTCCAAACTTGTCAACTCACCATGAATCTTAACTAATTTATCAAGCCCATCGTGATCTGTTATTGCATAAATATAAAGAACAGGAATATCTTCAATTTGTCTTTTGGCGTAAACTAATAAACAGTCACTGCTCTTTGTGTAGTTCCCAAATATCATTAACTATTTTGTGCGCCTTATATTCATCAGGTACTTCTATATCGTTCAATAAATAAGGTAGTACCTTTTGATAATCTTCATCTATCTTTTTATTATAATTTTTAATATATTGAAACTTTTTATATAAAGCTTTTGTATATCTATTATAGCAAGGAGCTAATGCAATTGATCTAGTCATGTAAACTCCTTGTTATTTTCATTAGTTGCTTCATACTAACAACTTTAACATTCCCTTCACGCCAAGCCTTTTCACCTTCAGCAATAACACGTTTTAAATGTGGTGTAAGCTTAGGTTTAGCTTGTACCTTTGTTTTTTGTTTGCTCATAAGATTTCTCCTTCTCTATATGTATATTATAACACAAAATAAGTGCAAAAACAAGTTAAAAAATACATTATTTTTCAGTAATTTATAACAAAAAAGGGAGCATTTTGCTCCCTTTTGTACATTATCGCCAGCTTTTTACATCTGGGTCCCAAGTAACTGTAATTACGTCCTGTGCAATTACAATACCTTCAATACCTACGCCTTTAACTTTAAACCAGCAATTTTCACCAACTTCACCATCAATCTTAAACGATGGCTTTGTACACTTTAATCCTAATGCTTGCAAATTTTCAATAAGGATTAGTGCTAGCTTACTTTTCTTTTGTTCATTCAAGCCAGTACGCAAAACCATTTCCAGTGAAGTTATTTCACCACGTGGTTTTACAAACTTAACTATATCAACTTGTTCCGTAATACAATAGCTGATGTCCAAAAGTTCCTGGTGAACTTTACGATTAGCTGATCTAAAGAACTTAATTAAGTTTAGTGGATCAGGATCATCAATGTCAGACGCATCATCAACCAATGTAAATTCAGGATCAACAATATCAATAGTTACTACAGCCTTACCTGGAATATAAATCTCTAATTCAGCGTGTAAGCGTAATACGACTTGTCCAACTAATGACCAACTGTAGTCAATTACTATTCGATCACGAGATTTACTAATTGAAGGCTCGACTTGAGCCTTTTGTCCGTTAGTTAGCGAAAGAGCTTTACCAGCAGCCGTTAACTGGCGTCTAATGTAGGATAAATCAGTACCGTTGCGAGGTTGAAATTTCCATACAATCTGATCAGCGCCCTTTACAAACGATGATGGAGCTGTAGTACATTCTGGATAAAAGGCAGCTAAGATATACTTAACCGAATCAACAACACCAAAGGGATCATTACGTAGCGTAAGACCTTTGATGACTTGTTTTAACTGAGACTTTTTTAACTTTGCCATTATAAATTAACCTTTATAAATAAACTTTCTGATACATCCTTAGTAGGACGACGTAGGAACTTAGCAAAAGACAATAGCTTGGTAAAATAAACATGCCACTGCATTGCTATAAACTGTTGGTGCTTAATTAAGCGAGGATCTATAGAAACCATAGTTTAGCCACTATATATAGAGCACAAGCAATTACGGTTGACGTTAACACGTCACGGAACCAATGCGCACGTGCAATAACTCGACTTAGCCCTGTAAATAGTCCACAAGCAACGCCTAACACACCAACGTAAGGATCAATTTCAAACCAGAAAACACCACCGACCATTGCACTCATTGTGTGCCCAGAAGGGAAGCTATTACCTTCATCTGGTGACCAATCTAAATCTAAATCTGGATTACTTGAACTAGAAGTTTCTCTAGGACGTGGTGCATTAAACAATGCCTTTAGCACGCTCATTATTATCAAGCTAATAACAAACGTACAGCAGAAAACACGTGCAGTATTATGATCTCCAAAGCATGCTTCGTATATTATGAAGATCATTGGAGTCGCATATTGTAAGTAGTCTCCAAGTGACTTGATATCGTCTTTAATATCCTCACTCATCGACCATAATTTGTCGTATATGTTCATTGTCAAACCTTATCTGTTTAGCCATTATAGGTTGACCGTTTAATAGATAGTCTTGATCGCCCATTAGACACTTAATATTGTCTTGTAGCATCTTATCGTGAATAGACCTTAGCTGAGCAACAAACTGTGTGTGATCTATGTTGACTGCTGAATTAAATATTAACCATTGATTGACTTTTTTACCACAGTTAGCTAGTAAATCACAGTCAAAGAAATCGTCAAAGAAATCAATTGGTGCAAATAACTGTTCACTAGTATTCCGAAAGACTTGCATAAAAGTCCAATCGGTACTGATCCAATTATTATGTTCATCAACCATTGCTAAAAACCAATCAGCATCATCCAATAAAACTATTCGACCATTTGGTGCAATAGCATAGTCTTCATACTTATTGACACAGTCACGTACTAACTTGATCTGAGCTAGTTCTTTGATTCTTGGTTTAAGCTGAGCTTTAACTTTTGGTAAATCCAACAGCTGTTCTAATTCAACAAGTGTCTTAGACCAATCTATTAAAAGGTCTTTATATAAAATTTTGTTGGATACAACAGGTAATGCCTGTCGTTGTTCTACTTGATACAATGCATTACCATTTCTGATTGTTTTGACTTCCCAATGGATGCCCCAGCTACGATAAATCTGTGCAAGCTTTTCTCTCACTTCACAGGTAAACATACCACTTTGATAATCAGTTTCATACACCTTGTAATAATAGTCAGGTGTACGGATTACTATTTGATGATTATCAGCATCAGATTTCCATTTAGACCAAGAGGAACATTCGGTAGAGTCAATTTGATTGATTAACTTTATTAACGAACTTGTCGTGTTAGTTACTAGTTCCCACATAATTAGAGCTCCACAATTGGAATAACGACCCCAAGATTATCAGACTTGCCCATACCGCACACCATACCCGTGCTAGTTATTCCCCACATATAGTACCAATCCATTTGAGTTGACGACCACACAAAAGGAATAGGGTTATGTTTAAACCAATCTGATAGATGGAATCGAGGATCTATTGAATCAATGAAAGCCCGATCACAAAATATACGGGCTAAACATTGAATCGTTGGGATAAAAAAGTCTTTATTCTGATAGACGCATGACTTATGCAATCGTGCATTTACCAATGCACTATTATCGTCTTTGGCGAATAGGCGTGAATCTAAATACTTATCTGTGAAGTAGGCACAATCCCCAACTGTTTGTGGGTCAGGCAAAATCATGTTATTGCTGGCCGATAAATAACAAACCATCTGCTTATAACAAGGACCATCAAATTGTACATTCTGTTTTGCATAAATCGAGGTGATAGTGTAAGGTCGAATCAAGGTTCGATTAGGTTGTAATTTTTCCCTATCGTACCAAGTCATTATTATACCATTTTCTTTTACTTCATATTCTCTGTAAGACGGTGCTTGCATAATAACTCCTTTAAGAATAAGTAAAAAAGGTAAAACACTAAACACAAAATCGGGGCTGACACCAAAGTAGTCAAATTCCTTAACAAGTCTATTGAATGTCCAACGTGGATTATTAAATAGGTAAGAATCGCTATGCAGATAATCCATATCACACGGCTATTCTTAATCGTCAAATCCTCTAAGATCAATGAGGCTGAATCGTATTGAACGATAAAAAACAATAAGGATAGAGCTAATACCAATCCGTTTGTCCATTCAGTTAAGGGAAAATTCGATAACAATTCATAAGTAGTATCAGCTTTTAGCTCAATAGCAGATAAGCCAAAGACAACAAAATATAAACTTGCTAAAATCGGTGGTGCTATAAGCGCACCAAAAACAATTTGACGAATTGTCCGCCCTTCACTGATTTTAGCCAAAAACAAACCTAAGAAAATTGCCCACCCTAACCATTGAGCATAGTAATTATAAGTCCATTGTGCAAGCCATAACTTAGGCTCAGTCTGAATCATCATTGATAATTCATTAGATAGATAATTGCCCCAGATAGATAAATAGTCAACTAGATACGATTGACCTATAGAGAATTGAACAAACAGAATAAGCATGAGTGAGCCTATAACAGTCAGCTCACTAGCGGTCTTAATTCCCATCTTATATTTGATAGACAAAATGGACAGAATCAAAATTATAGGTAGGGCAATTAGAGAGCCGAATAATTCTATGACGTACAAAAATGTTAGAGCTAATCCTATGCAAGTCGCAACGGCTAATCCGATTCGCACTAACGGATAGTCTATAATAGACTTAATCTGCTTATTCGACAAGTAAGCAAAAGCTAAGCCAAAAGCCCTGTAATAAGTACCTGCCCCAATCATCCAATTGTGAAAAGTCCATGCCATATTGTCCATTAAATCGAGACCTTCTTTGGCATGGCTGACTGGCTCAATAACTGACCAGAATAAAGGGGCAACACCCATACCGCAAGCGCATATCATTGACCAATAGGAAAAGTTAGAAAATGCTACCTTTTCGCCCAATCTAATTTTTTCCCGTATGGACTAATGGCTAATACTATCTGAGCCGTCCCTAATATCAATGCAGAATAGGAAAAGACGAAGCCATATTCAGATATTAAACTGTTCGATAGAAATAACGAAAAATCAATCAAGCTTTGTGGTGTCAATAGAGCCAGGACTGATATGCTCAGTAGAATAAATAGGGATAGAGCTAAACTCATCTTTCATTTTCAAGTAGTCAAAAATCTTATGCGGTGTGGGACAATCTGTGTCGTCCCATTTTAGCTTGAAACAATGGCCCAAACAGTAATCGTAGTGCTTACACTTGATACATCTATAATCGACTTCGTGCTCTTTTGCTATCCACAATACCCTTTGTGCTCTATCAACACCACTATCTATATGCCCATAAACCGTTTTGTGGGCAATACTACAACCGCCAACTGTACCATCCACCTGAATGTCCATATAGTCTTTCATACAACGTCTACCATATTCATAATAGCCTTGACCATAGAAAGCAGATCGTTGACATTCAAATGTGGTGATCTTAACAGGTACGTCCGCACGCAGTCTCTCATACTCTAAAAATAGCCGATAAAGCCATTCATTCGAGTCTTTATTTGATGGTTTATATTTGCTATCCCCATATAGAGCCCAAAACTCTATGTTATATATGTTCAGTCCTAAACAAAAGTCCAAAATAAATCGAGGATCATTGGCAATTACGTCCTTAGTCAAAATAAATAACAGTGAGCAATCATAGTTCAAAGTACGTAACAGCCGAACGTTATCAAACCAAAGCTTTCTCTTTCGTGGATTGTTTAGCCGAATTGAGCCATCATAGGACAATCCGATAAAGGTTAGCTCTGAGAACAGTGCAAAATGCAAGCCAGTGAGCAAATAGCATAAATTAGTAACCAATCCATATTGAACGTCAAAATCAGCCAACTTTGCTTTTAGCTTTTGTACAAAGGTTAGAACATCCCTTGGGTTAAGCAGTCCTACTTCACCACCAGTTAACGTAATTTTCCATCTAGCTTTTGAATCCGCTTTAATTTGAGTAACGCAGAAATCAATTACCTTTTCCTTTGTTTGTTCTGTCATATCTACTTTTTCATTTTTAACAAAGCAGTATGAGCAGTCAAGTTGGCATCTATTTGTTAAATAGATATCAATTGAACGTTCGTCATGGATTGTGTCCATTTTTATACTCCAATTTGGTCTTTGAAAGCTTGCACGTCATCTTCCATCCTAATAGGTGAATCAGCATATCCTAGATGATAGAATGAACGTCCTAGTTTTCTATAGTAAGAGTCCATTAGTGTCGGAAACCTACGACGACCCCAAAACTCATACAAATAACCACCACACTCTAAGTACAATAAATCAGAGTGCAATTGTTCGTTCAAAAATTCGTGCATAGGAGTCTGATTTTCAGACCACAGCTTATACATGAACTTAATAAAGTTTGTTCTTTCGGGCAAAAAGTCGGGCAGTTGCCGAACAAACTCATCTTTGGTTTTAACGTTAGAGTTACACTGCGGAATAATAAAGTTCTGCTTGGTGTGAAAGTGAGCTTCAAACTCTTTCACATTGAACTCATTGTTTAGTACTTTTTTAATAAAGTCGTTGGTTATGATAGTTTCAACATGAGTTCTCAGTTCAGGCCAGAAGTTATGTAGCCATTCCATATTGGCTGCCCACAGTTGTTCACTATGCTCATTCTTAAACCGATACAGTGTATCATAAGACGTACACAGTAGGAAGTTATGTACAACACCATTGTCTTTTAGGTAAATAATAAAATCAGTTAAGTTCTGCAAGTCCTTAAACAATAAGGCAGTGGTTACATAAACCTTATTGCATTTATTATTTTTGATTTTATGAACAATTAAATCTAGTATTTTGTAGAACCATGTCTTAGCTTGTTCATTATCTAACTGCTTACCAAACAGCTCACCACCAATTAAACCTATTTCGTTAAAGTGGTCGATTAATGGTTTTTGAAGCTTTTCATAAATAGCAGGCAGTACAGCTAATTGATTGCCATCCTTCAGTCCTTTATTGTAACAAAAGTCACAGTTGCAATTACAATTACGCCACAATTGAAACTGGACAAATCGGCTATTAGATTTTAAATCCAAGTCAGACAGTTTATTCATTAAACAGCCTCTTTAAATCACAGATAAAGCACGAACCCTTATCCGAATACCGAACAAAGTTTTCACTATGACCACAGGGGTTATGTGGACATGTCACATAATTAAGAACACCATTCCGATATTGATAGAGCTCCTTCGCTTGTGGTAAGTCAAAATTTGCGATGTATCTCTTCAAATAGCCAGGTGATTGCTGATCCGCAGTCATTAGTGCCTTAAACACCAATCCCCTTGTTGGTGCTAATTGTGGATCATATACAATATATGGAATTAGATTAACATCACAGTGATGTGCGTTCATAAAGGACTGCACATTGTATTCACCACTTAGAATAGCTTCACATAACTGTAAACTTAGCATTGAATTAACCACTATCCTAATATTCGGATAGCGTGTAGACAACGCATCTAAGTTTGACAGCATTAGAAACTTAGTCTTAGGTGAAGCAAAACGTCCTGCTATATCATAGCTAGTAGTGAATTTAAGGCGGTCAAATAAGTTATGTTGTTCAATCAAATCTAATAGGTAATACAGCCCATCCATATTCTTATAGATTAGATTGGTATTAACATACAACAGGTCAATGGTTTGATCAACCATTTTGCTAACTACAAACTGCAAGAACGGATGTAAACATGTAAAAATAGACGGTGAGTCAAATAACTCACCGCCTACTAATAATACATGACTGCCTTTTACGTAGCGAGGATCAAAGTCAATGAAGTCCTTAACAGCATCCATTGACTTAGATTTTTGTTCGTCGGTTAATTGATTTTTGTCCTGTTGAAAACAAAAACTACATTTATTCCGACAATTTTCCCACATTAGGAACTCATAAATTGGCTTAATCATGGATCTTTAATGCTTGTAAGATACTAGAAGCAATACTCAAATTAGCAGATAGTTCTACAATAACTGGATATGCATTTTCCACTAAAGGTAAATTACCTGTGTTAACCGTGTTAGCCTTGCTCATCATTTGGCTAATCGTTAACAAGTTAGTAGCCATAAGAAACTTACGCCACACATTCGGTAGCTTAACTATATTGTCCAAATAGGTGTATTCTACCTTATGCGCTGAATACAAACAAGCCAAGTACCAGTAAACAGCTTGAGTTTGGAAGTCCTTAATTTCGTGAGCTAAGTTAAGTTTTAAGTCCAATAACTGTTCTACGTCTTTAATAATAATCATTGGACTTTCAAATAGTGCATCATCCAAAGTATTATAACCGTTAACCAGTATATTAATGTTCGCTAAGAGCTGATTATTGACTAACGTTTCTCTAGTTAAAGCTAGTTTAAACAGTTCGCTTAATTCATCAGTCGTCATGCCTTTGTCGAATGTAGCATGTGGTGTATAAGACAAAGACAGCTCATTGAAGGACTGCTCTTCAGCGCATAATTTATCTATCAGATCTTTCATGTTAGATACTCAAGTTATAACGCACGATATACGCTTTAATGTTAGACGCAATAATTTGGTTAATCGTGCGGGTAGTAGTTAGGTTATCGTTAGCTCTAATAACATCTAATGGATCAATCTTGGTATAGGAAGCAACATTACCATTAGGGTTATATATAATGTATTTACTGTTTGTTTCACTAGAACTAGCTAAACAAACCTTAGCTGACACAAAGGCTGCCAATGCTGTATAAAAGTTAATCAAACCAGTAGCATCTTCTACGTTTACAGTATCAGACAAATCAATACCATACGTAGTTAAATGAGCTTGAAATTGAGAACTAACTGTGCTGGCGGTTGCTGTAGGAATAGGATTAACAATAGATACCGTAGCTGTAGCCTTTGCATTAGTGATCGTCCTACTATAGCCAGATTTAAGTTGGCTTGCAATAGAATCATAGTTATTAATATTGGTACAAGCGGATACTATTGCATTGTAAGCTGTATTATATAAGTCTTGGTAAATCATAGCTTCATATAAGCAATAAATACAGAACTACTGCTAGAACTTGAACTAGAACTGCTACAGCTACTAGAAGAGCTAGAACTAGATGAAGAGCAACAGCTAACTGCTATATTGTACTTTAAAAGACGTAAGCGATTTGTGCTGTTTAGCGCATTTAAAAAGTCTTGCATTTCCGTAGAGTAATAAACGTCCTCAGTCATGGTCGCAAATTCATCAGTAACCGACGGATAACCTACACCAGTAGAATCATACATAACACAGACTGTTGGTGTATCACTCATACCGACTAAAATCAATTGACCTCGAATGAACGCAGCCGCATTAACAATAAAGTTAAGGATTCCTCTAAGGGTCATAATTGTACCTTTCTTAAAGGTTAATCCTCTTTCAGCTAAGAACGCATCAAAGTCCGATCTAACTTTCGCTTGACTAACTAGCTGACAGTAATTGTCGTTCATTGTTAGCGTAGCACTTATAGGATAATTAACAGGTGCGTGATAGCTACCGTGCCGATGATCATTATAAGGCGTAACTGTCAATGTACTGTTTACAGATCGCTTATACCCTGCTTTAAATTGATCAGGGACATTTTTCCACGAGTCAATGTTTTGTGCTGATGATAAAATGGTTTCAATAACAACATCTACCAAATCATCATAAACAATAATTTGTCCTACTTCGATTGCCATTTTAATTACTCAAATAATTGTTCAACCTTATGCTTATCACAGAGTACGCAACCAACTTCATCTACATAAGCATCATAAGCCATTAAATGACCACAAGGCAAGTGACCCATTTCATTAGTTTCTCCAACTGTGTCTTTATAGCGATGGGTCAATTCCATATCAGACCGATCATTAAAATTACGATAAAGATCATCTGCTCTATAGTGTATATTAAACAGCTTGGTCCAATTCAATAAGCTTTCTTTCTGCCTAAATTTACAAAGAAACTCAATAAAACGTTTACGCTTAGGGAAGAAGTTAGGTATTTGCTCATTCTTTTTCTGCTTAACTAGCAGGTTGTTTTCCACAGTTGGTTCTAAGTGAGAGAATGATTCACCAGAGCCACATTGCTTAAAAAAGAATGACGTCTGATACTCTTGACTAAACCGTTCTACATCAAATTGATCGGATAAATAAAGGTCAATAAAATGACCAGTTAAAATAATGGTTGTATTTAACTTAATCTCTGGATAATCAGCCTTCAGCTTTTTCATATGGAATTGCCACGTTGATTCCATCTTCGGTGAGTGAAAGCGTCCAATTGAATCCCAACTAGTCAAAATCCACACCTGTGAAGGATCATCAAAGAGATCCAATACTGCATATAAATCTCTTTGATCACCAATAGTAAGCGTAGCACTAATCCACACTTCTTTGATAATCCTACGATTTGCTAAGTCGGCAGCCTTTCTCATTAGTAAAAAGAACGAACTGTGTACTTGTTCGTCCTTAAGCTGTCCTTGAAAGAACTCCCCACCAATAAAGGCTAAACAGTCGTAATGGGGATAGTTTTGAACATCACTAATCTTTTGATACGCTTGTTCAATAGCCTGTAGTTTTCTCTCTTTTGGTGTGTGATTTATGTTCTTACCTAAGTAACAGAAGCTACACTTATTATTGCACTCCTGCCATAGTTCAAACTGCATTATGTTCATAAGCAATCATCCATCATCTGCAAGTCACACAATACACATTTATCTGTATCAGCGTAGCAACGGTACAGCACAGAATGTCCACAAGGAGAAATAATTTCCTTACCATCAGACAGCACAGGATTAGCTACTTTAATCTTTTGCCAGTCCCTTTGACCTTTGTCCCTTAGTCCTGTGTATTTAAATGTACCACTGTTTTTCGTAGAATTTATGAAGTTTAAATACACTTCATAGTTAGCAGTTTTAAGGTATTGCACGAACGCTAAAAAGTCAGCTCGTTTAAACTGAAAATCTGGCAGTTTCTTACCTGTATGAACTGGGTGTGGATAAAGGAACGAAAAACTACAGCCAGGGATAGTATCCTGCAGGAATTTATTTATATGAAACTCACCAGCTTTCCACTGTTCAATAACGTATTGAGTTAGGATCATCTGCACGCCTACTCGATAGTTATAGCGGTCTCTAAAAGCCAGTATATTGTTTAATGCAATATCCATAGCCTGCTGTGTCTTATATCGGTATTTTAAGTCGAATGAAAAATTCATATCAACTCGTTCAATACCAACTTGTTCCTTAATCCTGTCCACTACTTTATATAAAAAGTGTGGTTTATACAGTCCATTGGTGACTGTAGAGAATCGAGCTTTTTCATGTGGAATTAACACATACTGGATAATAGTGTCAACCAAGTCCATAAACAAGGACTGCAATAATGGACTATGAATATAAAACAGCTCACCCCCTAGTAAGGAAATACCATAGGGATATTCGTCCCAATTGACATGCTTTACATTCTCTGCAATAGCCTTTAACCAAAAAGCCTGTTCGTCTTTTGTGCAGGGCTTTCGATTAAGTCTTAGGCAAAAATCACAATTATTGGTGCAGTTAGGCCACACACTATATTGGATCATTCTTTTCATAGAAACAGTTCTTTCGCCACTAATACGTCATCCCACAGTTTAACTGTCGAGTCAACATAACCAAACTGAGGTACGTGACCTATTTTATCGAAATAGAGCAAGTCGTCTTTTGTGCCTTTATGCCGACCGCAAATTTCTATCCGTTCATTGCCTTGCGTTAAATAAATTAAGTCCGATCTTAGCTTTCTATTAAAAAGGTCTTGCAGGTTAACTAACTTTTTAGAGAATACATAATGTAGCCATCGGATAAAAGTTTCGCGTCTTAGTAGAAAGTTAGGAACAGCTTGTTCAAATTCTTCCTTTGATTTGTAGAATCCACCAGTATTAGGTTCTAAGTAGTCAACCCTTACATTAAACGTAGACTCGAACTTTTGAATATCAAACCTACCGTCTAATACACGCTCACAAAAGTCATTAGTCACTATTTGCTCAACATGAATCTTTAACTGTGGGTAAAGATCATGTAGAGTAAGCACGTTAGCCTTCCACAAAGCTAGACTAGCTGAATTGTGAAATCTGCCTATTGTATCATAAGACGTACAAAGCAATAGCCTACTTAGAGCGTGTTTATGTTTAATATAGTCCAAAAACTCAAACAGACATTGTGGATTATAAATCAAGCTAGTAGTAACTAATACCCTATTAAAAGGCATTGCTAGCACTTTATCGAATAGCGCATAAAACAATTCTTTGACGTCATCTATCTGATGCGCAAAAAATTCACCACCAATAAAGCCTATTTCGTTAAATAAAAGTAAGTCAGGATTGTCTAGACGAGCTAAACAATCCTTCAATGACCATTGCTTATTGCAGTCGATAAGACCTTTATTAAAGCAAAAACTGCAATTATTGTGGCAGTCTTTCCACAATTCAAATTGGACAAAACGTTGATTGCTATCTAAGTCAAGACGGGACTTGTCTATCATGCTGGTATAAACGACTCAAAGTCGAAGTTCTGAATCATCTTATTAGCTAACGCTGAAGCAGAAGCTAATTCCATTACTACAGGGAAAGCGTCTTCCACTAAAGGCAAGTCTTTCGTGTGAATATCACCAGCTTTAGACAAGATAGAGGACAAAACTAATAGATTGGTTGAGAACAAGAATCGTTTATAAATAGCAGGCAGTTTGACTACAGGATCAATATAGGTGTACTCTACTTTGTGCATTGACTTAAGGCAAGCCAAGAACCAATAGGCAATACTAGTCTGAAATTCCCGTAGCTGATCTAATAAAGCCAACTTGATGTCCAACACTTGTTCAATCTTAGACAAAAAGATTTCCGGTGATTCAAATAAGGAATCATCGAAAGTAGAATAGCCATTAATAAAGATTTGAATATTGAGCATTAAGCGTGTATTGACTAACGTTTCTCGGGTCAACGCATAAGATAATACAGCTATCAAGTTCTCAGTTGGCTGATCTTTTAAATTGATCTTATAAGTAGAACCACATAAGTTCTTATAGTCAAACTGACTTTCCTCCTTGTCCAATACAGCTTTAATATCAGCTAGCAATTGCTCTTTATCTGTTGAAAAAGTCAGCTCTTCATCGAATGATAAATTAGACAAGTCCATTTAAAACTCCTTTTAGGTATTACTCATCCCGAACGTATATTGAATCGGGTAAGATTTTGTATTATTACTTATGATCGAATTAATAGTGCCAGTGCAAGTACTTATATCAGAGGCAACTAGTAAATCACCAGTCGGGATAGTGGTGTAAGTAACAGGTGCACCATCTGGAATATAAACCATTTGCTTAGTATTGCTCTGTTGACCACCTAATACTCTAACCTTAGCTGAACAGAAGGAAGCTAAAGCTACATAGAAATTAAGCAATCCTCGTGGATCAATTTGAGCCGATAAATTAATACCACATTGAGCAATCCATGCACTAAACTCAGAATCAGCCGTAGTAGATGCTACTTGTCCAATAGGATTAACAATAGTGATCGTCAATACAGCTCGGTTAGTAGTCTGCTTCGTCGAATAACCTGATTTAAACTCTGCGGGAATTGCACCATAATTTGAGATATTTAAACAGGTAGATTTAATCGAATTTAGTGCAATATCGTATAATTGTTGGTAGGTCATATCTTCATATAAGCAATAAATATAGAACTACTGGAACTAGAACTAGAGCTACTACTGGAGCTAGAACTAGAACTTGAACTACAGCTAGAACAGCAATTAACTGCGATATTATATTTGACAATGTGGGTACGACTTGTGTTGTTCAACGAGTTCAACATCTCATTTAAATTCGTGGAATAAAACGTGTCGTTATCCATGGGATCAGTGTCAGAAGTAACAGATGAATAATCTGTGTCTTGTACGTAGAAAACACAAACTGTGGTACTGTCACTCATAGCTACGTTTACTACATGAGGCTTAATAAACGCAGAAGCATTAACCATAAAGTTCAGGATACCACGTAAACTCATTACAGCATCTGTCTTAGTAGCAATTCCACGGCTAGCCATAAAGGCATTGAATTGCTGTTCTACGGTTGCTCTACTAACAACAGATAAAGCACTATCATTTACAGTCATTACTGCATTAACCACAGCACCAGCTACAGTAGGTCCGGTTATAGTCTTACTGTAACCATTTTTTAAATAAGCAGGCACAGCAGACGAGAATGAATCAATATTTTGGCACTTACTACAAATCGTATTCAACACAGACTGTACCAAGTCCCCATAAGTAATAATACTACCAGTAGTAATAGACATATTAACCCCTATTTGGTAGTTGCTCATTGAGCGCAACTAAATTTTGTTCGTTAACGACTAGTTCTTGGTCAAACATTGGCATAACTTCCAAATCAACACAATCAACTACCAGCTTCTGTCCACTACATTTTTCAAGCAAGGTAGCCATTTGTGCATCGGTCATCTTTGCACACACGTTAATAAAAGGTTCAACATCTGGTAAGCCTATGCCAAGTCGAATAGCCCTAGCATAAATAATAATGGCATGAGAGAATGAAAAAGAAGACCAAAGCAAGTCTTTATAATCAGAAGTCAAGCAATAACCATTGTTATTGATGCCTAGCACTGTGTCATGCGTTATACCTTTTCGTCCCTTAACATAAGCCCATTTAATTAGCCCATACTTTAAATGACGCCCTGAGAAGTCTAAGCAGGAACCATCAGGTAAAATATAACCAGCTTCATTAATGTCGTCTGTTGTACCATAAAAGCGTTTTAAATCAGAACCAAATGTTGGGATATTATTCACTACAAAATAGTCATCCGTTTCCTGCTCGACTTTGGCTTCTAATAGTATTTGATCACCAGAATAGACACGAACACGGGGCATATTAGCTTTATTACTCGAATAAAACTCCCCTATAGAATCAATAAAGGCCGTCCATTGCTCTGGTTCCCAATAGGGATAAATATCATACGTGCCGTCTTTGTATTGTATCTTAGCATTAATCATAATAATTCTATTTTATGCTTATCACACATAACACAACCAGGCTGGTCAACATAGCAGTCATAATTAATAGAATGTCCACAGGGTAAGTGGGCTTCTTCTATTGTCTCTTCTACAGTACCTTTATACCGATGGGATTTAACTACTCGACCATCGTTATAATTCCTATAGACATCGTCTGCTCTGTATTGTATATTAAACAGCTTAGACCAATTTATTGCATGCTCTGATTGTTTGAACTTTAGTAGAAAAGCTAAAAACTGTTTCTTAGTTGGAAAGAAGTTAGGCATAAGCTCATTAGTCTTTTGCTTAACTTCTTGGTTATTAGTAGCGGTAATTATTTGCCCACTAGCTGGTTGCTTAAAAAAGAACGCTGTGTGGAATTGTTCGCTAAAACTATTTAAATTGAACTTGTTGAGCAAATATTGGTCTATAAAATCACCAGTTAAGATAATGGTTGTGTTTAACTTAATATCTGGATACATTTTATAGATATTTGTCATGTGGTATTCCCAATTTTGTTGCATCTTTGGCGAATGAAAGCGCCATTTGGAATCCCATGAAGTAAGCAACCAAACCTGTGATTTATTGTTAAACAGCTCTAGCGTTTTATACAGATCTCTTTGATCACCAATAGTAAGTGTTACGCTAATCCACACTTCTTTGATAATACCAGCGTTAGCAATATTCGCTACTTCGCTCATTAGCTCAAAAAACAAGGATCTAACTTCAGAGTTACGCAATTGCCCTTGAAAGAACTCACCGCCAATAAAGGCTAAACAATCATAATGATCGTAATTAGAACGATCTTTAACCATAGCAATCGTTCTTTTTAGTGCCTCAATTTTTTGACTGTCTTCGGTGTGAATTATATTCTTACCTAAGTAGCAGAATTTGCATTTGTTATTACATTCCTGCCAAAGCTCAAACTGCAAAATATTCATAGGTCCCCATCTAGTAATTGCAAGTCGCAGAGCACGCATTTATCACTATCTGCATAACAGCGATATAGAGTAGAGTGACTACAGGGTGCTAATATTTCCTTACCATCAGACAACACAGCCTTTTGCGTCTTTAGTTTCTCTATATCAAGCGTTACTCGATCCCTTAGTCCTGTATATTTAAACGTCCCACTGTTTTTCGTAGAGTTAACAAACAGATAATAAGTATCGTAGCTAGCTTGTTTTAGATAGCTAACAAACGCCAAAAAGTCAGATCGCTTAAATTGAAAATCATCTAGCTTTTTGCCTGTGTGGATTGGGTGTGGGTATAAAAAAGCTAATTGACAACCAGGTATAACATTGGTCAGAAAGTCATTAACGTCAAATCTACCAGCCTTCCACTCGTTAATTACATATTGGGTAAGAATCATCTGAACGCCAACTTTGTAATCGTATCTACGCTGAAAGTCTAATATGTTGTTTAACGCAGTTAATCTAGCTTGCTCTGTTTTATACCTGTATTTTAGATCATAGGAAAAGTTCACATCAATTCGTTCAATTCCCACTCGACCTTTTATGTAGTCAACTACTTTGTACAAAAAGTGTGGCTTGTATAAGCCATTGGTAACTGTAGAGAATCGAGCATGTGGTGTTTTATCCGTAAGGACATAAGTGACCACAGTTTCAATTAAGTCCATGAAGGCTTGTTGAACATGTGGATTATGAACGTAGAACAATTCACCGCCTAGGAGCGAAATTCCAAAAGGAAAGTCATTTACCCAATCAACATGCTTGATATTCTCTTTAATAGCATTAAGCCAGAATATTTGCTCTTGCTTAGTGTACGGTTTACGATTCAACCGAAGACAAAAATCACAGTTATTGGTGCAATTAGGCCACACACCAAATTGCAACATGTTAGCGTTCATAAATAACCCTTTATACTATAGGTTATATTTACTAGATTTTCATCTGACAGGAACAAAGAACTAGCTTTTGTTGCTTGTTAGTATTAGCCTCTAATGCTGTAGCAAAATAGTCAGGATCTTCATTATCGACCTTTGCTACCCCATTAGCATCAAAAACTAAGTGGTCAAACTTGTTCACGACACCATTAACCAACACAGGTACACGGCCAGCAAGACAAATAGGTACGCCATTGCCTTCGTTCAATATAAAACCTGGTGTAGAGGATACTACAGCATTTACCTTGGTTGTAGCGATAGTTAATTCTCTAAGTCCACCAAATTGAAGAAGTGTACCTGGTGGATATGCCTTATCTAACTGATAACATTCTGCCAAGTCAGCCCATTTAGCACGAATGGCTGTACCCTGAATGTCAGAAGTAAATGTTTTGGATCCATTAATAGTTTCGTCACCAAAAGTATGAACAGTATCTGCATTGTAAGCAAAAATCTCTGTAGCATCTACTTCACTAATGAACAACTTATTTCTAAATTTTTGATCTACTGCCATTATAAATTCTTCCATTCAAATTCATTATTAAATGAAACTATACAGTTTCTTTTATTTTACTCTATTTGACATAATCTAGATTATGTGCGCCCCTAGCTTTAAGATAGGAGTCAAGTTTAGGTTTTACCCTTTTATCAATATACAGTACATAATATTTCATACGATAAGAATCTGTAGTTTGCTCTACAGCGATAGGTGATATTCCTTTTAGTTTTAGTTCTTTCTTTAACTGTGCTAATGTTTGAATACCATACTGCCTACCAGGTATAAAGCGAAGCATAACTACTTCGCTTAGAGTAAAAGCTTCCTCAAAATTAAGTTTATATGAACTATACCAACTACCTATACCATGTATACTATTTTCACACGCATGTTTAACCTCAGGTAATACGTATTTCCATTCCTTTTTAGGTAAACATATCGTATATCCACTATATTTAGGTGAATTGAGATGTGATTTATCAAAGTGTGATGTTGTAAGAAACACTAAATCATCACGTGAATCAAAGGCTACATATTGATATAATGGCTCGGTACCTTTACCTGTAAATGTAACTTTTAATCGATATTGTTCATGTACGGAAGCGAATAACATAAAATTTATTTGTCCCTCATTGCTGGTGGATATTGCATGCGATTTAACTCTGATTCATAAGCTTCTTGACAATGATTATCTTGCCAAAAGAAGAGATGATCTATAACCCAAGCCACGCCTGGTTTACCTCTTAGCCGACGACGATGCGCTCGGCTAGATAGTGTTTCGTCAGCATAACCTCCAATTAGTGTATTGATTAGTTGATCTATAGCAACTACTATTTGAAATCCATCAGGGTGTATTACTTGCATTTTTACTCTTTAAAATAACTAAGTTTTTCTTCTGCTTCTTTCTTGTTCTTTGGATACCCATAAAACTTAGTAATACGCTTTTTTGATTTAATATCTATTAAGTTACCGTCTTTTTCTATAACTAGATTTTTGTTAAAATCGAATTCTTCATGCTGTGCTTGATAATCCCATGGCTCAATAAGCACGACAGGCATTTGTTTAACACCTAGACTAGCAGCCGCTAATGCACGATGACGACCTTCCTGATTATGAAAAATCGTATCAATATAGCATAATGGAAACAGTTCACCGTTAGCCATCAAATTAGCGTATTCAATTACAGTATCCTTATTGCAACCAGCAAGCTCTACTTTAACTGATCCTCTTCCTCTAGCATACACGCATAAATCTAAATAGTCTAGAGGATTAATAACGTCTATGGTTGCATATGCGTGCTTATTGAATTTATAATAATATTCCCAGCTAGGATCTAATATTTCATCATAGACATGAGCTAACCGTTGATGAAAATTATAGTCAAAGCATTTAGCATTTGGTTTTCTTGTTACTTTTGGCAACCATTTTATTATTTGCATTATACTCATATGTAATCAGTAGATACTAAGTATTAGTATCTCTCTTTATTGATCATGACAAAAACAATTGCCTTTCAGCTTCTCTACGTTTAACTAATCCTGGCAACACTTTTCCACCAGCATATACCCAGCGTGGAAATTGATTGGCTGCCTCCTCAAATTTTGATTCATTAACCAATCGCATTAACGTGCTATTTTTTAATGAATTAAAGCCTAAATTATAAGCAAAATCAACCAAAGCGTTCATCTGATTTTCATTCAGACTAACTTTGGTAATCTGCTCAATTTGAGACCATAGCTTATTAACTTCTTGCTGGACTAACTGCAAGGCTTGATCCTCAGTAATAGTCATCCCTTCTTTAACTGGTTGACCATTAATTCTAGTCGTGCCATAACCAATAGTCCATACACCAACTGAATCTTGATACGCTTGAGGTCTGAATCCTTCATAGCGTTTAATTAAATCTATTGCGTTCATTAATCATAATCCCAAGATATTTCTAACCAGCACTCATCATAATTTTCAATAATTGATACTAAATTATTATACGTTTCTGTATTATTCGTCATATACCCAACTATCATTTGAGATAACTGTCCATAATTTCTAAAAAATATGGCATCAAAAGACAAATAATTAGGATATAAATTAGTAGAACTATCGACAAAAAGTTGATCCCTATAACCCATGCCGCCAAGACGAGCAACTAAACCCATTGCACTATTTTGTAGTAGAGTAGCCTTAGATAAGGCATTCAATAATTCTGCTTTTGAATAGCTTTTTACAAAACTAGATTCACTCGGCTGAAATTCATCTAAGAGAAAGGTTTGTACATTTTCGTAAGGAACTTCACTCCCAGCTATACCAAATCCATATACTCTATCATAATACTCAGTAGTAAAATGAAAGGTAAACTGCTCGTCTTTAGCCTCCCCCAGGTTACGCAATAATAGTTCTTTATTCATCCCTTACCTCTATTTGCTTTTTAGAAATAACCTAAGTGAACCTGCACCACAAAAGCACCTTGTCCACCATTGGGGAACGTACAAATACCAACAGAGATAACTATTTCCTGTGGCAAATCAGTCTCGTCATCATCAGTTTCTAATGAATAGCCTAAATAGCCACCACCAAAAGTATCCTGTTCTCGGTCAAAAAGTTCATAACCAAGTTTTTTAAGGGCAGGACCTAATCTCGATTGAATATCCTTTAAAGGATGCTCACTGTAATTACCTGAAGGGGTATCTGGTACCAAAATTAATTGAGGACAACCTTCATCAACATAGTCATCAATTAAGTCTAAATATGAAGGTAATCGGTTTAAAATAAGATCCTGAATACTCATTGTTAATCCTTATTTATAGTAATATTTTCCAAAAGCGGAATCTTTATCAATTTTCATATCAGTCATGCCATACTTTTTCATGTACTTCTTAATGTTACGGGCTAACTCGGCACGTTCATTAGGTTTAGCATAGTGAAACATTGAAATAGCTAACCGCACATGTTCCTTATCTGGCATTGGATATGCTTTTCTATCAGGTAAACCGAAATCAGTTCGTTCACTGTCTTTCAGCTTTTTACCTAATATAGAGTAATATTCAGCATAATTTGTATAATCCATGATATGCTCCATATTTATAAAATTTTATATTATGGGAGAATGAACATGATTTTTTATATTTGTTCAATATTTATTCATTGGCTTTGTGACTTTGTGCTACAGGATGGTGATATAGGATCAGACACAGAAAAGAATTATAAGTTAATTCATGTCTTATATTATTCTTTTACTTTTCCTGTATGCACTTGGTTTATGTGGTTAGTCGGATTAGACTGTTCATTTTTTAATTTTGCTATTTATAGTTTAATTTGCATCGTATCACATGGACTAGTAGACTACTTGTTAATACCAGTGTTATATCACTATAAAGCTAATACAAAGATGCTTGGTCTTGCATGGGCATTAGATCAAGTTATTCATATTGCTATTATTTTAATAGCACTAAATCAATTAATGTTATGACTTATTACACACTAAACGATTTAAAAACTGAGGCTAAGTCGAAAGGTTATAACTTAGATAATTTACCTTGGCGAAAGTGTGATTGGCCTATTGCAGATCAATTCTTACAGTATGAAAAGCAAATCAATATTAGCTACAGACAACTGCTAAGAGATATATCAGCTAATAGTCCATCAGCATTAGACACAATAGCTAGATTTGACTATGTTGATGCAGAGCTTGGTTCTTATCAATATGTTAAAGTTAAAATTCAAGCAGGTCTTAGATTAGGTCAAACTGAAACCATTACTTTTGATGGTAATGTACAGGTTGAAAACGATCAAGGTAATTATAGCCTTGGTGGTTCAATGGCTATAACTTATGATAAGCCTTTTATTGAAATATCGGTTAGATACTATAAATCTGGGTCTAATAAATTTATAGTTTCTTCCCCTAGTTTTTCTTCCACTTTTATTGACGGATCACAAGAAGCTCCTGCCACCATTAAGGCTAGTCCGTATTTTATCCATTGTTTATTCATTGAATAGCCTCATAAATCATAATGCCAATATGGGATATAATAAGAAAAATAAAAATCCACAATGCTACAATAACACCTGCCATTCCTATATATTCTACAATCTCCTTAAATCTCTCCCAGCTCATTTTTTCATATCCTGTAATTTTCTAATTGTCGAATAAGCAAAAGCTGACAATAAAGCATCAGCACCAATTCCAAATTGCATAGCCTTACTCTTTGTCTCAACTAGACGAGTATTCACTTCAGCTAACTGCCCAAGTGTGATATTCAGTTTCTGAACCTGTTTCTTAACTGCTACATTAGCTGAGGTATTCCACACCTTACGATGTTTTTCAGATCCTAGGATTGTTGAATTAACTAAGTAAGAGTTAATGAATGACAACTTGTTCAACAATCCAATATGATCATTCGAGTCAAGAATACACCGTTGACATACAGAGAACTGTAAAGCATAAAGACCTGTAATGAACTTTTGAGCTAATTGGTCTTCAGACGATTCAACAGACGACAATACAGAACTGATGTCCTTCAAGGACAATTGTTGTGGCTTTTCCGCAAGTCCTTCATAATACTGTTGGCATGCTTCTATCAATTGTGCCAGTGTACGCATTTCATAGTTACTGTTCTTGACGATTGTTTTGAGCAACTTAGACTCTTCGTCAAGCATATAATCCATATGCTCGCCTTTACAAATACGTTTGGCTTGTTTTAACAGTTCACCATTGCTCGGTGACTCAAGATTAAATTGTACACAGCGGTTAGCAATTGCCTTACCAATTGTGGTAGTTTGGAACTTTTCTGGATTCATTGAGCACAGAATCCATACCGTATTCTCACTCTCCTCAAGTGCTTTCAATAAAGCATTGCTCGCGGCTGGCGTGCTCAAAAGTCCTTGACATTCGTCTCCGACAATTACTCTGTACTTACCCATCTGAGGTTTAAATCGAGTAATACGAATTAGCTCTCGAATGTCATCAATACCACGAGTATCGCTGAAGTTAATTTCCTTATAATCAGGTGAGTTAAGAAACACTTCACCTTTACCAGACAAGTCACACGCAAAAGCACGAGCCAATGTGGTTTTACCAACCGACGTCGGTCCAGTGAACAACATAGCAGATGGAACCTTACCACTGTTAATAATACCCTTAAGACGAGTTACTGCCGTTGTTTGACCAATTAATTTGTCCAACGTTTTAGGTCTATATTTTGTATGTAATGCCATTTTAGTCCTCAATAACATCTATTCCATAAGTCTAATATTCGCTGTGTATTATTTACTAGACCAAATCGCCACTTGGGTTTAGATCGTTCATTTACCACTCCTAATCAGCAATTTGCAAAAAGGCGGAATATTCAGATTTGTCTAATTTAAATCTAATCACAAGTTCACCATAAGGGTCATCGCTGTCAATTCCTTGATCCTTGATATAGAACGCTATGGTGCGACCAGCTACTCGCATATGAACTAAGTTAGCTGATTCTGCCTTAAGTTCATAGCTAGCTAAAATCCTACATTGAGGTAACAACTCATCTTTTACAAAGAACAACAATCCATCTTCTGTATCATCAGTGAAGTCACCACCGAAGTCACCACGTAAGGTGCATTTAATACAGTCAAGTCTATTATCAACTACCTCAAGCATAGATTGTTCAAGACAAGACACACCTTGCAGGAATTCTCGAATACTGTTAAAAGCATTGTAAGCACTTTGCATATTTAGTTCATTCATACTAATACTCCTTTTATGGTTTGATTTAACCTACTAAATATTTACGGTTTTATAATTTAATATTAGTTTCATTTACAAAGGAGAAACAATGTTAAACCGAAACCTGATTGGGGGGGGGGAATAATCAAGTAAAAGATTATGCTCATATAGTATTTAATGGAAAAATTTTTTCAATAAATGATGTAGGTAAACAGGTCAAAATCTGGATTTTGACCACCCCCCTTGGTACGACGACGGGCCTCAAATTGGTTAGCTTGAATTGCCATCTTTACAGAGAGGTGGCATAATGCTTAATCGTAACAACCTGTTTGTTCATAACACCAATTTAAGCGGTGGTCAATATATTCGTATTGCCTGCGAAACAGACGAGCAAGGAAACCCGATTCAATACTCAATGGCGTGCGATTTTATAGATCAAATATATCCTGATACTAGTGAAATATATTCTATTACAGGTGGTTATTGGCTCACTAAAGATACTATTCGCTGGTATGTTAGTCATTATACTGGCGTAGCTACTTTTTCTGGACAAGCACTTTCTACAGTTCCGTGTATTATCGCAATATATAAACTATATAGCCATGATAAAGCTTATGAGGTATCTAATAAATTAAGTGGCTTATATGTGAGTGGTGATGCTGACGTAGTAGCTCTTATATCTACGTTGGCAGGCAACACCAGCTTAGACTTTACGCAATCTATTACTCAATCTGAATTTAACGGCTTTACAAAATTTGTAAACGCTAGTGTCGGTAGTCCTTCGGTATTTAATAATTTTTGGTCATTAACATAAAAGAAAAGGGACAGTCTAACTGTCCCTTTTCATTATAAACTTAACCAACAATCTTAGTTTGTTTCTTTTTCTTCAACGTTGGGATACTCTTCGTAGAGCTACGAGCTTTATTAGCTTCAACAGCACCATCATCAGCTAAGGAATCAAACTTATTATATTCCTTAATAATTACTGACTTAAGAGTTTTACTAACTCTCTCATAAAGCTCCTTACGACCTTCCACTGTCGATCCATCACCATCATCACTAATAGTAACGGTTAATGGTTCATATTGACGAACTTGAATCGTCTTACTGATCGTGATATTCATTTTAGTCCTCCAAAAATTCATAAATATCGGTATATTCTTTAGCCTTAACAGACGAATTAATTATATCGTTTTTGACGCTAATCATTATACCACGATGTCGAAATTTTAAATCATCGCCAGTTAAAAAATCTCTAACATCAGCAGTCATTATATCTTCATCATATTCATCTAAGTAGATATAACGTCGATCATTTTTATTATCTACGGCAAACAATACGACAGTATAATATAAGTCAAGAGCTTTACAAATTAGACGCATCCAATGCCAATAGCCTTCAATTGTTTGTTGTTCATCTGAACAAATAAAACTTTTACATTCAGGCATTATGCATTTAAAAAATACATGTTGTGCAAAATTAGGAACTAAACCCCTACGAGCTCTCCATATTAATTTTTCATAATAGGGGTGTAAATTAGGCTTAAAAATTGATCGTTCCCCTGATGGGGTTAAGGCACAATAATATAGAACCTTAAAATGCTCTTTGTCTAAAACATAAAATTCGTGACTTTTACCTTCTGGGTTATAATTGTGACGTACTTCAAATCCTTTTACCATTGTAGAGCTATATTGTTTATGCCCACACAATCTAGTGTAGTATTGCATGTTCTTTTTAGGGTCATTCAACCTTGTCCAATCTACAATTTGACTAGCAGTAATTCCTTTCATAATTGCTCCTTATATTGCTTACTTTCTTACTTATATTATAACACAAAATAAGCTCAAAAAACAAGCAAAAATATGTTATTTTTCAATAATTTACTGCGAATCTTGCACGTATTCTCTAACACATTTACCACCCAATTGCTTAAACTTTTGTTTTAACGCCGACTTTAATTCACTGTCCGAATTACCACAGCATTTACAGTATTCATTAGAGCACCGCTGTAGCCCAACATTAGACATAAACTCCTTGTAAGTCTTACAGTCAAGTAGGAAGTTCAACAAGTCACGTTGTTCCTTTAATAGCTTTTGAGTAGCCTTTAAATCCTTTTTAGTTATGATCTTAGTACCGCCAAGTTTAAACAGCTGGGGATTATCTCTATTGATATAGCAAATAGCACGACCTTTAATCTTTAATCCATATTGCAACCGCAGGAGTAAGCAATAAGCCAAAGTCTGAAAATCATAGTTCTGAGGAGTATTATTGATTTTTACATCCATAGAACGATAGGAGCTAGTCTTAAAATCAACTAACCAAAATTCATCCTTGATCTTAACAACACAGTCCACATGCCCAGCAAATCCTTTGTAGTTAATAGGTATTTCACTGTACGTCAACTGACAGCCACAATCAGGGCAGTCGTGAACTGCTGATAACTGTGGGAAATACTGACCACATTCAGGACAAGCCCAACAACCATACAAACGTTCATCAGCAGATAAATATTTTTGTACTAATGCATGAATAGTCGTGCCTTGCTTCAATATACAATCACTAACCAGTTTAGTTTGCCGTACACAATCTGGATCAAAGTTCAATATAAACGAAATAGGACAAATAGGAATCTGCGATGGATGCACATCTAAAATTCTGCTCTTATTTTGAGGCTCAAACATTATATGTTGTTGAGCTTGCTCCATCATGGTGCTAAAAACGGCGTTAAATTTATTCGGTGTCATAGTAATTCCCTTGATATATGTATTATTTACAATAAAGAAAAAGGGTAGCTAAAACTAATTAGCTACCCTTCGTCCAGTAGTAGTTCGTGATAATATACAGATCCCGACGCCAACTGTACAGAACCAATAGTAGGGAGGACCGCAATAGTTTAAACAAGCTCACCGTCATTGTGGGAAGGAGTAAGCCCACACTTGTCAACTATTTGCCTACTAAGGATTTCCACATATCACGAACTACTAATTCTTCGCTATTTGAATTGTTCCAATAACAATGTTGACTTCACTAATTTTAATCGGGTTTGGTTTATAAAATAATTGGCCTTTAACTATATAACGTCCAGGCTCTAATGCTGGTATGTATAATATAGCTTGTTTTATATGCTCTTCATTACCACTGTTTATTTTAAAATCAGGATATTGATAAACCTTTTTACCACTAGTATCTTCAATCCAACGAGTAAAAACCGCTTGACCAGTTCCAACGATTAACAATTGAGTTTCCATTGCGGAACCCTCTTGTGTGATCGTTACTGGTTCAGAACGAAATGGTTTAATCTGATAATAGTAATTAGAGCTTAAAAGCCAAAAGAACAATAAACATACAGAGCCAATAATAAAGCACAAACTAATTGCACTAAATATGGCCCTGCATAGGTCAACAATTCGGTGCGAGAGTAAGTTCTTCATCATTTTCCTTTTGCGGTGTACGCTTTCAGTACAGTAAAAATAATCCCTTTGATCTCTTCAATACCATTTATTCCCATCATGCCTGCTACAACCACAGCCACATTAGAAAATGGTCCAACAAGTTCAAAGTATTCACAAATCCAAAACGCCATTAAGCCAGCTAATATACCAGCAAATAAATCTCGCATTAGCACAATGTAATGAAACGTCTTAGTCTGTATGCAATTGTTAATGAATCGAACAAACCCAGCAATGCTAGAAAGCCCAATTACCCACAAATAAACAGTTGGAGAGTAATCGAAAGGATTAGTTTCCACTGTACAACCTTTTATATTATGGATTCATAATATAAAATTTGTAGTTAAAAGTTCATTGATAAATATATTATAGACGTAGCTTATAAACAACAATTAACTATTCAAGAATTACACCTGTATATTTGTCCAATCGAATGGGGGAAGGGTTTCGGAAATGTAAAGTTCTATAGTTTTACCTACATCTTCATCAGAAACAAACCAATTACCATTCACCGCTGGTGTAGACGTAGACGTAAAACGCTGAATAAAGCCTACCTTGGTGTCCAATCGAACAACATACAAAGAAGCTTCCCGTGGCGAACCATTAGCCAGTAGAAGTTGACTCAAGTTTTTAAAAATGTGAGTACCCAAATAAGAAACTTCAACGCCGTAGTCAATAATTACTGTTCTTGGCTCTAATTCTCCAGCTCGTTGGTCAACCCCATTGTGAAATCTATCAGCAAATCCCTTCCAATTGTCATCAATATTACCTACTCTCAGCAGATGAGTGGTATAATCTGCCGATTCAACACCCCCCCCCCAAATTACGAAGCATTAAATCGTTTTTCATTAGAACTCAATAGGTAAAAGTCCCGAACCACCGAACAACTCACTCAGTTTCGGCAATTCGTTACGAAATTCAATAAGATAATTATGAATGTGACAATAATCTATTAAACCTTTATTGTCCAACATGAGTGAAATCAAGCTATTTGTTCTAAGTAGAAGCTTAGGACAAATAAGAGATTTACTGTCAATTGCCTCTTCGACTTCGCTAGCCATAATTAATTGGTGCTTTATAGTCATAACTATAAAGAACGCTTCTGAAACCAATACTTGTCCGTTAGTTATAGTAAACAGCTTTTTAGTGGACAGCATTTGGCAAGAGGATCCAATTAATAACAGACAGCTATAGCCGAGGTGCTGTACCCGATAGTCAGCGGGAAAATAACGACCTGGCTTTCGGGTGAAGAAACTCCACGTAGTTGAAGTAAGCTGACGGCAAACTTCTTTTAAGTTCATTATCTAACTCCTTTTTTGGCACTATTAGCTCACTCAATTCAGGCAATTGCACGTCCGATCTTAAAGTAACTAACTTCGCATTACGCTTTAAATCACATAGTTTAGTCGTTAGATCATAACCTTGTGCAATAGCGTCCTTGATTGAACCATAGGTGCTCAATATCTTACGAGCCTCTGTAGGTGTCAGTATTCGTGGTATATTATCTATGGCGTCACCGATTAGGCATTGATATGCAGCCATTTGACTACATTTAACCTTCTTAATTTGTTCAGCCTTAGCACAGTCAATGATTAGCGGTTGTGCTTGACCATTGACTTTATGAGATGAATCATACAAAGCACAGTATTGATTTAAATACTGGTAAGAATCTTTGTCCTGCGTGCCACAGTAAACAAAGCAGTCAGCAGAGGCAAACTTCTTGACCGCAGAACACAGCACGTCATCAGCCTCAAATATATCAGGCTGAATCCACGGAATACCAATCTCTGTAAAAATTGAACAAATAGGATTCAAGTATTCATAAATGTCCTTAAATCCTTCCCGTGTTTCTGATTCAGTAGTGTTCTTACTTCTATTCGCTTTGTACTGTGGATACAGCTTATACCTAAATACCTTCGGTCCGTCAAAGGCTAATAAGAAATGACTAGCTCGCAAGCTCAACGCATCTTTCATTAGTAAATGACAGAACATATAAAGCAATGCACTCAAAGGATCTCGATGTTTTGGATTTATTGTATAAAATGCTCGATGGAGTATCCAATTACCATCAGCAACATATAATGTGTTCATACTATCAAATTATATATCTGACGCCAAGTTCTCTACTGGTTGATCAGTTATATCAGGAACAGCCACATCAGTGTCCTCTACGGATTCTACTTGCATTTTGTTCCATATAATCTTTAGTGTAAACGGAAAAGGTTCGCTATTACGACTCTTAATTTGTTCTACCCTAATTAAGCCACTCTTTTTCTCTTCCTCATTAGGTGTCCAAACCCATGCGGAATTGCTGTGTTCCTTTATGGCGCCACTGTAACGAATCTTACCTTCATCGCTAACCTGACAAACCATAATGTTCACCCGATTAGTAACTTCAGCATTAATCTTAGCCTTACGTGCAATAGTACCTAAGCGTAACCATTGATTCTCGTCATCAATGCCTTTTAACAATGAGATATAGTCAACGATCACTACATCACATTTAAGTCCAGAAACCGCGGCATATACTTCATCAATATCCAAGTCTGCTTCGGGCTTGAAAATAGTAAGCCTTCCACCTTGTGCGTTGACTTGTTTACGCCACCTTTTTTGTCTTTTAGTAAGAAGTATCTTTTCTCTATCGTCTAATTTATGTTGACGGATTTTAGACAGTTCCATATTACCTATGTTGGCTAATATGCGATTGCCCATTTCCTTCTTAGACATTTCTAAAGGTACTAGCACTACCTTATAGCCTTGGTGAGCAAAATTAATTGCTAGTTGTGTACTGACTGTTGACTTACCACAACCAGAAGGGGCACCAATTGTGACTAGTCCGCCTCTGTCAAATCCCCCACTGACTTTATCAAAAGCCGTGAATCCAGTTTTGATCAAATCGCCAGTGTCTTCAGCATACACCAAGTCATGTAATAGCTCCTTTGCATTATCATTAGAACCTAAGTGTAAGAACGCATCAACTGTGGACTTTGATGATTGGGCATCTACTATATATTTTGCACAGTCCTCAGTTAAGGAGTCAATGTTCAACCGAGAATCACTGTTAAATGCTTCACCAATCCTATGTGCTAAGTCATAGATGATTCTAGTACGTCTATACTTGTTAAGAACATTGACATTTCGTATAGCTTCATCTACAGTAGTTGTTGGTACCTTTATTGACTTAAAAAACGTTCTGGCTTCTTCTGACAGTTCAGGATCAGCTAAAATCTGACGAGGCTTAGGAGGCACCGGAGACTCAGCCATGCAGTTCTTTATGTAGTTGTATAACTCCTTAGACAGTGGTTCATAAAAATAAGATGAGTCAATCATTGACAATACAGTACCGCTAATCTTTAAATCGCGGTTTGTCAATGATTGCAACACTGTTAATTCAGCTTTCGGACTTACTAACTTGACTTTCATTTTATTCTACTGTTATTGTGTCAGCATCTAAGCCGGATTTAAAATACACTATCTTATTTACTGGAATATGTAGCCGTTGTGCACCAAAACGAATAGGATCTAACCCACAGCCAATAATGATCCGTGGACAATTGTAGAACTTATAAATAATATCTCTACACTTTTGAAAACGAGCTGGTGTTGACTCATTAGTGATATTTGAGATACAGACTAGTGATGGTTCAGTAAGTGTTTCATAGTCACGTAAGTCTGAGTTAAGTGTAATCCACAGAGGATTAGACCCACCCTTCTTTAAATGACCTTGAATTAAATACGCACCTAAGTAAAGTGCTTTGGCATCGTCTAAGTGACCAGTAATAATAAAGTTCTGTGAACCAAAAGGATTAGCTAAGAACTCTACAACCGACTTACGTTGAACGTCCTTTGTGTAAACTAGTTCCTGACTACCGGTGTCAATACCAAACCCTAACGGTGAGAAATTAAACGATTGTTGTTGCCACACGTAACCAGGAATGATATGTTTCAATCGCTTATCAACTAATTGTATTTTCATCACATATCAACCGTAAAATCATTATTACTTGACCTCTGCTTCAAATAAGCATGCAGAGTTTCTTTATCTTTATCACTTATTATTGGGTTGAATGTTGGTTTAATGCAATTCCAATATTCATTGTTCATGCAAGCACGAGCAATATTGGAATCATCAAGAAACATTCTCAATATAGGTTGTGGCTTACCTTCGTATGGAGTTAATATTCGACTAACACGCTGAATACATTGCGGGATATTAGAACTCGGAGATACACCATAGAAAAGGGAACTAGCAGGACCTATATTAATACCAGTACTAAGCAACCGCATATTGCCCACAATAATTTTGATCTTTTTCTTTCTAGCGTCCTCAATCGTCTTGTCTCGTATTTCCTTTTTAATGCCACCATAGAACGGATAAGCTACCTGTGAGCCATAAGTGTCATTAATCAGCTTAACCATAGCTAATATAGGCTTTACTTGACTGAATGGAATCAAAACCACATGCCCTGCTTGCATATCACGAATAGCCCACTCGCATATGAGCTTTTGTCTTGCCTTGTCATTCTCCATGTTACGTACAATATACGACCATACCGTAGTCTTCATTGTCCTATGATAATTAGTACGAACAAGACGAATAGCAGGACGCAAGCGTTCCGTTTTAGAATGGTACAGCACAGGGCCAACCACTGCTTCCGTTAATGGGTATTTTCCATCTTTACGATCAGGTGTACCAGTAAGACCTATCTTATATTTGCAGTTAAACCTAGAGATTTCCTGGATATAACGATTAGCAGAACTGGTGTGTACTTCATCAATACCAACTAATGTAAATTTATCCCGTAATTGCTTTAATAACTTCTGCCCAGCTTCACTGTGAAATGTTTGTACAGTTGCCAAACACACATCATAGCGTTCAAAGTCTTTTAGTTTCTTACAAAAGCCAATACGAGACTTATCTAAGTCAGTAAAACCCTGTTGTGTAGGAGAACCAACAAAGGTCTCATAAAAGTTAACCAACCAGTCTCTTTGGGAAGCAATGATTAGTGATTTAACGTTCAAGCTAGCAATAATTGCAGTAAGCATGACCGTCTTACCCGTACGTGGATCGGATTGAAGCACACCTTTTTGACCTTCAATACATTTTTCCACTGCTTCCTTTTGATAATCCCGCAAGCTACCAGTAAAATGGATTGGTTTAATGGGAATTATTGGGTGCTTCTCTACTAATTCAATATCGCCTTTCGACCGAATAAGCTTACACAACCCACTATAGTCACCAAGAGGGGTGGCAATATACTTATGCTGTCCTACCGTCACTCTAGAAGCTAATTGTGCCGATCCTTTATAGGCAGCACAAACCTCACACTCCCCAGGTAAACCATATTGTTCACGAAGGGAATTCCATTCACATTTTGCACATACTTTTTCCTCAAAGAAATGGTGAGTGTAATGTTCTATTACTTTCTTACATAATGTAGGACCTAATTTGTCCGCTCGTACAAAATATCTTTCCCTTGCGTAAACTTTCATTTTAAATCTCTATCTTGTATTCGTAATCATTAATATTATGCGTGCTTAACCAATGAATAATATTAGACACACCTTTAACTTTTAACTGCACTGGTTCGAGTTGTTTATTATAAGACGTAAAAGTACAAACAATAGGCAAAGACGCCCAAACAATAGAGTTAGGCGCCAGTAAGTTTGTGCAATACGTTAAATCACAGTGACTAGTCCTAAACAAAGAACCGAGAATTAGTCCGAGTTCTGTAGCTTCCTCTTCGTCCATGATAGAACTACATAGGCTAGTTAAAATAACTCGGCTAGGCTTAATTATGCCATACAGTTTCATTCTCTCTACGTCAATAATTACCGACTGCCCATCTACACGAGTCTGAATAATCATACTTTTTTCTCCACTAAGATTTTTAATAAGTCAACCATATTACGTAGGTTAAACCCTGTCTGATCTATGTCCTTAATTAGCGCATTGACAAAGTCTAGTGTCGCTTTACCTTGTGTATAATACTTTACTTGGTTTTTCATGCAAGACTTAGCAAATCGCTTACGTGCATCAACAGAGTTTAATTGAAATGCTTGACTGTAGTTCGTTATTACATAATTCTCAAAAGCCTCAATTGCAGAATCCAACTTAGACAGTTTTAACTGCAAATCAGAAGCCAAATAAGTCATACGAGACCTATTAGATAAGTCAATTGCATTAGCATCAATAAGCAATTCAGGCCTAAATTGACCCTTAGTATCTTTAATCTTTGTACTAATTCGAGAATTATGGAGCACCGTACATTCTTGCACAATAGCATCTAAGTCAATAGACTGTTGAACTTTCGATACTATTGCTTTAAAAGTTGCGTACTGCTTATCCTTGTGTACAATACCAACGTTACTCATTGCTCCTCCAATATAGTTTGAATAGAGCTATTACATAATGGACTTAGAGCTAAAGTCCCGCAGGAATCAAATTCTACAATGACTAGTGATTCATCAGAATAAACACGATGGCATTGTTTAGCTTGCCCAGCTTTTGATGGACTAAAGGCTAGCAAAGAACTGCCATCACAAATAGTCTTAAACTGGGATCTAAAATAATAGCCAACTATCTGACCATCATGTTCAATAAACTTACCAACTAGCATGCTGTTAATAAATACAGTTGATTCCCATATTTGAGCATCAGCTGGTAAGTCCTGAAGTAGCAACAAATAGCCTTTTTTGTATTTGTAGAATATTCCCTTTTGTGCATCAAACCCTAGTGGGTTAACCAAAGACGGAAATAATGGTGTACCCATGTTTAGACCCTACAATAACAGATGAATCCTTGATTACACCAATAGTGATCGTATCTTCTACACACTTAGATACTGCTTCTTCCATATACAGGAAGTCAAGAGAAAATTCACACTCGCAAGGAGTCTTTAATTGTAAGTTCTGCGTTACGTTACCAGCAATAGTACGGACCAACAATTGCACACGCTTACCAGTAGCCTTAATCTTTAGCTCAGAACGTTCCTTAGTAGCAACGGCTTTACAGGAGTTAAGAAAGTCAACTAATTGCTGTTTATCCAACTCAAGTTGATCCTTCTTAGTCTTTAAAGTCTTAGATGCTAAGTTCAACAGCTCTTCAACAGGCAAGTAGGAATCTGCATTAGGTAAGTTCATACCAACCTTTAACAGCTTAGAACGAACTTGCATCATTTGCTCACCAACTTCAACAGTATAAGATGAGCCATAGAAAGCTTGAAGCACATTGGTTAATGTTGCGGCTGGCATTGTAAAGTCAATATTACCTTGCATATCATTAGAACGCACAAACGCCATATGATTGTTATCATAGCATGCAACGAACGCACCTTTGTCAGTAAGCTTGACTAAGATAGGCATAAATGGGCTAAGTGCTTCAACTACTTTTAAGTTGACTTCATCCGTGGTGTTCTTTAACCACTTACCCTGCTCAGCAGTAACCTTCCACGCCTTACCATTCTTAACTTTTTGCTGTACCATATTCCTATACGAAATAGATTCAACAGCGTCAGTAGTCGGGAGTTCAGCCTTGTAGCCTTTTTCAGTAACAATCAGCATGGTGCTGACATATTGAAGTTCTACTTTGTTGCGGTTACGTAAAAGTGTCTTAAAAGCCTCTACATTGACTGCAAACTCTGCTTCACCTTCAACAACGTCACAAGGAACAATAGACTGGAAGTTAGCAAGTTCATTAAGACTAAACAGTTTTAAGTTAGTGCCATCAACCACCAAGCTTACATTACCGCTAGCGGACGTCACTAGTTTAGTCAACACGCCTAGTTGCTTTAACAGCATACCAGCATCAGTAACAACTCTCATAGGATACTCCTTTTATTTTTAATTCTTATTTACGTTTAACTGCAAGCCAAGCTTGGCTACTACGTGATCCGTGCAATTAACCACAAACGTAAAGTTATAAACCAAGTCCTCACTAGGTGTAATTCTCATAATACGAATTATATTAGGCACACCAGAGGAAGTTGAATTAGTGTACGCCATAGTCTTAAACTGTGGCGGTGAATCCACAGTAGTTAATTGCAGAGGATGAATATGCAATCCCTGACGTTCACAGTAATTAACAAAAGCAGGAAGCCAGTTTAGTTCAATGTAAGACAGCCTCTTACAAAGCTTATCCCAAGGTACATTCACTTTCAACTGTAAACTAATATCATTAGTCTTTTGTTCCTGTGGTTTATTTTGTTGAATGTGATCTAGTTTATTAGACACAAACAATTCACATAGGCCTAACGATTCTCGATGATAATCAGGATTACCAACAGGTGTTGCCCATGCACTAACTATGCCTAAGTCCTTTATAGATATGACATTAGGTAAACCGTTCCAAGGATCATGCCCAGTATTACTTGAATGTTCGTATAGAACACAAAACAGCTTTCGACTATTTTTCAGCGTACTGTATTCAATACATATAGCGTCTAAAACTACTTGACCGCCAGCGGGAAGATCAATAGGTAGTTTTTGACTACGCCCACTAAACTTTGTGTGTGGAATGTTCAACAAACCAACTAATTTATGAGCGCTAATTGTGCCACTTAGTAACGGTACTAGATACTGTACCGTTTGTCCTTCACTTGCTTTTGCTAGCATCTTCGGTTCCTAGTTTCTTGTAGGAGTTATATACGTAGAGAATCTCAAAAGTATGAACTCCATAATGTTTTGCTACAGCTTCCTCATCGTGAGACTTTTTATAGTCAGCTACCGCCTTTTTAATAGTCTTTACCTCGTTAGTTCTACACACATTAAATATAGGACCTAACTTAGGACTAGCTGAGAAAAATTGCTTAACCTCACTGAAGGGCAGTTTACCATATAGGTAGGATATAACAACCCGATGAACCTTTTTACGAAGGTCATAAGGATTCACCTTATTAACCAATGTTTGAACATCGGTAAGTATGCTCTTTGTAGTAAGCCGATCAACTATATCCTGTAGCGATTGCTGTCTTACTTGTAAAGTAAGACGTTCATTGTTTGCCACTAACTTCTTAAGTAGAGCTAATAAGGATCGTTCGTTGACCTTAACGTAAAGTGAATGATCCACGTTAGACAAATCCAACGCAGGTTTAGAGTCCACAACAATTACAGTCTGTGCGTTAACTCTTTGTGCTTTACGCAGGGATTCAACAACAATAATATCCGTTGGTTGTTCATTAACTTGGGATCTATATTGGCCATTAGCACCAATCAAGACATGCGAATAGCCTAATATGTTTAAAGCTGTGTGAAGCGTTCCAATATCATAAATATATGAACCATAAATCATATTAAACCTTCACCTGATCAGGTAGTCCTTTAACAATGGTTGAACCTTGAGTAGTTCGTACCACAGTATATGGCGTTGAATTGGGATACACGTCATCTCTAGGTGTAATGACTACAATTGATGGTACAACCTGCTTTAACACGTCCAAAAGCTTAATAAATGCTTGTGTCGTTTCAGCCGAAAAGTTGGCACTCGGTTCATCAAGGATCATTACTTTTGGTCTTTTATCTGACGGTACAAAAGACAAGAGAGACAATACTAAAATAATAGTAAACAGCTTCGACTCTGCACCAGATAGCTTACGCACGTCTGAAGTCAGTACTTGCTTCCCAACTCTACGAGTACACAATAGCTGAAGTTGAGTATCCCAAATTAATTCAAATCTATAGTCTTGATTAAACACTAAGGCTGCGTATTTGTTCATCAGCTGGCACAATTTTTGACTAATTTGTTGTACCATTGCCTTTTTCATCTGCTTATCACTATAGATATCAATAAGTCTGGTCAACCAAGGTTCATCAGCTAATTGCTGTTTTAGCTCTTTAAGTCTTTGCTTAGTCTTATTTACTTGCTCAACTGAATTTTTATGCAGTTGATACAACGCTTCTAAGTGAGCTAATTTTTCATTCTGCTCATTGTACTTATTATAGTCAAAAGTAGTAATATCAGACCAATTAAGATACGCCTGTAGCTGTTCCACATTGGGTGCAATAGCCTTTAGCTTGTCTAACTCTAGTTCTAAGTGATGTAGTTTAGCATCTACTTGTTTAGTAGTTAGCTTAGGTCTAGCAACGGGTGTAGGTTCAGGTGGTAACTTAGACCGTTGTTTATAAGCCAATCTATATGGTTCGAACTTTTGAACCTTTTCTCTAAGAGCAATTAACTTTTGTGCCTGTTCTTCTTTTTGCTTTATATATTGTGTCCATTGTTTCTTTTGTTCACAATATTGTTCCCATAACTGCCCTTCATTGATCTTCTTTTGTACATTGACTAATTCGTTCTTAATGTCTTTTATAGAATGAGTTTTAACTGGTTGACCACAAGTAGGGCAAACACCAGACTTAAACTTCAAGCTAGTGCGTAATAAATCCTCTAACTTGAATTGCTGTCCTCTAAGCTTATCTAAATCCTGCGCAGAACCAAGCTTTTTTGGCTTTGGTTGCTCCTGCAATTGCAAGTCCTCACATTCCTGTAGTTGCTCACTGTATTTTAACCACAGTGAATTACCTTTAGATAGTTTAGCTAGTGGTGTATTGGCTGCCACTGGTGATAAACTAGCTAGTTGGCTATCATACTGCTTTTTGGCTTTTAGATAAGTGCGATATTCAATACATTGTTCTCTTAATTGTTTTAGCTTCTTTTGGCTAACTGTTAACTGCTCTAGTTGAGTATTAACCGTAGATAAGTCAACGCCGTCTAGCTTATCCTTTAAAGATTCGTACACAGCTTTTAGCTGATTGTATTGATTTATCAATTCAAAAGAACGTGCATTAGCCTTTTGGATGGATCTTAGTTTCTTGATTTGCTTAACAAGGCTTTCGACTTTAGAACGATCAATAACACCAACTTTCTGATCTTTGTACAAGGCACTAAGTTCTTTAAAGGCTTGTTTTGCACCATCAAGCTTTCTCAAGGCTTGAACATAAAGCTTGCGCTCTTGGTCAATTCGATCAAGCTTGAAGAAAGAATCAAAGAAATGCTTACGCTCAGTAGAACTGCCCATTACTAACGGGTGTGGAATACGAGAGTCAATATGCACGAAGGTTTCAAACTCTGCTTTATTCAGCAACCACTTAGACTTAATATATTCCTGTGCCTTAGTTTTAGTAAGGTGTTCAATCGGCTTATCATTTTCAATAATTTGTGTTGAATCACGCTTACCACTTTTGCGAATAATTTGAACAGTATTTTGCCCATCAGTCAGTATTACAGCTCGACTGCCAGATTTCATTCGATCTTGCTTAGTACCGACAACAGGTTCATCATAGAGGATTTCACTAAGGCTAGAAAAGAACAGTGACTTACCTACCCAGTTACTGTTCTTGGAATTGGCACCTGATGTTTTATTAAGTCCATAAACGACGGACACACCAGGCTTAAAAGAGAAGACCGTTTGATTAACAAACGGTCCATAATTTTTGACAGCTAATGCTTTTAAATACATAGTTAGCTCTTGCTCAATCTGTAACTATCTACCTGTGTTCTGTACTTGCGGTTCTGTTCAATCAAGTCAATTAAATACATTATATTGTTCTTAAGTTCAAGCGCAGTGAATTGGCTATTGCACAGAGAATAGCTAACAACAGAAGATAGTAGAGAACCAAAAATCTCTGCACAAGGAATATCTGATGTTTGTACTACTGAACTGAAGTATTCAGTGAGGCTATTAATAGAGTTGATCTTTTGCTCATCAGTTGAAATATCCATCATCGAGCTAGCAGGATTCAACATGTCACGAGCATACCATACAGCTTTTTGCAAGTCCTCAACGCCATTTTTAAATGGAGCTCGCACAATATACTTAACACAATTGCCAGCATCAAAAGGTAATTGACGGGTAAGTTCAATTACCTCAAACTTATACGCTGTATAGTGATTAGGATGATTTACCACGTCCATTTAACTTCTCCTTCTGTTCTCTCCATTAGCCATTTCTTTAGCTAGCTGTGGTGTAAGCAATCCGTAAGGTCCTTTGTTATAAAGTTGAACAGCTCTCTTAGCCATTTCCTTTTTGGCTTGAACAAGTGTGGGATCTTCAACCTTATGTCCACAGTGATCCATTGACATTACAGAATTAATCCTAACTTGTCCTGCATTAATGTCAACGGAGAACCTAAGTGGTTTAGCTGTTCGTTTATTGTAACGAATCTTACCCCAACCCTTTAAGTGTTCATAAGATTCGACCTTAGTGGCTTTTGCAGTTAATTGCTTAAACAAACCCTTTTTCATTGCTTTCTCCTTACAATAAGTGTTTGTTTTAATTATACATTGTTATTTACGTTATTACAAGGCTTTATTTAAGCATAACTGGGGGAATTACGCTAAATAGGTTTGTAAGATCGCTAATAACTTTAGTGTTTATTTGACTATTATACATTGGTATAATTAAGTCTAAGCAAAACACATTTTCACCACTAAACTCTCGAGGTACCTGCAAGTTTACCTGTTCAATCGAAAAGCGTTTTCTAATTAATGTACTAAACTTTATGAGTGGTTCAATAGCACTAAACTTAACAGTTACATGTGAAGCGCCTACAGCATGACCACTGCAAGAACCGCTAGTCTCCAGTCTGCAGTTGTTTATGGCCATAACTAATGGTTCAATTTCCGGATCAAGCTCATACACCGTATGCTCAATAAATACATCACAATCAGCATGACGGTTAGACCATGGTTGAATGTTTAACTTAAATCTGGAGGGATCAAATTCAACCGAAATGATACAATCATCAGTAAGCTCTACCTGCACGTTTTTATTAGAAAACCAAAAATATCGATTATCAATCGAATATAAGTAGCAATGACGAATTAGATCCCATTTATGGTTAACTATTCGACCAGAGCATATAATCGTACCATCATTGAGCGTAACTATTAGGTCTTGCTGTTCTATCGTCATAAGGATCGTCCTGCAATATAAACACCTGCTCCCATAGAGCCACTAACACGGCTCACAAAAGGTCGAACTGAGTTTACCAGTTCATTGACCTTCTCTTTGTTGATTGTCGCTACTGCTAGTACCCAGGCACGTGCAATATCATCGGTAAACCCTTCAGCTTTACCAGGACATAAATGAGGGCCATAGTCTGTAACAGTTAGCAATTCTAGATACAAATTTTCAATAGGTCGTTCGATCAGCTCTGTCTTATAATCAGCTATCTGACCATTAAGTATTTTCTGTGCCAATTCTGGTTTAAGTTTAGGACAAATAACTGAACCATTGCCCATCATAGCCTTTACAGCTTCAAAATCCTTGATCTTTAGAGAATACTGCTTCGCATACGTAACAGGCTTATTACGGCGCATGCCCCTATCAGTTCTAATACGGTGTAGGTGATCAGCAGAGTTCCAACGGTCGGCGACTACAAAGCACGTATTTAAGTCCTTAGCTAATGGCAGTATAATTTGAGAATAAACTTTCTCAAAGTCAATCGTATTACCATCACGTGCTATAACTTCAAGTACACAAACAGTCTCCGTCTTATTTGATTGTTCATTGTACCCAACAACCGCAATGGCAAACGAGTTATTTACTAACCCTGCATCGAGGGCCATTACAGTAGGACCAATATACTGGTTTATTTGTCTTACTGATCCATACACAAAATACTGATCCTGAACTTTATTATATTGGTAGATCAGTTGATGGCTATTAGGACGACCAATAAAACACCTGGTAACAGTTAATGGATCGAAATAAGGACTAGCAGTTTCTGTAGGAGTAGCACCAAAGTCACGCAGTGCTTTACGGGCGTCTGCTTTGAACGCTGACGCAATTAGTGGGCTATCCTTCTCCAAATAGGGATTAACTGACCACGTTGGTAATTGACAACCTAAAATGAATGGATTAGTTTTAGACTCCTCATAAAGTCGCATTACCTTATCCCGTTTAGAGATAGGACTTGATACACTAAGCATCAAGCAGGGTGGAGCATCATAATGACCATTCCATATCAGTTCCTTCTGCGCCGCACCTACAGTTGCTAGAGAGTTTAACAGTGATGTATAAGCTTCATCGGAGTCTGCACGCCTATTTGTGTCATCCTCGGATACTTGTTTGGTTGGATCAGGAAGGGGGAACAAACCTAACTCGTCTAATAAAGTCATTACAGAAGTATTACCACGAAGGGCACTAGCTTTCGGCCCAGTAGGGTAACAACGAATATTCTTATTAGCGAAGGCTAGTATTGACTTTGAGTTAATATACAAATCCTTACCAGTTTGTTCCTTGTAAGAATCTAGGAGAGAAAAATAGGACTTAAACCAACCTGCTGAATCAATAATGTTCTTAAATGGCGTCCAAAGCACTGAATATGCTTTATCATAAGACAGTGAACAGAAAATCATTACCAATTCAGTTGATGCTTGCATTGAATTAGTCATAGATGCAAGCATCGGATACATCAAATATCTGTGCAGGACATATGATGCCATAACGGCAGCTGTACTTGACTTACCAGACCGTTGTCCTAAAACAAACACAGCTTGGTTCACGTAATCAAGATCACCAGACTCTAGTAGTTCCTTTTTAGTAGCACCACAATGGGGACACACACCATGTTCCAACAAAACCATTCGCTTAGAACTAACAAGCTTCTTTGATGGTAATGTCTTATCAATGTTATGCACGTCTAGGTACTTAGGATTAGTACACCTAGGGCATACTTCACCAAAGCTCATTAAAGCTAACCACATCTGCACAGACCAAGGTGCATGAATGTCTGACCCTAATATGCGATAGCAGTAATCAAAGAAGTTTTTAGCTTCAGGCAGTCCACGAGTATCAACAAGTTCCCGCATCTTACCAGTCTTAGGATCAATTAAATCATTGACCATAGACTGAAGGTCGAAAGCTTCAGGGCTCATTGCCATAGCTTCTTTGATGGATCGCTTAGGCTGTTCCTGCTCTATTTTTTGATCCGTAGTCCTTTTCGCCTTTGCTCTAAGCCGACGAATTTGACGTTTATCTTCATCGGATAAAAAATCAGGAAATAGTTTATCAGCTTTGATGCTTTTGAGAGTCTTTAGTTTCTTTGGGTCTAGCATAAGTATCAACTGGCACAGGAACTACCACTTCCCTTTGCTTGGGTGGTAATACCTTTTCAATAATAGCATCTGCGTCTTTGCTCGATAGTCCAAAATACTGCACAATGAACACTGATAACTTTCTCTTAAGAGCTTCTCGAGTCATTAGCTCAAGAAGATTGAACAGGTAGTTATCTAGTTCACCTACAGTATGCTCCATAATTGACCTTGATTCCTCTACACCAGCTTGGAAGCCTAACAAGGCAGGGCTAAGTTCAGTCAATATGTAATTACTAACAATCCTCATATTGAACTGCACTGGCTGACCAATAGCGTTCTTATAGTTATCAAGCCGTTGATAGAGATCAATATTTTGTGGACGTTCTGGTAATTGTTGAATACCTGAATCATTTTTATTAGACTCAGCGTAGTCATCAGGAAGCACAAAGAACCACCGACTGTCATAAACCGGCGGTTCTTGTTCCTTCTGTACCTGAGGTTTAGCATAAGCTATATTACCTAATCGGGATAAAAAATCATCCTTTTGTTGTTCATCAGTAGAACCAACAAGGATATTGTGCTTAGGTAACTCAGGTGTAGAAGTTACTACACCTATTTGCTTAGTCTTCCTGTTCTTCCACGTCCGAGCTTTGAGAATGTTCAACGTAGAGTTTTTCACCAGTACCTCTTCTCATTTGGCTAAAACAATATTTTCTTAAACAGAATGGCTTTTTATAGCCAAGTTTCGCACAAACTTCCTTCTTCTGTTGATTATTCCCAAGTACCCATAACTTTAATGTAGGCCAGTCAATAGCAGGTTCAATGTCTGTGTTATTCAGCTTGAGCTTCATGCTCTTACGGCCACGCCCAACCAACTGACCAGTTAGGTATAGGTAATATGCAGTATCAAAGAAGGGATCATAGCCACGTGCATTACCCGAACCATCCTTAGCCCAAATACGAAGCCAACCAATTCGATTAGGAGCAGACAACTTGTTCTTAACAGTCTTTAGATGTATATACCGATAACCGTCAATACCTTTTTCATACTCTACAGACTTTTCAAGCTCCCAACCAGTGTCCTTATCAAAGCTCTTAGGCCACAAAGGTTGCCCAGATTGACGGGGAGTGAATTTACAGCGAACGTCAGAGTTATACTTCAAGGCGACTCCGCAAGGTTCTGCTTCTTTCGGACCAAACATTGCCATTGGTACAGCACGTAATTGATTAGTACCAATAACAGCCACCATCTTTTGCATTAAACGACCTTTAACACGAGGCAAGTTTTTACTAAACATTCGAGCCTGTAATGCCAAGGAGTTATCAGCTTCATCCTCGTCATTAGCCTTAGGATTCATTGCTGGGTAAGAGTCAACAATGAATATGGCTTGAAGCTCCCCATTCTCTGCAGGTACCCATAAACCCTTACCATACTTCTTAGCCATTGAAGGTTCAGCAAACTCACTCACCCTTGATTTGTTCTTTTTATTATCCTCGTAAACAAGCCACCATTTACCATTGATTTGTCTTTTATCAGGCAATTCACGAAGTACTGTAGACAAAAAGTCAAAGAAGTTATCACCAATAGATTCAGGGTGAAAACGAATCATTGGAGGTGTGATCCACTTACCTGTATCCGGGTCTTTGGTGCCAAATATTTGACCGACTGTTTTATCAATACCCACAGTTTTCAAAATGGATTGGATATAAGGTACACTGTTGGACGAGGAGCCTTCAAAATCTGAATAACTAATAAATGGTACGTTTTGCTTTAATGCAGATGCCGCAATAACTAGCGTACCAGTAGTTTTAGATGATTGTTCTGCTCCAAAATGAGTGTACCAACCAGGTCGAATACCACCACCATATAATAAATCTAGGATAAGCAAACCTGTAGATACTGGAGTGGCTGCTTCTAAGGAGTCAGAGTCATAGTTAAGTCTAGAGCTAACTTCGTCTAATGTCTCATTTAAAAAACCATAATAGTCGAACTTAACTTCACTATCATCAGAGGAAATACGTTTTCTAGCCATTATAAATCCAAATAAAAATGGGGAGCATTGCTCCCCATAGTTAATTACCAGTCTGAATCGTCAAGATCTTCATCGTCGTCTTCATCATCATCATCGTCGACTTTTTTCTTGACTACTTTCTTCTTGGTCTTTTTAGGAGCAGGTTCATCGAAGTCATCTTCATCAAAATCGTCTTCGTCTTCTTCCTCCTCTTCGACCTTTTTCTTGACTACTTTCTTTTTCTTTGGAGGTTCATCCTCAAAGTCATCGTCATCATCTTCTTCTGAATCGTCAGAGTCATCTAAGTCTTCATCCTCTTCGACGGCTTTTACTTTCTTTTTAGATTTCTTAGGTGTTTCTTCCTCTTCATCAAAAGCATCATAGTCACCAGCAATATCCTCATTGTCTAAGGACGTCTTCTTTGACTTCTTAGCCTTCTTTGGAGATTCTTCCTCTAATTCATCATCGCCATCATCATAATCTTCTTGAACCTCCTTGCTCTTCTTAGACTTAGGTTCTAAATTATCAGCGTCATCATCGAATGAATCATCTTCATCCTCGGTGTCTTCAATATGACGCTTCTTACCAATGCCCATTCGTTTAGCCCAAGATTCAAAGTCTTGACGAATCTTATTTTCAGACTCTTCCTCAGGATAAATGGATTCCATATCCCATTGAAGATACTGTTTTTCCTCTTCAGTAAGGGGTGTGCGACCACCATCAACAACAAGCTTCACTTGATAACGATCACCTGCGGCAACACCATCAGAATCATCATAGCGAATCATAATATCACGACCATACTTTTCGTGATTTACAGAATACGCAGTGCGCTTACCATCCTTAAACTTAACAACGTTGTCTTCCTTCAAGTCCTGAATAGCCTTGAACAACTTGTTAGTCATTCGCACAACCACTACAGGAGTGTAGGATTCACTTTCAGGATCCTTAATGTGAGTCTTTTTCTCCTGGGATGTCATGCGATTCTTAGAAGGCATATCATCCTGTAGTTTACGGACAATAGCTTGCATGTAGAAGTAACGAGAGTATTGAAGCAACCGATTCTTAAACTCTACGTTTTCATCGAGTTCTTGCCGATAATAATCGTAGAACGGATCATATTTATCAGCAACGATTTTGTGTTGTTCACAGTCATAACAACGTACAATCTTTGGGAACTTCTTTCTAGGATTAGATCGATCATTGCGAACCCAGAATGTAGCTTGACTATAAACAGGTCCAAAAAGTCGAACAGTAACCCAAGCAGGTTTACCTTTAACTTTCGGATATTCCAAAAGTTTGACTACATCGTTGATCTTGAAAGATGAGCGTTGTTCTCTAACAACCACTGCATCCATGTCAGTACCACGTGCCATATTATTACTCCTTTTAATGTTTTACCTTATTTACGTTACGCAAACCGGTGAGTGCTAAATCTATATTTGCGGATAATTGCTGAAGGCGACTTTTTGTCTGTAAGTCCGTCGTAGAGTCAGCTATTAAGTTCAGTTGAGTGTTTATAACCTCGATAGCATTTAACTGCCTCATTGCTACTACTACTGCATTATGATTGATGTTCATAAAAACAGCTTTTTGAAACTGACTTATTTGCTGTTCACTACATTTATCCTGTATTTGACTAATTAGGGAACTCAATTCATCGCATAACTTTGTATTACGAGCAATGAGTTCCCCTAGCAATTTATTAGTTTGTTGGACAAGCATAACTATTCAATAAATCACGATCCGCCGCAGACAAATATTGTGGTATATGATACTTAATTCTCATACAGCCTGTTGTGTCCCACAGTGAACTATAATACATAATATCTTCGAGCGCTTCATATTCAGAATCAAACGTAACACAGCCTAATAGTGCATTATCACCATATTGCTCTACTAGCTCCTCATATGAACTAGCCTGATCTTTATTTTGTGCTAGCTTTTGAACAATAGCTTTTGCACTCTTGAGCCATGACTGAATAAATGTTGTAAGCACACCAAACCGAGAATCACAGCGGTCAATAGCTTTACTCATAATTTGTAGATAAATCTGAGTAACGTCATCTAACTCTACTACGTGATTATAATCTACGTAAGTCTTTTGTGCTTGCAACAATGTCATGCGAGTGTACTTTTGAACTATCTTAGACTTAAAATCAAGCGCCTTATTAGTCCAGTATTCTACGCATTTAAAATAGGCGTAGAACATTTGACAGTTTTGTACAGCAAGCTCTGTATAAATATCATCCATCTGCTTGGCGTCCAACACGGAATGCTCAACAAACGGATTTTTTAGTTCAAAATAAGTTTTGGCTTTTGACAGCCAATAGTTCAACAGTCCTAAGTATAGTCCTCTATTTAAGTAAATCTTTCTCAAATAGGTAAAATCGTGAGTAGTCAAATAGTTAAAATATTGAACAGTCATTTTCTCACGATTTTCTGAACTAAGCTTAACCATAGCATGTACTTGTTGATAAGCTATTACCTTAGCCAAAAAGCAGTCAACAAACTTAGGACAAATCTTAGTTAAATAGTGAACAGCATTATACAAATAGTGATCCAATATTTGAAGATATTGGAGGCTAGTTAGATTAATTTTGATGTCTTCCTCAATTGCTTTAATCGAGGCAAACACTTCGCTGTGCTGATACTTTTTCATTTAAGAGCTTGCGTTAGATCAGATATAGGCTCAAAGATATCTTTATATTTGGGATGGGTAGACAAATACTGATAGAACCTTAGGCAATGCTTACAACAAGTTGCTCTTTCACGTGGATTTGTAGTTCTGGGACGCATACCATTTGAATATTCAATGTCAGCGCCACCTCTCTTCCACAATGCAACTTCATGTCTATACATGAAGTCAGGACAACTGCAACTAAGCACCACAGAGTTCTTTCGTGGGTTAACCATTATGAACGTGTCATAATATTTTGGTGGTTTACGAACCCAAACTCTATGCTTCGCATCCCATATTTTGGTACTATACGTGGTAGCATACGCATAGATTCGTCCATCATCATCTCTACGCACACCATGCAGTTTTTTAATGCGAGTAAAGCTAGCATTAATTAACTGCGTAGGTGCGTATTTCACCACAAATCTAAATATTTGCTTAAACTTAATATGGGCCATAAATACTATTCCTCTAGAATAGTATTAAATTTATTACCCAATAGAAGCAATTCGGTTTGATTTAATTAACGAATAGAACTTCTGTTCCATGTGAGGAAGGTTAAAGTTACCACGCAATTCACAAACCGCAGTACGTGCATCTTCCTGTACACCACGACAAGCTACACACGTATGGACACCAACTACTAACACAGCACTGCCATCAGATTGTAATGCTGGGAACTTGAATGGCAACGGCTTTTTATTTCCGTCCAAGTCACCAACGTCTTGTTCTGGGGCACAAAGTACGTCTGCAATATCAGATGCTAATTGTTCATGCAACACAGGTCGACGACCCAAAACCTTACACAAACGAGCTAACTTAGATAAGCCCAACACTCGACCATCACGGGGAATATACGCAACATATACTTCATACATCACAGGATATAAGTGATGAGGACAGCAAGAGTTTACACGAATCGGGCCTTGACAAATAATACCATTCGTGTTTTGTGCATTTACATTCCTGTAAACGTCTGCTTCATCCACAGCAAATACTCGGCTAACAATACCTTCGAGCTGTTCACTAATATACGAATCACTGTGACATGTTTCTAATAAAGCTCTTGCACAACGATCTTCTGAACCCTCAAAATTAGAAAGCTCATTAGCGTCATTTGTGTTAGAACGTAAGTGATCCAAAATAACCTTGTATGCTTCACAGAGCTTATTGTATGATGGATCTGCACGGAGTTGTTCTTTGGTCAATTTATTTCTCCTAGGCAATAGCGGTAAATAAGTGTGTTTGTAACGACAGTTGAAGTTCACAATGAAGTCCGATCAATGCAGGGTGCATAACAACCTCGGCCGCAAAAGCATAGTTCCTAGCTGTTTCAACTTCGTCAATTAAATCATGATCCCAAATAGAGGATACTTCGCCTTCAGGTGCCTTTTTATAAACTGTGATCGGACTAATATAAACATCACACAAAGCATTGTCAACGTAGTCAGGAACTTTGTGATATACATTAGACGGATCAGCTGACACCAACAGCTTCAAGCAATTAACATAAGGCCATACTTTTCGATGCAGTTCACTATAGCGACCTGTCTGTTCATTACACTTAGGACTGCAACAAACATAGATGTTACCAAAACCAATCTCTTTGTGGTAATTCATTAAATACAAAGAAGTGAACCTTGGGTCCATAAAGAACTGGGGTTGGCTGCCATTGGTTTCTATTTGGATTAATGCGTGGGGATATTGTGCAATCCACATGTTCATAAAGTCCAAAATGTTCAATTGCAATGTGGGTTCACCACCAGTAAGCACAATATTATGGCAATTAACTGACTGTGCTAATTGCAATACATGGTCAAATAATTGCTTAACAGTATAGCGTTGAGCCTTCGCAACTTGAAACGCCGTATCACATTGAACGCACGTTTGAGTCTTAGAGCCAAAATTACAGCCAGCTAATCGAATAAAGATAAAACGCTGACCAGTAAATCGCCCTTCACCTTGTAGTGTATAAAACACTGAGGTGACTAACAAGTCCTCACCGAAATCGTTTTTCGTTGCATTAAAGTCAACATTAATTGGAATCATATACACTCCTTATCTATAAAGTCTTGCTTTCTCTGTAACCTTTGACGGATTAGAGAATGAAATGTAGTCTATAGTATTTACGACTTTACTGTCTAATATAGACTGAGTTTCATGTACGTTGACTTTACAAGGTTTGAGCTTTAACATTTTTGGAAGCCTAATCCACAGTCCAAAATGCTTATGCGCATCAACAATAGGGATACGTGCATGGTTTAGAGCACAAAGCGTATCATAAATAAGCGAATTATTTGGCTTGCCTGCATCAATCCATGCTTGTACGCCCTTATAGTATTCTACATTAGGGTGGACAAACAGCAGTCCACCAAGGTTAAAACTTTTTGCCGTAGAATTTGCTGTAGTTTTTGATAATTTGCTCATAATGCTCACTTGTTACCGTATGGTGTTTCTGTTTAAACAAACCACCGCTCTTACTGCGTGCCATCGGGAAGGAATAAAAGCCTTTAACAGTTACGTTTTGCACGTACTCAATAGCCATCTTAAACACATTAAAGTCAACTTTTTGGCTACTTAGGTCATAAGCTTTTTGCAACGAGATTGTACCACTCAAATAAAGCTCAACTAATGAATGAACATAGTCGACGTATCCTGTAATAGACCATAAATTATGACATTCCAAAAGCTTTGGCTCTTGAATGATACGAGAATCGTTGAGTGCTGTACAAATAGGACAAGTACACATCAACGATTCTCTAACATTTAACTTATGCTGTAGTTCATGAACTTTGAAGTTAGACTGAATATAGCCACCAGTAATAGCAATCAACCGATGGCTGACCGAGTCTGCTCCAATGTTCTTTACATATTTTAGACAGTCAAGGAGGCAGTACACAAACAGGAAGAACTTATCAGTAACTCCCAACACGTGGTAGTATTTAGCACCACGAATACGGGACAATACATACATCAACTGTTCGCATTTTGCAAATATCGGATTTTCGTCCTTTGGATTAATATTCAACCCAGCAATAGCAACAACTTCAGCGTCATCCCGATCAAGCACATCCAATCTGGACTCTCTACGTTTAATAGTAGTGCCGTGACTAATAACAGGCATCTTAACGTTAGGATTAAGTCGCTGTGCAATATAGTCATCATTGCACTTCATGATATGGGATATACGATCAAAGTATGCTTGTTCATAAATAGCTCTACATGGTATATCCAACGGCATACCAATGTCAGCATCTTTATTATACCTTGCAATTACGTCATCAGGGGAAACAAACGTGCATTTATTATGCAACATTTGAAATCCACCACTGTCCAAAATAGTATATACACCTGCAGATCGAAAAGCTTTCTTGGAATATGGTTTTAATAGTGGGTTAGCCAGAATGATCTTAACGCCAAGAGCGTTCATAAAGTCAGGGCTACATGTAGATACCAAGTAGTCGTACTTACTGGTAGGTAATACTGCTTTATGCCCAGAAACAACTAACCTAACGTCTTTGGTGTGCGTTACCCAATGCTTTTCCCGACGACCAAACTCAGAGTATTCCTTATCTGAATGAACATCTTTGACATATAAGTCATAATGCGCACCGGAATAAGCTTCACAACCTGCAGGTACATAATGAACTGTCATACTTCACCTAATAGCAAATTAACTTCGTGCTGAATAGCCAACTTACCTTTATCAATATCATACCATGCTTTCGGACGACATTCCATAAGAGATTGCAACGTTTGTAAATCATTTTGCTGTTCAAACAATACAGCGCCATATTTAACAAACTCTGGGTGACTTGCATTATTTAACAGCATCGGAGTACACCCGTAGATAAGGGATTCAGCAATACAAATACCAAAGGATTCTTCTGGACTGTGACTTACAGTAATTTGCGCTCTAGCTAACTGCTGATGATATTCATCTTTAGTCAAGCCATATTTAAGATCAACAATACCTTTGCCAACTAATTCCATTAGGTATTCAATAATTTGCGGATTGTTAGACCTTAACGTTTTGCGACTAGTAACTACTCTAAAAATCCAGTCAGAACGCCATGCACGCTCGAACAGTTTAAGCGTGTTCATTACGCCTTTCTCTTCGTCCAACCTATTACATAGCAATATTAAATTCTGCTTTTCCCGTCCAAAGTCCTTGTAGTCAATGCTAAACATTGGATTGGTAGTTACTACAACCTTTGAATCATAGTCCTTAAAGGACACATAGTTCTTAAGTCGGCGGTCATAGAAAGCACGCTTGTGATATTCTGATCCTACAAAGATCTTATCACAAAGAGCAAACCAACCGACTTCAGTGTACTGTTGGTACGGGGCGGCTACTTCAAAAGCATCACCATGAGTATAAGATGCGGCATGTAAGAACGCACAGATTTTAATATTGACTTTATTCATCTGAGCCATAAGTCTTACAACTTCAATGCCCCAAAATTCTAAGTCATAGAAAAAGAACACATCACCGTTCTTAATCTTACCACTGTTAAATAACTGACAAATTTTTTGTAGTTGAACGCATTTATAATTAACAGTGGAGTTAATGTCTAAAAATGTACCAACCTTAATGTCGTCATGAATAAGGGGTTGCCCATCAATGATCGTATATTCCTTAAACAACAGGGGAATATTACGATACCACGATTCAGTGTAACGCTCAGTTAGTGGTTCAATAGGAATTAAATACAACATTGGATACTCCTTATAAATCAAGCTCTTCTATTGTACCGTCTTCTTCAAGTCTGTAATCATTATGATACTGATTGTAGCTAGTCATATCAAAACTCTCAATATCAGTAACAAACACCACATTACTACCGCAATCAAGTTTTACTTGTACATTATGCTTCTTAGCAAAAACCAATTGTCTAATAACATTAGGTTCAACATGAACACTAAGCATGATATCAAAGAGTCGAGGATCAAGTACCAATTTATGAATATCAGTACGTTCTATAGTAATACCATCAATTGGTAAATTCATAACTACCTTTTGCTCTAATTGCTCAACGGTTAGCTTATTTTGTAAGTCACTAATATACAGGCGACTAACACAGTGCTGTGATATCAATCGATCTAACGATGTTATAGCCTCATTAGTCAAGCATTTTAAAAACTCTGAGTGATCCATAAACAAAGTTTTAGCACCACGATATGTACATTCTAATTCGTAACCAACTTTCATAATTCTATTACTCCTTTTGAAGAAACTTGAACTCTGCAATGTTCATCTGTTTGGCTTAAAATGAATCTACAAAGTTCATTGACGGTTGAAAATTCTAAGTCAAACTTAATTGACTTTGGACAATACACTACACACGCATCTATCCCAACTTGAATCCTCTTGTATTCCCAATAAACAAACTTTATTGGATCAATGCGCTCGAATAAATAATAGCTTGCGTTGCTCGTCCACAATTCCCTTTGACTGGTATAATATTGATTAAGCAATTCTAATTTACGTTCCCAATGATTGTACAATGCACAACCAGCCATATTAGTTTGGTACGTATGGGTTGCTAAATCAATAAACTGCCTAAAGGTTTGTTTATGATTTAAATGCAAATCAGATCTTGACGGTATATAGATCTGTTCAAAGTCCTTTGCGATTTCATGCAATTGTTCGAGCTGAAAGTCTACATTGTTAAACAGAGGACTAAAGTTTAATGCGCTAGACAAGTGTTTTGCTTCCGCAGTTCTTTCGTCTGTAAGCTCATATAAATAAGCTACAGTTACCTCATTAGATGGATCAAACAAAACATTAGAACAACCAATTAGTTCGTCATCACAATGAGGCGCTATAATCAAACAACGCATAGAACGGGTACTCCTCGCTTACAGGCAATTTATGAGCATAAATATAAGTCCACACCTGCTCGTCTGACCAATCATAAATAGGATAAATAAATCGCAAGTCAAATAAGCCACGTGCATTATACAACGTCATCTCCTCACGATTTATAGACTCACCATTGCAAATAAAGTCTGTAGATCGACCATTTGTTCTACTACATTCAGCAATGCGAGACCCATCTACTTGAATTGTACGATCAGTGCAGTTCTTAGTGTCTGCAGATGAGCAATAAATAATTGGGTAGCTAAGACTATATAAATGCTTAACTGTTAAGGGATCAACAATAGTCTTTTTATTGTGAATTATTTGTGGTTTAATTTGTGCCTGTTCACAGTAGCGCAAATATAAGTCACAAATAACAGACGAATCCTTACCACCAGATGTTCCAGCATAAACATCAGTACCAAAAGGATTATCTAAAAGACGCTTAACACCTTGTGTAGTCAACAGTTCAATGTTGTTAAACCAGTAGCAACATTCCACATAGTCTAAGTGTAAAACGTTAGCAATTGCCTGTAAGCTCATGATTACTCCCAGTTCGTAACAATAGCGCCGTTAATATTATCTTCAAGAACCTTTGCACGAACTTTTCGCTGACCGTAATGTTCAACAACTTTGTCAATAAGTTCCTGTGCAATCATCTCACAGCTCTTATTATCTAGCTGTAGTGTGCGATCAGCATACAATTGTTCACACCAACGGCAAAATTGAATAAACTCAATTTCTCTATTATCGTGACCTACTTCAACATCAAGCTCGAAGTAAAAATAATGAAAATGAGGTGAGCCTAAAAACGATACATCACTCAATTGTGGATTGCTACTAGCTTCGGGAAAGCAATGCACACCTTCCTTACGAAACTTAACGTGAATCATTATCATAACTAACTCCTCGGGTTTGAATCCTTAATTGACCAAACGTTTTGGTCATCAAGTTATTTACGACTTTTGGTAGATCCTTATCTAATAAATAATAGGCGAATGATTCAGCAAACAGTTCATTATAGTTCTTTGTCGCATAGGAACTAATTAACTGCTCATAGTCATTGACCGTAACTTGTGTAGGCCATTGATCAATAACTGACTGTGGATCAGTTTGAAACAACTGATTGAGCTGTTTATAGCTCAAGTGACAGCGTTGACGGACTAGGAACAAACATTGATTGAATAACTGCAAATCCTCTTCAGGAATATCAGTTTTTGCTTGACTTAAATCAGTCAATGTAGTCGCATAGTTCTTAGCTCGTTCACAATCCTGCTTGTTATACACCTGAGGTTTAATATGCCTAATGTATAACTGCATCCACTTAGCTTGCTGTTCAGGTTCTAAGTAGGTAAATGCATGGTGACCAAGTTCGTGGGCTATTACTTCTGGTAAGTCAGTGATCGTGCATTTAAAAGGATCAATGTCAAGCGTATCATAATCCTTATTATGGGCATACATACCAGTAGCCTTACCAGGCAGTATTCTTACCTTATAGAATATATAAGCATCCAACAACGATTGAAGTTTATGCTTAGTTATTGCCTTAGCAACTATTCTAAAAGCAGTATCTATACCTTTACGAACTTGTTTATCCGGTGCGCAAAAATAGTGAACGCTACTGTTAAACAAATCACATAGTGGTTTACTGCACCGATAAATATTGGTCGTATCAACACCAAACACTTTACCACTAGTAGGACGTTGTCCTAAAACACAAACAACGTCCTTGCGCTCAATCGTAACATGCTCAATATTCATTCGGTCATCTGGTTGAGCAGTTACTACGATCGGATTTAAGCTTTTTACCTTCCCTAACCAATACTTTCCCTTTTTAGGGTTAGATAGGTAGGAGAAGCATACGTAATCTCCTACCTTCATATTAAGCCTTGGTTACTTCGTCAGCAACTTGTTGAACTTGGCTGTCTGTGATATCAACTACGGAAAAATAATTGTCCATAGCTTGTTCATCTGCACTCTTTGGACGCTCAACTTGAACATCATCGACGTTAATTTCGATAGGCTGTTCAACTTCTTGAGGTTCTTCAGGTTGTGCTACATGAACGCCACTGTGAATGACTTGAATACCATCAAGTGGGCTTGCCAAGTGTGCAATCACCTTTGGTTCATCAGATTCTGTTGGTTCAACAACTTGTTCTTGTACTTGTTCCTGCGGTTGCTCCTCAGGTTGTTCACTTTCAGCTTCCACAGTCACAGTCGGCTCAACAACTTCAGTAGGAGCATCTTCGGTTGATTGCACTACTTCAGGAGTTTCCTGTTGTACTTGCTCTTCCTCAGGTTGCACTTCTTCCACAGTCATTGTGTCAAGCATTTCCTGCGGTTCATTGGCTAACACAACTACCAAGTATTCACAACCGTTAATGACTTCAGCCCCAACATAACCGAAGGCATTCCACATAATATCAAAATCAACGTGACCAGTGTTCAAATGGATTGAATCGTAACCATTTTGTTCATCTTTATACACAGAAGGATTGAACGTTTGGTTGAGCGTGTAAGCAATAACATTGTCACGAACACTGAACAGCAACTTGTGGAACATTACACCACGAGAATCCATGTAAGAGCTGTAGCCCTCAAAAGCTTGAGCAAGTTCTTGTTTGCTCAATGCAGGATTGCCTTCAGTAACAAAGTCAACAATGAACGGCTTCACCAATTGTTCAGCAAGAGTAGGACCTTGCTGTTCAACAACATCATTAAGTTGTTCACTGTCGTGTGTATCCTCTACTTCAGGCTCTTCAGTACCAACTTCTTGTTCAAGTTCATTAACAAATTCATTAGGATCAACGTAGTCTAATTCACCTGCATTGCACTTATAGACTTGTTCAATGCAAGTAACCATCATGCTATTGTCCTCAACCCAATGATATGCTCGCAAGAACGAATCACAATCTAACGTAAACACAGCACCATCAGAATTAATAAACGTAACTGACGGAATGAAACGTTCAGCTAACTTGCGATTAACTGTGACGTTAGACACAAACAAGACAGTGTACGTCTTACCATGTTTATTTTGCCACACAGAACCTTCAATAAGATGTGCAGCCTTTTGATCGATGTTTTTCATATTTACTCCTTAAGAAGAATTATGCTAATTATTTACGTTATTGGAACGGATAAATTTTACGAGCTCTTGGTGTTTAAACTTGCACCTTTGGTAGCTAGTAATCCATGTAGTTAACAAGTCAAGAACTTCACCCTCTGTATATTCTTTGTTCTGCAAGGGTTGCCATGCTGGACATTCAGCCATTAAAGACTCTTGAACAACAGGTCTATTCGGTGAAACAACTTCTACGTGCTTGGTTACCGTAGAACATCCAGTTAGAGCTATTATTGCTGTGACTGCAAAAGCGAGTTTAATCTTTGTACTGTGACTAAGCTTAAACTCTTGTTTCGTGATTCGACATGACTTGATGCCCATTGTTTATTATCCTCTAAAACCTGATCGTAAGACGACCTAAGTTGCTCATATTTTATTGCAGATTCAGCCAACTGCCGTTCTGCATTGCTAATTACTGTTGCTTGCTGTTGTGCCTTTTGTTCATACTCAGCTACAACTGCATCTAGCTCTAATTGTTTATCTGCTACACCTTTGGTATAACCGTAGTCATAAACAAAATAAGATATAAGTAGAATCAAAACAACTAGACCGAAGCTTAGTCCGATTTTAATGCTACTCATATTTTTGTAATTCCGCAATTATTTGGCTCAACACTGTTTTCTCTTCCTTCGTAGTATAAGGAATAGAAACATTCTTTCCCATTTGCCAATCTTTTGAATCATGCTTCTTGTACATGCGAGCTAGTCCAATATAAGTTTTACCATCATAGTCAAACTTACTAATTTGGAAAGCACTATTAGCTTTATATTGAATGATTGCCATTTTGTTCTCCAATATATTTGTGTTTAATTCGATCAATAATCCATTGTGGACAGTTATTCGGATCCCATAGTTCAACACCTGCCTTTTTAGCCTCTTGACTAGGAAACTCACAGTCCTTAAACTTCAAATATGGACTGCCTTTAATTGCCCACAGCTTAATCACGGATGTTTGTATAAACTTGCTCAAACTTTTGTGTACCTTATGAGCACCTGCAATACCAGCGTCATCACCATCCATAAAGATAACTGCTCTACGAACGTCATAAAGCTCTAAAAGTTTAGCTTTTTCATCACACCAATTTTGTGTGCCCATAATACACATCGCAGGGATACCTTGAGTAATCAACCGTAATGCATCCCTTTGTCCTTCAACTAACACCACAGTTCTTGTAGGTGTCATCATAGATATTGCATAGTCAAACGGAAATAATCCCCATTGCTTTACCCATGAACCCTTCGCATTTATATACGAAGGTTTATCCGGTTGTTTGTGCAACCGTGCTTTTGTGTACCCTTTTAATTGTTGCCCTACAGTAACTGGTAGGTAAATAAATGGATCGCTAGTTCCCCATTCATACTGAACCTTACACAATTCGCATCCAATGTCGATTAGTAAGTTAGTGGGAATAGTTCTCCACTTTTTACCTCTTGGCAATGGTTTTAAGAGCAATTGCTCTTCACGTTCCTCTGTAGGAGAATCAACAACAACTGGCCTAGCATACCTTGTCGAAGGCTTACTTTTAAAAGGTGTACAACCAATAAGAGGAGCAAGTTCATTCCAAGTCGCTGTAGCACCACAACCATAGCATTTAAAAAACCCAGGAGATCTAGAATATACAGAATGATTGATCCTTCCACTAGGATTTCGATCGCTGTGGAATGGACAACGAATCATTGTGTAGTCCTCATGGTATTTAGCACCTGGCAGTGTTCTACATTGACTTTTTACAAACTCAAGCTTGTCCTGGACGTTTGTAAAGTCCATTTATTGTGCCCCCAAACTCTCTTTGTAGCCTTATTGGATTATCAAGATTATCCTCGATTTCCAACGTTGCTAACATAGAACTAAGCATACCACGCTTATTCAAATCATTGACTGCATAAAATCGACATGACCAAATTATTGCGGTTGGGGAATACTGCATATCACCATTTGAATCTATAATTACTGGCATCAATGCAACATTATAATTTGGTGCTTCTCGATCATCACAGTCTAATAGATACAGCGCCCCATTTTCGTCCTCAATGACAACACGATCAAAGCAGTCCTCAAATGAAGCTTTACTGCTAACCATTACTTTGTTCATTTTTAATCGCTTTAATAATAACAGGCTGTAAACGAGGAACGTTCAACAATGGGTATTTATCACAGAGATAATTTCTACATTGTTTGTTCTTCCACGCCCTTAATATTGTTGCATAAGCTTGTTCAACGTCATCTAATTCGCCACGATCGTGTGCATCCTGTAGAGCACTTCTAATAATAGTCAACAAGTTCGGAATCGACCAGTCCCATGTGCCCCCACCTTGACTATCACAAGTTGCCAGTTCGTACTCGATCTCAGGCTCAATGTTGAATTTTAGTCCGAATTCCTGTTCAACTTGTCTCGCTACACCATAGGTGGCGCAGTATTGACTAATGTGAATGAACGGAATAACCAACTCATATGGAACAGCATAGTAAGAAGCATCATGTACCATACGAGACAGCTCTAGTTTATATGACCATAGGCTACCTTCAAGTCCAAGTAGTTCACAAATCTTAGGCAGTTCATTGTAGAATGTAGTCATTACTAATCGACTACTCTTAACTGCTAACTCAGAAGCAAACCCTTGAATTGGTGCATTACTACCACGGCGAATTTGTTGGTTGATTAGCTTCTTATTCTCCTTATTTACTAATATTGTCGACCATAAGTGTCTAATGCGACCAATTGGTGAATACACATAACCAAGCTTTTCAGCACTAGCTTTCATATCATGTGTCCACTTAGCACCATTTTTGAACGTACCAAATAGTTTGTCCATAATATGCTGGGCGTATTCTGTTCTATCCTCTGTTTTTAATGTTCTTTGTTTTTCTAATAAAATACCTATTTCTTTATTACACTGACTAAGCAATTTAGTCAGCTCTTTCTTACTCATAGAATCTATATTTATTTTACTAACATCAATCATTTTAAACACCTTAATTTAATAATGTAAGATTCGCTGTACTGTATGTATCAAAGTATATTTACTATTACAGAGTGGCAAAGCTTACTATTATTAGTATTTTTTGATAAGGAATTACTTTTATGTTAAAAAGATATATTTGGTTTGAAAAAAGAAGACAAGAATTTCTACAAATTCATAAAAACGATAAAAACAGAGCAAAAGTAAACACAAAGGCTTTTATAGAGTATATAAAGTCTAAAATGAAACCGAAAGTATGGAATAAATATAAGCATATTCTAGATCAAAAGGAAGCTAACTTACCACATCACAGGCAACAAAATTATGATCCAGCAATAAGTAAACAAGCTAGAAATAGGTTTGCACTAAAAAGGTATGAATTTATGTACGGTCCTTTAAAGTGTAAACACTGCGGTTCGACGGAAGGGCCTTTGTTCACTAAATTAAGAAATAAAAGTAATATCCGTATTTTAACAAGACATGATTACTGTAGTGACTCTTGTAGTAAGAAAAGCAAGGAAGCTTACAATAAACGAGTAGCTACAACTCTTAAAAGATACGGAACAACCAATATTTCTAAATGCCCTGCAATTAAAAAGAGACTGAGCGAAGTGAACAAAGACCCAGATTTTATAGCAAGAAAAAATGCAAAAGCTAGAGAAACTATAATTAAAAAATACGGCTCCTTAGAACTATATTATGCCACTCAAGCAAAGAAACGATTGCCTACTGTGCAGAAAAAGTATGGAGGTAATGCACCAACATGCAACCCTCTAATTAAACAAAAGGTTAAGAACACTTTAATGAAAAACTATGGCGTTGATAACCCAATGCATAGTCCAGAAATTATTCAAAAATTAAAGCATACGCAATGCCATAGGCATGTAACTATTAGGATACAAGGTAAACAGTTCAAAGATCTACAAGGAGACGAACCTTTCTTCTTACAATGGTTCTGCAAAAATGCTGAACACCATAGTATCAATGATATTTATGAAAGCTGTGTCTACTTAAGGTATCATTGGAACAATAAACTTAGAATGTATTATCCAGACTTTATTATACCAAAAAGCAGTATAATCATAGAAGTTAAATCAGATTATACCTGCGGATATAAAAAAGTTGGTAAAGGGTATAACTATGATAAAAATAGAGCAAAATCTATAGCTACAGTAAACCGTGGCTTTAAATACTTATTTGCAGTGTGCTACCCTGAAAAAAATAAAGTGTTTCTTTGGAAGGGTAAACTTCCAAGTAGGGAAAAGTTTACCCAGAAATTAACCGAATGGAAACAATCACATCTTTAACTTATTTTCAATAGCAATTTTTAAATGATATAGACTGGAGATTTGATTACTCAATGTTTGCAAATCTCCAGTTTTTGTATCTTCACCGAGTGTCTTAGCACTCTTTTGATAAAGTACACCAAATATCACTGCCTTTACAGCCTGACGCAGAGGATCTTTCTTAGTAACCCAACGACCAAAGAACCGATGAGCATTTTGAATGTGAATGTCTCCTTTCGTCTTCATCTGCTCCTTAACTTCATCAGATGGATCAGCAATCCATTGTTGACGAAGTTTCTGTCCTTGTCTAAACGCATCAGCTAGTACGTCATCACCAGCAGTAATAGCCCAACCACGAACTTCGTGTGCCGAATAGTCATAGTGAACCAACAGTTTACCTTTCGGTGCAATGAACGCTCGCTTAATAGCATTAGCAGACGGACCATGTTGTGGGATCACCTGCAACGAAGGGTTTTGGGAACTAATACGACCAGTAGCAACACCCCAAAACCCATAGGAGGGACGCAAGTGGCTATCGTATTGACCGTCTAAGTCAGTGTTAAGCAACCGTGCCCAGCTCTTAATATAAGAGTTATAAATCTTATTAACTTCCTGGTACTGACCGTAAAGCTCAACAATTTGGTTTGTGTCCTTGTAAGCTTTTACAAACGCCTTGCCAATTGAAGGTTCACCTTGCGAAGTTGTCTCTACGCTTTTTAGTCCTAATACATCTAAGAACAGCTTAACTCGGTGATCTGCTTTACCTAAGTTAAACACCCAATTATTTGTACTGGATTGACCACCAAACAGCCCTTTGCTCTTAAAGCCTTTGTCTTTTAACAGTTGAGCGTTCGCTTCCTTTGTTTGTTCAAACGAATTTATTTGATCCTTAATGTCATTCAACTGTGCAATGAATGGGCTGTCTGTGGATGATGCTAATTGGTTCATGTATTTCATATCAATGTATGAACCATCCTCATCTAAGTGAGACAGCACATGTACCGTATCACTCATTTCGTACAGCATATGACGTATAAAGAACGGCTTATAGGACTTGCCCTTAATGTCCTGATAGGATGCACGCTTCACTTGCATAGTCATTATAGGCAACAAACATTGAACGTCCATAGCCGCATATCTTAGGAAAGCAGGATCATCTGGATCTAAGTCACCTGTTGTATCGCGATCTTCTTTTGTGAACTCGTTTTTAAAATAAAAGTCATTCATGTACGTGGATAGAATAGCCCGCAAGCCACCGTAGTGTGCTTTGTTTAATTCCAATACAGACCATGTTACCATGTCCTCGTTCAACAAGTGTTCACCAGCCGTAATTTCCCAAACACGTCGACTAATAATCGGCAGTTTTAAATATCGCCGAATTACTCGCAAGTCGAACTTACCATTCATTGTTACTAGCGTTGGGCCTTCTGGTGAACTAAAGAACTTTTTCAGTTTGTTCTTAAAATATTGTATCTGCTTCTCATTCCATGGAGTGCGAGGATGGTTGAGTGCTAATACATAACCATGTTCACTATTATTCGGAGCGAATTGAATTGTGTATATTGTATTCTGCGTAACGGTTAAGTTACGAGTTTCCGTGTCTATCCCAACGTATTTTGCGCCGTGCATCAAGTCCATTAGGGAATCAAAATCTCTCTTTGATTCAATATATTTTGGACTTGGCTTGACGTGGGCTAAACTAAAAGGATGACTTCCGTTTAGTAGATATGATAAATGCAGTGCTACCGTGCCTAAACTGTTAGAATGTTGACCTTTTGATGTTGTATCTCCTGAGGTATCGCCTAACAACCAGAACAAATCAAAAGTCTGTGTACCAATAAATTGTGTAGAACCAACTTTTAACTGTTCCACCCATCCGAGTCTGTATAGGCTGTATGGGTTATTAGTTACCGTTGAGTAACAAACGTTACCACAGAACAAGACGTGAGTTGGTTTTAATTTGTTTATTGCTTTCGACAAGCGTTCACCAAACTCTAGTTCCTTGTTATGTCGTTCGGTAGTACCTAGGTGAAAATGTTTTTCTGCGTAGAAGTTGAACACCTTGTATTTAAAATCTCTGTGGCGTTCACTGTATTTCATCGCCCACTTTTCTGCGAGCTTGATAATGTTGGTCAGACATTCCTTTGATTCACTGTGAGATAAAAGTTCTCGGTTCTTTAAATCGTAGGAAGGCACGTACTGAATCACGATTAGCACTCTATTCTTAGCCGTGGACCAACCCTGATCTTCTTTAAGAACAAGTTTGTAACCTTCATTATCATATCTATATTTATTGTCTAACATAGACACTCCTTTTAATTTTGTTTTTATTTACGTGGTTCAAAACTGGTTTGGAACGTAAAATATAGGCCCACAGTTGCTGTAGAAACAGTGGTTAGATGCATGGTAGAACACCAATTCCTTGCGTGTCTAAGGTGCTTTTTTGTGCATCCAGTATAAATATACGTGAAATCACAAAAGTGGTAAAATCACCTGGATCTAGGTGTGTGCGGATTTACCAATTTTTAGTAAACTTTTGACAAAAATTTGGTAAAAAGTTCAAAAATAGAAATTTTTGTCCACAATTGAATCAAAACTTGTCAAAAATTGTTCACAAGTGAGTAAAAAGTTTGAACAATTTGGACCAAAAGTTGGAAAATTTACCAAAAATCGTGTGTCAAAAAAGCACCAAAATCAAGCGTTTCTAGGTATCTTACCTCCAGGTTAGAAACCAAAAAACAGGTACTTTTTCGCCTGTTGAAATTTCTAGTACTTATTTGGTAGAGGCCGCATAGTGTCTGTGACATTTTGGCGTGTCTGACACCAAAAAACGCAGGTTTTTGATATAAAAAATTCATATAGGCTGTAGGTACCAAAAACCATATGTCTGTGACACTGTGTCACAAACACGCTGTTTTTAGGTAAAAAAGTGCTTATTTTTACCATTTTCGAGTGAGAAGCTAATGGTATTAGCTTTTACACTTTGTTACAATTTTTACATTTGCAATCTACTAGGAAATCGCACCTAGGAAAGCTAGAACAGGTGATTTTATAAGTTGCATGTTACATTTGTTATTTTTGCAAAAATCCCTAGTGTCACGATTTATATGGCTTTGGTAGAGCGGATACTTAGACTTAGTTCTTGGTATAAAACGAAAATTGCTAAATTGTAACTGGTTTTTTACGCAATTTTGGTGCATTTTTCGTGCGTTTTTTAACCCTGGAATCTAGGTACTGTTAATTTAATGTAGCTATTGGGTTGTTTAATATATCTGTTGTAAATAAAAAAGAAATAAAGATAAATAGAAATAAAGATAAATAGAAATAAAGATAAATAGAAATAAAGATAAAACCGAAAAAAAAAAAGTCAAGTAGATAAAGATAAATAGAAATAAAGATTAATAAATAATAGTTTAAAAGAATAAGTATGATCATCAACCAGTCAGTTCGATACTCAAATCTATTCTAATTCTACTCTATTCATCAATCACTTCTAGTCCTAATCCTAACCCTTATCAATCCTTACTCAACATCAAGTCATACTCTAACCTAGTTCTTACACTTCTTAGGAATGGTGAAAAAACACCAGGAAATAAACAATCTAACCTTAGTTATAAAGCACCACAGACATATGGTAGACAGCACCAAATCCATAGTGTCCAAGGTGCTTTTTTGCATGTCCAGTGCAATTACACAGTAAATTGCTAAAAGGTGAAAATACACCAAAATCAACCATTTCTACCATGTTTAGGAACGTGGTATAATAACCAGGATTTAGGTGTTCTTGTCTGTGTGGGTCTACCACGGGTATTGAGTAGAACGTAAATATCTGGTGTGTTAAGGAGGCTCTATGAGTGATAGACATAGACATCTACTAGGTTTGGCAATCAAGTATCTTATCAAGGTAAATCGTTCCTTACAAGATAAAAAGGTGGATCGCTATATCACGAAGTTGCAACAAGCGCATAAGAAGATGGGACAACAAGAACGAATTGAAGAGCTGTCTGTTCTTCAATATGATCTCCACTGTGGTCTGAAGGAATTATATGCCTTGTTGAGGACAGCTAATCTTCTTGACAAGTCGAATAAAATCAAGAACAGTAAATATTTAACGAACCGAAAGGTCGTCTACTTTTCACCAGCGGGTAACCGTTGTGTTGTTAACAAGATCGTTTTTGACACTCAGCACAAACAAAAGATTCTACAATTGATTATTTGTGCGAAGGAGAGACTATGACTACATTACAAGAGATTGAAGAACGGTACGGTGAATATTCTAAGTCTTTGGAATACCTTTATGACTATGTATTCTCCATGGACGAAGTGTACAAGATGTTCCAACAGTTTGTACCCAACGGGGAAGATTCAAAGACGTGGATTAACCGATTAGTCAACCGCTTGCCTGCCAAGTATATTAAGGACGGTGGCGTTACAGGTCGTGGACTAGGTGAAATGCGGAACATGGTATGAGTGTTTTCTGCGGAATAGGAGACCTCCATTTGTCATCCACTAATGGCTATGGAGGTTTTTCTCGTTTTATAGATCGCTCCGACGAATATATTTTGTCAGAGGTTCAAAAGGTTGTTGATACTTGCACTAGTCAAGGCATCGAACACTTCTTTATCTACGGTGATATTTGCGACAGTCCTAGAATGAGCTACACCGCTCACTTGCAGTTGCTTCAGTTCTTTAAGGCAAACAAAGACGTCATGTTTCACTTAATATTAGGCAATCATGACAAGCTAGCTGTTGATGCATCTGTAGGTCACTCTATGGAAGTGTTTAGCCAATTTGGCTTAAAGAACTGCCGTTTGTATGTTGAACCAACAGTTGTTGATTTCGGGGACTGTAAGGTTAACTTTCTGAGCTACCCTTACTGTGAGTTCAAGAAAATGTTAAATGTGTGCCACTTAGATATTAGTGGTGCTAAAAACGATAATGGACGAGCAGTAAAAGGAGTTGATCCTGGTAAGTATCAAATCGTTAGTGGTCATATTCATTCGTCTGATGATTACAAGAGAGTTCACTACAGTGGTACCTTATACCAATTGAACTTTGGTGAATCAATAGAGCGTAAAGGTTATCACATAATTGAATCAACTAGATCAGACGTTGACGTGCAATGGGTTCCTTGGAGTCCAAAATATGAATTAGTGACCCTTGAACTAAACAGCGGATCTAAAATCCCTACGGATACAGTAAATAAGTTTTATCGAGTATTGCTTACCGATGATCTTGATCCGTCTGTTTATGCGAAACTCAATGTGGTTTCGACTAAGAGCTGTTCTGCGAAGGACTTAAAACAATTAGAACTGAAGTTTGAACAGTTGGACTTGGATCCTCAACAATTGCTAACTCATTTTATTAGTGATTTATCACAAAGCGAACAGCAACAATTATTAGCGGTTCGCAACAAGGTACTTGGACTATGATTTATTGTCCATTGGTTAAAACAACATTATCCTTAGATGTGTGCCCGTTGAAAAAATGCATGTGGAGAACATTCGACGGTTGTTGTAAACACACTGACCGTTCATTGACTGTTGAACAGTATTGTGCAATGATGGGCAAAACACCTATAAGCGATGACGAAATTGAACAAATAAAGAACAAGGTAACGGAGAACGTTTATGAAAACATTAAGCATCAGTGATGTGCGAAAATTTGACTCTACCAAGAGTGTGTGGGTAATTAATACGACGTCTAGCAGTCCTGCTATGCGCCGTAATAAGAATCCCGAAACAGGCAAGTGGAAGCAGGAACGTGCTGACGTTGTATTAATGATTAGCAGTGTTACTATTCATGGTGAACGAGAAACTGTGGTCGTTCCTCAGTCTTTCCTTCCTGTTGATTTAACGGAATATACATCTATCAGAGACCTTCTGGAATGTAGATCATTCCTGCGTGCGGTTCGTGAAGGCTTGTTGACCATCATTGACGACGAATCGGCTGAAGAACTGTTTAACGCCGAAGGTGCTGCCGAAGAGCGTGCCCGCTTGCAAGAAAAGCAACAACGCCTTCGTGAAATCGGCGCAGCCAAGGGAATTACCAATACAGAAGTTGTCAACGTATCTAATCCCACAGAAAATGAATACAAAAAGGCAGAAGTAAGGGCAGTCCAAGAGCTACCTGAAGTTGAAGAAGATCAATATGATGCAACCTTCGTAGCTAACGTGTTATTGTGGGCTCAAATGGATGATTTGTCCGCCCTTAATGGTATGAAGGCTGCCGGTCGATTCAGTCGCAAAGAACTTAAATACATCTTGTCTAAGTTGAATCCTAAGATTCACCCGACCACTATTAACCATATCAAGACAGTACTCAAAAATGCAAGTAAAGCTAAAGAAAATTAGTCCCCTGGCGGTTACGCCGTTTTATGCATCCGCTGGAGCTGCCTGCTTTGACTTAGTGGCTGCCATTGACCATCCTGTAACCATTAATCCCCATTCTAGTGAAAACCTCGGAACTGGGTTGTGTTTTGAACTGCCTGAAGGTTATGTAATGTTAGTTTATAGCCGTTCAGGTCACGGTTTTAAGTCTCACCTTAGATTCGTGAATTGCGTTGGCGTTATTGACTCTGACTATCGTGGTGAAGTTAGAGTTGGTTTAGCTAACGATGGCATTACACCTTATATCGTTCAACCTGGTGAAAGAATTGCACAAGCAATGGTTATTCCTTGCCCACAAGTCAATCTTGTTGAAGTTAAGGAGCTTTCATCCACCGAACGTGGTACTGGTGGTTTTGGTTCTACTGGAAAATGAAACAGCTTTACAGAGAACTAGAGAACTACGAACGTTTCTGCTTGCAATTATCTACCGTAGTAAATAAGTATTGTGCAAAGCATAGCGATTTAGTTGGACAAATAGCTGAGCTTAGAGCAAATTTTGTTAGTCAGTCCAAAACACAATCCGTTGTGAGTGTGTTCGATTCCCCTATGGATAACATACAAGATTTGCAGTTGAGTAAAAAGTTATACCGACGGATCGCTATGCTTGCCCACCCAGATAGAGGTGGGGATCCTCTGCTGTTTAATTATGCTCATGCCTTATATACGTCACATGATGTAACTGCACTGAGTCATTTATTAGAAAGCTTGCTCAACAATGATTTTAGCTCTCATATACAGTTTATTAGGCAAAAAATAAATGCTTTATATGAATGTGCTAAAAGCAAGCCTTCGTATTTAATATTGTTAGCAGACAGCAAAGGACAGTATGAATTAGCAGATCAATTGTGTGTAAAATCACTAAGGAAATCAATAGATTTGCTTAAAAACAGTAGATAATTTGCATTTTTGCTGGAATTTGTGTATAATTACAGTAAATAATGGTTTTTACTTGGAGGACCTTATGTTAAAAAAGAAAGTTAAAAAGCCTGTTACTACTAAAAAAGTTGTGGCGAAGGCTACTACGAAAAAGGTTGTAGCAAAGGCTAAACCTACTCCGAAGCGGGAAGTTAAAATGCCGAGCTACCCGGTGTGGACAGCTCCTGCAGACTTTAAACCGCATTTGTTAGAGATTGTAGTAAAAACTGACAAAGACGGATTGCTGGGACCTGGTATTAACATCACACGCTACCGTGGTCAAATTACCGATGATCCACGTAAAAAGTGGAATGTTGCTGAGTACGATTTGCAAACGGTTTTAGGTGTGTTGAGTCGTTTAAGCATGACGACCTATGTTACCAACGTTGCAAAGAGATTGCCAGCTAACACACGCTTCCGCATCGTTGTGCGTGTGTCTATGAGCAGAGCAAAACAAAACATGTTGACTTGTTCATTCAAGGAAATTGATCGTGTTGTTAAGCTCAAGTCTGGTAAGGTGAAGGTTGTTCCCTACGATAAGAAGGACCCAATCTATCGTAAGTTCCGCAAGTCTGCTCGCATTTTGCCCTCAGCCTTTGCTAACTGCTTGATGCCGCCTAAGAAAACTCGTCAACGTAAACAAGCGGAAGAGTAACTCTTGACTTGTAAAAAATTTGTGTGTATAATTCACAATGGGGAAACCCAAATTTTAACTAACCTATAGGAAGTTTATAAAATGACTAATAATCGTATTGTTTGCCAACTTGTTGCTAAATCTACTCAAAAGATTGACGGCAAGGTGAAAATTACCCGCGGTGGTATTATGGTCGATGGTACGTTCTTGCCAATGAATGTTGTTCAATTCGTGATTAACAACACGGTATTCTACACGAAGGGTTCTGTGTTGGGCGATATTGAAAGCGTTGAAGAAAAGAATGGCTTTACTACGTATCACTTGGCAGGTAATATTACTGTTACAGTAATTGCTAATGACTCTACGTATGTTGTTATGCCTAAGGTAACAGCTCCCGCTGAAGTCGAGGACGACGAAGAGGAAGTTGAAGAGGATTCCGAAGACGAAGAAATCGAGGACGAAGACGCCGAGGAAGAAGAAGAGTCCGAAGATGACGAAGAGGAGGAAGAAGAATCTGAGGACGAAGAAGAGGAAGAGGAAGAAGAATCCGACGAAGAGGAGGATGACGAAGACCTCGAAGATGACGAAGAGTCTGAAGATGAAGAGGAGGAAGAAGAATCTGAGGACGACGACGAAGAGTACGACGAGGACGACGAAGAAGATGAAGACGAAGAGTCTGATGAAGAAGAAGATGACGACGAGTTTAATCTCTAATAGTTGATCCTCATAGGGAGACATGAATAGTGTCTCCCTATTTGACTATATACACAACAATGAAGCAATATCTGTATCTACCCCATGCTAAGTGTAAAAACTGTAAACACTTAGACGAATCTTGTGTTCGGTCTTATAAATGCTTTGATGAAAATTGCCCTGCGCATAGTATAGGTATAGTTGTTGAAGACTCTGTCTGTGACTTAGCGAATAAATATAAAACCGCTGTGGCTAACAGAGATTTGCATCAACTGCAATCAATCCTACAAAAGGTGCAGAGCAATGGTCGAGCTTTTGAATACAAATTCAAACAGGAGATTAAAAAATGATCACATTAGTTAGAAACCGTCAATGGTTGATCCCTTATACTGATGACGACATGAAAGTGTTGTTGACTTTAAACTTGAGACTTACTAAGTATGACGTGGATTACTTACCAACGCTTCGCTTAATTGCTAAGGCAAAAAAGGAGCAGGTACAGATATTGGACTTTAATAAGGTTGTTTTTGATCCGATGCTTAATAAGCTTGAAAAGTTTTGGTCTAAGGACGATCAAGTACTCAAGCTCGAACACAATCGAATTAAGCTTATTGGCCCAAATAATAGTCAGACGGTAAAACGCTTGCAGAATATCGAAAATAAATTGCTAGCGTTTTTTGAACGTTGGGGTTTCGACTTTGAGTTTATCCCTAGCGAAAGCAAGACTAAGGCAATGCTGACCATTGACTATATTTTGTCTAAGGAAAAGCTTCCAGTAATTATTAGTAATAGCACAGACAGTGATCCTGATTTTGATCCTGCAATTTTGCAATTTGGTAATTATAGGTTGCTTATTAATCGGCATAATGATTGCTTCGGACTGTCCTTTGAGGAACTGTCCATGGGTGAATGGACTGTGGTACGTGGTATGCCGAAAGTTAGGGCAGATCAACTTAGTACATCACATTTCATTAGCACACTATTTGAAATGTTTAATGTTCAGAGCATTAAGGAGTAGACAATGACCAAAAAAGTTACTTCTAATGAAAAGACTAAGATAGAAAGTCGTAAGCAATATGCGACTGACCAACAAGTTTTTGCAATTTGTGTAAAAGCTTACAAGAAATACAAGAAAGCCTTTGATATATTAAAGGATAAGTAATGAACGAAGTCACACCTAACCAAATTGTAAGGATAAATGAAATCGTAACTGGAGTACCTGTCGATAATGCACGAAAGCAAAAAGTTAAGTCTGCTTTTGCCTCAGTTGACTATTATGACACGGTACAATATCAAATATCTTGCGTTGTTTGTTCTATAATTAAAAATCATTATTTTATAGATGGTAATAAACGAACTGCATTGTTTGTATATATCGTGCTTTGCAGTATCAATGATATTAATATTAATTATAGTTCAGTTGAATTGGCAAATATTATGCAGTTACTTGCGGCTCATCCTTATGATGTTGAATATGGTGTTAGTTTATTATTTAAGGAATAACTATGAATACCCTTGCCAAGTATTTTATTAAAGGTGAGCTAATTGAAGCAATGGCTCAAACGTACATTGATTTACAAAACAACAAGTCAATGTATGTAAATCCCGATTTAAATCGTGTTGGGAATGAGTATTTTAAGTTCTGTAATGATGCATCTTGGAGTAAAGCTACCAAGATGTGCAGAATAAGTTTTCGATCTCCTGCTTATGTTATTCACACAAACAGTCGAAAGGTTAGTGACTGGACACTTAACGCCAAAGAGAAAAAGTATCTAGTTAGAGTACTTAATTCAAAATCTGATGATACTACGCTAACGGTATGGCAGGCGTTGATTGTGGACTATAATAAGGAGCGTTACTCCCTTCCTGCTAGTGTAACGAAACAATTGACAAGGCAAAAACAGCAAGAGCTGTCTGAAGGAGTAATTACTGATTTGGTTGATCGCATGATTCATGCTTTACCAATTGATTTACCGATGCCAAATTATTTAAAGTTGAGGTGACGTATGGAATCAATTTATGCAATGGCCCAATGTGGTCGGGACTTGGTAAACAATTGTTCTGTGTACGTTAATCCTGACCTTAATCGCATTGGTAATGAGTACTTCAAATTCTGCAATAGTTCTATATGGACAAAAGCGGATAAGATTTGTCGCATTTCGTTTAACAAGCCACAGTATGTAATTCACAGAGGACCAAAGCAAAATTGGAAACTTTCGTCAGGGGAAAAGAAGATATTGATAAATTTATTAAACAGTAAATCACGAAAGTATGATTGCACTGTATGGCAATATCTGATTCTTGCATTTAATGATGAACGTTTTGGCTTAGATTTTGATATGACGCAGAATGTTACCGTTTCGTATCAATATGAATTGGCTTCCAAGTATCAATTAACTGCGGAAGAAAGAATACTATTTCATTGCTTACCTTATGATTTGCCAATGCCAAATTATATGATGTTGAAATGACACAAGGATTTATCATGAAAACTAAATACGATAGCTCGTCTATTGATACACTAAAGTTTCCTGATTTAATACGACGTAATGTTAGTATGTACTTAGGAAGTTCCGACGAGCATGGCCGTTGGCTTATTGCTCGTGAACTTTTAGATAATGGTTTAGATGAAGCACTAGCTGGTCGCAACACTGCTGTCGCTTTACTAGAGATGAAGGACGGTTCTTACTGGGTGCTTGACAATGGTGCTGGTGTACCACAAGGTACGAAGGTTACTACTGTTAATATCAATGGTAAGCATGTTAAGAGCAAGATGCCTACTATGCAAGCCATCTTCAGTGAACTGCATACCAGTGGTAAGTACAGATCGGAAGCGTACAAAGTTTCAGTGGGATCCCATGGTGTAGGCGCCAAAGGAACCAATGCCACATCGGACTTTTTTGAAGTGTACACGTGTTTTGAACATAAATGGTACAGCATTAAGTTTGAACGTGGTATTCTTACACAACCAGTTAAGCAATTAGCTAAAGCGCCAAAAGGCCCAACTGGTAAAGCATTAAAGAAAGGTACAGCTATTCACTTTAAACCGGATGCTACAATCTTTAGTGGTAAGTCAAATATCGACTTAAAGTTTGCCCATCAATGGGCAGAGATTACGTCTTATTTGACTCCTGGTTTTACTGTGCTTATTGTTGATCGAAAGGGCAAACAAACTAAGTACTATTCAAAAGAAGGACCTAGTGAGTACGTTACTAAGATTCTACAGCAATTAAAGGCTGAAGCAGAACAACAACGATTCACATTCAAAAATGAATTGTGTGATATTGTAGTTGCTTTCTCTAATGCAGAAGGACTAAACATTCGTGGCTATACCAATGGACTGTTTAATGGTCAGGGCGGTAAGCATGTTGACTCTGTGTGCAATGCTATACTTACTGCATTAAAGCCATTTGCTAAAAAGAAACAAACACTGTCCGCTTATGACGTTAAGGAAGGGCTAGTTGGTATTGTGAACATGAAGCTACATAAAGCAGAGTTTAGTTCACAGGATAAAGCACGACTAACGGACTTGCGTGCTGGTAAGGAATTTGAAGAACTGTTGGTTGATCAATTTACCAAGTTCTTTAAGTCCAATAAAGCTTTAGCAATGAGGCTGTGTGAAAAGGCATCCAAGTTAGGAGCATTACGAACACAGTTTAAGGCCTCTAAGAAAGTGGTTCAAGCACTGAATCAAGTTAAGCGTAAGGGTATGCCATCAAAGTATGCACCCTATGACGCTCGTACAAAGGTTCAGGATAGAGAATTGCTGATCGTTGAAGGTGAATCTGCATCTGGTGGTTTGAGAGAAAAGCGTAAGCCCTATCAAGCATTAGCACCTTTAAAAGGTAAAATAAGTAACGCCGCAAAAAATGGTCAAAAAGTTCTAGAATCTGAGGAAGTTATTATGATTTTAGGAGCATTAGGTTTTGATCCCAAACTTGATGATCCAATGCGTAAGCTTCAGGTTCAGAAGATTATTTGTTTAGCGGACCCTGACCCCGATGGGTGTTGGAGTGCCAATACAAAAGTTCTTTTGTGTGATGGAACGCAAAAAACCTTCAAACAGCTTACCAAACAATGGGAAAAGACAAAAGAACCTATTTGGGTTTGGAGTTTAGATAAAAAAGGTAAATTGCATCCTGCACAGGCTTTTGATATCGGAGTAAAATGTACTCGTGATAAATATGCTGTCATCACGCTAGACGATGGTACTAAGTTTAAATGCACATTAAATCATCCTTTTGCAGTTAATTATTCGGCTAATAAAGCTGATAAAAGGAATAAAGGTATTAGTTATGTGTACGCAAAGAACTTGATGCCTGGGGACTCCATAGTGAGTGCATACTTTACCTATACTAATTCCTTAGGTGACTCAAGTAAGGATTTAAAACGTCGTTATTTATCTGTTTATGAACAAGGTAAAAAAGTTCCAGTTCATAAAATAGTTATGAAGGATCAGCATCCTAAAAAGTATAAGAAATATAAGAACGCAAATATAGGTGTTATTGGTGGAGCTATTCAAATTCATCATATAAATGATAACCCACTGGATAATAGACCTGAAAATTTGCAATTTTTAAGCAGAGATGAACACTATGGTTTGCATGGTAGAAAGCTTAGTCAACAATATAATGGTTCTGCCAAGCATTTATCTGATATTAAAAAGTTCAAAGCGACCGAATTAGGAAAGATAAATAGTGAGCAAGCTAGACAGAACTTTATTAAGTTCAATAAGTCTGATTACCATAGGCGTAATACTGTTTTAATGAATAAGGATGATGATCAAATAAAGTTACAGCAATTAGGTAAGCTTGCACGCTATTACTTAGGGCTTAAAAATATTGGTCTTGAATATACAAAAGAGAACTTTGAGTTAACTTGCGTGGTAACTAAACGTAATACTCAGTGTTCTCTTGGATGTAAATTCCATCCTTTATCTGAAGTTTTGGAGTTTATGAAAACGCATAAAGTTGAACCTTATAATGTTCAACTCAAAAGTGAGGTTGACAAGGCTAAATACCCTACACAAAAGATAAGTAAGTTTGTTACTTTTGCTAATATGGTGTTGCAAAAGTATGAAAAACTTAATAAGGTTAACTATGATTCTTATAGGAGTGAACTATTGGCTAAAGGAAAAATTGCTCGTGGTACACCAAAATGGGATACAGTGGTTCCTTTGCTCGAAACAAAAAATGTTTTGTCGTTTGTCAAACGAGCTAGTAAGAATCACAAAGTAGTGAAAGTTGAAATTAAGGATTGTAGTCCTACCGATTTTTATTGCTTAGAAGTACCTAAGTATGGTAACTTTTTAGTTGCCGATAAAAATGGTAATGGCGTATGCAGTTCTAATTGTCACATTAACTCATTGCTATTAACTTTGTTCTACAAATATTTGCCACAGTTGTTCAACGAAGGTCGTATTTTCGTTGCCGACGTTCCTGAATTGTATGCGCAGTATAAGGACAATTTGGTGATGGGTGACACACTTAGTGAGGTGCAAGCCAAGTTGCAGGAGTTGAAAGCACCTAAGACTACTCCAATCCATCACATTAAGGGCTGGGGAGAGATTGATGCATCATTAATGGACGTGCTAGCTGTTAATCCTGAAACAAGAAAGCTTATTCAAATTAAGCCTATTGAACATCGAGATACAGTAGAGTTTGTTGCATGCATGAATGATGACGTAGCGTTTAGACGTAAGATGCTCAACTTGCCTGAATAACTTTACCTAGGAGTGTAATTATGCATAAAATCACCGTCGAATTTCCCTCATTGTGGATAAACGAACAGGAAGGTGGTGATCGAAATTATAAATTCTTTTACCACTTTCTTATTGAACTCTGTAACCTTGGGATTCCTATAAACTTGCTTCGTCATGAATTTGGTGACGAAGCGGTGCAACGTAACATTGAACCAGGTGAATTTGTATTTGCTTACCATCACCATAATGATGCACACATAAATAACGTGTGGACTATTAAGGAAAGTCCGATCTTTGATTTGTATAGTATTGATAACTTTGGGTATAGTCGTTGGAGCAGTCTAGTCTGCAATGACTATTCCAAGGAAATAGCAAGCATGGATGTGGACAAGTCTTTGTCTATTATTAAGCACTATGCACAAAAATTAAATGAAGGTAATTCAAAGTATAAACAGGCAGATACGACGTTCAACATTGATAAACCGTATATTGCCTTGTTTTTACAGTGTGCAAATGATGCATCTTCGGATAATCCCTGGTTCACAACAGACGAATTAGTGCTAAACATGTGTGAACTGTGTGCGTCAAATAACATACAGTTAGTTATAAAGCCACACCCGAAAGATACATCATGCCTTATACCTGCTCTTATGAATTATGTAAGGAACAAGTATGGGGCAGTGATAACTGATGCGAGTATAATAACTATTGCAAAACATGCTCGTGCTGTAGTTGCGCTCAATAGTGGAGCATCATTTGAGGCTTTCTTATGTAGTGATGTTCCTGTGTATAATATTGCTCCATCAGAATGGTCTCCTGTTGTTAATATGACCCACGATTTATCCGATATTTTGGATTTTCGTAGGAATGACACACAATACACGGTTCAGTATTGTGGATTTTTACTAAGTAAATTTTGGGTAAATGTCAATGATCGGAAAGCTATAGCAGACAAAATAAAATACGCTCTATCGTCCTATAAGGATATAAATGACGGTGACTTTCAGGGTGTATTACAAACCAAAGTGAGAAGCATACATGGTACTGTGGGACAAATTGAACGTGTGCTACATTCGTTCAATCAGGAGCTAGGAACGTTGGAAAAGCTATTGGACAGTAAAAAAGCTTAGATTTTTGGTGATTTTTGCATAAAAACAACACTTTTTGGTAAAAAATTACCAAAAATTGGTAAAAATTGCTTGCATTTGGCTGTTTTATAGTGTAAAATATAAGTAAGGAAATTAAATAAACCGTTATTAAAAAGGAGAAAATTATGACGGAATTAGTTGCTAGCTTGAAGGAATTGGTTGCTCAAGTACGTAAGCTTGAATCTGAAAACCGCAAGTTGAACCGAACGATTGCTCGACTTGAATCTAAGGCAGAGAAACCCGCACGTGCAACCCGTACAGTTAAAAAGACTAAAATGGGTGCTCGCAAGGTGAAAGTTGCAAAGGTTCGTCCTGCTAAGAAGGTTGGAACGAAAAAGGTTGTTGCTAAAAGCAAAAAGGTTAGCCCGAAAAGAACTCACAAGGTTTCTTCGAGAAAAGTGGAATCATTCGAGCTTTAATATATAACACACTAGGGAGTAGTAAAACTACTCCCTAAATCCATATGTAGGAGTCTTATGGCATGGAATGTTTAAAATCCAAACTGTGTGATTTACAAACAATATCGCTGTATGTACCACAAAAGCAAAGGACGCCAACGTTACTTGTTTATGACTTGCGTGGTAAATACTTAGGTTCATTCCTAATTAGCGAGGAATGTCCTAAGTCTGAAAAGGATTTAATGTACGTTGACCCCAAATTAAAGCCAAAACAAGTGCAGGAGCTTTTAAACTTTGTAAATAAAAAGTATAAAGGTTTTGCTAATGGTTGGCTTGCGGTACAGTGTGATTGGTTGCGATTTAACTATACAAGGAAATTCTTTTAAGGAGTTTACTATGTATGATGTTTATGCAATGGCGACAGTATGTCGAAAGAAAGATGGATATGGGTTGTTCATGTATGTTACTAGTGGTGACCATAATCCACCACATGTCCATATTAGGGACTTAGATAACAATGAACTTGCAAAAATGATTATTACAGAGGAAACGCCAAAAAGCGTTACAGATCTTTTTAGAGTAAAAGGCACAGATAGTTTACTTACTACTAAACAAAAGAAAGCTATTGTTGAATGGGCTAATTCTAGATGTAAAATTCCAGGATTGCAGATGTACACAAATTGGCAACGTACACAAATAGAGTGGTATGGTGAAAATAGTGAGGATGATATTTTCCCATCAATTAGTGAGCTAACTTTACAATTATAAAGGTAATATTATGCAACAATACTTAGACTTATTGAAAGATGTAAAAGATAACGGTTCTTATAGAATGGATCGAACTGGTGTTGGTACTTATGCTGTGTTTGGTCGTCAGATGCGATTCGACTTGCAAAAAGGATTTCCGATTTTAACTACAAAGAAAGTACATTGGAAATCAATTGTGCATGAACTCCTGTGGTTTATTAAAGGTGATACTAATATAAAATATCTAAAAGATAATGGTGTTTCAATTTGGGACGAATGGGCTGATGCTAATGGTGATTTAGGTCCTGTGTACGGTGCGCAATGGCGTAACTTCGGTGCAGATGGATTACCGTTTGAGTATGAAGAAATACTCGAATATAAAGACGGTCTGCCTTTTATAGCCCGTACTGTTGAAGGGGTAGTTAAGGGAAGTAAAGGGATAGATCAATTAGCTAATATAATCGATCAGATTAAACATAATCCTTATTCACGCCGAATGATTGTTTGCAGTTGGAATGCAATAGAATTGCCTCGGATGGCATTGCCACCGTGCCACTGCTTATTCCAATTTTTCGTTGACAATAATAAACTGTCTTGTCAGCTTTACCAGCGTTCGGTTGACTGCTTCTTGGGATTGCCGTTTAACATTGCTTCTTATTCATTGTTGACCCATATCATTGCTCGTATTTGTAACTTAGACGTTGGCGAGTTTGTGTGGACTGGTGGTGACGTGCATATTTATGCGAATCACCTAGACCAAGTAGAAACACAGTTGCAAAGAGCACCTCGACAGCTACCAACATTGCAGATTACAGACAGGTTAGATGAAATAACTTTGTTAAATGATACCTATAAATATAAGTTAGATGATTTTAAACTGATTGGGTATGATCCTTGGCCAACAATTAAAGCACCAATAGCGGTATAGAATTATGACTGAATTATCCACGGTTCAAAAAGATGCACTTGATGACTTAGCTTCATTAGGCTGTAATGTTGTGTTTGTTCAGTATGATGAAGTGTTTATGGATTATCAATACTTTCATCTAGCATCTATGTATCCAAAGCTTCTTGATTCTCCTGTTACCATTCATGTGCAGGAGGATATTGATGGGCAAGGATATATGAGTGAATTATTGTTCAAAGTTGAATATGAATTTAAGGAGCATGATTCACTAAGAATAGTTCAGCTTGAACAAGCTATAACAATGATCTGTGATTTAAAACCATTGATTAGTACATTGATTTATTATGGGAGGACTACAAAATGAATCAATTAAGTCAAAAGCAATTAGATGATCTTTCTCAATTCCTTATTGTGAATGGTCGAGATTTATCCAACGCTGGTATCCAAAAGATTAAAAACTATCTAACTGCTATGTTATTTAATGGTTGTGATAGTACGATTATTAGACAGTTTGTAGCGTCTAATAAAAAGACCAGAGTTGGCAATAAGTTCTGGGGCTTGCTTCGTTCTATTCAATTAGATAAGAAGATGAATAGATCACAGCTTAGATATGTTCTTCAACTAGTCATTGTTGAATAAACCGTGGAGTGTAGAAATGAAAGCCAATGTCATATTAAACCCAAATCAACAATACGAGGCTTTTGCTTATAGGCATTTCGGGTGGGTTGTGATTGAACAGATGCTTGATGAGCATAACCCATGTCGTGGAGCTAATTTGATGTACTTAAACAAGCACTATAAGGTACTTGATAAAGTCAATGAGCTTAACTTGAAACTTATGGTAAATAAGTTGCATGCTAGTGGTGCAAGTGACATTAGAATTATTACTACGGATAATGATAACCTTGTGAGTGCTGTAGTCGACTTTGAAACTGCGTTCACTCTTAGCAAGATATTTAATCAATTTGGTTTTCTTGCTGAGTCAGACGACATGTATTGGGGTAAATGGAAAGTGTATGACAGTTGCCCATTTCCTGGCTATTATTATAAGCATTTTGCTGAGCCTGTTTGTTTTGGTAACCCTGAGCCTTTACATCAATATGATGCCTCTTATAATAGAGATGAAGTAGTTGCGCAATTTTACGCCGCAAATATTACTGGTGAACAAGATGCTACTAATCTCATTGTTGATTGCACAGATCGAACGTTAAGGCGTTGGTTAAAAGATTCAAAAACTATTTATACCAATGAATTACTAATATCTGGTAAATCAATTCATTCAAAGTATAGGTAATAATTATGCAAATTACTAGCAGTTCAATGTCGAGAATTGTTTCATATTTGGAACGATTTGACTGTGGCACGATTAGTGCTTACCGCGGATATGAAGGACAAATTATTCAACAGTTAGGCACTGATGATTTTAAACAAGCTTTAGAAAAAGATTCTCATGCCTTTGATGAATATAAAGTAAAGCAGGCAGTAAATAAAAAGAACAGTCAATTGCTCAAGCAAAAGTTGCTGTCTTTAGGTTATGGTGTAATTGCTATCTATGGTGTTTATAAGGAACTTGGTTCACCAACTGAATCAAAGGAGAGTTCTTGGTTTGTTTTTGACTACAAACAAAAAGGTACGTTAAAGAAACATTTATTGTACTTAGGTAATCAATTCGAGCAAGATTCCATTACCTATGCTAATGCTGGTATGGACTTTGATTTGTATAACACTTCACCGTTCAGTCGTGAACCTAATAGGGCACTACATAAAGCACCAGGAGAAGTTGTTCAGCAATTTAAAGGTTATGGTGTTGGAACTAGTGAACAACAATTTTTCTCGCGACTAGGTAATAAGCAGTTCTATTGGAAGGACTACTCTGCTATTGAAGTTGATTCATCTACTGAGAAATCAATGATCATTGGTTACACACAACCACAAGCAATTGTTGGTTTTAAATCTGGTGTGTTGCAGGCTTGTATATGGACTAATGCACTATATGATGAACGGACTAAGGAGCTAAACAATCTTGGTATTAGCTTTAACAGTGATACTGTGATTACAGGTTCTGATTATTATATAGAGCCAAGAAAGGAGTGACAATGACTGGACTAATTAAACGAGAATCCCTTGCTGATTTTGGCATACGTAATATCACGACGTATGCAACCGAGGTTAATCTTGATCGTGCGGTCCCTGAATTGTATGATGGCTTAAAACCTGTGCTACGTAGAGTATTGTGGTCGGCATATCATTATAAGTCTGGTGAGGCAGTTAAGTCAGCTAAGATTGTAGGTCACTGCATTGGTTCATATTCGCCTCATGGGGATTCCTCCACATACGGAGCAATGCAAACTTTGGTACATCATAATGTTCCACTATTAGAAGGTATTGGTAACTGGGGTGGTTTATTAGATCCTGCGGCTGCTTATCGCTACACCAATAGTAGATTATCGAAAGTTGGTTGGGAAGTTTTTAATCCAAACTATATATCAGTTATGGATATGGTTCCTAATTATGACGATACTGATAAAGAGCCTGTGGTATTACCAGTACGCTTACCATTTTTGGTGCTGAATGGTGCGGAAGGTATTGGTGTAGGTATTACGTGTAGTATTCCTACGTTTACTCTTGAATCAACATTAGCCGTTCTCGAACGTATCTTTAAAGGTGAAAAACTAACTGGTTTAGACTTTGCCAAAACTTTAAAAGCGAAGCAACATTGGGGTGGGCATTTAGTTAATACCAAGGAAAATCGACAACAGTGGGTTCAATTAATGAACACTGGTCGAGCAAGGGTTCAATTCCAATCGACACTTGAAGTTGATGAAGCTAAAAAGACGATCACGATTAATGAATGGCCTGGAGTAAATCCCGAAAAGCTTGTTCAAAAAGTCAGATTAATGCCTGAATGTCAACGTGCGTACAATTCAAAAGGTAGTACGACGTTTACTATTGAATGTAAAAAGGCATATAATGCTGTTCAGTTCAAAGACTTTGTGGCAAAGGTACAAAAGCTTGCAACATCAACGGCCAGCTATCGGTTTAATTGTACTCATAGAACGGCTAAGACTGTCGATGGTGTTACGACTTATCACACAGAGTTTTTGGCACTATCGGTTAAAGAGTTCTTTTATCGTTGGGCTAAACTACGGTTGCTTCTTGAAAAGAAGAGTTTGGAATACCAAATTGGTAAACAGCAACAATTAATTGATTATTCCAATTTGTTAATTTATGCATCGACCAAGCTTGATGTAATTTTTAAAGCTCTTCGTCAATCGGATAGTCGGGCGTACTTAGTAAATCATCTAAAGATCAGTGAACAGCAGGCGGACGCTATTTTGGACTTGAAGGTGCGCAAGTTGTCCAAGCTAGATCAGCAGGAGCTTAAACAAGTACTAAAACAGCAACAACAATATATGGGGCAGTTAAAGCAGTACTATAAACGTCCCAAAGCTAAAATAATTAATGAGTTTGCACAGCTAAAACAGCTAGTGGACAGTGATTTACAGCAAAAAGCCAAGCGCCTACAGCAAAAGTTGGTAGTTAAATAGTTACTTTAGCTGTTTGTTGCATAAGAGCAACACACTTTTTACAAATTTTTGGTAAATTTTTGGTAAAAAGTTAGTTTTTGCTCTTGCAAATTAGCTCACAATAGCGTAAAATAATAATAAGGGAATCGGTTGTAAAACACACTTACAACACAAACAATTTAAACTACTACTTAAAGGAAAATTTAAAATGACAGTTGCTCAAAATTTGAAGGCCATGATCGCTGAAGTTAGCAAGCTTGAAAAGGAAAACGCTCGCTTGACGAAGCAAGTTGCCAAGTTGGAAGCTAAGGTTGGTGGCGCTAAGGCTGAAAAGGCTCCCCGCAAGGCTAAGGCTGCCAAGCCCGCAAAGGTTGCTAAGGTTGCTAAGGTCGCCAAGAAAGCCCCGAAGGTTGCTCCAAAGGCTAAGGCTGCCAAACCCGCAAAGGTTGCTAAGAAGGCTCCGAAGGCTAAGAAGGTTGAAGCTGATTCTTTCGAGCTCTAAAATTTAATAGAAATCGAATGAATACGGGGAATTAAGGAAACTTAATTCCCCTTTTGTGACATATAGGAGCAATTATGGACGATTTAAGAATTGTCAAACGTCAATTAAAGCTCAATAAGTTAAATGCTTATGCCAATTTTGTTGGTAAGGCAAGAACAGCTATTAATCAAATCCATACATTGGATCGGGCTAAACAAGGTCGGTTACTTCAAGCAGTTCTCAAAAAATTGAACATCATTGAAGTTCCTGTTGGTTATAAGAAGTTAAATGCTTCTTTAATCAATGAAACCAAAGGATTAATCGACGGCTACAATGATGGTCTTACGGATGAATTAACACAGACACAATTTAGTGCCGTGTATGCAACGGTTAAGACAAAGGCACGGGATATTGAAGACGAAATTAAACTTTTAGAAGCTGGTATCGAAGAGTTTGAGTCTGAAGCTGACAAAGAAACCACTCGCATTTTAAAGCAAACCAATAAGCAAGCTCAAAAGTTGAGCAAGGCAAAAAATAAAAAGTGGATGGTTGTTAGAGCGTCCGTAATACCTGTGCCGAATAATGCCTGTATCAATGTGCAAAAACTTCAACGGACTTTTGACTGTGACAATATGAATGGTTATGCATGTATGCATCGACAATTGTGTCTAGCAGTCAATAAAAAGTTCTTGCAACAAGAAGGTGTTAAAAACGTCAAGCAGTATGTTAATGAACTGGTTGAGTATTTAAGCGCACAAAAAGGCACCGAGTTAATTAGCATTACTACTAAAGGCATGATTAGTGACATTACTGGTATGAGTGTTAACTGGTATTGGTTAATGACTAAGCATGAAGCTGAGAACTTTAGACAAGCTTTTACTAACTTGAACAGTTCTGATATTCATAAGTCTATGGGTGTGAAAGGTATTGCTGTTCGAGACTGGGGGTTCGCTAATGCAAGCTAATGAAATAGTTGTTTTCCCTGACAAAGAGACTACTGAATACTTCGCACAAGTATTCTCTTCATGTCCTTTTGATGTTGATGTTGAGTCGTTTCATGTAACACTTAATGAGACTATAGATCAATGTATTATTGATCCAAAAAGAGTTTACACAGCGACTTGTGGACTTCTTGGTTACTGGTATGATGAAGGGCTTGGGTGTACAAACTTAATTCTACCGTTAGTTAGTGATGACCTAATTACTAGAATGGCAGAACTAAGAATAACCAATGGTGCTGTATTCCACAGTCAACCCTTAGCTTTTATGGTCATAAAAAACTATATGCCACCGCTAAGTCGTCACTATAGAACGTTTGTGACATCAATAGCGAATATTTTGCTAGAGTCTCAACAACCATTGGTGTTTACTGGTGAAACTCAAGCCTATAAGGATTATGAGTTTATACCTTACAAGTCTTATTATGACGACGTCTTACATTAGTGATAACTGCTATGTGTGTGGTCGACGTTTTATAGATGCTGATCCACCAGGTACAGCAATTAGGGAACTACACCATATTGTACCACGAGCTTTTGGTGGTCTTAATGGTCCCTTAGTTGCGCTTTGTGATACATGCCACAGCAAGGTTCACCGCATTGCTGGGCTATTGCCCAATGACTATAGTAAGCTGTTACTGGGGCTTACTGCGGAGCAACAGCAAAAACTTGCATATTTAGCAAAAGTAGCGTATAATGCAAAACATGCAACCAATGATGACTTAAATAAGTTGCTACCAGTATCGTTTAAAATAACTAAGCAGGAGGCGCAGATAGTAGAGCATTTAAAGTCAGTGTTAAACGTAAAATCTAGGTCCGACGTTTACCAAATAGCGGTAACTAGGTTGTACAATTCTCTTACCAAATAAGAGTTAAATATGAAACCCTCAATGATGAAATGTGGTGACTGTCTATTTTTCAAGTCAAACACAAAACCTGGTCATAAAGTTTGTTGTTCTAAGGAAGGAATTAAAGCTTTCGCCCAAGCTAAGATTTGTTTCTTTCCTGACGTAACAAAAATTTCAAATAACATTGAACATTTTGCACTGTTGAGTTCGACGTTTAGTGCTTTTACAGCCAAACAACGAAGGATTCTTTTGGCGTTGTTAGTTCAAGGTGCAAAAGCTAAGAACAAAGAATACCCATTCGGCACGAAGGTTTATTTGACGGCTGATGGGAAAGGTGAATATTTATCTGATTGGCTTAGTGGTTATGTATTAGGCTATCAAAACGATTATGTGATTGTTTGTGGGTCATGTGATCGTAAGACTATAGGTCGATCATACGTTGCTTACTTATATCCTGACTCTATTATTCCTCTTAGCGTGTGGGCTAAGAAGAGAGCAGAGCTAAAAGCTAGTGGTAAAATCAATAATCCTCGTAAAGTTAAACATCGTAGAATTACGTCTATTGAGGGTTATGAACCACCAACAATTGATAATGCGCCTACAGCTTTCAAGAGCAAACAAAAGAAAGTGAAAGCAGACGTATATGATAAGATTAGCACTGTATTGAGTTACTAATTATGAACAGACAAATATGTGAATTGTGCATGGACTATTTGTTTGGGCTAATCACTAAGCAACAATTAAAAAATGCACTAAGTAAACAAGACATAGATCAGTTATTAGCTGATGGGTACTTTATTAAGAACTGTAAGCTTTACGTCTATGGCCTTACAAAAGGTCTTGAATTAGAGTGTGGTATTCAGGACGGGGATAAAAAGGTGTTGAAGCAAATTGCACGCACCTATAATATCAATGGTTGTAGAGCTCTTGACTTAGCTGAATATTCAAAGTTAGAGCAAACTGTGGTCAATGTACTTGTACCTTATATAGGTCGGTTTGTTTCTAAGAAAATGATGTTCTTAATTAAAAGCTATGGTTTGTCTAGACATGACTTGCAAGGTGAATTACTTTGTAAGAGTTTGGCTACACTAGCTCGTAAGTATCCATATTATGAATCAACTCTTCATGCAATTAACACGGTGAAGAGTAGTGTGCATAATGCTGGTATTGATTTAATTAATCAATATACCCGTCAAAAGAACCAACGTTTAATTAGGAACAAAGATGGTACTTTTGAACAGCGTAACATTGACTATTCGACGCTAGTAACTGTGGCTGCACCAGAACCATTTGCAATGAGACACCGAGACGAACGTTCGTCTTTGGAATCTCTACAAAAGCGAATGAACAAACGTGGTGCGTTGTTTATAACTCTTGCCAAAGGAGAATACAATAAGCCCTTTAGTGACTACTTAGGGCTAGATAACACTGTAGCTTGTGAGCAAAATTATCGTTCATACCTGAAGAGTATCAAGCAATATTTAAACGTAAATAATAAGCAGGTAGAACAATGGTTTTGTAAACTACGTCCGCATTTAATGTAAATAACAGTGGGTAGTTAATGCTACCCACAGGATACTTTGGAATTTTTGAGGGTTTAAGGGGCAACGGGAATGGGCGTCCGGTTTGCTTTCCAGAGTATCCTGTAAGTAGCATTAGCCAAGGAGTAAATATTATGCATGATTTAATCGCTCACCGTTTTCACGAATTTTCGTATGGTCACCGTGTTGTTGGACAAGGTGGTAAGTGCGAACATTTACATGGTCATAATGGTACAGTAACATTTCATTGTGTTGCTGATTCCCTTGATGACGTTGGTCGTGTTATTGACTTTTCATGTATTAAGACTAGCTTATGCGTTTGGTTAGAGGAACATTGGGACCATCGCTTTTTGGTTTGGGAAAAGGATTTGTGGAAGGACGCACTGCTTGCTTTGGATGATCGAGTAGTAGTTGTTCCGTTTAATCCTACAGCCGAAAATTTAGCTGACTACTTGCTGAATGCTGTTGGTCCCCAGGTACTTCCAGAAGGTGTTAAACTTGCTCGTGTTGATTTTCAGGAAACTAATAAGTGTGGAGCTTCTTTAGTTTTGCCTGATTACTATGGTCGTTCACTGAGCTCTGTATTTAACCAACTTTCTGCTAAGTAATATGAAGCTAACTCTAGAACAAGCAAAAGCAAAATACATAGAGGCTAAAGAAGCTTACTATGCTGGTCGTCCTATAATGAGCGATCAGAAGTTTGATTCCCTAGAGGATTGGATAGCTAGTAAAGATCCTCAATGGGAGGAATTGTCAAAAACAGGAACTATTGGCAAGAAGGAAGTAGCACTGCCGTTTTTTATGCCTTCATTAAACAAGCTGTATCCTGAAGCCATTGATTCCTGGTTTGACAAGTTTATTAAAAAACAATGGGCTTACATGGCTAAGCTTGATGGTAACAGTGTGTACTTAGAGTATGTCAATGGTAAGCCTAAAAAGTTAATCACCCGTGGTGATGGTACGTATGGTCAGGACATATCTTACTTTTTACCGTACTTACCAATACCTAAAAAGATTGACTATAAAGATCGGTTGTGCTTGCGGTGCGAAGCTATTGTTCGTAAGACAGTATTTGAACAACTGTTTAACACAGACTTTGATAATGCACGTAACATGGTTGCTGGCGTGTTTAACCGCAAGAGCATTGATCCCCATGTGTTAAACAATATACGCATTGTTGTTCTAGGCGTATATGACTTAGAGCTTTTAGGCGGACTTAACTTGGCGTTTAAGCTTGGTTTCGATACTGTTTATTGTCGTGTTGATAAACCACGGCAACAGGCAGTGCATTTTAATCAAGTTAAGCAAGGTCAATATGAAGCTGATGGTGTGGTGATTTGTGATCCTCATTGGATTTATCACTATGATTCTGCTGACAAGCCTAAAAAGTATATAGTGGCTTACAAGGAGAATGTTGAATCTGCGGATTCAACTGTGGTTGATGTAATTTATCAGATTAGTTCTGCTGGTCGTATTATTCCTAAAATAAAGATTCAACCTGTTGTTTTGGCTGGTGCTACAATTGAATACTGTACTAGTCACAATGCACAGTGGATGCTAGATCGTAAATTAGGTATAGGATCAACGGTAACTATAGTTCGATCTGGAGACGTTATTCCTAAGATTGTTGACGTGCTTACACCAGGCAAGATCGTTCTACCTAAGTGTAGCTATAAGATGAATGGTGTTCACTTTGTAGCTCTTGAACGTTCTAAGGAACAAGTGGTTCGTATGTTGACTAAGTTTAGTTCTACATTAGGTATTGAAGAGCTAAAGTATAAAACATACAGTGCGCTTTATGACTTAGGTGTAACTAGTTTACATAAGCTATTGACTCTAGCTCACGTAAATAACTTGCAGAAACGGTTACAAAGTAAATTTGGTCCCAAGAAAGGACTAATGATTTATAATGCTCTGCAAACCATAGTAAATACTAGATGGCCAATAGCTAAGTTAATGATTGCCTCTTGTGTGTTTAACACAATTGGTGAAAAGCGTCTTAACTCCTTGCAAGAGCTAGATTTCGACTTGCTTGAACTTTCAAAATGGAATACAGTAAATATTAAGCAGTCAATAATTAGTCCTGGTATCGGTGAAGCATTAGCTGAACAAATTGCACAAGGTTTAACCGACTTCTCCAAATTTTATGCATTAAATAAAAAGCTAATTGCTAAGCCATTGCCGTATAAAAAGATAGTAGTTAGTGGCAAATTAAGTGGATTAAGAATAGCTTTTACAGGCTACCGATCTAAGGAACAGCAAAGCATAATAGAACAGCAAGGTGGTATAGTGGATTCGTTTACGTCTAAGACGAATGTTTTATTGTATTCACCTACTGGTAAACGTAGTTCTAAAATTGCAAAAGCTGGTTCTAAAGCTCTCACTTGGGAGCAATTTGCTGAACGCTATAAATTGTAAAGGTTTTGGTGGACATTATGTTCAATGCAGAGTAGGTAAATATTCCTCCCCCCAAAATGGAAAAAGCTGAAAACTTTGATCATTTTGTCCACCATTTTTTAAATAAATCCTTGGCAAGGTAGTGCGTGAGCTCCGCACTTTAATATGAGCTCTAATTTATGCGCATTGGTTCGATACTAACTCCGGAACACGTTGGTCATTGATGTCCTAATCAGTGCGCATAAATTAGCTATTCCTTTTGCTATTGGATTGACTTAGTATAAGGTTCAATACATTTTGCCTCGTTGCAAAAAGACAGTGAGTTCGATTCTCCTAGTCAGTCCATACAATTATGAGCTTAATACCTACCTGCAATGCAGGTTGGAGCGACTGTGTGATTATGTAGGTACTAGTTAGATACATAATCCTGTGCGGCGAATAAGGGTGCATGATAATAAGCCTAGTAAAATGCGTGAATATTAAGCTCATAATTGTATGCGAATAATGCCTCCATTCGCATACAAATGGAGATGAAAATATCTAAGGTTGCCCTGAGTTGTTAAAATACCTAATAGTGGATAATAAGGGCATAAACTATAGTGCGCCTCTAGCTCAATTGGTTAGAGCATTTGTAAAGTTTTAATGGGAGTATAGCTTAATTGGTAAAGAGACCGGCTTATACCCGGTTAGAGCTCTGTCTAGATAAGGCAGATGTTGGGGGTTCGAGTCCCTCTACTCCCACCATAAGATTTACGGGTAGCAATAGAGTAATTAACTATTGAGATAATCCATACCCTTAATATGGAAGCCGTAATTTTCAATTTTAAGGGAATTGAAAATGACAATAGCTAATATAAATAATGAGAAATTTTTCTTAAAACTTATTCGTGAAGGTAAATTAAAAGTAACAAAGGATGGTAGAGCTTTTAATTTGGTTACAGGTAGACAAATTGGTAACCAATCATATGGATATAAAAAGCTATCATGGCAACACCCTAAAACTAAGAAAATAATCCAAATTCAATTACATAGACTAGTTTGGGCTTACTTTAATGGTATTCCAGATGCTAACTTAGTGTTAAATCATATTGATGGAAATAAACAAAATTGTGCATTATCTAATTTGGAATTAGTTAGTGTTAAAGAAAATAATAAACATGCGCAGAAGACTGGATTGGTTTACATACCAAAAGGGGAAGAAAAACCTAATGCCATATTTTCTGACGAAGATGTTAGAGAATTACGAAAATTGTTTGCTACAAATCCAAACATAACTTGTAAACAAATAGCCTTGCAATATAATTGCCATGTAGGCTCTGTATCCTCTATGCTAAAAGGTGTGTGGTATAAACATATTGTTACTAAATACGACGTACGGTGTAAACGTAAATTAAAATTACATGATCGAAGATAAAAATCCCGTGGGATCATGCCCCAGGGGGCGCACCAAGCTTCCTTTTATAGAAAGGCTATTTACTACTCAAGAAGGTGGCACCTCTTGTGGTAGAATAATGACCTGCCAAGCGTCGCTAAGTGTACTTTAATCTTGCTAAGGGCATTGGTTTAATTCTTGCTTGTTCATTACTGGTGCCCTTAGCAAGACACTATGATTCACGGTTAACCCTATTTCCGCTGAAATAACAGTCATAGTGTTGAGCTTGTACTATATGGATGGTAAACATATGGCACAAAATTCGTAGGCTTAGTTGACGAACTAGGCAAACCTCCGGTGTAAGTGATAGGTTTGGCGTTAGGAACACTTACTGTGATTCATTTCTACACTCCTACATGGTATGCTGTGAATCGAACCTGGTGGCGTGGATAAGCATTAAACGCCACATTTTAAGAGCTGTCATCTTTCTCCCAAGCACAATCTCGTTAGGTCTCCTGTGCTTGTTGACAGCTCTTAAAATATATGCTGTATTTAATGAGCATCTAGATAAAGTCAACACCGACTGCCAAAAGACGACTTGCGATTGCCGTCTATGCACCTGCGAAATTTCTGGGTGCTCATTAAATGCAGAGATTCATTATAGGAGGTATTATGGGTCAATTAGAACTAGATACTGGCATGCTTGTGGCGGAGCAACAAACGTTTGGTTCAGCTTTAAATACGTTAATGGCTAATCCAGATCGTATTTGTTTTATGCGGTTGCCCCATTGGAAGAACGACGTTAGAATTTCAATAGCCAACGAAGGTACTAGCCATCCATATTTGATGGTTACCTCTCGATTTGGTACAGTTCCTTGGAATCCAACACAAGTCGAATTGCTTAGTCACGAATGGACAACGGTGGTACAATGAGCAATGTACAAAGAGTTATTCAATATTTAAATGTTGATGTAAATAATCAACTTCAACAATGTATTGATAAAAAGCTATCTATAGAGGATTTTATTAAGCTTTATGATCAACAAAAGGAACAATATGTTGAGCTTGAACGTAAAGCTGAATTAGATTCCACTGTGCAGTTTTTGATTAACCTTGTTTGTACTTTACTCGATAAGGTGCAATCAAAGGAACAGGCTAGCTCCGATAGCGATGAACTAATTAAGAACCTTGGTTCTAAGATTCAACAGCTTGAGCAGGAAATTGAATCGTGGAAGAACCGTTATGAATTGCTGAAAAAGGCAAACGAGCCTAATCATGATGACTATGAATGGGAACAATTTAAAAAGTGGAAAGATAACCCATATTGGCCTAAGTCACCTAGTGATTGGCCTTTTGGACCCACAATTGATTCATTATTTGATAGTATATTGAATCCACCACATTATAATCAGACAAACAAGGTGAAATAAATGGACTTTAAACAGGAGCTAATTACCGGGATTAAAGTATCAACGGTGATGGGTATTTTTACGGATCACTGTATTTATGATACACAAAAAATAGACCACGTTGATCCCCAAGACCTTCATGGTATTGCAATGAAAGTGGTTTTGCATTTTTCAGCTCCTGTTGAATTGTCGGTTATTTTAAGTACCGAGGAGTTTGTAAGTCGCAACTTGCATGACGCTGATGAAGTAGAGCAGTGTTTAAGTGAGTTAGCTATTGAGAAGATTAGTCCGTTTCTTGATAGCATAGGTTTGCAGGACTATACGTTTGAGTTTGTCAACACTGGTAATTCGGTGTTGCTACGTATTGATAAGGAGTGTTTAAATGAAGAAAACAATTAAAAAGCTTCATCGTATGTATAAGGATTTACAACCATATAGTGCCAAAGGTTGTTTCCTTTTAGGAGATCCTATTACACCATGTAAATTTATCTTCTATGGTTTGCCTGTATTTTATGTTCCTAATACAGGTGACTTTGAATTTATACAAAATGATGTTTCTAATAAAGAACTAGATGCATTAATTGATAATTTACATGAGCAAGACTACGAAGATTTTATGGCTATGACTATTATTATTCGTAGCTATGCAAAATCTATTTATAAGTTTATTGAATTCCGCGCTGCCTTTGATTCAATGTTAGAATCTGGTGAATGGGATTGTAAGAAAGCTTATCATGTTGCTATGTTTAGGCGTGAACCTTCTTATAACAATGATAATTGTTTAAACGATCATTGGCAGGAAATAATTGATGAAAAATTATCACAATCCTCGAATTCAACAGAAGTACCCGTCGAGGACACAACTGAAAAGGTGGAACAAACGGTATCTGAAGAAACTGCATCTGCTTGATTATTGCTGTCCTGTTTGTGAACTAGTCAATAATAATGTTACTAATGACCTTGGTATTAGTGAGCAATATTGTGAGCATTTTATAGAGATGGTTGAATCTGTAGGTTGTGCTGGTTCGTATTGCTTTGAAGGTGATGATCCACAAACTAGCAATTCATACTTATGGGTATTTGAACCTTATGATTGGTTTAAGCAACCACCAGAAGTTCAAGTACAAAAACTTGTAGATGCAGTAGGTGTTATAAAAACTAAACCTTTTGCAAATACTGAGTTTACCAAGTATAGAATTGTTGATGGTTTTTGGGAACGAGTTATTGTTGATTGGACAAATATTTAAACTTTAATGGCGAGCAACCCTCGCCATTTTCCTTATATGCTTAAAAAAGAAGTATTAAAAGCTTTGGTTGATGTTGATGCAACCACTACTGAACTAGCACGCTATATTGGTTGCTCAACTACTACTCTGTATAAATTCCTTAATGGACGTATTATTAACTATCAAAAGTACGTTAATCCCTTACACGAGTTTTTTACTAATCGTGGACTTACCGTTGATTTTAAACCTCATATATGGGCAGTCACTGGTGTAATATACTTAGATGACTTAACGCAGTCCCAGCTATCCTCCCTTGGTGTAGAACGTATAAATTAAGCTAAAAAGTGGTGATTTTTCACCACTTTTTGCATATTTGACGAAAATCCTTAATAAAAACAGCTATTTACACACTATTTTAGGTTGTTTTTACAGTAAATATGTGTTATAATATAAGTAAGAAGTGTTTAAATTAGGAGTGTAAAATGAGAACACCGTTAGAATCTTTGAATAACTGTCGTAAAAGTTTTTATGGCAAAGCTACTACTGAGCAAAACGGTACGGTTGTTTGTTTATATTCGTACGATACAAAAGTTGCGACTTATGACAAACAAACTGATACCTTATATTTCACAGGTAGCTATAGTCGAACCACAGTTCGACACTTATTAGAGTTTTGCGTTCAACAAGTTCCTTGGTTTGAAACTTGGAGGCTTATGATTGAAGTTAATGAACGTATAAATTCAGCAAGAGAATTTTTTGATCGTGTACAGTCTGTTGATTGCACCAATCATAAATATACTGTAAACGGTCATACTTTTAAATTCTAATTTTTAAGGAGTGTACTTATGTTGAACTTTCAAAAAATTGTGGCTATGTTTGATGAGCTTGTTCCTGCGGAAGGACCTGCCGAAACTGTAGCTGGTGAAATTATTAGAGCGGCTAACCGATTAGTGTACCGTGCGCTCAATGATGGTGACGTCTTTTGGGATGACTATGGTATTGAAACAGTCGGACCTATCTATGAATATTTAACTGGTTTATCTCACTACGAATTTGAGCGTAATGATCTGTACAGTAAACTGATTACTGTACTTGAAGCTATGCGATTTACTCATTATGACGATAATGAAGAACTGCTTCAGGACTTTATTGATGCTGTAGTTGCATTGGTCGAAGGTTGCCCAACACTTAAAACAATTGCTAATGATGACGACTGTTTAGCCTGCGGCTATTATGACTTGGCAATTGAGGATTTTGGTGATCCTAATTATGATCCTGATGAGGAGGAGGATTATGATGAAGATGACTATGATCCTGATGATGACGAAGAGTAATTAACTTAAAGGAGTGTAAAAATGAAAATCTATGTCGGTGCTAAAACAGCTTCCGAATATTTATGGAAAGTTGCTCACGATTTGATGGCTGATGAAAAGGTGAAAAAATCACTGGGTAATATTCATCAAAATGTTCGTGAGCGTCTTGATGGGCGTATTCAAAATGAATCGTATCTAAGACGGTTGAGTGAAATAGTACTTGGTAAGGATAAGTTTAGCATTGGTTATATCGCAGTAACTAACCACGCTACTTATTATAGTGACTGCTTGAACAAGATTGTTATTCAATTGACAGGTACTAATGTTTCAAAGGCTATTTCGAGTATTGCACAATTCTCAGGATTTGAACATCAATATATTTACCAGATAGTTACTGGTAAGCGACCTCTAACGGATAAGGTAGCTGAAAGTATTTCTCGAATGACTAACTCACTTATTTTGTGCTGTTTAAGTTTGTCATCAGCGGAATGCTTTGGTCAAGGAATTAACTTTACGCAGGATACCCAATGGGAGTTTGTGTATGATGACTCTGTAAAGGAAGCTATGCTTGAGGTTGCATCTTCGCAAAAGGAAGATGAAGATGATGATGACTTTTATATTGATGATGAATGTATTGATAATGAACTTGAGCAGGATAAACCGCAACAAGCTGAGGACGTAAAAGCTATGGAACAAATAATAGCATCGAATTTAGGTACAAGTGAAATTGATTTGTTTGAGAACCTTAGTCCTTCAATGAAAAAACTTGTATTGGATTTTGCACGTAAGAGAGCTAAGTGTGGTACAATGAGCAATGAGCAAATTGTATTGAGCTATTGCATACAGATGTCAGGTGATAAATCCATTCAGGATTTGATTAGAACAGTTAGTAAATAAATTAAAAGGGGTACTGTTTAGTACCCCTTTTTGTTGTAAATTTTATATTGTTTACATAAACTCTTTAAAAGGAAACAATATAAATGCCGTTTTATAATAAACCTATGGATTTAAAGTTGAAACGTCGTAAAATTAATATTGTTCAAGACCCGGAACAATATGACTTGACGTATGATCTTATTGACGATTTGAAGCCTATTTGGATTCTTAATAAGAAGGTTCCCTTTAAGTCTGTTCTTAAGGACTTAAAAGATTGGCAGGATCGTTCTGCTTTCCGTAAGTTCTATGTTAAGTGGGTACGCGGTACTAACTTCTCTTCTATGAAGGCTATTGCTGTTACTAAGCAATATGCATTACGCTATTGCCGTGGTAATGTAACCTTTAATGGTAAATTAGTTATGGTGCTAGCTTGCAATAAGACTAGTATGGTTGTGGTGGATCATTCCTTGCCCAATTATGGTGAAGGTCCCTTCTGCTATAGCCGTGATCGTGCAAAGGCTACGTTTATTGACAATACCGATCCTATTACGTTTGTTCGTAAATTTGGCTCTGAATTTCAATTCATCTTTGTCTATCTATAATGGCTTTAACCAAGTATCAAAGTCGAATAAACAACGCTACTTGGTTAGATGTTAATCCACAGTTTACTGCTAACTTACAACCAGAACGATTTGCAGACGAGCAATCTGTACTGTATTGCTCGTTTTTTAACTTAATGAATTGTCCTATTGGCTCCCGCGGTCGTATATTTCAACCTGAATATGGTTCTAATTTACTGTGGTTTTTACAGGAGCCAATAGACGAATCCACTGCTCAACAGATGCGAATGAGCGTAATGCAAACTTTTGGTCGTTGGGAACCGCGTATTACTTTGGACTACTCTAATACGTTCTTTGTACCAGATTATAATCTGCCTGGTTATAGAGTACGTCTAAGTGGCACGTTTAATATTTCAAAGAAATATACTAGTGTAGACTTTACACTGAAACAAAAATGATTAAAGTAAAGATTAATGATAAGCAATATACCTTACCACAGTTAATCCAGTTCGCAACCACTCATATTTTACCTGCTAACTGTGTGCAGAGTGTTGACTCTGGGTTAGACTTGAAAGACTTGGAAACTTTTTTAAAGTTAGGCATTAATGATGCTGGTTCTGATCCTGATTGGATTGACAACATTCTCAGTCCAATAAGTAAGTTCGATGACGAACAATTAGGCTTTGTTGATGCTATTATTAAGTCACCATATCGAGTTGATCCACATGATATTATTAAGTGGGCAATGAAACGTGATTATACGTTCTTCCCTGCTGATATGGATGATGCTGAAATCGGTGAGCAGATATTACTTACTATGGATCCTATGAAGAGGACCGTTAGTAAGTACTTTGACTTAGAGAAGTTTATTAGCGAATTGGCTGATATTTATCCTATGTCAATCAGTCACGGTTTTGCAGTTTTTGGGCCATCAATTAAGCCATCTGTAGACTTTTCATTCCAGAAAGAACGGAATCCTGAGCTAAAAATTCAAGTTACTATTGGTACCTACACTTGCATTAACTACTGTGAGCAGGATAAGCAAGAACAGTTACACTATTATATCGACTCTAATGAGCTTGATTCCTCTGAGTTTACACTAAGAACTAATGCACCGTGGTTGGACTTATCTGATTTATCCCTAACTGATTTAACCACGTTAGTTAATGGCTTAAATGAAACAGGATATGGTTGTGATTTGTACATGCTTCATTGCTTATATGATGCATGTAATCAGGATATTCGTAAAGTGTTTAAGCTGTTTACGGATGACGTAATGGTGTTTAAGCACAATGGCCCCGCTAGTATCCTTGATTTCTGTTTAGCCGATCAGCCTGTTACTGTCGAAGAACTACTGACCGAAAAATGTGAATTATTCTTTGACTTAGAGCAAATAGCTATTAACTATAAACAACGGTTTAAAGTATATTCTACAAACTCTATTGGTACGTATTTAATGGTTTAATATGAGTCAGCAATTAATTATTAGTGACTTGTCTGCGGATTTTGAGCAGTTTAGATCAGACTTTGAGCAGTATTTATCACAAAAGAAGTCGTGGAAAGGTAACCTAACTACCATGACTGGGCAGACACTCATTGAATTAGTTGCTGCCTTAGGTGCGTTTGACCAAACCAAAATTAATAGAGCATTTGAGGATGCCTTCGCAGAAACTGCTATTAGTGATGAAGCTATTAGAGCGTGTGCAGTAATGCAGGGCATACGAATGACCCGTAAGTTACCTGCGGAAGTTACAGTAGAGTTAACTGCTCCTCGTGGTACTATTATACCAGTGTACTCCCAATTCTCTTGTGCTGGTTATGGCTTGTTTAACCGAGACGTTATACAGTTTTTAACTGGTGACGGTGCTACCTCTACAGTTACTTGCACGTTATACCAAGGAGATGTTAGAACTGTATCCGTTAATGGTGATGGTTCTAACTTGCAAGCTTGGCTATCTGACGAGGATTCGTTTACTGTATCTGATCAAGATGTATTAGTTTCTATCAATGGTCAGTCTATTCCTGTAAGCTATAGTGGGCTGTGGAATTTCCGCAATCAACCTGCTTGCATGGACCTATCAACATCTGACGGACGCTTGTTAATTCAATTCGGTACCAATCGAATGAACATCACTAGAGAGTCCTCCGATGGTATTGTTGATGATGAATTAGTTGAGGAAGTTACCTATGGTACTGTCCCCTCAATCAATGACTTAGTAACGATTACATATGCTGTTACTGATGGTGAATCAGGTAATAACTATGTGATGAAGGACTCTAAAGTCACGATTGATGGATTTGCTGAAGTAGATGGTACTGCGGTATCTAATCCTGTATATGGTTCTAATGAAAAGTCAACGTTAACTTATAAGAACAATACGGCTTCGTCTTTTGGTACGTATGGATCAGCAGTTACAAAAAGTCAGTATAGTGCCATAGTTAATACTTATCCTGGTGTTATTGATGCTATTACTCAAGCACAACGGGAAATCAATCCAGGTAATGTACAATACATGAATGTGATTTGGGTAACTGGTGTGACCAATCAACCATGGGATGAGCAAAAGAAGAAGGAATTTTGTGATTGGTGTCAGCAACAATCAATGTATTCTACTCGTTTTGTTTGGGTTGATGCTACTAAGGTAAGCCGTAAGGTGTCCATTCGTTGCTACTGCTATAACTCCGCAGTTCTTTCAGACGTTGTAGACAATGTTAAGGCAGCCATTACTAAGTTATTTGAACCACGTCCTGGGATATTAATGACTGACTTTTATAAGTCAGACATCATTAATTGTGCGCTCCAAGCTGATTCAAATATAAGCTATGTACTATTGGACGAACCACAGTCTGATTTCATTGTTACTCAACCTAACGCACCCATCCTAGCTTATGAGATTATTAACAGTGGTGGTTCATTGACTGAACAACAATATAACTATTGTGTCACAATGGTGAATCAGGACAATGTTGAATCACTAATGGACAATTGGGTTCATCCTATTGTTGTGGACGCAAACTCCCAAGTCAAGTTAACTTGGTCATCTGACGTGTCTGCTATAAAGTATAGAGTGTATGGACGTACCACTACAGGTATGGGGTTGATTGCGGAACTTAATAGTGACGTCCTAACTTATACGGATAATGGTTCTACTACTCCTGACACAGGTAAGTATAATAAGTATCAACTAATCAACATTAAGTATAATGCACTCAATGTACTTGATGAACTGACGGTTAATGCTTACTATGCTGAACGTCAACAGCGTATAGACAATAGTTTACCTTATAGGTCGGTAGTATGATTTATCAACAGAACATACCTGATCGTAAGACAGCTAAAAGGGAAGGCATACGAATGGCTCGTTCAATCGTATTGCCTCCGTATTTAGCAAATAATTCGTTCTTTGTTGACTGGCTTGACTGTATGGATAAGTTATTTGAAACTACAGTCGATGATAAAATCGAAGTCATTAAGAACATTCGTAATATGTGGGTAACCAACCCTGAACTTGAGCAAAAAGTACAGGCTCAAGAGATGATTAAACAAACTGATTGGTCAGTACCTGAGCAGTCTATTGTGTTGAAACAGCTCAACATGTTAGGCTTGCAATTATCAACACCAACAGTTATGTTTGACGAATATTCATTCATGAACTTTTGTCGTTTTCTAGGCTATTATTGGCTACAGAAAGGAACGCATACATTCATGGACTTCGTTAACTTCTGCACAGGTACACAGTTTGTTATTAAAAACTGCTGGACTCAGGACTATGTTAATTTTTATGCGGAAGGTTCAGAGGAAATTGGTACTCCATTATGGGAAGGCGGTACATGGTATCCAACTACTCATGTAGTATTCCAGTCTATAAATCCAACAACGACTGATGTTAATATGTTAGGTCAGCTATTTTACGAAATAGCTAACTATAACCTAGTTCTGTATTCAATTGATTCAATTTATAACTTGCCAATTACCAATGATCCATCGCAAGGTACTGGTGGTCAGTTGTTAATTAGTACAGGTATTTGCTATCACTTAGAGTATAATCTATACAGTGATGGCTATGAAGTACCTACCGCTACTTTTGGTTTTGAAGGACAGTTCCTTGAAAATCTTGATCAATCTCATTTCTATACGGATATGTGGGATGGTGATACTATTGAAGATGTAGAAGACGAACAAGTCATTGCTCATGTAATTGATATTTTGGACAAGATTAGACGTGCTTTGTACACATTAGGGCACCATTAACTATGATATTAACTATTGCAGATAAATTCGTTAGCAAGGTTTATAGACTAATGGGTGCTAAGTATCATCCAAAGACAGTGCTAATTATTTGTGATGATAATATAATGACAATAGACTATAAATTGCCTATTGCATTACCAGATTTAAAGGACGATCACTATAGTCTAAAAGTCGAGGATACTTTAATAATTGAATATAAATGATAGAAGGGATCCTTGAAGCTCCGCCTTTTTCGTAAATAATAGATAAATCTATGCAAGGATTAACTATGAATATCTCAATTACTAACGACTGCAATAGACGGTGCCAATATTGTTTTCAACGGAGTTGGTATTTACCGCAAAAGGTAGGACAATCGGTTAAGGAAATGTCTGTTGAAGACTTTGAGCAACTCTTGATTTGGTTTGTGAAATCCATACCTGTTCAACATGATTCACTCAAGCTACTAGGCGGAGAACCCTTACTTCATTCCCGTATTTATGATATAATTAATACTCTTGAGCAGTGGCGTGTTCCCTATTCGATAATCAGTAATATCTCAGTCGATTCCTCGATTATTACAAAGCTATTACCTATTGCTCACCATTTATCAGGATGGCTAGTTAATAGTGATTACCCTAGCAATCAAAGAGAAGTATTTATCACTAATTTCAAAGTTCTTTGCTCGACAACTAATTCAATCTCAGTCTCGACTACGGTATTGCCTGACTCTACTGAAATCCAAAAGGCAGCCTTTCGCATTAAAGAGTTGGTTGAGATTTATAAATCCATTCGAGGTAATACCGAGAGTTTGAACATTCGCCTAAGTCCTAACTCTCCTAATCCGTCTAACGGTCAGTTTGTATCTTACGACTTTTCTGCTGATCTAGCTAACTTCTTTAATATTGCTTGGTCAGCAGGTCAAACTCAAGCTAATTTTGATTGTAAGATTAATTATTGTGAGCTTACCGAAAATGCAATAAATGAGTTTAGAAAAGCAGGTATTGGTATTCCAACTGGTCAATGCACCCCTAACTCAGGTTGTCCTTTTGATGTGCTAGTCGATGGGTCAATTATTTGGTGTAGTAGTGCTAACTTTATTAAGCTCAAGTCTTGGAGAGACTATGCGGATTATGACCAAGCCATGAAGGCCATAACTGATTTATGGACTGAAAAATGGAAATCAATGTCAATGAAATGTAATTGGCAGACTTGTGGTAAGTTTAATCCTGCTCTTTGTCATGGTTTATGTATTGCTAAAAACGAGTTTATAAAATAACAAAAAGGACTCATTTAGAGTCCTTTTTTCATATCAGCTACATAAATTTAATTTACATAGCTCACAGATTAGTAATATAAAATAATTTTATATTGATGTACATTTAAACAATAAATTTAAGGATTTTTATGGCAGACATAAAGATTAGTGGCCGATCAGTCCAAGAGCTTATTGACGAGGAGGCTATTTCGCTAGTTGCTGTAAAGACCAGTGACTTAGAAAACGATGTAGGCTATGTAACAGTTAACGATACAGTCGCTAATTCTAATACGGCTGATAGCGCTACTGGATTAGTTACCCCGAGTGGGGTTCAAGCTAGCAGTTATGGCCCTACTGCTAATGTTAATATTGCTCAAGGCGGTAAAACTGGAAGTATTGACATTCCTTATTTCACTGTCAACGCTCAAGGGATCATTACTTCAATGACTACTCACAAATTAACAGTCACGACAGGCTGTAATAACTGCAATGTGATAGTCCCTTATTCTAGATGCAGTCGCTGTGGTACTAATTGCAGCCATTGTAGCGAATCGCCATAGTTTGCTCAAAAGGAGTATAAATTGTTATTCAAGTTAAAAGTTATGCGTAATGGTCAGCAAGAGACTTGGACTTATGATAATGTGACCAATATTTTTGCTGATGCCCGACAACAAAACCCATTAGCTCATATCCCACCATCACAGGACAAGCCTCAAAGTTTTTCTATAAAGAACAACCCTCATAAGTTTAATCGCCAGTTCAATCTGCTAGAGATTATGCTTGGTGCTAAATGTAACTTTGACTGCATTTATTGTAGTCAACGTACATTCCGAGACAATGTATATTCCTCTAGTCCGAAAGACGTAGATCGCTTTTGTTCATTGTTAACTGAGCTAAAAATTATTCCAGATGGTATTCAACTTTGGGGTGGTGAGCCTCTTGTTTATTGGAAAACTATTCAAGTATTAGTACCAAAGCTACGTGATATGTATGGTAATATAGAGATTAGTTTTCCGACTAATGGCTCATTATTGACTAGAGAAAAGATTGACTTTATTAAGCAATGGGACTTGCGGTTTTGGATTAGTCACGATGGTCATCATGATGAAGGCAGACAATACGGTGGGCATAAAGATATTTTGGACGATCCGACAGTAGTTGATGCTATTAATTATGCTCATGAAGTGCTAAAACCAGGTGCTATTTCATTCAAAGCTACTTACACTCATGGCAATTGTAATAGTGAGCAGATCGTTCGATTCTTTAAAACTAACGTGAATAAAGACGCCAAGGTTAGTCTAAATAATGTAGTTATATGTCACGATTCGACTAATCCTATTAGCGTGGCTAGTTCTAGGTTGGATGAGCATGACTTATCAACGTTGGAAGAATCATTGTTTAATGCACTGAATGGTGGTGATTGTGATTTTTCATCTAAACAAACTAGGGATGGGTTAATCAATAAATTTATTAATCAGCTTCCTATCGAGACAGTAGGCGCAGAATGTGGCAATCCTTTTGGTGCTTCGGTTTGTGTTACGCTAGATGGGGTATTGCAACGTTGCCACAATTTCGGCCCTTATGAAGATCACAGAACGCTTAGACAAGTCATAGAAAATAATGCTCATGTAGATGGTTTTTATTCATTCTCCGACCGCACGACTAATTGTAAGGATTGTCTAGTGGTTCATTCTTGTCAAGGTATGTGTCCTGGTATTGATAATAAATGCGCTGAATTGTCGTGTAAAAATGCCTACGCTCATCATTACGCTGTTTTTAAAGCCGCTCTAGCTTCGCTGTTTGGAGTTTATTTGATTGGTATTGAAAAATGAAAATATATCCTTTAAGACACCCTGCACCCTATGACGACATAAAGTTTGCACGACTTTGTGTTGTTACAGATACATTTATTAGTATTGCTATTTTTGTCAAAGAAGGCATATTACCCGAGAATACTGGGAGCAATCTTAACGAAATTATCGAACCCGAAGATTTTTTAGATTGGGTTTATTGCAACTCTGACGAGTCCATAATTACTAAATATCATAATCGGTTGTCTAGTTATAAATGCAAGCTGTCCGATATTAATGAGCAGTTTGCTGACCATGACAACTATTACTATTATTTAGGTAAATGTATTTTGAATTTTTATGATTTGAAGCACATGGACGACTATGCCTTATTTGGTTGTGGTGTGGATAGAGGTAGTTTATTGCCTGCTAACTTTATTTCAAAATATCCTCAAACCTACTACGGTAAGGAATCCTATAAGGACTTTTTGTGTGATCGAAATCTGTTTTTGGTCGCTTCGTTCATTATGCCTACTCGCGAAGTAGGCTTAACAGACGATCATAATATCCTTTTAATCGACGCAGTTCAAGATACAATTTTCGACATTCGTTCTGAATCAGTCGAATTAATGCCTGCCCAAGCAGAAGAAGATTATGCGAAATTAATTGAACCTAAGCGTTGGTTGCCAACGGCCATTATTAATGGTCCGACCACTATAGCTTCTAATTCAGTTGCGGAATATGCAGTTAAGATTAGAAACAACCAATACGCTGAAGGTAAATATGCACCCACTGGCGAATTGATTGACTATAATATCAAGGTTCAATTAGATTCGACTGGCGGATATATTCCTCTTCGTGAGTTCTATGTGGAAGGCGGGCAGTTCAAGTTTAGCATTTATACCGATCACTTACCTGAAGGTAATATTACTCTAAAAGTAAATGCTCCTTGCTTTACTAGTCTCGGTCACTTAGAAGTTAGTGTGGTTTAATATGAGCGATTTAAATAGAATTGTTTTGCAAAATGAAACGCTTCAACAAATTGTTGAAGATAAAGCAGAAAAGACTTACCACACAAAATTGTCTCAGTTAATTAACACGGCTGGTTTCGTTACGGCTAATGATACAGTCAATCATGCTGTTACAGCTGATGCAACTGAGGCAATTACTGGGTCATCAGGTGCGAGTGCAGGTACGTATGGTCAGCCCACGGATGTTACTATTGGCGGGACAAAATCTGGCACGGTAATTATACCTTACTTCACAGTCAATGCGCAAGGTATTATTACGTCTGTTACCCAGCGAACCCTTAGCGTGTCTAACACTTGCAGTAACTGCACTCATACTATGTATAGTCGATGCGGTCAGTGTGGTGATCATAGTAGGCATTCTCGATGCGGTGAATCACCATAGGATATAAAATATGGCACAAATTTCGATTAAGAATATACAGCTAACTGACGCAATCCAAACCACTATTGATAATTACAATGTTGCTACCACTTCTGACTTAATTAATGATTCTAATTTTGCAGTAGCTAGTGGCACTATTGCTCATTCCGTTAAGACTAAAAGTGCGGTGCAACTTAGTGGTGCGACAGGTGTAGTTACTGATAATTATGGCCCGACAACGGACATCTCTATTAGTGGCAGTACAAAACAAAGCCTTAACGTACCGCAAATTCAAGTCAATGAATTTGGTCAGGTAGTTTCTGCAACTAATAGAACGCTCTCTATCCAGACTTATTAATATGAAGTTTGCTCTACACTCTTTGCGTAATGGTTCAGAATGTACGTGGGTTTATGACACATCTACTTCTGAAGTATTTGACGAGCAAGGACAATTACAGTTTGCTCATTACCCGTCAGGTGATTATAAACCAGTAACCCCTTTTACTAGAGAACTCAATCCTAATAAGAAGGGACAAACCAATAATTTATTAGAGATTAGCTTAGGGTTTAACTGTAATTATGAGTGTGTTTATTGTAGCCAAAATCGGCTTAGAGGAAAGGCTTACTCTTCTAAGCCGTCTGACGTTGAGCCGTTTATTAAGCAATTAAAAGATAGTGGGATTAAGCCGACTAAGATTCAGCTTTGGGGTGGTGAACCGTTAGTATATTGGAAAACTTGTTTGCTCTTAATTCCTGAGCTAAGAGCGCTTTATCCAGATTGCTATATTAGCATTGTTACTAATGGTTCGCTACTTGATCGAGCAAAAGTTGACTTCTTAGCTAAGTACGATATCCAGCTATTTATCAGTCACGACGGTCCGAATAATCAACAACGAACCCATAATGTACTGGCCGATGAAAAGGTTGTTGATGCCGTTAAATATAGCTTTGCCAAGTATGGTTATGGGTCGGTAGTATTTGGCACTACATTGGGCAAGGGCAATACAGACGTTATAAAAGTCGCTAAGTATTTTAATGACTTTTTTGACTGTAAGGATTATCAAATCCAAGTGGGTGTCCATAATGTAGCTCGATGCCACGATTCTAAAGACCTCAATCAAGTATTGGCTTGCAAAATACCACAAGAAGATTTAGAGATTTACTCTTCTACTATCTTTGAAGCTCTAATGAGCCCTCACTATAATTACTATGGCTGTCAATCGTTGTGTTACAGATTAGATAATGCAGCCGAGACGATTATAAATAAAGAGCCAATTACCTCGGTTAGAGCTGAGTGTTGTATGCCTTTTTCAGACGGCCTTTTGACTGATATGAAAGGTAATATTCTGACTTGCCACAATCATGCAACGCAAGAATATACTTGTGGGCATTTAAGCGAGTTAGATAAAGTACACGGTATTGGCTACAATTATTGGGCAAATAAGAAACGATGCAGAGAGTGCCCAATGATTCATTTTTGTAAAGGCGGTTGCCCTTCAGCCGATGATAGAGCAAACGAATTAGCTTGTCCGAATCTTTATGCACTATATTTAGGAATTTTTAGAGCATTATTTGGCAAGCTCTTTGGTATATATGTAAAGACCATAGAACGTATAGGACAATAAAATGAAGTTTAACGTTAATGTTGTTCGTAATACTGAGCATGTTACTTGGGTTTACGACACAGATAACAACCACGTTTATAATGAACGCGGTGAGCTAATGAACAGCAAGGTTGTTCAAAATGGGTATGACTTAGGCGGACGATTTACCCAAGAATCTAATCCGAATGTGAAGACTTTGAACAATCTGCGTTTATTTGAAATCCTCTTAGGTTTTAACTGTAACTTTAACTGTGAATACTGCGGACAGTTAAGTTATCGGGATAAAGTACCGTCAAGCAGTCCTGCGGACGTGCCTGCTTTTATTGACATGATTAAAGAGCTAGGTATTAAAGACCCGAATCGTGTGTCATTCTGGGGTGGTGAACCATTGGTTTATTGGAAGACCTTAGAAGTCCTCATTCCTGAATTGCGTAAGATTTGGCATGATAGCTTCTGCACGATTATTACTAATGGCTCGTTGCTTACCAAGGATAAAATAGACTTCTTTAAGAAGTATGGCATAGCATTGACGGTTAGTTATGATTGCTGTGAAGAAACTGCCCGTGGAACCAATATTGGTCGTGATCCTAAGATTGTCGAGTGCTTAAAATACGCTAACGAACAGCTTGGCGACTTCTTTGCTATTTGGGTGACTGTCACTCCTGGTAATACGAATTTTGAACGCATTGAATCTCATCTTAAAGAGCTGATTGGTAACGTTCGCATTGTCTATTATCCACTTAAATGCGCTACTCAAAATGGTGTATACTCTCACGAAGAGCAACAGCAAATTGAAGAAAAGCTGTTTAATATTATTAATAGCAATGATCCCCAATTCAATTTCGGGGCGGTTGACTATCATGCTCAAATGTTGATTCATCGAATAATGAGTCACTCACCCATGGAACGAGCAACCTCTCATTGCCAATTCCCATATAGTCATGGTGTATTAGCTTCGTTGGATGGCACTGTTTGGAACTGTCATATCAGACCCCAAAAGATTGGTCACTTAAAAGACATACCTGATGGCAAGGTAACGGCTACTGGCTTGAATGACTGGACGAATTATGACTATTGTTATAGGTGTCCGTGGATTCATAACTGCGGTGGCACCTGCCATACGTTGCCTAAGGATCGCCATCTTCTAGTTTGCCAAAACTTTAGACCTTGGTATGAAGGTATTTTCAAAGGCGTGTTTGCTCGCTTGTTCGGGGTTTATGTAGAAAGCGTTGAGTATGATTTACCAGAATCAAAAACCATACCAATCACCCAAATTAATAGCGATTAATAGATGTTGTATACCAGTGGAAGAGCTAGGCCCTTATGCCTATATCTGTAAATTGTTCTTTCCTGGTTGTATAGCTAATGATAGATTTGACTGGTTGACCAAGTTTAGTCGATTGGACTGGCAACCAGTCAATGATCGCCCTACATTAGACTTAAATGACAATAGTCAATTCGTGGATATTGTACAACACAGAATTGAGGAATTAAAACCACTGCTAGACGGTAAAAAGGTTATTATTAGTTGGAGCGGTGGTGTAGATTCATCTTTCTTATCTGTATTGTTTATTGAGCATGGGTTTGACGTAGAGATATATTGCACGGTGGACTCTATTACAGAGTCCCCGTTTTTATTAGAGTACTTTGATTACCTAAACATTAAGGCCGTTATTGCTCCTCGCAGACAGCTTTGGTCTAGAATTGAAAACGAGCAAAACTATTTTTTGATTAGCGGTCAATGTGCTGACCAATGTTTTGCCTTCAAGGTGCTTAATAAATATCCTGATCTATATGACTTACCTTGGGTCGATGCAGTAGAACGCTATATTGATTTAACGGATAGTCGCACTGTTCTTGGTTATGCTTATGACTATTATAGTAAGGACTGCATTAAAGCCTACCTAGATCAGTTTGAAGTCAAAACATGGGCACAATTCTGTATCTTTTGGAATAACTGTATTAAATCTAACTTTACAGCTTATAATGATTTATTGCTGGCCGATACTGAGTATTTAAGATCGAATCAGGTCGCCTTTTTTGCCACTCCACAATTTTTGAATTGGGGACTAATCAATAACTGCTTGAATTTAGATTTTAATTATGTCCAAAATCCTTTGTTTTATAAGCCTCAAATGAAGGCTTATCTTAAATCTGTATTACACACAGATTATTTTGACTTAAAGGAAAAGACACCTAGCGAGATGTTCTGCGCTACTCTCACTAAGTTCACTGTCTTAGATACAGAGGGATTTAAGCAATTTGGGTATTTGGATACTTTTGAAAAGTATAAGATATTATTAACTTTATATAAAAAGGAAGGATATTAATGAATTATATAATCCCTTATATCGGCGGTAATGTAGATTATAAGATTATTCCCGTTGCTGGTGTTTATACCGGAGTGTACCTTTTACAACCAGTTCCATCTGATATTTCAACAACCATTACAAGTGACACCCTGTTTAGTGGTGCTACTAAGTTGAACATTTTAGAGGTTGTAGAGCTTAATGGCGTTAAATACGAAATTATTTTAAGACGAGTGCAAAAGTCTTCTAATTGGACTTTTGAAAATGGTGCTCTTGTGTTTTATGGTATTCAGCATGACCATATGTTGGCAATGGATTATCAGCATGAATCTGGCTACAAAGATCACCAATTTGAAAACGTAGAAGGTTGGTTTGCTAATATGCAATTCAATCCTTGCTTCGGGGTGTTGGTTGATAATGATAATCCACAAAATCGTACCCTAGTTTTCTTTGAAACGGATAATCAGATTCGTAACCTGAATTTAGATTACTCTAACGCTCAATCCGTCTCGTCTATTGATGATATTATCCATTCACTTTTGTTCTGTGTAGAACAAAACCAAATTACGATTAGCCAAGGTGAATATACCAATATTACTTTCGGCTTGAACCGTTGGTTTGATAATCAGACAGTAGTGGTTCAGCCATTAATTAACATTCCACTAGCCAATGAAGTGGCGGTCAATGAGCAAGGCCAAGCCACACTAGTCTACCGTACTTCTGATTTGTATGGCTCTACAATCAAGTTTAGAGTGTTTGCTTCTCCAATTAGCGCAGGCACGATCACGGTCGACCTTTCCACTAATGCAACCACTCTTAGCTTATAATGAACATACGAAACGGTTTTAATTTAGGCATGAGCATCGCTTTTTCTCATGGCACGGCTAATGCTTTAGTCATGGGTATGTTGCTCATGCAGGAAAAGGGGTTGGCTAATTTTATATTGTGGGCTATTCCGAATACAATCTGCATGTCAATCTTTGGTTGGCTTTATCATAAAAAATGGTTGCGTATTGAATCATTAGATAATAAGGTAGTCAAGGTAGGCATGATATGCTTGCAATGCACGATGTTACTTCTCCAACTCAAGCTATTGCAGACTTATTTCCAGCCTTTGTTGGACGGGTCATTCGTAGGCTCTGTAATCTTAGCAAGCATCATTACTTCTATCTTTGTGCTGTGGATGCTCAAAGATGGGTTAAAGATGTCAATCATCACCGATAACTGGCAAGGATGGATTACGCTAGGCTCAATTGGATTAGCCATTATTTATTGCTGGCTAACCAATGTACCAGTTCATCCTATTCCTGCGGGGGCAAATCCTGATTGGCTTTGGGGCTTATGGTCAACTTGTGTTTATGTCTCGGCTATTATTGCTGACCTTCAACATTGGCGTAGGGCTGAGTTAGATAATAATAAATCAGCTTTCCATTGGGCGACTTTTATCTTTTGTTGCTTAATGGCTCTAATTGGTGTATTAGGTTGTTTTGATATTCCGTTAGAAGTTAGATTATTCTGCATTATTCCAATTTTAGGATTAGCTACATCTACCATTGATTCAATTGCTGTCGCCATGCACGAATGCGTTAACAAGTGGGTAGGCACTACGTTAGCCATGCTTATTATCTGTTTCTGGTGGATTCTTTTGGATTCTAATGCGATTCAGGTATGGAATTATCACGGCGTGGTGCGCTGTGTTGACGCTTTGTTGATAGTCGGATTAAGCGGTTATTGGTGGTATAATCATACTAGATATAAATTAGTATAAGATCGGTTCATTGTTATTACTATGGCAATGAATATACTTCGTTGTGATTAGCACAACGTCTATTAAAAAAGGGACTACGTTTTGTAGTCCCTTTTTGTTTATCCAGCGTCAAAACAGTCAGCTCTAATTTCACTACTAATTGCTTTAACTTTTTCTGCCTCGTCTAAAATATCTTTGTCAGCCTCGATTTCAAACGTAGGTCTAAACGATCCATCGCCATCAGCATAACAAGCAACCCATGCACTATGACCAATCTTACCGTTGTATTCCATTTGTTTAAGCATGGCAATAAATTCAGGCAAAAAGTGCTTAGTTGCTTTCATTTTGATTACTACTTCACAATCAGTAGTAAACCATTCCATACTGTTACGATCAGCCATTGGATTCTCCTTTTTAGTTAATCATATACAGTATTTACTATTTTTTAACTTCTAGTAATACATAATCAGATCCTGTCTTAACGATTGTCATTCCAGTCTTTTGTGCAATAGCGATTGATTTTTTATTCGCTATATTACACCGACTGTAAATCTTAACCGCCTTCAATTCGTCTCTCGCATAGGCTTGAGCTTTTTGAATTAGCTCATCTGATAGCCAATTTCCACGGCCATAACATAAGCCTTCAAAAACCCCATCACCTTTATCAACAAAAGCGAATCCGCCTAAACTGTTTTCATCTATATAGGAAACACTATATATAGGCTTTGTTGTCAAATAAGGAATTGCTGGTACTAATTCCTTAATAAAAGTAAAATCATTATATTTGATCATTATTCTTCCATATCAATACTTATTGAAATTGTCTTACCATTTTCAGAAGAAGTAAAAAATAAAAATGATGTAGGTTGTATAATCTCCCACATCCATTTTTGTTTATTTTCAGCATCGTATAAAAATGATGCTGTAAAACTTAATCCAGTATCTATTCTAGTTACAATAACAGATTTATTTTCAAAAATACTTAGATCTTCTGCATATAAATAAAATGTGGTGCTTTTAATTGAGTTATAGTTAGTATGCGATGAATATAAGACACCTAGTGATGGTATTGAGGAGGACCCAATAGGTGAAGTTGGTAATACTGGTATATATACATCATCTGGTGCAGTAGACTGAGTCCATTTTGTCATTCCATATTCATAAAGGTACTGTCCATTAGTCATATCCTCTGCTCTATAACCTACTGTAACTGTTCCACTAAGGTGAAAACCACTACCTTGGTTGCTTCTATTTAGTAATAGCTCTTTCATAAATTTTATCCTTATACTATCAATAATAATTTAATTATTATTGATAGGAATTTTTAGCAATTTAATATTATGAAAAGACCTCAAAGAAACACATATTCTATGGGGTTTAAAAATCAATGGTGGAAACAATCAGACAAAATCCGCAAACGTGAACAAGGAAAATGTTTCTTTTGTGGTGCGCCTGCGACTGAAGTCCACCATATTATTCCCCTATCGAGAGGTGGCACTAACTCACCATTAAATATGGTACTAGTTTGTCACCGTTGTCACGAACTTCGACATAGGCACTTACGTCGCAAATGACCTTTGATTCATTTATTCAGGATTTTCTACAGTTAAATCCTCATCCTACAAAAGAACAAGCAGAATGGTTAGCGTTTAGTTTGGGCATTTCTGATCTAGACAAACCTGACTTTATTGAACACACTCTTCAAGCCAGTGCTAAACATAGAGCTAAATTATGTGCATTGACAGAATCAGAGCGTGTGCTGATTAATGATTATGATCCTGCACTAACTGAAACGGATAATTTGTTAATTAATGATGGTGATAATTTGAACGATGAGCTTGACTTAGGAAATCAAAGAGAATTAGGTCAAGACGGTGTAGTTGATCAAGAGTCATCCATTGAAGCATTTCTTTATCATAATGAACGACTATGAACTTCGTATTAGCTGATTATGCTCCATCAACCCAGCGAAAAGACAAGTTTAAGCTGGACATGAGAGTAACTAAAGGTCAGGCTAAACAAATGGAATCAAATCCGTTCTTTAGCTTGTACTTAAATAAATATGGGAAGACGGTAATGCCTGTCTTCCTTTTGTCAAAAATCTTTAATGCTATGGTTCCTCGGTTGGCTAAGTATAAGCTTATTCGACAAGCAGATCAAGCCAAGCTCTGGGGTAAAAGCACGGCTGCTACCCTTACCATAGAAAAACAATCTGATGGTTTTGTGCTACAATGGACACTCAATGAAGTAACCAAGCTACAACCATTTTTAAGATTGTTGTACCAGATTTCTGACAATGAGTTTTTAACAAAAACAGATGAGCTTGGTAACCAAATCCCACCGCTCGATGCTGAAGTTAAGCGCATACTTGACATAAATTATAGCGCAGGTTTGGCTGGTACTAAACTAAGACTTGATACTGATGCAATCGCTCGCTTTATGACTAAGGACGTTGAAAAACTGTCCTTCTCTTGCATTAGAGAGCTTGTTATTGAGATAGACCAATTGTACGGTATTACTACTCGTATAACAGCCTTTATGACTGCTAAGGAAGCGGAGTTATTAACCCGATTGCAGTATTTGGCTATTCGTAATATCGACATCTTCCCTATCGTTTTGCATTGGTTAGCTAGTGGCTATGCTAAAGGACCTACGACCAGTGTTAGCCTAAGTCGAGTATCCGCGAATATTGATCCTCAATCAATTCGTTATGCTAAGACTAATGAGCATAATTTGTGCTTGAACCAAGATGGACAAATTTGGTATATTCCGCGGGAAGTTAACAAGAGCCGTGACTATGAATCCTTGTACACTCGCTATTGTACATCTGATAATCCAGAGAATAAGAAATTTGGCTTAATGGTTCGTGGTGAAGGTGAAGCCAAAACCAAGTTACCAGCCAATATGCCAATTTTGGTTGATTGGACTAATGCGAAGTTTAGCTATTCTACTGGTATGGGTGGTCAAGCCATTCTGGACTTATCCAGATGCAGACCCCTAACAGCTACTCACGTTCGTAATGTATTCCGTCGGTTGCCCCTCGATCCACAATTAATTAGCACGTGGTATAAGTACGCTGAATATCTTGGTGTACCTCGCTCTGAATTACTGACCAAGATCGGTGATTCTGCTGTATCATATTCCGTAATGGACATGATTTTCGCTGCCAGTAGAGGCTTGCCTGAAGGTGAATTTTTGTCCTTCTATGAACTACTTGGTGACGACGAATTTAAACCTGCGGTAGACATACTGACTAAGATAGCTAATGTGTTAGAGCAGAAGAGTGAACAGTTTATGAATCAATATTCTGTTTTCACCTGGGTTAACACGTTAGGCTTGCTTAAGAGTATTGCAGTTTATGCTCCTGAATGGGCTAAATATTCGGAAGAGGATAAAGCTAACCGTTCAGCGTCCATAAATCAAGCAATAACCCCTGGGTGGCAATTACCCTCAGTTCCGTTCTTTAATAATGCACCTGGTCTAATGCCTCACCAAGTTCGTGTAATGAACATGATGAAGGACGACCCGAAATTCTGCTTGCTTCCAGTAGCCGCGGGAGGGGGAAAGACTATTTGTGCGATTATGGACATATTGAAGCAGTATTCACAAGGCAAGAACGCTCCTTATATGGTTCTTTGTCCGAACATGCTAGTTAGTCAATATGTTCAGGAAGTTGCGTTCTTTACCAAAGGTCGGTTAAACGCTATTCCTATTACGACTGCTGTAGTGCGTCGTAATGGTCTTGATCGTTTACAGAAGATATTTGATGCGGCGCCTCGTAATACTGTAGTCATTGTGTCTTACAATGCTATTGTTTATAACAGCCACAAGATCGCTTATGGTACGAATACAGTTACGAGATTCCCAATTGTTGAGTTCCTACGGCAGTTCCAATTCGGTTATGCTTTGTGTGACGAATCTCACCAATTAAAGAGTGAAAAGTCTATTAAAGCACGAGCAGTTAACATCCTGCTGTCGGATATTCCGATGATTCGACTTGCTAGTGGCACGTTAGCTTACAACCGAATTAACGATATTGTGGGTCAAGCTTCGATTATGGACCCGTCGTTGTTTGGTACGCAAGCTGACTTTGAAAATACGTATGGCAAGTTTGTTAAAGGCAAATACGCTGGGCTTAAACATGGCATGGAAGCAGTAATTAACAGTCGTCTAAAAGACGATATGGTTATTGCTGGTGCTCAACGTAAAGAATGGGCCGCCTTGTTGCCACAAACCGAAACCAATTACTACATGGTAAACCTTTCTCCACAAGAGCAAGAGATTTATCAAAAAGTATTGGACATTGCTAGTGAACACTTAGAGGATACTCCAGAGCTTAAAAAGGCTATGGAGGAACTTGAAAAGCTTAAGGCACAGCAAAAGGTTGAGTTTTCACAAGAACGTCAAGACTTAATTGACGAACGTGAAGAACGATTAACTAGTCGTATTACTCCTTACTTGCAAAAGCTTGAACGGTTGATCATTGACCCTCTTAAAGAAAGTGCAATGATGACTGAAATCCCAGCCGATTATGTTTCTGAAAAGGTGCGTAAGGTTATTGAACTTGTTGAGCACCACATTGAAGGTTGGGATGAAATGAAGAAGGATGAGCAAGGTAACCCAACAGGTGAATTTATACATCATCCACCGACACCAGGCAAAGTAATTATCTTTACTGAAAACTTAGCCTCTGCCCAATCCATTTTTGATGCTTTTGCTAAGGTAGGTTCTTCCGTTGCTGAAAATGGTTTGTTGTATTCAACCACAAATAAACATGAACTGTTAGACAAGTTTAACACTGATCCTAACATTAAATGGATGGTTGGTGTTGAAACTTCAATTAATACAGGTCTTAACTTACAGGCTGCTTCAAGAATTATTCGTGCTGAATACCCGTGGCAACCTGGCGCATTGGAACAGGGTAATGCTCGTATTCTTAGACCGCTGTTAAAGTCTAAGGATGGTCGAACTACTGTTTATTTTGACTGGGTTGTTTGTGATGGTACTATTGACACGCTCAAGGTCAGTCGCTTGATGGCTAAGTCTGCGGAAATTGCTAAGTTTGAACATCCTAGTGATACACGTTACCAAAATATCGGCATTTCACATGACCCAATAACAAATCAAAAGGTGTTTACCATCCCTGTTATTGGTGTTACGATGAAGAGTATTCGTGCTGGATTACGCTTTGTTAATCCAGATCGTACTGAAGGCGAGCTTTATGACTACTTCAAAGCCATGAAGACTTTGCATGGTATCGAAAAAGAGGATTACCAAACCTATCGGTTGCAACACCCTGAGGAAATCAATGCTGATGGTACAATGAAGAGTGTGCCTGTAACGGTTGAACAAAATCCGAAGGACGCTAAGATTCTTCGTTATATACCGTACGTTGAAGGCACCAACTTATATAATAGCGATCAATTAGGCTTGCAACGATTAGACGAATACTTGAATCGTGTAAGTCAGTCCTTAAGTGACGATGACGAAGATGAAGGCGGGGATTCATCTGAGGATACAACGGACGTTGATGACGCTTTCCTCGAACACTTAGAACAGCTAAAAGGTGAAACGGTTTACTGTGAATACGGTGAATGTCAGATTTACTCTATTAGTGCGACTAAGCCAAACTGTGTGGTGATTCCTGTTCATTCAGTGCAACGTATTAGAGTTCCTTTGTCTAGTGTATTCCTTATTACTAAGAAAGTGGTTAAACCGCAAGTATTGTATAAGGCATTGGCTAAGGAAGTTGGTATTAACACTGTGGTTGAACCAGAATATGTACGTCCTGCTGGTGCTAAGGAAACTTCTAAGGGATTGAAGAAACTTCGTAAGCAACAAGAGGAAGAACAGCCAGCAATTGAAAATTCAGCAGAACTTCAAATTAACTTGAAACCAATGCTGATTAATGGACTGTTAGGCTTCCGCTTTATTGACTTAGAAGGACACGACTTAGGCATTAATATTCTTGAACAAAATGGCTTCCGTTTAGCTCCTGAATATTATAGAGCTCAAATCAAGAATCTGCGTATGCTAGAACAGTGGCTAACACGCATGACTGAAATGGGCTTGAAGTTTAAGGCACCTTATGACTACAGTGGTTCTTGGAAGCAAATTGCTGGATTAATGCGCCGTCGTCAAGCACGTTACAATGATGACGATATGGAATATAAAGCAAATACAGCGGTTGTTACTAAGGTTGTGTCTAAAGGACAATTGCAAAACATCTTACGTTGGGATGTTAAACCTACGAATAGAACGGATGTGTTGCGTGTTCAACCAATGTTTAGCAATGGTGTAGTGTTTGCCATTATGCCGTCTAATCGCTTATATTCTATAGGCAATAAGATTCGGCGTAAGCGTGTTCCTGGCATGAAATGGGAACGTGGCCCTGAGGCATACGAACGCTATTTTGCACGGAAAGATGAAGCTCTTAATTGCTTAAAACAATTGCAGGAAAGTGGGTTGACTATTACTAACTTGAAGCAATTGATGCAAACAATCCAGAAAGCTCGTACTGCTAAGTTCGATGATATTGATTCTATTAAACAAAAGGTTAATAGAACTCGTCGTACTCGTAAGAGCAAGTGGGATTTGAGCTTAGACTTGCCTGAGGATGGAGAAATTACGATAATTGATGATCGTAAGGATCCTCGTAAGAGACCTTCTCGTAGAAAATCTCCATGGGATATTAAAGTCGACTTACCTCAACGTAATATTCGCATTAAAAACGATGCCCCATTAAACATACGTGCTCCTAGACGTAAGTGGTATAGCTAAATACTAATTTAATGTTATATGCGGTGGTTAATTAACCACCGCTTTATGGAGAATAAAATGCCAAATATAATGGGTAATCATGGGTTTGGTGGTCGTCAATTACCTGCACGGATGCGATCTGTGCAAGGTTTTGGTAAACAAGCTCATAATTCTATAGTTGCTAATTTATCCATTACTGGCTCCAATGAATCTGTGTACGTTCAAGCAACGTCCTTGCTTTGTTTATTGTATGATCAAGGCATGTCAATGCAGGCTGTAGGCTGTGATATTGATATTGAGTACACTAATGAAAACTGGGATTTTGCTTGTTCTAAGGAAGCTAATGATCGAGGCGCAGTTCACTGGTGTAATAAAGTAACCGTTAAGCAGAATACGATTGAGGTTAATCAAATACCTGCGTTCTGTGCATTAAAGATTACTTTCAATGGTACTGGTATTTGTTATTTGGCGGCTAGATAATGGAAGTTAAATCAGAAAATATTGTATTAGAGGACGAACAAAGGTTAAAAGGCATTGATTTATCCTGGTTTCCTTTTGCCGCTCGGAAATATCATATTAGCGACCAACTTTCGGACTATGTAATATTTTCGACTATTATTTGTCCTTCTGATATACCTAACCGTAATGGTATAGCTTTTCCCCTGGAAGAGTTAGTAAGATTTACTGATACTCCTAGTCCACATATGGTTTATCAAGGCTGGCGTGCGTGCCCGCTTCACAGTGAACACGATAATGAGGACTGCACAAAAGCAGTTGGTGTAATCTTTGACGTGTCACTGGTAAAGATGCCTGAACCGTATGGGCAAGGACGTATTCATAATGTAGTTGGTGTTTGTGGTATTGACAAAACAAAAGCACCCGAAATAGCACAAAAGTTCGCTAATGGCGAAATAGATACAGTGTCTATGGGTGCTCTTGCTGACTACTTTACTTGCAGTATTTGTGGTGCAGTAATTGATCAGAATCATCACTGTTCTCACATTAAAGGAACCTCCGCAGATGTCAACTTTGAACCTGTGGTAGATTCATTCGGCAATATTCATGTTGCTTTTTTGAACGCTCATAATTTAGCTCCTATTGAAACATCTGTAGTTGCTGATCCTGCATGGGCGCCAGCGTTAAGTGACATGATTTTGCAGAAGTAAATTTTATTTATATAGAAACCCCTAATTTATAGGACATTTATTAAATGAAAACTCGCAGAAAACTTCTTGCGTCGGATCTTCATAGCGATGTGCTTGATGATTTGATGGTAGAAGAAAATGATACGAGTCTTTTAAATCATCAAGAATTTGGTGATCTGCTTATTGATCCGGATGAAAATACCGAATTCAAAGCTATGCGAGATACTCATGGTATTAGCGCATCCGTGAAAGCTGGTTTGGCTGATGAATTTGATGATTTAGATGACGATTTGTTGGATGACATGCCAGAAGATGGCTTGGACATGATTGAATCTGAGTTGGATGACTTGGAAGAAGTTGATGCCGATGATCTTTTGGATGAAGATGATGGTTTAGATCCTATTGAAGTTCTCAGTGCTGAAGAAACAGACGTTATGCCTTCTGATGTTGATGAACAAAAGAAGATTGAGACTGAAGACGCTTTAGATAAGACGACAGTAGAAGAAAACGAAACTTCTGACGTGCAACGTGCTGGTGAAACGCAGGATAGTGCTGTAGAAGAAGTTACGGCTGCTGATGAATCCGAGGACAAGTCTGAAGATAAAAAGTCCGAAGACGAAGAACAAAAAGTTGAAGCTGAAGACGAATCTGATGATGAAA
>ENA-ORRQ01000010-ORRQ01000010.1-human-gut-metagenome-genome-assembly--contig:-NODE-10-length-186756-cov-15.860836_pt1 | contig 186756 bp, 120 predicted proteins | sample MGYA00242177_ERZ509138 | MGnify/ENA primary metagenome ERZ509138 (study PRJEB26280, sample SAMEA2338628) | human gut metagenome | biome: human gut; feature: human-associated habitat; material... | reverse complement strand
CATTGTAAACGATTAATTTAAATCATGTCTAAGATATTTTCTTTGGACAGCAGTGATAATAATTATAAAAACGCCATATTATGAAAGAGAAAGTTTTAGAAGCATTAGACAGCTTGGGATTCAAGCTGGAGGAAGAGGAGAATTTAGGTTACAGCTTTAATTATGAAGGACTCAACTTGTTGTTCATGTATAGCGAGGACGACACTAACTTCCTCAACATTGCGCTGCCCGGCATATATGAGGCCAACGACGGTAATGTGCTGCAGGTTTGTGCCCTGATGGAGAAAATCAACTCTACGCTGAAGTATGTCAAGGCCTATCTCTTCGGCAGCAGCGTATGGATATTCTATGAACGCGAATTGTTTGGCGACGAAGACCTGCCGTTGGTCATCTCTCGCATGGTCCTTCGTCTGGAGTCAGGTGCGCAGTTTGCACGCAAGACGATAGCGGAGATTGAAGAGGCAATGCCGAACGGATCTTCTGACGAGGAACCCGGGGATGCTGTGGAAGAAACAGTTGAGGAAGAAACAGCCGTGGAGAAATCGGATGACGACAACAATAACGAATAACCGGAGGACATGACTATGACGAAAAAGGAAATGATACTTGAAGCCATTGAGAGTTTTGGCTATAAGCCTGTGGTTGATGATGACGGTGACATCTATGTCCGTTTCCAGATGAAAAACATCTATTTTATTGCAGGACAGGAGGATGAACCGTATGTAATGGCATTTCTTCCGCAGTTTTCGGATGTTAAGGAAGGGGAGGAAACGTTCACTTTGGCCGTCTGCAATAAGGTTACCCGTGAAATGAAATTGGCTAAAGTGTATATCGACCAGACCTTGAAGAACGTATCAGCCAGCTGCGAATTTTTCTATAACGATGCTGAGAGCTTGAAGGTAAATGTTGGCCATGCGCTGAATATCCTTGGGATGATACGCTCCGCTTACTTTAAGGCGAAGGCAGAATTAAGTGATTGTTGAATAATTGATTCTACATGTATCATAGTAAGTTACAAGGAAAAGATGGAAAAGACTCAAGCTTTCAATGTAACTATCCTTGACCATTGCGGTTAATGAGGGAGAAAGAAAAGGATAACAAGAATGGCACCGATAAAACGGATATTCATGGTGGTTGTAATATATTTAGGCACAAAACATAATTAAAGGCGGCACTTTCGCAAATGAGAGTGCCGCCTTTCTTTTCAATGTTGATATTATCGTGTTTAATGATGTCGGTTATTTTGCCTCGTTGCTGTCTGCGAGTACGCCTTTGAGCGTTGCGCTCGAGCTGCCGGTTATCTTTACCCTTACGGTCTGTCCTATGTGGCAGTTGCCCTTGTCGAACACTACCACCTTGTTCTGGCCTGTGCGTCCGAAGAGCTGTTCGCGGCTGCGCTTGCTGAAGCCCTCTATCAGTACGTCGAACTCCTTGCCTACGTCCTTAGCATTCGACTCTGCCGACAGCTTGGTCTGCAGTTCTATCATCTCAGCCAGGCGGCGCAGCTTAACCTCCTCGGGCACGTCGTCGGGCAGGTGTTTCGATGCGTATGTGCCGGGGCGCTCGCTGTATTTGAACATGAAGGCAGAGTCGTAGCCCACCTCACGCATCAGCGAAAGCGACATCTGGTGGTCTTCCTCAGTCTCGCTGTGGTAGCCCACGAATATGTCGGTAGATATGGCGCAGTCGGGTATTATGCGGCGAATGGCTTTTACGCGGTCCATATACCACTCTCTTGTATATTTGCGGTTCATCAGCTTCAGTATGCGGTCTGATCCGCTCTGCACGGGCAGATGTATGTGGTGGCAGATGTTGGGCATCTCGGCTATTACGCGCAGCGTGTCGTCGCTCATGTCCTTAGGGTGACTCGTGGTGAAGCGTATGCGCATGTCGGGCACGGCCTCGGCCACCATGCGCAGCAGTGCCGGGAACGCCACTTTCTCGCTCTTGTCATCGGCTTTGCCGTCGTTACCCTCGCTGTTTACTTCTTCATTTTTACTTTTTAATTCTCCTAAGTAGGAGTTAACGTTCTGTCCGAGCAGCGTAACTTCCTTGTATCCGTGTTCGTGCAGGTCGCGCACCTCGCGCAGAATGCTCTCCACGTCGCGGCTGCGTTCGCGTCCGCGTGTGTAAGGCACGATGCAGTAGTGGCAGAAGTTGTTGCATCCGCGCATGATGCTCACAAATCCGCCCACGTGTGGTCCGCATATTCTCTGCGGCATTACGTCGCGGTAAGTCTCTGTGGTAGACAGCTCGATGTTCATCGCCTTGTGTCCCGTCTCGGCCTGAGCTATTAGGTCGGGCAGGGTGAGATAGGCGTCGGGGCCGGCCACGAGGTCGGCATGATGGTTCTCGAGCAGGTCTTCCTTCACTCTCTCGGCCATGCATCCCAGCACTCCGATAATCATTCTTCTGCCCTTGCGCGTCATGGCGTGCAGGGTGTCGAGGCGGTTGAGCACTTTCTGTTCGGCATTGTCGCGCACGCTGCACGTGTTCAGAAACACGGCGTCGGCTTCGTCAACGCTTTCGCACAGTTCATATCCGGCCATCTTCATCACCGAGGCCACAACCTCGCTGTCGGCCACGTTCATCTGGCAGCCGTAGGTTTCTATAAATAGTTTCTTCATCTTCGTTGTTATTGGTGTTTTAGGGGGATGGGAGCAATGGGACTGATGAGACTTATACTTTGCCGGCTGATGCCGCCGCGCAGGGCTTGCGGCTGTCGTCGCCGGGCGTCCGCTCACTCTCTTTCATCGCCCAGTATTATCTTTGTTATCTCGGCCATGAGGCGTGCGTTGTCAGCGTCGCTCATTTTCGAGTCTTTTATCAGTATGGCTATGGCCACCTGTCTGCCGTCGGGCATGGTCACCACTCCGGCGTCGTTGTCGGCCATCTTGGTGCCGTCAGCCATGCGGAATCCCGTGCCGGTCTTGTGTGCCAGCGTCATTCCTTGGCTCAGTCCGGCCTTTATCTTGTCGGCTCCCGTGGTGGTTGCGGCCAGCGCCTGCTTTATGCAGCGGTCGTATTCGCCGCTGAGCAAACGGCCGTCGTATAGCTTACGGAGCAGCCACACCACCGACTCTGGCTTGCTCCAGTTGGCATAGCTGTTTATCGGTGCTACATACATCGTGGCCTCCGTCTCCGACAGATGGCAGTCTTTTATGCCCATGGCGTGTATCTCGCGGTCAACGCTGTCTATGCCTCCTGCCATGGCTATCAGTATGTCGGCGGCGTTGTTGTCGCTCTCGGCTATGGCGTAGCGTATCAGCTGCGGCAGCGTTATGCTGAACCTGCCGTCGGGATGCAGCTTCATCAGCGGACTGTATGTGTCCTTGCGCATCTGTTCTGGCGTTATGTTGAGCGTCGTGTCCACCGCTGCGCCCCTGCGCTCCATGTCTTTCAGCAGGGCTATTGCCACGTGTAGCTTGAACACGCTCATCAGCGGATACAGCCTTTCGTTGTTCATGCTGTGCATGGCGTTGCCTTCCATCCATGCCACGCCTATCTCGGCATCCTTGCCTTCAGCGAGTTTCTTTATGGCAGCAAGCTTCTTCTGTCCTTCGTATTGCGGCATTTCAGCCGTCACGGCAGCGCCTTCCGCCGTGCTTTCATAGCCACTTTCGCGGCCGGAAGCCTGCGTTCCGGCGCAGCACATAAGGCATAGTGCAGCTGCGGCTGCCCTCATCGTTATCTCTTTAAGCATTGTCTTTGCTCCTATGTTATGTCGCCTTTTCCGGCCGTATGCACCAATGCGTGCAGCAGCCGGCTGCCTTTGGCGCTTATTTCGTTACTGAAGTTATCTTGTTGCGCGTGCCTCTCATGTTGGTGAGGAAAGCCTTTGCCGAACCGAATTTCAGGAACATGTCGAGCCTTACGGGTATGTGGTTGGCGTCGTCGGTTACGAAGAAGCGCGCTATCTCGCGCCATTCGCCCTTGTCCTTCTCGGTGTACGACAGTTCGAGGCAGCGGTATTTCACGCCGTTGTCGGCCTTCACGGTCTTGCGTCCCATGAATTTCAGCTTCGCGGGGTTAAGTCCGTTGCCGTCGGCGATGGGGAAGTCAACCACGTAACCCTTCTTCCAGTTGGCCGGGTCGAAGCTGCGCGCCCTGAGAAATATGTTCATCATGTCGTAGACACACTCGCCGGGAGTCACCGTGCGCTTCTCCACCTTGCCGTCCTTGTGCAGCCGGCTCTGTGTTATCTTGCACTTTCCGCCCGGATAGCTGTACCACACCTGGTCTACGGTGTAGCGCTTTCCTTCGAGCGCTCCCTTGCGGTAGTAGAGCGGTGCGAGGTTGGTTGTTGAATAGCAGAGCAGCGTGTCGCGCATCACGAACATCTTGTCCATCTTGCTGTTGCCCCTTGTGGTGAGGCTTGCGCGATAGGCCTGTTTGCCGTTATACTTGCTCTGAACCACCGACATCGATGCTGTGCCAACCTTAACCCATACAAACTTCCAGTTGTAATACAGGTTATATGACAAGAACTCGCCCGACTTGAATGCTGTGTTTCTGAAGTTACACTGTGCCATGCCCGTCATAGCCGCAGCAACAAGCATTATTGCCAGTGTGAGTGTTCTTAGATTTTTCATGATACCTCCTTTTTTATTTCAGTTATATTTGTGTTGAGCGCAGCCTCAGTCTCCGGCCTTGTGTCCGGCTGCCTCCGGCTTTCAGTCGCCCGGGTAAGGTATGCCCAGGCTCTTGGCGCGGTCGGCGTTGCGCTTCTTTATGGTCTTTTCTTTTTCAGGTTTCTGCTTTGTTATCTCCATGGGCTTTTGCCTTTCGGTGCTTCTGCCCGTTGGGTTCCATGTTAGGTTAAGGTCCCATTTTGCCTTACATTCTATCTTTTCGGGATAGTAATATGTCGTTTCGGCCTGTCGGTCGGCAGTATAGTCGCCCGTGTCCCATTTTCCGTTCTTATTAGAGTCGATGAACATCCTGACATAATATGTGCCCGGCGTTACGTAGAAGAACATGGCGTTGCCGTCGGTTGTCGTCGTTTCCTTCACCACGGCGTCAGAGTTGTTGAGCATCTGCACCACCACGGTGGTGTCGGCCATGCCCGTAAGATTGAACATCAGCGTGGCAAACTCGTCGTCGGTCTTTATCTTAAAGCCCGTCTTATACGGTGCCGAGGTCTTGCCGTAGATGTCGGTGAAGGCCAGGGTGTCTATTTCCAGACTGTATTCAGTGCCAGGCCGCCATTCTCCCAGCAGCTCGTATATCCGGCTTGTGCCCGCTTTCTGCCGCAGCACGAAGGGCGAGTTATACCACAGCGTGTCGTGCTTGGAGTAGAGATGTATGCACGCCGTGTCGAGCTTCTGCAGCGGCGCGGGCATCTCGATGGTTATGTTCTGGTCGGGCGCAGGCTCCGACTGCACGTTATATTTAGGCTCGAGCGCCTCGGCGGGCATCTCCGTCTCGTATGGCTTGCCTCGCTTCTTGGCCTTCTCCTGCGCCTTCTGCCATTCTTCATATTTGTCTTTCTGCGCCTTGAGCCGCTTTTCGTAAGGCTCCTTCGACAGCACGTCGAGCGTGTCGGTCTGCATCTGCAGCGTGCCCAGCGTGTCGGTGGCGAGATATTTAAGCTGCATCCTCAGCGTGTCCTGGTTTACGAGCATGGTGTCCTTCAGCCAGTAGGTTATGGTGTCCTGCTTTTCGTTGGTCTCGATGATGAAGGCATCCTTCTCGTTGAAGTTGAGTCCCTTGATTTCGGGCAACTGCTTGTCGCCGTAGCTGAAGTACAGCGTAAATCGGTTGGCATTAGTCCTTTCGCTCTTCAGCAGGTAGCGGTCGGTCTGCTCCTCGGTAAATGCGCGCAGCACTATGTCGTCGGGCAGGAAGTGAGTGTAGGGCACCCGGCGTATAGAGTCGATGCGCAGCGAGTCGCGCCATACGGTGTCCTGCCTTATGTCTGGCTTGAACGAAGGCACAATTATGTCGTGATTGAAGGCTATCTGTTCGCTCTTCTGGTTGAACACATAGTTGTTGTCGGCGTCGGCAAGCGCGTATATGCGGTATTTGCCGGACGCTATACCCTTGATGATAAACTTGCCGCGGCTGTCGGTTCTCGACACTCTCAGCATAGGAGTCGTGGTGAACGCCGTGTCGCTGAGATTGCTGTAAAGGCCCACGAGTATTCCTTTTATCGGCTCAAGGTTCTCGGCGTTGAGCACGTATCCTGCCACTTCGAGCGTGTCGATGTGGTCGCCCGTAGAGAATGTGTAGGTGTAGTTGCCCAGCGGATTGTTCTCGTTGTTGTCGCTTATGGCGTCAGAGAAGTCAACGGTGTATGTGGTGTTGGGCTTCAGCGAATCCTTAATCTCCACCACAATGCGCTTTCCGGCTGCCTTAATCTCGGGCGTCTCTATCTGCGGAGGCGATATAACCACCTTTTCGGTGGGGTTGTCCACCTGTATGTATTCGTCAAAGTTGATGCTTATCTTGCGCGTCTTGATGCCGGTGCTCTGGTCTTCCGGCGAGCAGCTTGTTATCCTCGGCGGCGTTTCGTCATACCATCCGCCGTCGGGCTGTCCCATTCTGGCGCACGACGTTATTATCACGGCCACTATGAGCGTCATCAGGGCGAGTGCGCCTTTTCTCAGGCGTGCTGTCCTGCGTCGTGTCTCAGTGGCGTGTGCGCCGCCGTTGTCGCGGCTGTGTGTGCTGCTGTTGCGCTGTGTGTCAGTGTTCATCGTTGTCGGTGTTAAGTCTCAGCATCTGTTCAATGATGTCGCGGCTGTTGCTCAGTCGTGGCACTTTGTGCTGTCCGCCGAGTTTTCCTTTAGATTTCAGCCAGTCGTTAAACAGTCCGGTGCGCGCCTTCACAATCTCGAGGTGCTGCAGGGTTATGTCCTTGTAGCGCTTTGCCTCGTAGTCGCTGTTCACCTCCTGAAGTTTCTTGTCGAGCAGGGCGGTGAAGCGGCTCAGGTCGTCAGGCTCCTTTGAGAACTCTATGAGCCACTGGTGGCGGCATTTGGCGTGTCCGTCCATGAACACGGGCGCCGCCGTATATTCGAGCACCTCGGCACCCGTCTCGCGGCATGCGTAGGCCAGGCCCTTCTCGGCGTTGTCTACGATAAGCTCCTCGCCGAAAGCGTTGATAAAGCTCTTGGTGCGTCCGGTGATTATAAACTTGTAGGGATTTGTCGACGTAAACTTCACGGTGTCGCCTATGATGTAGCGCCACAGTCCGCATGACGTAGATATTACCATGGCATAGTTGACGCCCGTCTTTACGCCCGTAACAGGCACCACGGTAGGATTGTCTGACCCGAACTCGTCCATCGGTATGAACTCGTAGAACACTCCGTAGTCGAGCATGAGCATCATCGCCGGGTCTGCGGGATCGTTCTGCAGTCCGAAGAAACCCTCGCTGGCGTTGTAGGTCTCCATATAGTGCATATTTGGCGACGTTATAAGCTCCTGATACTGCTTGCGGTAAGGCGTGAATGCCACTCCTCCGTGGAAGAACACTTCAAGGTTTGGCCACACCTCCTCGAGATGAGTCTTGCCCGAAAGCTCCATCACCCTTGTAAGCACAGAGAGCATCCATGATGGCACTCCGCTCAGGTTGGTTACGTTCTTGTTCATCGTCTCGCGGGCTATGCGGTCGCGCTTCACCTCAAAGTCAGACAGCAGCGCCGTCTGCTTGCACGGCACTCTGACCATGTTGGCCAGCGGGTTGATGTTCTCAATCAGTATGGCGCTCAGGTCGCCCACCAGACTGTTGCGCAGGTTATAGTTGGGCGAGTGGCTTCCGCCCAGTATAAGGCTTTTGCCGTCGAACAGCCGGCTCTTCGGGTTGTTGCGCAGATACAGTGCCACGGCGTCCTTGCCGCCCTGGTAGTGGATGTTCTGCAGTCCGTCGTGACTCACGGGTATAAACTTGCTCTTGTCGTTGGTCGTTCCCGACGACTTGGCATACCACTTAACCGTTCCCGGCCACAGCACGTCGCTCTCGCCGTGGCGCATGCGGTCGATGTCGTTCTTCAGCTCCTCATAAGTGTTCAGCGGAACGTTGGCCGCGAAATCTTCGTATGATTTCATATTGCCGAATATGTGCTTTCTGCCGTATTCGGTGTCTTTGGCACGGCCCGTCAGATATGCCAGCACCTCGTTCTGAAGTGCTCCGGCCTCGTTGATGTGCCGCTCAAGTTCCTTCTGCCGCGGCAGAAAGAACTTGCCAATTATGCTTGTTATGCTCATCTTCTAAGAGGTATTTTTAAGTTGCAAATTTAGTCTAAACTTTTGTAATACGATAAGATTTTTAATATTCTTAACACGCGCGCACGTCTTTGCGCCATGACTGCGGAGGCTGCATGGCCGTGGAGGAAGATTTTATCGTCTTGCAAAAGGCTGCAAATCAGCACGTAAAACACGGCTGTCCGGAGGTAGAAAGACCGCATTTTGTAAGGCTGAGCGTAACCTTCTGACATTCAGAAGGTTGCAAGCCGTGCTCCGAAGTCTTTTTGTTTGCTCTTCATAACCATGCGCGTCATCGTGTTGAGGATGTTCAAAAATCATGCCATATTGCAGTATTTCAGCGTCTCAGGGCGTTTAAAGGTGTAAAATAAACGGCTTTATATTACCTCCTTTCAGAAAAAAATTATATTTTTGCAGCAACATACCTTTACATATAAATTAGCATAAACTATGAGTCATCCATTATGGTCTGATGAATATTGGCTGCTGCTCCTGCAGCTCTATCAGCGCAAGCCGGCAGGCATAAAGCCCCTCTATTCGCGCGGAATGGTGGAGCTGAGTCTTGAGCTGCACATACCTCCTCACTATCTTTACGAACAGATGTTCCGCCTGCGCCGTGCCGGCACGCCGCATCTTGAGCGCCTTTGGGCCACATACGGCGAAAATCCGAGGCGTCTGTCGCGCGACATAAAGAAGCTGCGCAGCATGGCGGGATTCAGTAACGCGGCGGCGTTTTATGAGGGAGTTGCCGTCAACGAGTCGTTTGAGAGCGACTTCAGGCTTGTGCCCTCATGCGGAGGCATCATGCCGATGATGCTGATTATTATCCTCGACCTTTACTTCCGCCTGACGCCTGCCACTATGGTGCGCAATACGCCCGAGATAGCCGAGCTGGCAAAGCTCATGGGCATGAAGGCCGACACGGTGGTTGAGGTGATGGAAACGTTCCAGGCATTAGACCCGTATCTTAACCGCAAGGATGCGGAACCGTCGCAGTTTACTGAAGAATGCCGAAAGATATGGAAGCGCTACGGCAACGGCAATCCCGAGGAACTGTCGTCTTTGGCAGCACAGCTGAAGGCATATTTCGGCTGAAAACGATGCATACGGAGCAATCGCTAATATTCAGATATAAATATTAATTGAAGAAATGAGAATGACAATCAGGACAACGTTGATCAACGTTATGCTGCAGGTGGCGTGTGTGTTTGCGGCAGGAGCGCAGGTGCAGGAGCCCTGCGGAGTGTATGAGGCAGCCGACAAGGTGGACGGGCTAACCCGCTAAGGCTACATGGAGATAAACATAAAGGAGCCCGCCGTGCCCGATTTTTCGCAGACATTCGTCAAGGGCGCCACCCACAACTTCAGTCTTTTGCTTTCAGACTTCATGAAGAAGCCCTCACGTTATTTTGCCGGAAAGAAATCCACGGGCTTCATCAAGTATCGCAGCAAGATACTTATCAGCAACACCGAAACTCTGATGCTGACCGACCCCGAGCCCGTGCAGGGCGGCTACAGGGTTAAGTGGGCAAGCGACATGGGCAAGACCGGCACCTACACTATGAACATTGCAGCCGACGGCACGCTGTGGTTCACAGGCCTTGGCACCTTCGACAAGAGCATAGGTCCCGACAAGCTGGTGTTCGTAAGGCAGCCCGGGCAGACCGCAGCCAGGACATATCTGGCAGCCGGAAGCGACAAGCCGCAGCAAGGAGGCGGCACGCCTGCCGCAGACAAGCCCTCTACAGGACAGAGCGCCAACGGCCCGAAGGGCGGAGAGACATCGGCATCAGCCGTGGACAAAGGGCAGACCACACTGCCCACCGACGGCCCACCGGCATATAAGCCCGAGACTGACGCCGACGGAAACATAATGCTGCCGAAGGCAAGCAGCGGCACGCTGACAGGCAGATGGATAGGCGACGGCGGACTGATGATAAAGTTCAACTCGATTATTAAGTCATACAGATATTCCAATGCCACGTATCACGGATTTATAACCATGGAAGGACCGGGATACGTCAGCGAGGGAATCGTAGCCGTGGTGAAGCACTCTGACACCTGCGTCGGCCTTTACAGCATACCGCTCGGCACCGATGTCAGGCAGATTCACTACTCTGAAATACATATCGGCCCCACAGGCCGTGCCTCCACTTACCATCTCTGCGGAAGCGTTGAGGTGCGTTCGCAGTCATACAAACTTATGACCAACACCGCCATCTATAAGCTGAATCCCATAGACACACGCTATTACGGCATGTTCTCTACGGGCAATGAGGTGAGGCCCGTGCCCCTGAACTTCTACTTCAAGCAGTCATACGACGACGGCTACGGCAACGTGAAGCTGGGCTACGGCTGCATAACCTTGTCGTACAACAGGGGCAACTACATCGACAACGACTTCATCTATGACGCACAGATACAGATAAACGGCAGCGTAAGGATAAAGTATCAGTGCGGTAGAACCGATAACAAATACTCTGCACTGCTGGTATGGAACAAGGACAGAAAGTCGTGGACGGTCACTCAGATTAGGCGTATTGAGGGCAGCAGCGACGACTGCTACATGATGAACAGCCCTCAGATAACGTTCAAGGACGATATCATGTAGGCATACGTCTTGTTGTCAGGCTGCGGCACATGGCTGCCGTGCTGGCGCAACAAATAAACAGAAGAGGCTGTCGCGGGTGTAATCCCTGACAGCCTCTCTTGCTTAATTTAACAGAATTAATGGTGAAGCAAGTGCGGATGTCTTGCTGTGATTTATAGCTCCGCTATCTTTTTAATAAAAGCCTTGCCGTTTTTTATGAATATTCCACGCTCCGGACTGTCAACCTTTCTGCCCGAAATGTCGTATATACTGCCGTTGCTGCCATTGTCGGTCAACGTCTGGTCAATGCCCGAAGCCGAGCTTTCGTTTGTTATGTAGACCACGTCTCCAGCCTTGGTCTCTATGTCATAGAGCCAAGTCTCAGGCAGCCTGTTGTTCACGCTCGAGTTGTCAACGTCAACATATTCGTCTCCTGATATCTTCTTTACAGGCATAGAGTAGGTGTAGAACAGCGGATTGGGATTTTCTCCTTCAGCCTCTTTCACCTCATGTGTGTCCGACTTGATCTTTACGGGTACCCTTAGTCTGAGGTTTCCGCCGAGCGTTGAGCGCAGACGGGCACTCATCAGCTTGCCGTCTTTCCACACCATGTCCTCAAGCACGAAGCCGCCTATGGCTCTCAGACCCTTAATTTCGCCGTCGGCCCATTCGTCAGGAACAGCCGGCATGAGGTTTATAAAGCCGTCGTGGCTTTGCATAAGCATCTCTGCAATGCCCGCCGTACAGCCGAAGTTGCCGTCAATCTGGAATGGCGGATGTGCATCGAACATGTTTGGATAAGTGCCTCCGTCCTGTCCTTCGGTCCTGTCTGCCGGCACAAGCGACAGCTGGTCTTTAATCAGCTTGTAAGCATGCTTGCCGTCAAGACATCTTGCCCAAAGACAAACTTTCCATCCCATGCTCCATCCTGTCGACTCGTCTCCGCGGTACATCAGCGACACCTTTGATGCTCTGAACGCAGCCGGTGTGCGGTAGGGAGATATTGCCGTGCCGGGATACAGTGCCCACAGGTGCGACACGTGGCGGTGATGGTCGTCAGGGTTGTCCCAGTCGTCGCGCCATTCCTGCAGCTGTCCGTATTGTCCTATGCGCAGTGGCAGCATCTTGTCGCGCAGGCTCAGCAGCGATTTTGCGAAGTCTTCGTCAGTGGCAAGCGTCTCGGCAGCCCTTGCGGTGTTGGTCAGCAGGTCGCTTACGAGCTCGTTGTCCATGGTTATACCCGCAAAGATATTCTGTCCTTTATATGCTTTTGGTGAGTTTTCGGGTGAAACCGACGGGCAGACAACCATGAATTTGTCGCGGGGATCCTCTACCATGAAGTCGAGGAAGAACTCTGACGCTCCTTTCATTAGCGGATAAACCTCTTTCAGATAGTCGGTGTCTCCGCTGTAAAGATATCTGTTCCATAAGTGCTGGCAGAACCATGCGTTGGCCGTTGGCCACACTCCGCTGTAGGCTTTGTCCACGGCTCCTGTCATTCTCCACAAGTCTGTGTTGTGATGAAGCATCCATCCGTTGCATCCGTACATGTTCTTTGCCGTTTCGGCTCCTATCTCGCTGAGTTCCTTTATCATCTTTATCAGCGGCTCGTGAAGTTCCGGCAAGTTTGTCGATTCGGCCGGCCAGTAGTTCATCTCTGTGTTAATGTTCACTGTATAACGGCATTTCCATGCAGGGTTTGTGCTGCCGTTCCACTTGCCTTGCAGGTTGGCGGGCTGGCATCCAGGCTGTGATGAACATATAAGCAGGTATCTTCCGAACTGGAAATACAGTTCTACGAGCTGTGTGTCGTTGCCTTCAGCAAAGTCTTCAATGCGTTTGTCTGTAGTCTTCGACGGGTTGCTGTTCTTTCCGAGGTCAAGGCTTACTCTGTCAAACTGTTCCTTATAGTATTCTATATGTTCAGCTTTTGCCGTCTCATAGTCGCGTCCGGCATTCTTCATATATTCGTCAATACGCTTCTGAGGGTCGGCCGAGATATCCTTATAGTTCACAAAGTTGGTTGCCATGGCTATGTGGAAGGTTACGGCGTCGGCGTCTTTCACAATCAGTGCGGTGTCGTTCTGTGTCATTGCACCGCCTTCGTTGTCAATTTTTGCATTGACTATGAAGTTCAGTTTTCCGGGTACGTTGTTTGCGGCTTTTGCCGTGGTTCCGCTCAGCGCGAGTGTGTTTCCTCTTACAGAGCGGTCAACTTTCACGCCGTCAGGATAAAACAGGCTTGCTTTCAGGTTTATTGCGCCCTTCTTTGATGCCGTGACTCTGATGATGAGCATCTGGTCGGTGAACGACGTGAAGGCCTCTTCCGTGTAATTTACGTCGCCCACTCTGTAGGTTACTGTCGACACGGCGTTGTCTATGCTGAGCTGTCTGCGCAGTGAAGAGTAGTCTTTATGGCCGTCGTATTCGATGCGCAGGTTTCCTGCCGGCTGGTATGATGCACCGAATCCGTAGTCTCTGTCGGCCAGAATTTGTGTCTCGGCCAACGCCTGTGCCTCGTCGCTCTTGCCGCTGAATACCAGCTGTCGCAGGTTATCAATATACTTAGGTGTCTCAGCGTTGTAGTTTTTGTATGGCGAGCCTTTTGATATAGTCTCCTCGTTGAGCTGATATTCCTCGCATACGGGATTGCCGTATACCATTGCCGCTATGCGTCCGTTGCCGAGCGGCAGGGCTTCGTTCCAGTTGCCGGCAGGCTTGTCGTACCATAGCTCCAGCGGTTCTCCGGCATAAGAGCCGAGCGCCATTGCCAGCGTTGTGATGATTGTTAATAGTTTTTTCATTATTGATAGATTTTAAAATAGATTGTTTGTTCGATGCAAAGGTATTGTTTGTAGCAATGCTTATGGTGGACAAATATTTTAAAAAGGTTCAAAATAGTCTTTTTGTCACGACGTAAACGGGGATTTTATGTTTTTTTCTTACTTTTGCAGTAGAATAATGATATTATGAGAAAAGCAAGTCTGGCAATCTTTTGTTTTTTGTTTATGACGTTATTGTGTGCGGCTTCCGATGTGCGTATTGTACATTTTGACAATGACGACGGGCTCGACCACAACATTGTTACGTGTATTATTCAGGACCGTGAGGGGTATATATGGCTGAGCTCGCGCGACGGACTGAGCCGTTACGACGGTTATAGCTTTGTCAATTACAAGGCTCAGCCCGGCGACGGCTGTCCTCTTGAGTCGAACCGTATTGACCAGATTTGGGAGTTGCCAGACAATAATATACTCTGCATGTCGGGACACCGGACTCTCAACCTGGCAGGATGCATGTATTATGTATTCAACCGCAAGACGGGCAAGTTTGAGGTTTACAGGGGCAAGAACCTGCCCGGAGGCTCATATTATGTGGCCGACGAGAGTGTGATGAGGCGCATATCTTCTCTGAAAGAGTATGAAGGCCTGGAGACAAGGGTGATGTGCGAGGACAGGCAAGGAGGCTATTGGGTGCGCACCAACCGCGGCATAGACAGGGTTACGTTTGTGAAGGAGCCTCTGAAGAACACGAAGTTCAGCAATTTTGGAGAAGAAGTGGTCAGAGCCTTGCATCAGGACAGGTCCGGACGGGTGTGGATTGCCGACAAGAACGGCTTTGTGAGGATTGTCGACCGCAACCTGGGCAATGTCAGATATCTGTCTGCCGACGGAAGGATTACGCCTGCTGCGGCTGTATTCGGCCATAACGTGTATTGTATTTATGAAGACTGCCACGGGCAGATATGGCTCGGCACCAAGCCCGGCGGGCTGTTCAGGCTGCGCAGAAAAGGGCAGGGATGGGTGCTCGACCGCTATGTCAGCGGCGGCGGAAAGCCTTTTGGCATTAACTGCAATTCTGTGTATGCCATGGCTGAGGACAGATACGGACGCCTGTGGATAGGCACCTATGGCGGCGGACTGAATGTGGTGGAGAGGCCGGAGGCCGACATGCCGCGCTTTATCAATAAGGACAATGTGCTTTCCGTCTATCCGCGCGGGGCGCTCAAGGTGAGGTGTCTGATGATAACACGTAGCGGAGTGATGCTTGCCGGAACCGGCAGCGGGCTGTATACGTGCATGATTGACGGCAAGCCGCTGCGCCGGCTGAAATTCTGGCGCAACGTGAGAAACCCTCATGACCCGTCGAGCCTGAGTAACAATGAGGTGATGGCGCTGGCACGCGACGGCAGAGGCAGGATTTATGTGGCCACTTATGGCGGCGGAACCAACAAGATTCTGTCGCGCAACCTGCTGAGCAACAACATACGCTTCAAGGCTTATACCACGGCTCAGGGTCTTGCCTCGGATGTCAATGTGTCGTTGGCAGCATGGCGTGGCGACAAGCTGTGGATAGTGTCAGAGGCCGGTCTGACGCTGTTTGACACTAACCGCGATGTTATGATTAACTATATGAGAGGCTTCTTCAGGGAGGGTATTGCCTTCATGGAGACTATGCCGCTGTGTCTTGACAACGGCTACATGCTTTTCGGAACCACTCAGGGCGTGTTCGGTTTCAGCCCGTCTGACATAGGCAAGAGCAATTTTGTGCCGCGTATTGTGTTCGGATGCGACGACTATGTTGAGCTTCCGGCCGACAAGAAGAACTTTACGATAGAGTTTTCGGCGCTCGACTATAATAAGAATGAGGATATATGGTATGCCTACCGCATGGACGGAGTGGACGGCGAGTGGATATACACCAAGTCGCATTCGGTAAGCTATGCGGGCATTCCGCCGGGAACGCACACCTTCAGGGTGCGCTCAACCAACGGTGACGGCATCTGGACTGACAATGAACGTACCGTTACGATACACCGTACCCCGGAACTTACGGAGACGCCCCTGGCATGGATGCTGTTTGGCGGGGCGCTGCTTGCAGCCCTGATAGTTATATATAAGGTGGCAAGATATATCAGCCGGCTGCGCAAGGAGGTGAACGAGATAACCACGGTTACTAATGAGAAGATTGAATATCTTAAGAACAAGGTGCATGAGCTTCTGACAGAAAGGCGCGACATGGACGTGGCTGAAGGTGAGGAAACAGCCGCCGAAACCACTGACAGCCTGTTCAGAAACAAGGCCATGGGATTTATCAATGACAATATAGCTAACTCTGACCTGTCGATAGACGACTTCTGCAAGGCCATGGGCATGAGCCGCACTGTGCTCTATATAAGGGTGAAGAAGGTTTTTGGTTCGTCGCCCAACAACTTTATACAGGAGATACGCATTAAGAAGGCTCTTGCTTTAATGAAAGATCCGGGCGTGAGCATATCGGAGGTGGCCTACAAGTGCGGATTCTCCGACCCGAAATACTTCAGCCGCTGCTTCAAGAAGACAATGGGCTGCAGCCCTACCGAATATATGAAGAGGGGCGAGACGGCAGAGCCGTAGCGTCTGGCTGAAAGGCGTGTTGCATGCCCCGGTCTTATAAAATCCGATAGGGCATAGTGCCGCATCTGTCTTAATCTTACAGGCAGATTGATGCTTGCGGCTGAAAGCATAATTGTCCCGATGAGATAAAAGGTGGCCTTTCAGCGTGCAATATGTGCCCTTTTGCATCGTAAAAGGTATCCTTTTGGCGGCTAAAAGACCATTTTGTAAAGTCGTCCTTATCATGCTGATAATCAGCTGGTTAGCCGCTGCGTCCGAGTGGCCCTGCATCATGCGTCGTGCAGGCGTGCCGTTCTTGCCGGAGTATCAGACTGACGATACGTCAAAGCCTTGTTATGCATAAGTCAAGATAATAAAAACAGCCGGAGCATATCTCATTGATGATATGCCCCGGCCGTTTTAGTATAGGCGCAGCTTTATTACGGCGCTCAGTGCGTTATTTCATTATCTTTATCACCTTCACGGTGCCGTCGCCCATCTGTCGGCGTATGATGTTGATGCCCTTTACGGCCGATCCGAGCTTCATTCCCGATGTGTTGTATATGTCTTCCTTAACGGTTGTCTCGCTTCCGGCTCCGTTGATGCCTGTAGTGGTCTCGTATGTAGTGCCTTCGCTCAGGCTTCCGTATTCGTTGACAGCCTTTACGGTGAATTTGCCGCAGGTGCCTTCGGCAGGCTTGAAGCTTGTGTCTGTAGATATGCTTACCACCTTGTCGTCGGCGTCAGTTACCACGTAGCATATAGCATATGCCGACTCGTCCCAGCTCAGCGTGCTGCTTGCCGCGTCGTATCTCATGTTGGCAGGAGCGCTCACGGCCTCCATCAGCTTGCGCGGGTTCCATCCGTCAGTGCCTCTTGTTATGGCCTCGTATGTGTATGCGGCAGCCTCCTCGTCGGTAAGTGTAGCCTTGCATGTGCCCGTAACCTTCTGTCCGGTGTCGCCGTCAGTATATTCATATTCGGTGCGTCTGTTGCTCAGGTCAACAGGATTGCCGTCGGCATCCATGCTGTTGTATTCGGCAAACAGAGCCGGAATGGCTCCCATGTTGTTCCAGCCCTCAGGCTTTATGCCTATCTTCATCGTAGTGTTGAGCCATACGGTCTTTGGAGCGTTGTGCCACGGGCGTCCCAGCGCCGTCTTGTTGTCGTTGGCAAGCTCGTTGCCGTCTATGGTGCAGTTGCTGAATACGTATCCGAACTTTGTTCCTTCCTTATGGCATGGTGCCACGATTACTGATCCGCTTCTGACGTTGTATAGCGTGCAGCCTTCGAGCAGGACGTCGCCTCCGCCGTAGAAGTAGTCTACCGCACCCTCAATCCAGCAGTCTTTCACGTAGTGGCGGTCGGCCATGTTTCTTGAAGAAGTCTGCCATGTGTCCTGATAAGAGCGGAACTTGCAGTTGTAGAACGTCATGCGGTCGTTGCGCGAATACATGGCCAGACCCATCGGTCCCGACTGGTTGTCAACGCCCCAGCTGTTATAGAAGGTTATGTTCTCAGTGTAGAAGTCGCTTGCATTCACCTCAACCACGCTGCTGTAGCCGTAGTTGTCTGACTGCGGATTGTTCGTAGACCATTCGTATCCTACGTCAGAGCTTCCTCCGTTGTTGATGGTATGCTTTATCACGGTCTTCTCCTTGTCCTGTCCTATAAGGTGTATGAAAGGCTTGCTCTCAGGTATCAGCACGAGTTCGTCATACTCTCCGTTCTCAACAAATATGAGGTAAGGCACGCTGCTGTTGTCAGGAGCGGCGTCGATGGCCTCCTGAACCGAAGTGAAGTCGCCCGAGCCGTCGGCAGCCACCACGGCGTCGAACACTTTCTTCTCGGGTTGCGGGCGCTGCATTGTGGTAAACTTGAATGTCGTGCCTTCAAAGGCGTTGCCGTTGAGGTCGGTCAGTGCGCCCTTGGGTACAACCACCTCACACTCAGTGCCGTATCCCATGTCGGCATAGGCATAAGTGGCTGTCTTGCTTCCGAATACAGGTGTCATGGCCTTTCCGTTTATCGTTACGTCGCCTGAGCCTGCTTTCACCTTCTCGTTGAAGTGGAGCACCACGTTGCCTGATGCTGAGGCAACGTCAGAGCCGGCCTCGGGCGATGTGGCAACAAGCTTCGGTGCCTCATGGTCGTCCTTCTGTTCGTTGTCGGCATATACAACTATGTCGGCAAGATAGAATCCCTCTGTGTCGCTGTCCGACGGCTCGCCGGCCAGTCCGCTTTCGGTGTCGCCTATCCAGCGCACATACACCTGTCCGCTGAGACCTTCGGGCAGTGTGCCCTCAAGCACCATCCACTGGCTGCTCTCGGTGCCGTTTCCCATGTCAATAGAGCTGAGGTCGGTGTAGTTTACGCCGTCGGTAGAGTATTGCATCTTCTGTATCTTGTGCACGCAGGCGTTGTCGAGAGCCGCCAGTGAGTGCACCTTGATGTTTTTATATCCGTCCACTACAAACTTAGCCACAAGGTAGCGTGGGTTGTCCATGTTGGCCCTTTCGGTGTAGCGGCGTATGCAGTTGCGCTCAATGCCGCCGAAGGTGCGTGTGCTTGCGCCCCAGTTGGTTGTCTTTCCGTCGCCTTCATACAGCTGAAGGTTGCCTGTGTTGTCTGTCGTGAAGCTGTAGTCGCCGGGGCGGTTTCCGCGCGGCTCGCTTACGCTGAAGTCCCATCCTACGATGAACGGAACCACGTCGAACGTAGCCGTAAACGTCTTGTCGCCGTTCATCACCACAGTCTTCTGTGCGTCGCTGCTGCCGTCGTTCCAGTAGAGGAAAGACGTTACAGAGTTTGGCACCACCTTCATCGTAACGCTTGTTCCGCTTTCATACTTACCGTCAACGGGTTCCGGCGTGAGCGACACGTTGCCCCATTTGGCTCCGTCGCCGCTTTTGTTTATGTTGAGGGTGTATGTCTCAACCGAAGAATACACGGCAGTGATGTCCATGTCCTTCTCAATGTTGAACGTGTATGGGTTCTCTGTCGACAGTATCTGTCCGTCTTTGTCCTGCCACTGCTTGAATCTGAATCCGTAGTTGGGCGTTGCCGTTATCGTAACTTCGCTTCCGGCCTCATAGTCAGCCTTTGCCGGAGTTACTGTTCCGGCGTTTTCCGGGCTGTTGGTAACGTTCATGTGTACGGCATTTGTGAGGTTCTTCAGCCATCTCGGGTCGCCTATCGGGCCTCCGTCTGTAGCTGCCGTAGCCATGGGCGACTCTGAGGTTATGCTGAAATCGCCGTTTTCAGGGTCAGGAAAAGGTATGTTCGTCAGTCCGAAGTCGGCCAGCGTATAGTCCGAAATCTCTGTGTCGGCCGCGCTTGCCTGGTTGTATGTTCCGTAGTCGGCTATCAGGTTTTTCTCTGCCAGCAGATATCCGCCCGTGGTGTTTAGTATGTTTGGCGTCTGTCCGTCAACGCCGGCTTTGTATATAATGTTGTTTTTGAATGTGTATTCAGAGAACAGTCCCACTTTGTTTCCAGTGTTGCAGATGGCATATTTTGATGCTTTCGACCATTTGTAGACTGTGTTGTTGCTGAATGTGAACAGCATGTCGATGTCTACATTCATTGAGTTGGGCGAGAAGAAGCTCTCTCCGCCTTTATAGTTATATAGTGTTGAGTTGGTTACGCTCACCTCTCTTACGCCGTGTTTCGGGTAGATAAAGTTGTATCCTCCGTCGCCGCAGTCGTGTATTATACATCTGTCCATCTCAATCTTGTCTATCACATGCCCCTCGTTGTTGGTGCGCAGGAAGCATCTGTTGATGGCCGACAGGTCGCAGTTGCGCAGTGTGATGGTCTTTATGTCACCATAAGTGAGGTCCATGAAGTAGCTGTCGTTGGGTTTGATAACGAGCCCCTCCATAATAATTCCGCCTCCGGTTACAGACGCATCGCTTCCGCGGAACTTTACTCCGAACACCACTTCGGCTCCTTCTGCAGCCTTCAGAGTGACAGTCTTGCCGTCTGGAAGATAGATGTCTCCGGTGTATGTTCCCTCTTCCATGAGCAGAACGTCACCGTCTTTTGCTCCTTCATACGTTGCCTTGAACGTAGAAGGGTCTACATTGATGTCTGTGGCGCTGCATATCAGCGGCACAAACAGAAATAATAATAATGCTTTTAGCTTCATGATAGATTTTTGATTTGATTATAATTTTTTAGTGCTCAAAGGTAGATATAATGCCCTTCATGGTGGTTCAAAATAATACTGAAAGGGTGGATAATCGTATATTGTAGCCTTGTTTGGCCTGATATTATGGCTGTTTGGGATTGTTTTCCGCTGTTTTTGCTGTTGTCATCATGTGCATGCCGTTGCCTGTCTTATGGCTTGCGTCTGTAGATGATATAGGATTGTCGTGACTGATGCAGGTTAAAAAATATGGTTGCAGGGTTGCGTGCATAGTTGTTTTTTAGTAACTTTGCGCTTATGAACAAGATTATATTGCTGTCGGCAGTACTGTTCATGCTGCTTTCGTGCAGCAGGAAGAGTGAAGATAAGGAGGTGTTCAGAGTGGAGACAATCAACAAGATAACACCCGTGAAAGACCAGGGCAACAGTTCGCTGTGCTGGGCTTACGCCATGTTGGCCACCATAGAGAGCGAGCACCTCATGAAGGGCGACTCGGTCAACCTGTCGGCTGTCTACGTTGCGCGCAACATGCTGCGCGAACAGGCAGAGCGGTGCTATCTTACGGCAGGCCGGGCGGGATTCACCACGCGGGCAACGGCGCCGCGCCTGATAGCCTTGATACAGCAGACGGGACTTATGCCGTTTGACTCTTACCGCTCCGACTGCAACTTCAACGCGCTCTGCCGCAAGCTGAGTGTGCTGTGCCGCAGCTCAGTTACGCGGCGGACAGGACTTGAGGCGCTGATGAGAAACACCGACGACCTGTTTGACGACGAGATAAACCCCGTGCCGTGGCACGTGTGGATGCTCGGCGCGGAATACACTCCGCAGGAGTTTGCGCGCAGCGTATGCCGCGACGACGAGTATCAGGCATTGACAAGTTTTACGCATAAGCCGTTTTATGAGAATATCGTGCTCGACGTGCCCGACAACCGCAGCGGCGACAAATTCTACAACGTGCCCATTGACACGCTGATGAGCCGCATAGAGACGGCACTGCGCCGCGGCCACAGCGTGTGCTGGGAGGGCGACGTGAGCGAGCCGGGATTCTCGTTTGAACGCGGCGTGGCGCGGCTCGGCGACAACCGACGCATGGCGTCGCAGGAGGAACGTCAGACGGCATTTGAGACTTTCCGCACCACCGACGACCACTGCATGGAGCTGATAGGACTGGCGCGCGACAAGAAGGGCGACCGCTATTTTATATGTAAAAACTCGTGGGGCACAGACAATCCTTACGGCGGACTGATGTTCATGTCGGTGGCTTATGCCCGGCTTAAGACCGTTGCGGCTGTAGTGCCGACAGACAATTCCAGTCTGCGCTGATGCTCACGGCTGTCAGTTATGCAGCCATGTCCGTTATGCTTGCGCCGTAATGAAGGGCGGATAAATGCACGGCAAAATTCATTGTAATCATTTTTTAATCAATATACAGTATTGTTTTTTATGGACGAAAGAAAGTTTCAGAGCGATAAAATAAAGGCCGTAATATTTGATTTTGACGGCACTATAGGCAATTCGCGCAACCTTATAGTAAGCACAATGCAGCAGACCATAAGTCGGCTCAGACTGCCTGCGCGCACCGACGACGAGTGCGCCTCGATGATTGGACTGCCCCTGAAGGAGACATTCACGAGGATAATCGACATGGACGACGCTATGGGCGACCGCTGTGCCGAGGTTTACCGCGAGATTTTCAAGGAGAACAACCGCCCCGGGGCAGTAACAATGTTTCCCCATGTGCGTGAGACTCTTGACGCCATACACCGCAGCGGCAGGCTGATAAAGCTGGCGAGCAGCCGCTCGAGGGCATCGCTGCTTGGCTTTGTTGCCGACATGAATCTCGGCGGATACATCACTTACGTGCTCGGCGCTGGCGACGTGCCCAACGCAAAGCCTGCCCCCGACATGGTTGTGCGCACCATGACCGACCACGGACTGCGCCCTGAAGAGTGCGTTGTGGTGGGCGACACGGCGTTCGACATAGAGATGGGCCACGGTGCCGGAGTGTGCGGCGTGGGCGTAACCTATGGCAACGGCAGCCGAAGTGAGCTTGAGGCGTGCGGCGCAGAGTTTATAATAGACGACTTCGCGCAGCTGTGCGATATACTGAAAATAAACTGCTGATAAATAAAACAGACAGCGCAGTAGCTTAAAAATACAAAAAGGTGAAAGAAGCGTCGGCACCATGCCCTGCGCAGGCCGGTGCCGCTTCTTTTGCTTTTATTCAGAGAAAGCGGCCTTTTCAGCTGCCGCTATTATTTCTTCTTTAGACATTTGTCGCGGTGTAGCAGTGATGTCAGACAGGTCAAATTCATAGTCTGTGCTGCTTGCCGCATTCTTTTTTTCTTCTTTATTACGTTTCTTGTTGCTGTCGGCGACGTTCTCCTGCACATTGTCGTCAGCTTTTTCGCTGTGGCTGAGGATTATGAAATCGTCTTTTTGCTCAATGTCCGGAACGTTCACCACAGGTTCTTCCTCCATCTTTGTGCGGTCGGCTTTGGCTGCAAACACGGCGTCGATAAACTGCGGTTTGCGTCTCAGGCTCTGCAGAGTGAGCTTACATGCCATCTGCTGGCTCTCCTTCTTGGAGTAGCCCTTGCCCGAACCGCCTTCCAGTCCTTCAACAAGAGTCTGATATACGAATATCGGATTGTTGTTTTCGTCGCGCTTCTGTTCAATCAGCTTGAAGTCGAGCTTCACCCTGTTTTTCTGGCACCATTCAATGAGTTTGCTCTTGAAGTTAACCTCCTTGTAAGCCACCTTGTCGAGATTGATAAGCTGTGAGAGGATACGTTTCTGCATGAAGCGCATGCAGGCCTCGTATCCGCGGTCGAGATAGATGGCTCCCACGAGGGCCTCGAAGGCGTTGCCGTCCATGTAGCTGTTGTGTGACGAGGAATGTCCGTTTGACTTTATGAGTTGGCTTATGCCAATCTCCTGAGCCAGTTTGTTGAGAGTTTCTCGCTGCACAATCTTGCTGCGTGTGTTGGTAAGAAATCCTTCGCGCTTGCCTTCAAAGTGTCTGAACACGATGTCGCCCACAATGGCGTCGAGAATGGCGTCGCCCAGAAATTCAAGACGCTCGTTGTTTACGGGTCGTCCCTTTTCGTTGCGCTTGGCTATGCTCTTGTGGAGCAGTGCCAGTTTGTACAGGCTGATGTCGTGAGGATAAAAACCGATGACGTTGAATAAAGAAGAATAAAGCTCCTTTTCCTTGCGGAAAGGGAGCTTCATTTTATCAATAAAGTTGTTAATCATCATATTTCTTGAAGATAACACAGGCATTGTGTCCGCCGAATCCGAACGTATTGCTCATGGCGGCGCGCACGGTGCGCTTCTGTGCCTTGTTGAATGTGAAATTGAGATTATAGTCTATCTCTTCGTCCTTGTCATCTTCTTCGTGGTTGATTGTAGGCGGAACAATGTCGTTCTGTATTGACAATACGCTTACCATTGCCTCAACGGCTCCGGCAGCTCCCAGCAGGTGGCCTGTCATTGACTTTGTAGAGCTGATGTTGAGCTTGTAAGCTGCATCTCCGAACACTTCCTTGATGGCCTTGGCCTCTGAAATGTCGCCCACATGAGTTGATGTTCCGTGAACGTTGATATAGTCTATGTCCTCAGGTTTCATGCCGGCGTCGTCGAGAGCAGCCTGCATAACGAGCTTAGCTCCGAGTCCTTCGGGGTGAGATGCTGTTATGTGGTATGCGTCTGCGCTTTCGCCTTCGCCCACCATTTCTGCGTAGATCTTTGCTCCGCGTGCCTTTGCGTGCTCAAGCTCCTCGAGGATGAGGCAGCCTGCGCCTTCGGCCATTACGAATCCGTCACGGCTTGCGCTGAACGGGCGTGATGCCTTCTGAGGATCGTCGTTGCGTGTAGAAAGGGCGTGCATGGCGTTGAAACCGCCAACTCCGCATCCGCAGATAGCTGCTTCGGCACCTCCGCTGACAATGATGTCGGCCTTGCCCAGACGAATCAGGTTGAATGCGTCGGCAATGGCGTTTGTCGAAGATGCGCAGGCAGATGTAGTGGCATAGTTGGGACCGTGGAATCCGTAGTGGATTGATATCTGGCCGGCAGCGATGTCGCTGATCATCTTAGGAATGAAGAACGGGTTGTATTTAGGGCCGTTCTCCTTGTGCAGGGCGTTGTAAGACACTTCGTCCTCGAAGGTCTTGATACCGCCGATGCCTACGCCGAAGATTACTCCGATGCGGTTTTTGTTTACTGTCTCCAGGTCCATGTCGCTGTCTTTAACGGCCTGCATTGCGCTTATCAGGGCCAGCTGTGTGTAGCGGTCGAGCTTGCGCGCTTCCTTGCGGTCGATCCAGTCGTTTACGTTAAGGCCTTTGACCTCGCACGCAAACTGAGTCTTGTACATGGAGCTGTCAAACAGTGTAATAGGAGCTGCGCCGCTGACTCCTGCCAGCAGGTTCTTCCATGTCTCCTCGACAGAAAGTCCCAGCGGTGTTACAGCGCCGAGTCCTGTTACTACTACTCTTTTTAATTCCATTTAAATAATTATCGGAAATTATTATTTGGTGTTAGCCTCGATGTAGCTGATAGCGTCACCTACAGTGGCGATTGTTTCTGCCTTGTCGTCAGGAATAGAGATGTTGAATTCTTTCTCGAATTCCATGATGAGCTCTACTGTATCCAGTGAGTCAGCACCAAGGTCGTTTGTGAAGCTTGCTTCTGGCTTTACTTCTGCCTCATCAACACCAAGTTTGTCAACGATAATAGCTTTTACTTTTGATTCAATTTCTGACATGATTGTAATGTTTAAATAAGTTTATAAATTAATTTCATTTCCAAAAATCGGTGCAAAGGAACGAATTTTTATTCAAGTGTGCAAATATTTTCGCAAAAAATACAACGCAAATTGCACACATACCGCAATAGTGTGCAGGTTTTGTTGTCTTTTTACACCGTTTTTTCATGTTTTTTTACTTGTTTTGTCGATTTTGTGCGCACACAGCAGCTACATTGTGTAGCGCAGGTTGACAGGCTGTCTTGTGCGGGGCTTCATAAATGCCTGTATTACAATGTGTTGCAAAAGGCCACCTTTTAGCCTGCGAAAGGTGGCCTTTTAGAAGCTAAAAGACGGTCTTTTGGAGCGTAAAAGGTGGCCTTTTGTAAAGTGGGCCTGGTAAGAATGCCGGCAGAGTGGTCAGACGTGGCGTTTTGGTTTTCCGTGTTAAGTCTGCCGGAGTGTGCAGTGCCGTGCCATTGAAGGCATTTTCATACCCTGTTCCGCGGTGCCGCCTCTCGTCTGAGCGGATAGTTGCCGCGCAGCTCTTCAAACTTTTCGGGCGAGGCTTTCAGTCGTGCGCTGTCGTCGAGCGGATTGTAGAGCTGAAGGCACAGGTCGTCGGCATCATCGGCAGCAACGAAGTCGGCGGGCAGCTCGGGCGGCTCCACCTTGCACGGCACTTTAATGCCGAAGTGGCGGCACAGTCCGCTTATCACCATATTGTCGGCGCAGGCCTTTCCGTCGGCGCTGTATCCGGCAATGTGCGGTGTGGCTATCCATGCCCTGTCCATGAGCTGAAGATTTATGTGCGGCTCGTTCTCCCACGTGTCTATCACGGCGTCGCTCACCTTATTATATATTAGGGCGTCGAGCAGCGCGGCATTGTCTGCCACGGCTCCGCGGCTTGTGTTCACTATGACAGGTTTGTGCACGAGCCGGCTGAAGAATGCGGCGTCGGCCATGTGCATCGTGGGGTGGGGGCCGTCCTTGGTCAGCGGCACGTGAAAGGTTATCACGTCGCACTGCTCCTCAATGTCCTTCATCGTTACAAACGTGCCCGCGTCGCCCCGCTCCTGCCGCGGAGGGTCGCACACAAGTACGCGCATGCCCATGCCGGCAGCCATCTTTGCCACCTTACTGCCCACGTGTCCGCACCCTACTATGCCTATCGTGGAGCTTTCAAGGCGCATGCCTTTCTGCCTTTTCAGCAATATCAGCACCGAGTGCAGATACTGCTCCACCGACGAGGCGTTGCACCCCGGGCAGCTCATCCACTCAATTCCGGCGCGGCTCATATAGTCGGCGTCGATGTGGTCGAAGCCTATTGTGGCAGTGGCCACGAACTTTACGCTGCTGCCCTTTAGCAGGGTTTCGTCGCAGCGTGTGCGTGTTCTGACAATCAGGGCGTCGGCGTCGTGTACGTCGGCCGGCCCTATTTCGCTTCCCTTCAGATACACGGCGTCGGGCGTTATGCGGCTTATGGCGTCGCGTATGAACGGAATCTTGTCGTCAATCACAATTCTCATATACACAATAATTTATGCGCCTCCACGTGTGGCGGCGGGCTGACTTTCAGCCGTTAAAATTCAAATACAAGTTCAAAGTTACGAAAAATATTCTGTTTTGTTGGCTGATTAAAAATAATTTATTAGCTTTGCATTTAATATGGTGGCGTCACTGCAATCCGGCCTTACGTGCCGTTGATGTGCAGGCGCAAGAGCAGTAGAGTATTAACTAAAACAAAAGCACATGGCATTTACCGAACTTTGTAACGAGATTTTCAGCCGGGCGATAAACGATTATCACCGGGCCGACGATGTTGACACCAAGGTGAGCAACCCTTACGATGAGGGCACGATAGAGAACAGCCTTTACATGAAGTGCTGGATTGACACCGTGCAGTGGCATCTTGAAGATATCATACGCGACCCACAGATTGACCCAGCCGAGGCTCTGCTGCTGAAACGCCGCATAGACCGCAGCAATCAGGACCGCACCGACCTCGTGGAGCAGATTGACAGCTGGCTGAGAGACAAGTACAAGGACGTGAAGGTGATGCCCGACGCACGCATCAACACCGAAAGCCCGGCATGGGCCATTGACCGCCTGTCGATACTCGCGCTGAAGATTTACCACATGAAGGAGCAGACCGAGCGCACCGACGCCGAGCCGCAGCACCTCGAAAAGTGCAAGGCTAAGCTCGACGTGCTGTTGCAGCAGCAGGTAGACCTGTCTACGGCCATCGACCAGCTGCTCGACGACATTGCTGCCGGACGCAAATACATGAAGGTGTACAGACAGATGAAAATGTATAACGACCCGGCTACTAATCCGGTGTTATACTCCAAAAACAATAAATGAAGACTGAGCACATACTCATAATAAGATTCTCGGCCATGGGAGACGTAGCAATGACGGTGCCCGTGGTGTATTCGCTCGCCAAGCAATATCCCGACGTGAGGATTACCATGCTGAGCAAGCCCTTTGCGCGCCCGTTCTTCGAGCACATGCCGCCGAATGTCGGATTTATGGAGGCTGACATCAAGGAAGAATACGACGGAGTGAAGGGACTCAATGCCTTGTACCGCCGGCTTACGGCAAAGAACTTTACTGCCATAGCCGACTTTCACAGCGTTCTGCGCTCCGACTATCTTCGCATGCGCTTCAACATAGACCGCTACAAGGTGGCTCACATCGACAAGCACCGCAGCGGACGCAGGCAGCTGGTGGCCATGTCTGACAAGAAACTGGTGCAGCAGCCGTCGCCGTTCAGCAACTATTGCGATGTGCTGGCGCGTCTTGGATATCCCGTAAAGCTCGACTTCAAGTCGATATTCCCCGAGGGCGGAGGCGACATCAGTCTGTTGCCCGAGAGCATGAGGCGCACGGGCGAGTTCACGGAGAAGTGGATAGGCATAGCCCCGTTTGCCGCTCATGTGGGCAAGATATATCCGCCCAGGCTTATGGAGAAGGTTATTTGCCAGCTCGCTGAGCGTCATCCCGACAGCCGCATATTCCTCTTCGGCAAGGGAGAGCGTGAGAGCGAATATTTCAATGAATGGTGCTCAAAGTACAAACAGTGTGAAATCGTGGCCGACAAGCTCGACGGCATAAGTCTTGAACTTGTCCTTATGAGCCATCTCGACCTTATGATATCAATGGACAGCGCCAACATGCACATGGCATCGCTCACGGCAACGCCTGTTGTGAGTGTATGGGGCGCCACTCATCCCTTTGCCGGATTCATGGGCTGGGGACAGAGCATAGAGAACGCCGTGCAGATAGACCTGCCGTGCCGTCCGTGCAGTATCTTCGGAAACAAGCCCTGCATAAGAGGCGACTATTCGTGCCTGAAGAACATATCGCCCGAGCAGATTGTGGCAAGGGCAGAGATTGTGATGTGTAGTAAAAAGAAGAAAATCAGTTAATATAAATTATTAATTTAAAAAGTTAGAATTATGAAAAAGTATGTTTGTGACACTTGCGGTTATGTATATGACCCTGAAGTAGGCGATCCTGACAACGGCATACAGCCCGGAACAGCATTTGAGGACCTTCCAGAAGATTGGGTTTGCCCTCTCTGCGGAGTAGGTAAGGACGAATTCTCACCTGAAGAAGACGATTAATACAGGATCAGATATAAAAAGCGCGGAAAGCTGTTAATGAAGCTCTCCGCGCTTTTTTGTCTTATTGTTATAAGTCTTTCTACTTATGTGTCGTGTCGTCAGGTGTCTGGTTGCTACATATAGTTGAAGAAATAGCTTATCAGACATGCCAGTACGATAAGTGCAGCAATAATGCACAGCACCATAAACAGAATGTTAGACATTCTTTTGCGGTTTCTTGATGCCATCAGACTTTTATGTTTGAAAACTTCTGATTCGTCTGTATGGTCATAGTCTTGTTTTTTGTATATTCCCATTTCTCTTATTTAATAACGATGTTTATTTTTATTATTTACACTGTATCTTTAAAAAATCGTCACCATGTTTAAGTTGTTCTTTTCTACTTGGTAAAGATTCTTTCTGCTTGTATTATGCCACTTTAATCTTTTCTGCTTAACATTCTTGATCGCTTATTGTTTTTTGGTTACGGTGAGTATTATAGCAAATAGTATCTTTTATGTTAGCACTTGATACTCTAATCAAGTAAGATTATGTCCGGCGTGCAAATTTATTATTTTTATTTTGAAATGATGAACAAGAACATTATTTTTAAGTATCTTTGCGGTGAAATAATCTTAAAAATGAACTTTTATGGATAAAATACTGCTTTCAGTACTGTTATTTGTGCTTGTTTGGTCTCCGGTTAAGGCTCAGAACGCCCGCGAGGAGATAAAAAACAATGCGTGTCTTTCGGCCAGCAACTATCTGGCTTATCCGGGTCCTGCTCAGAAGAAGCTGACGCCGGCTCCTAAAGGCTACCGTCCGTTCTACATAAGTCATTACGGCCGCCACGGCTCACGCTATCTGATAGACAAGAACGACTATGAAGTACCCGTGCGCGTATTGGCCCGCGCTGACAGCTTGGGCAAGCTTACGCCGCTCGGAAAGGATGTATTAAGGCGCGTGGTGATGCTCCGCGACGAGGCGGCAGGCCGCCTGGGAGAACTTACCGAGCTGGGAGCCGAGCAGCACAGGCAGATAGCCCGCCGCATGTACGAGCGCTTTCCCGAGGTGTTCAAGGGCAATGTCGTGGTAGACGCAAAGAGCACTATCGTTATACGTTGCATCCTTTCAATGGAGAACGAACTGCAGCAGTTGTTGCTGATGAACCCCAAACTGACGATAAAACACGACGCGAGCATGCACGACATGTACTACATGAACCAGAGCGACCCCGTCCTCTACGCGCAGAAGATGCCACGCCGCGCCGACGTTATGTGGAAAGAATACTGCAACCGACGTGTAAATCCTGAGCGACTGATGAAAAGTCTGTTCAACGACAGCGACTATGTGAAGTATGAAGTAGACGCTTCCGACCTCAACTATAAGCTATTCTCGCTGGCGTCAAACATTCAGAGTTCGGAACTTCGCCATAAGATAACGCTTTACGACATATTCACCAACGACGAGCTTTACGCCAACTGGCAGCTGGAGAACACGTGGTGGTATATCAACTACGGCGCTTGTCCGCTCAACGGAGCCACGCAGCCCTTCTCGCAGCGCAACCTGCTTCGCAACATAATACATCAGGCAGACAGCTGCATAGCCCTCGACAAGCCGGGCGCAACGCTGCGCTTCGGTCACGAAACAATGGTGCTGCCGCTGACATGTCTGTTGGGAATCAACGGATACGACCGTCAGATATCAAGTCTCGACAGTCTTGAGAGCAAGGGATGGATCAACTATAAAGTGTTCCCGATGGGCGCAAACATACAGCTGGTGTTCTATCGCCGCAACCGCAACGACAATGATGTGCTCGTAAAGGTGCTGCTCAACGAGAACGAGGCCACGCTGCCCGTGAAGACCGACTGCGCGCCTTATTACCACTGGAGCGACTTTAAGAAATACTATCTCAACAAACTCGAAGGCTACAAGGAGTAGCCGTCTCTTTAACATCAGGCGTGAGAAATAAATATGTATTTGTTTCTTCACGTCTGCAAAAAATATTAATTTTGCAGCGTTATGGCACAAAATCTCATACAGACACAGGCGCAGAAACAAGTTCAGACACAGCGCCTCACTCAGCAGCAGATGCTCGTGGTGCATCTGCTTGAAATGCCGTTGACAGAACTGGAGCACAGCGTGGCGGCCGAGATTGACGACAATCCCGCCCTCGAAGTTGCCGGCCCCGATGACGTACAGCCTTCAGACGACATGCACGACGACGTTTCAGGCGCAGACGAGGACGACGACTTTGATGCCGTCAGCGAGCGCGAGGAACGCGAGTCGGCGCTCGACCAGGCCCTGTCGGGAATCGGAATGGACGACGAGATGCCTGAAGCCACGCAGTATGTGGCGAGCAACAACCAGAACGCTGACTACGAGGAGATAACCTACGGCGACCAAGTGTCGTTCTACGACAGGCTCAAGGAGCAGATGGTGGATGTTGACCTTACGCCCCGCGAGCAGGAGATAATGGAATATCTGATAGGCTCGCTCGACGGTGACGGACTCCTGCGCAAGGACATTGCCACGCTGAGCGACGAGCTGGCCATCTACCATAACATTGACGTAAGCGAGAAGGACATAGAGCATGTGCTGCATATCCTTCAGACATTCGACCCCGCCGGCATAGGCGCACGCAACCTCCGCGAGTGCCTCTTGCTGCAGATAAGGCGCAAGGACAAGTCGGAGATGCGCTCACTGATGGAGCGTGTGATAACAGAATGCTTCGACGAGTTCATGAACAAGCGTTGGGACAAGATAGCATCGCAGCTCGGCATCGACACCGACACAGTGAAGACGGTTCACAACGAACTGCTGAAGCTCAACCCGAAGCCCGGCTCTTCGCTCGGCGAGACTGAGGGAAGAAACATACAGCAGATAACTCCCGACTTTATTGTCGACACTGCCGACGACGGCACTGTGTCGTTCTATATAAACAACGGCAACGTGCCCGACCTCTATGTCTCTGACTCTTTCACCGACATGGTTAAGAGTTACCAGAAGAACAAGAGCAAGATGAGCCGCAGCGAGAAGGAGGCTCTGCTCTACGCCAAGGAGAAGGTGGAGCGCGCCCAGGGCTTTATCGACGCCATAAAGCAGCGCCGCCACACGCTGTATGTCACCATGAAGGCCATAATAGACATACAGAAGGCGTACTTTCAGGACGGCGACGAGAGCGACCTTAAGCCCATGATACTGAAGGATGTGGCCGACAAGACAGGTCTTGACATATCAACCATATCGCGCGTAAGCAACATGAAGTATGCCCAGACACGCTGGGGCACGTTCAAGCTGCGTCACTTCTTCAGTGACAGTGTAAAGACAGAGAGCGGCGAGGAGATGTCAACGCGCAAGATAAAGGCCGCCCTTAAAGACATTATTGACAACGAAGACAAGCGCCGCCCGCTGAGCGACGACGCCATAAAGGATAAGATGAACGAGAGCGGATACCCCGTGGCACGCCGCACGATAGCAAAATATCGCGAGCAGCTGGGCATCCCCGTTGCACGACTAAGAAAGAAATGAAACAGAAAGAGATTATTTTCACGGCCAAGGTGCTGAGCGTTGTGTTCACGCCTTTCTATCTTCCGATATTGGGCCTTATGATTCTTTTCATCTTCAGTTACCTCAGTTTGTTGCCCCTGACCTACAAGCTGTTCCTGCTGTTGATGTTCTATCTGTTCACGGTGCTGCTTCCTACGGCCCTGATACGTTTCTACAGGCGATATCAGGGGTGGACTCCCATCGAGCTTGGCAGTCGCGAGCGCCGCGTTATTCCTTATATAATATCCATCTTTTCTTATCTTGTGTGCTATTATATAATGACCATAACGCACGTGCCCCACTTCATGGGGAGCATCCTCATAGCGGCTCTTGTAATACAGATAGCCTGCGCGATGATAAATCTTTTTGTCAAGATATCAACCCATACGGCAGCCATCGGCGGCGTTACCGGTTCGCTGCTGGCCTTTTCGGTTATCTTTGCGTTCAATCCGGTGTGGTGGCTCTGCATCACGCTGCTGCTTGCCGGAATGGTTGGAACGAGCCGAATGATTCTGCGTCAGCACTCGCTCCATCAGGTAGTGCTAGGCTATCTTGCCGGTGTGTTGTGCTCTTTTGTGTCGGTGCTGCTGTTCTGAGCGCGCCGCCATTGTGCCTGCTGCCCCGCGTTATGAGGCCTGCCGGCATTTAAGTTGAAGACCAATTTGTGTAAAACAATAATAAAATAAACAGAATATGAAACCATTAGTAAGTATCATCATGGGCAGCACAAGCGACCTGCCCGTTATGGAGAAGGCTTGTAAGTTCCTCGACGACATGCACATACCGTTTGAGGTAAACGCCCTGTCGGCTCACCGCACGCCCGACGCCGTTGAGGCTTTTGCCAAAGGAGCCAAGGAGCGCGGCATCAAGGTTATCATAGCCGGAGCCGGAATGGCTGCCGCCCTGCCGGGCGTTATAGCAGCGTCGACCACTCTGCCGGTTATCGGTGTGCCCATCAAGGGTATGCTCGACGGTCTCGACGCAATGCTGAGCATCATACAGATGCCGCCGGGAATACCTGTTGCAACTGTAGGCGTAAACGGCGCAATGAACGCAGCCATACTGGCCGTAGAGATGATTGCGCTGGCCGACGAAGAGGTTGCCGCACGCCTTGCTGACTATAAGGCAGGCCTGGGCGCCAAAATCGAAAAGGCCAACAAAGACCTCGCCGAGGTGAAATATGAGTATAAGACGAACTGATTTTGTTTTATGGAGTTAAGGAGTTAGGGGAGTCAAGGAGTTAAGACAATGGCCCTGTTGCGATGACCGGCATACGGTCTGTATCTGTGAACGCAACGCAGGATTGCAGCAGCAAGACTATCGTCTTAACTCATTGACTCCCCTAACTTCTTAACTCCTTTATAATTTATTAGCCATGGACATCTTTAATTACACCCGAAGGGAGAGTTCGGTTGTCAACGTGGGCGCAACTCCGCTGGGAGGAGACAATCCGGTGAGGATACAGTCGATGACAACCACGTCGACCGACGACACCGAGGGGAGCGTGGAGCAGGCCATACGAATAATTGAGGCCGGAGGAGAATATGTAAGACTCACCACGCAGGGCGTGCGCGAGGCTGAAAACCTGAAGAACATCAACGCTGGACTTAGGAGCAGGGGATATAACACTCCGCTCGTGGCCGACGTCCACTTTAATCCTCACGTGGCCGACGTGGCCGCGCTGTATGCCGAGAAGGTGAGGATAAATCCGGGCAACTATGTCGACCCGGCGCGCACATTTAAGAAACTTGAATATACCGACGAGGAATATGCCGCAGAACTGCAGAAGATAGAAAAGCAGTTTGTGCCCTTCCTCAACATCTGCCGCGAGAACCACACGGCAATACGCATAGGCGTAAACCACGGCTCGCTATCCGACCGCATAATGAGCCGCTACGGCGACACTCCTGCCGGAATTGTTGAGAGCTGCATGGAGTTTCTGCGTATATGCAAGCGCGAAAACTTCAACGACGTGGTGATATCCATCAAGGCCAGCAACACGGTTGTGATGGTAAGGTCGGTGCGCCTGCTCGTTGAGGCTATGGACAAGGAAGGCATGAAATATCCCTTGCACCTCGGAGTGACCGAGGCAGGCGAGGGCGAAGACGGCCGCATAAAGAGTGCGGTGGGCATAGGAGCGCTGCTTGCCGACGGCATTGGCGACACCATACGCGTGTCGCTGAGCGAGGAGCCTGAGGCAGAGATACCTGTGGCGCGCCATCTTGTTGACTATATAGGCAAGAAACAGGGCCACATGCTCATACCGGGCAAGGCCTTTGAAGGCTTCTGCTGGACATCGCCCGAGCGCCGCAAGACACGCGCCGTGATGAACATCGGAGGCGACAACGTGCCCGTTGTAATATCGTCGCGCCTCGGCAACGATGCCGCTCCGGCCGATGCTGCCGGCAAGGACATGACGCCCGACTATATATACACAGGTCAGGCTCTGCCCGCAGAGCGCGTTGCCGGACAGCGCTACATCGTCGACTTCGGCGTGTATGCCGCCCTTGACGACAAGACCGACGTATATCCTATATTCCCCTATAACGCCGTTCCGCTGATATCAGCCATTGACGCGCCGCTGAAGTTCCTTGTACTCCAGTTTGGCGTCAATACCGAGGAATACACGGCCTGCCTGAAAAGACATCCCGAAGTGGTGGTGATATGCGTGAGCAACCATCAGAACCGCCTCGGCGAGCAGCGCGCCCTGCTGCACGACATGATGTCGGCAGGACTCACAAATCCCGTTGTATTCTGCCAGATGTACCGCCACTCGCAGGACGAGAAGGGCGACTTTCAGCTTGAGGCGGCAGCCGACATGGGCGCGCTGATGTTCGACGGACTGACCGACGGACTATGGCTCATGAACGACGGCACGCTCTCGGCAGCCGACATAGACGCCACAGCGTTCGGCATACTGCAGGCAGCACGCCTGAGAACGTCGAAGACCGAATATATCAGCTGTCCAGGATGCGGCCGCACACTCTACGACCTGCGCTCTACGATAGCCCGCATAAAGGAGGCCACCAAGGACATGAAGGGCCTGAAGATAGGCATAATGGGCTGCATAGTGAACGGCCCGGGCGAGATGGCCGACGCCGACTACGGATACGTGGGTGCCGGACGTGGCAAGATATCGCTCTACCGCAAGAAGGAATGTGTGGAGAAGAACATACCAGAGGCAGAGGCCGTGGACAAACTGCTGAAGCTCATCGAGAGCGACCGCGCAGCCCGATAGACTGCTGGAAGACATACTGAAAACATAATATATCTGAGTTGTAAAACGGCATCGCCACCGCCTCGGGCGGCCTGAATGTGTGATGCAGTCAGGCATGAAGCGTATGCCTTTGTAACATATTGATATTCAAGACCTTGCAAAAGGCCGTCTTTTACACGCTAAAAGACGGCCTTTTACGTGCTAAAAGCATACCTTTTAGAGGCTAAAAGGGCACCTTTTGCAAAACATGCCGCCGCGTGGCGTCCTGCAGCACGTGCCGGCTGATATAAAATACAGCCTAAAGAGATAAAATGGCCGATAATTAAGACCAACGGCCATAAAAAACTCCTGAAAGACAAATAATAACGCTAAAATTAGAATTTTATACAAAATATATTTACCTTTGCAATCAAATATAAACATATATGAAAACAGAATTAAATTATCTTGACAGGAACGAATTTAACTTCGAGCCCTCTCAAGAGGTAAAGGACGCAATTAAGAATTTTGATCTTAACAAGCTCTGTTTTTACACACGTATCTATGACCAGGGGAAGAAGAGCATATTCTCTGTATTCCTTTCAGAACAATACAACATCGACGAGAAGCAGATTGTGCTCGGCTATGGCGCCGAGGACCTGCTGAAGATGGCCGTTCACTATTTCCTCACCGACGGCGACGGAAACAAGACGATGCTCATCCCTAAGTTCTCGTGGTGGTATTACAAGTCGATAGCCGACGAGGTGAACGGCCGCACGCTGCAATATCCCGTGTATGAGACCGAGGACTCGTTTGCATACGACTTCGACGGACTGCGCCGCATGATATCTGAGGAAAAGCCTAAGATACTGCTCGTGGCGTCGCCCAACAACCCTACAGGCAACGGACTCACGCCAGATGAGCTGGAACAGCTTGTCGGCATGGTGCCTGCCACTACCGTTGTGCTCGTCGACGAGGCCTATGCGTCGTATGTAACCGGCGACACATCTTACATCAAACGGCTGATAGAGAAATATCCCAACATAATATTCTGCCGCACGCTGTCTAAGTTTTACGGACTGCCCGGCCTGCGTCTGGGCTTCGGATTCATAGGCAAGGGCGAAGCCATGGAGCGCTTCAGCCGCTACGCCAACAAGTATCTGGGCTACGACCGCATGTCGGAGGAGATAGGTATAGCCGCCATCAAGTCGGACGAGCACTACCGCGAGATAGCGCGCGTGATGGACGAGGCGCGCCGTATGTATACCGACGAGATTGGCTCGCTGCCGGGATTCAAGGTGTATAAGTCGATAGCCAACTTCATTCTGATAAAATATCCTATCGAACTGAAGGCCGCCCTGCAGCAGGAGTTTGCCGGACAGAGCTATAAGGTGAAGTTTATGGACGAGCCTGACATCAACTCACATATGCGCATAACCCTCGGACGCAGGGAGCAGAACCGCATGGTGGCCGACATAATACTAAAAGTTGCAAAGCGATGATAGCCGTAATATTAGCCGCCGGAATGGCGTCGAGGCTGCGTCCGCTCACCGACGACCGCCCGAAATGCCTGCTCCGTGTGGGCAGCAAGTGTATACTGCAGCGCACCGTCGACAGTCTTGTCGCAGCGGGAATAAGCCAGATAGTTGTCGTTACGGGCTATCGTGGGGGCATGATACGCCTCTTTCTCGAGGGCAACTATCCCGACACTGATTTCCACTTCATTGAGAACGCCGACTATCAGACCACGAACAACATATATTCTTTATGGCTCGCCAGGCCTTATGTGGCAGGACATGAGTTTATGCTGCTCGACAGCGACATCCTGTTCGATGGCCGCATAATAAGCCGCATGCTCGCCGCCGAGGGCACAGCCCTTGCGCTCAACAGCCACAAGCTGGGCGAGGAAGAGATAAAGGTGATAACCGGCGAAGACGGAAAGGTGAGCGAGATAAGCAAGACTTGCAGCATTGACAAAGCCATTGGCGAGTCGGTGGGCATCGAGAAGATGAGCGCCGGCTATTCGGCTGCACTCTTCAGCGAGCTGCGCGTCATGATTGAGGACGAGCATCTTGTCGACGTGTTCTACGAAAGAGCCTTCGAACGCCTCATTCCGCAGGGACACAAGTTCAGCGTGGTAGACACCACAGACCTCTTCTCGATAGAGCTTGACACGGTTGACGACTTCAACCACGCATCTGAGATAATACCCCGCGAGCTGTTCTGAAAAGCCCGCGGCTGCCGTTATTAACAACAATACATAATCCCAAAAGCTGTTATGGCCGAATATAACATACGCGAGCTGCAGCTCAGAATACTCCGGACGCTAAAGGCTGTCGACGCCGTATGCCGCGAGCACGGCCTGCGCTACTATATATGGGCAGGCACAATGATAGGGGCGGTGAGGCACAAGGGCTTCATACCCTGGGACGACGACCTCGACATAGCCATGCCGCGCCCCGACTACGACCGCCTCATTGAGCATGCCGCAGAGTGGCTGCCTGAGCCTTATGAGATGGTTTGCGCCGAGAACGACGATGTCTATCCGCTCCCGTTTGCCAAGATTCAGGATGCCGACACCACGCTCATAGAGCGCATGCACCTTAAATATCTGGGCGGAATATATATCGACGTGTTCCCTATCGACGGAGTGCCTGAGGGCGCTGTGGCGCGCAAGCTCCATTTCGCACGCTACGAATATTACAAGCGAGTGCTGTATCTGCTCTTCCGCGACCCCTACAAGCACGGCCACGGCCCAAGCTCGTGGGTGCCTCTGCTGTGCCGCCGCATGTATACGCTTGCTGAAGTTCAGCAGCGCATAAGCCGCCTGCTTCACCGCTACGACTACGACAAGTGCCGTCTGGTGGCCGACTATGACGACGGTTCAAAGGGCGCAATGGACAAGAAGATACTGGGAACGCCGGTGCCATACACCTTTGAAGACACCAAGGTGATGGGCGTGAGCGACTATGACACCTATCTGTCTAACAAGTATGGCGACTACATGACCATACCTAAACACAGCGCGCAGCGCCAGCACAACTTCCATTATCTCGACCTGAATCATCCTTACAGAGATTTTAAAGAATGACACATACACAGCAGGACGGCAGCCGCTGTCCTGCTTTTTTATTATTCCTGCCTGCTTTGTCTGTTCGTCTTATCCCGCGTTAATCCCTTTTCCGTTCATCCTTTTCTGTCCTGCGCGTCATCGTTGGCCGCCCCTTTTATTTGCCGTTATCTTCATTTTATTTCCGTTCAGACAGCCTTAAGGGTTGAGGCCGCGCTGCCTATGGCCTTATTCCTATAGTAGCCTGTGCGCCGGGTAGCGTTGCGGCAGGCAACAAAAAATCCGGACTTATGCAGTATTACGGTGTCGCATAAGTTCGGATTTATATTTCATGGCCCTGTCTCAGGCCGTGTGTCGTTTCTTTAAGTCGTGCTTCAGCCCGGCTTTAACTCTTCTTTGTGCTCTTTATCAGATAGATGATGATAAGAGCATAGGCAACGAGCGAGCAAACCTCAGAGAGCGGGTTGGCAAGCCATTCGGTGTTGAGCACGTTGACATCGGCAAAGCGCAGCAGCGCGCTTACAACGCCCATGAGCGCTCCTCCGGCAATAAATCCGCTGGCAATGAGCGTTCCCTTCTCGCCGCGCTCCTTGTTAACTTCCTCGTTCTTAGAGCGTGTGGTGACATACCAGTTGACGGCTCCGCCGATGAGCAGCGGAATGTTGAGCTGTATGGGGATAAACATTCCGAGGGCGAATGCCAGTGCCGGCACCTTGAGCCATGTCAGAATGATGGCTATGACGGCTCCGATGGCATAGAGAATCCAAGGCGCGTCGATGCCGTTCATGAGCGGATCGATGACAGCAGCCATGGCGTTGGCCTGAGGAGCGACAAGCTGTCCGCTGGCAAATCCGTAGGTCTTGTCGAGCAGAATCATCACTCCGCCTACGGTCGCAGCCGAAACCAGAGTGCCGAGGAACTTCCATGTCTCCTGCTTGCGCGGCGTAGAGCCGAGCCAGTAGCCAATCTTAAGGTCGGTGATGAACGAACCAGCAACAGACAGAGCCGTACATACCACGCCGCCCATGATGAGCGCGGCAACCATGCCGCCCGTGCCCTTAAGTCCTACGGCAACCATAACCACAGAGGCAAGGATAAGCGTCATGAGCGTCATGCCCGACACAGGGTTAGAGCCTACGATGGCGATGGCGTTGGCTGCCACCGTGGTAAAGAGGAAGGCTATGACGGCAACAAGCACTATGCCCACAACGGCGAAGAGCAGATTGCCCTGCATTACGCCTGCCCAGAAGAATATAAAGGTGACGATTATGGTGGCGATAGAGCCTATGGCGATAATCTTAAACGGGATGTCGCGCTGTGTGCGGGGCAGCTTTTCGGCAGCAGTCTTGTTGCCCTTCATCTCCTTTGCCGCAAGGCCTACAGCCTGACGGATGATGCCCCACGACTTGATGATGCCTATGATGCCGGCCATGGCTATGCCGCCGATGCCGATATACTTGCCGTAGGCGTTGAAAATATCTTCAGGCGACATTGCGCCTACTGCGGTGGTGATAGACGGATTCCACTGGTTGAGCACCGTGTCGGGATACATGAGCGCCATGGCGGGCACTATGAGCCACCACACAGCCAGCGAGCCTACGCAGATGATGAAAGCATACTTGAGGCCGACGATGTAGCCGAGGCCCAGCAGGGCGGCTCCCGTGTTGACCTTGAACACCAGCTTAGCCTTATCGGCGAGCATCTCGCCCCAGCCGAACACGCGCGTGGTGAAGTTCTCGTTCCACCATCCGAAGGTTGCAACTATGAAGTCGTAAAGACCGCCCACAAGTCCTGCAAGCAGCAGCGGCTTGGCTTGTTTGCCGCCCTTAGCGCCGCTGATAAGCACCTGAGTGGTGGCAGTGGCCTCGGGGAAGGGATATTTGCCGTGCATGTCCTTGACGAAATACTTGCGGAAAGGTATGAGGAACAGTATGCCCAATATGCCTCCCAGCAGCGAGCTGAGCAGGATGTTGATGAACGAGGCGCCCATCTCGGGATACTTGTCCTTGAGGATGTAGATGGCGGGAAGGGTGAATATGGCACCTGCTACCACTGCACCCGAGCATGCTCCGATGCTCTGTATGATGACGTTCTCGCCCAGCGGGTTGCGGCGCTTGGCTGCCGTCGACACGCCCACGGCTATGATGGCTATAGGTATGGCGGCCTCGAACACCTGACCTACGCGCAGGCCAAGGTAAGCGGCTGCGGCCGAGAACAGTATGGCCATGAGCACGCCCCACGTAACCGACCAGCCGTTAACTTCGGGATAAGCCTTGTCGGGGCTCATCACGGGCTGGTATTCCTCGCCCTCCTTCAACTCGGTGAAGGCGTTGTCGGGCAACTTGATGTTGTCTTTAATTTCGTTTTCCATTGTGCTTTATTGTTTTTTTAAGGTTTATTTTATCATCACTTTCGATGTCATAACCCTGCTGTCGGCCGTCTTTCTGACAACGATGTTGAGGCCCTTCTGCGGCTCTGACAGCTTCATGCCCGACGGAGAATAATATGTAACCGACTTCACGGCTGCGCCATCAGCGCCCGGATTGCTTATTGTCGTGGTTACGCCCTGTTCGTATTCAACGCTGAGAGTGGCTCCGGCGTAGGCTCTTACCTCGCTGTCAACCAGGCTCACGTCGTAGCCGTCGAGCTGATAGTGGTCAGAAGGCACAAAGTAATCTATGCTGCCCGAGCGCTTCTGCTCGTCCTTGGCGCCCTGGTTGCCGGTCATGGTTATGTTATAGTCGGTGTATTTGCCGCTTGTGGTATAGTTTTTCCACGGATTCTTAACGCCGTCGAACACGCACTTCTCAACATACGCGTTGCACTTGTAGCCTGTGCCGATGCAATAGTTGGCAACCGACGACGAATAGAGGCAGTTGAGCAGATGCACCTGTCCGAAGCGTATGCGCGGCATACGTTCGCGGCATCCCTTGTCCCACCAGCAGCTGTAGAATGTGGTGCGCAGCTTGCCCTCGCTCTCGGTCTCGCTGTCGCTTCCGCCCCAGAGGTTGCTGAAGCGGTGGTCGTCGGCTCCGCCCGAGCCTCCTGCCCATGGTTCTTTCAGATAGCGGAAGCGGCACCATGTAACGCTGATATGGTCGGACCCGTTGTTGCAGTCGAAGTTTCCGTCAACGCCGTCCTGAAAGTCGCAGTGGTCAACCCACACGTAGTTGCAGTTAGTAAGGTTAAGGTTGTCGTTGCCGTCAATGTCATAAGCGCCCGCGCCCTTGAACGTAACGTTGCGTATTATGATGTTCTTGCTGTTCTTGAACGACAGTATGCCGCTCTTTTTCTTGTCGGTAGAGTGTGTGCTGTTTACCAGCGCCGAGCCGGGCAGTCCGTAGATGGTCTTGTTCTGCACGTTCTCGAGACTAATCAGTCCTGTTATTTCAATCTCTCCCTCAATATACACAGTGTGGTTGTAGGTGCCGATGAGCGCTGTCTTAAGCTGGCTCATGGTAGTAACCTTCATCACACCCTCTTCGTTTCCGCCCGTTATGGTTCCGTCAACAGTTCCCCAGCCCACCGGACTATTGTAGTCGTGAGCCGACATCTGTGCCTTTGCAGCTGTTCCCATAAAGAGCAGCATGAGCGCGCACAGCGATAATTTTGAAATGTTCATAAGACTTTTGTAGTAGTTAAATTTCATATACAATGTTATTGTCCGTAATGTTCCGCCATGCGCTTCATCAGCGTCGGAGACAGAGCCGGAAGTTATACTTAATGTTATTTACAGCTGCAAATTTAATTAAAATATGCCAACAACATAGCAAAAAGAGCTTTTTGTTTGGTTTTTGTTTGTCATGTTTTTGCCCCTTCGGGGGCACTTCTCTTCATGTCTGTTTGGTGCATGGTTTGCAAAAGGCCACCTTTCAGCCTCCAAAAGGTGGCCTTTTGCACGCTAAAACACGGCCTTTTAGAGCCTAAAAGGCGACCTTTTGCAACAGCGTCCGCAACCGTCTGAATATCAGACAGTTGCGGACGCCTGTAATGTCGTGCTTAATTCTGCCGCCTCAAGGGCTCAGGATGTCATTTCATAAGTATCTCAGACAGCCGGCGCATGCCTTCAGAGGCGCCTGCCGTTATCTGTCTTACGTCGTGCCTTCCGGCAGCCATCACGGGCTTGGGGTCGATGAGATATACGGGCACGCCGGGCTTGACATACTGAACGAGACCTGCCGCCGGATAAACGTTGAGCGACGTGCCGATGATGACAAATATGTCGGCGCTCATTGCCTCTTGCGCAGCCTTCTCAATGTTGGGCACAGCCTCGCCGAAGAACACTATGTAAGGGCGCAGCAGCGAGCCGTCGCCCGCCTTCTCGCCGGGCTTAACGTCAAGGCAGTCGGGCGTGAGCGTCCTGATGAAGTGAGGGTTGTCAACATCGCGGCTCGAGCACACCTTCATCAGTTCGCCGTGCAGATGAATCACGTCAGAGCTGCCGGCAGCCTCGTGCAGGTTGTCAACGTTCTGCGTAACCACCGTAACCTTATATTTGCTTTCGAGTGCGGCCACGAGCCTGTGGCCCTCGTTGGGCTTGGCGGCGAGCAGCTTTTTGCGCAGCATGTTGTAGAAGTTATTAACATAAACGGGGTCGCTCTCCCACGCCTCGTGAGTGGCCACGCGCGACACGGGATAGTTTTCCCACAGTCCGTCGGCATCCCTGAACGTGCTTAGTCCGCTTTCAGCCGACATGCCGGCACCGGTAAGAACAACAATTTTTTTCATCATGCTTAATGTTTTTGATAAGTCATGCCATAGCCGGAGCAAACGCCGCAGCCCGCCCCGGGACACACCTCGGGCACTGCCGCGCGGCACAGCACATGCCCGGCGGCGGCCGCCGTTAACCCGTTAAGGCGCTGCAATTTAGCTCCAATACTATTAACAATGCACAAAATTAGTGATTTTTCTTCAATAATAATTCCGTAATCAGATAAAAATGCTACCTTTGCACGACTTTATAAAGGTAGTAATCATAAAATATAAAATAAAGAAAATGGATAAAGTAAGTTACGCTTTAGGCTTGGGCATCGGCCGCCAGCTGGCACAGATGGGTGCGTCAGACCTTAATATTGATGATTTCGCTGCGGCGATAAAAGACGTTATTGCGGGCAACGAGCTGAAGGTCTCTAACCGTGAAGCGCAAACAATAGTACAGGATTACTTCCGCAAGCAGGAAGAGAAACTCAACGCCGAGCGCGCCGAGAAAGGAAAGGCAGCCAAGGCTGAAGGCGAGAAATATCTGGCCGAGAACGCCAAGAAAGAAGGCGTGGTTACGCTTCCGAGCGGACTGCAATATATGGTTCTGAAAGAAGGCAACGGCAAGAAGCCGAAGGCTACCGACAAGGTGAAATGCCACTATGAGGGATTCCTCATCGACGGCACAGTGTTCGACAGCAGCATACAGCGCGGCGAGCCTGCAGTGTTCCCCCTCAACCAGGTTATAGCAGGATGGACCGAAGGACTGCAGCTGATGCAGGAGGGCGCAAAATACCGCTTCTTCATACCTTACATCCTCGGCTACGGCGAGGGCGGCGCAGGAGCTTCAATACCTCCTTATGCAGCGCTGATATTCGACGTTGAGCTGCTCGAGGTGCTCTAAGGCACGGGCGGCACGGCGCCATGAGTGAGATTTAAGAGAGAATGAATAAAAACAATAAAGAATAAAGAGAAAGATGAAAAAGCTTACATTTGCAGCCCTTTGGGCTGTAGCAGCCGCAACATTCGTTTCATGCGGCAATTCAACACCTAAGGCAGACTTGAAAAATGATGTCGACACAGTGAGCTATGCCATAGGTATGGCACAGACACAGGGTCTGAAAGACTATTTGGTAAGAGGACTCGGTGTAGACACCGCATATATGGACGAGTTCTTCAAGGGACTCAACGAGGGTGCCAATGCAGGCGACGACAAGAAGAAGGCTGCCTACTATGCAGGTATCCAGATCGGCCAGCAGATTTCTAACCAGATGGTTAAGGGCATCAACCACGAACTGTTCGGCAACGACTCTACAAAGACTATATCTCTGAAGAACTTCATGGCCGGATTCATCAGCGGTACAACCGGCAAGAACGGACTCATGACTGTTGAGCAGGCTCAGCGCGTGGCTCAGCTCAAGATGCAGGCCATCAGAAGCAAGGCTGTTGAGCAGCAGTATGGCGCCAACAAGAAAGCAGGCGAGAAATTCCTCGCTGAATATGCCAAGAAGGCTGGCGTTAAGAAACTTGAGGGCGGAGTGCTCTACAGAGTTATAAAGGAAGGAACAGGCGAGCTGCCTAAAGACACATCAACCGTAGTTGTAAACTATGAAGGAAAGACAATAGATGGTAAGGTGTTCGACAGTTCTTACGAGCGCAAGGAGCCTGTAACACTGCGCGCCAACCAGGTTATACCGGGATGGACAACAGCTCTGACACACATGCCTGCAGGAAGTGTATGGGAGGTAGTTATACCGCAGAATCTTGCATACGCCGACCGCGAGCAGGGAAACATCAAACCGTTCTCTGCGCTGATCTTCAAGATCGAACTTATAAAAGTAGGTAAAAAATAAGTAAAATGAAGAAAATAATTTTAGCAGCACTCGCCATTCTGGTGAGTGCTTCTTTCAATACGGCAGTTGCCGCAGATAAGAAGAAAAAGGATAACAAGGAAAAGAAAGAACCTGCAACGATTAGTCTTGTAACTAAGTCTGACTCTGTAAGCTATTCAGCCGGAATGGTGCGCACAGACGGACTTGTGCCTTATCTCAAACAGGGATTCGGCGTTGACACAGCCTACATGGCCGACTTTATAAAGGGCTATGAGGACGCCGTGGCAAAAGGCATAAACGAAAAGACAAAGGCATACTTTGCAGGAGAGCAGATAGCCCTGATGGTAAGTCAGCGCATGCTGCCGTTCCTCAAGGACGAATTTAAGGGCCAGAGCGACTCAATCAACGAGGCTTTGTTCAACAAAGGCTTTGTAAGCGCGCTGAAGAAAGACTATACAGTGATGGCCGACTCTGTTGCAAAGAAATATTTTGAAGCTGAATTCAAGAAGGCAATCAACGCACGCAACGAGGCCACACGCAAGGCAGGCGAGGACTTCCTGGCTGCCAACAAGACCAAGGAAGGCGTGGTTACGCTTCCGAGCGGACTGCAATATAAGGTGCTCGTAAAGGGCAACGGCGAAATACCTGCAAAGGACGACGAGGTTACCGTTAAATACGAAGGCCGACTGATAGACGGCACTGTGTTCGACAGCAGCTACAAACGTCCCGGCGAGACATCTAAGTTCCGCCCAGACCAGGTAATCAAGGGATGGACCGAGGCTCTGACAATGATGCCTGTAGGCAGCAAGTGGGAGCTGTACATACCGCAGGAACTTGCTTACGGCGAGCGCCAGGCAGGAGCCATCAAGCCTTACAGCGCACTGATATTCACAGTTGAGATGGTATCGGTAGACAAGGCAAAGAAGCCCGAAACCGAGGCTGCAGCCAAAGGCACAAAGGCCGGCAAGACAGCAAAGAAAGCTGTTGTGAAGAAATCAGCCAAGGCAAAGAAATAGTGTTCATTTGTCATTAATACACCAAGGGAGACCGTCCACGGTCTCCCTTTTTTATTTCATTATGCATAAAATACGCTATTTTTTATATCAAAATGTTGTATAACTCATTTTTAATATGTAAATTTGCTCGCATCAAACAGCCTGAGAATCCAAAGGGATTAAAACATAATGAAATATAACTAATAACAGTATAAAATGGAAAAAATTGATAGTCTTGACAAAAAAATTCTGAGCATTCTGTCAAAGAACGCCAGAATACCGTTTAAGGACGTTGCTGCAGAGTGCGGTGTGTCGCGCGCTGCCATACATCAGCGTGTTCAGCACCTCATCGAGGGCGGAGTGATAACAGGCAGCGGATTCGACGTTAATCCGAAGAGCCTCGGCTACACAACATGTACATACGTCGGCATAACGCTTGAGCGCGGCAACATGTACAAGTCGGTGGTTGAGCGCCTTGAGCACATCCCCGAAATCGTGGAGTGCCACTTCACCACAGGTCCTTACACCATGCTCGTAAAGCTCTACGCACGCGACAACGAGCAGCTCATGGATCTGCTCAACAACCAGATGCAGGGCATACCGGGTGTAGTTGCAACCGAAACACTTATCTCGCTGGAACAGAGCATCAAGAGAGAAGTGCCCGTTCCGCAGGGAGAAAACAGATAGGAGCGGGGCATAGGCTATGAAATCATTTGATCTTCAGAGCTGCCTCGACGACATCTACTCGCGCTATCCTGAGGCCACACGCCAGCCCGTGATTGGCCTCACGGGTAATTTTGCCGACGGCGACGCGCGTCTTTGCGAGCAGTATTATATGTCGGTGGTAAGGGCAGGCGGCACGCCGGTAATCATTCCGCCCGTTGCCGACAAGGATGTAATAATCAACACGCTCGACAAGATAGACGGACTGGTGCTTACCGGAGGCGGCGACATCAATCCGCTGTGGGCCGGCGAGGAGCCTTCGCCGCGTCTTCACGGCATCAACCGCACGCGTGACAAGGCCGAACTGCTTACCGTCAGGCTGGCGTATAACCGGCAGATACCTATGCTCGGGATATGCCGCGGCATACAGACGTTGGTGATGGCGTTAGACGGAGAGGTGGACCAGGACATCGCCGAGAGCTATGCCATGGCTCACGGCTCTGACATGGCATCGCCGCACGACTGCCACAGCCTGATAAAGCACAGTCAGGACGCCGACCGCAGCGAACCTACTCACACCGTGAGGATAGACAGCGGCTCGATGCTCTACTCGATTTATAACACCGACAAGATAGCCGTCAACTCGCTTCATCATCAGGCAGTGAGGGCTTCGGGCAGACGTTTCAACGTATGCGCAACGGCACCCGACGGCGTTATTGAGGCAATAGAGAGCAGCGAGTTTAAGCCTTTCATGGGCGTTCAGTGGCATCCCGAATGGCTTGGAGAGAGCGGACTGAAGCTGTTTAAATGGCTCGTGGACAGGGCACGCGACTTCTATGTGGCAAAAGATCTTCACCGCCGCATACTCACGCTCGACACTCACTGCGACACGCCGATGTTCTTTCCGCAGGGCATACATTTCGAGCAGCGCGACCCGCGCATACTTGTCGACATGCACAAGATGACCGAAGGACGTCAGGACGCCGTAATAATGGTGGCATATCTGCCCCAGCCCAAGCTCGGCGAGACGTTCTCGTCGAAGGTGCCTTTCAATGTTGACGGTCCGCTTCAGTATGCCGACCTTATCTTCGACAAGATAGAGGAGATAGTAAACGCCAACAGCCGCTACATAAGTATAGCCCGCACACCATCCGACCTGTATGAGGACAAGCGCAACGGGCGCCACTCTATAATGCTCGGCATTGAGAACGGACTGGCGCTTAACCACGATGTTGCCAACGTTAGATATTTCGCAAGGCGCGGCGTTGTGTACATCACGCTGTGTCATAACGGCGACAACGATATATGCGACAGTGCCCGCGGATGCAACACTCACGGCGGAGTGAGCCGTTTCGGCGAGCAGGTTATCAAGGAGATGAACCGCTGCGGTATAATGGTCGACCTAAGTCATGCCGGCGAAAAGAGCTTCTACGACGCGCTGAGCATAAGCAGCAAGCCGATAGTTTGCAGCCACAGCAACTGCAAGGCGCTGTGCGACGTGCCGCGTAACCTCACTGACGACCAGATGAGGGCATTGGCAAAGCACGGCGGAGTGGCACACATAACGCTCTATCACGGATTCCTGCGCAACGACAGTCAGGAGGCAACGGTGATGGATGCCATGGCTCATCTTGAGCATGCGATAGACATCATGGGCATAGAGCATGTAGGACTGGGCACCGACTTCGACGGCGACGGCGGAATAAGAGGTCTTGCCGACTCGTCGGAGCTTATCAACTTCACCCTGCATCTGCTTCGCCGCAAGTATAACGAGCGCGACATCGCCCGTATATGGGGCGGCAACTGGCTCAGGGTTATGGCTCAGGTGCAGAACAATCTGTAGCCCGAAGGCCTCAGAAACGGATTATTATTGAGGTTGTTTCTTTAAATTAAAGGTTCTATTAAAAAACTTTTCGCTGCGGCATGTACGCGGCGATAACATTAAGATGAAAACAATAACCAAGATTCTTATGCTGGCGTTGATTATCGCCATGGCGTCTTGCGGAGGCAACAAGAAGGCTGCCGCTGACGACGACGCGGCTGCCGCGCAGCCTGTTGGGCCTTCGTTCAGTGCCGACTCTGCCTATGCTTTCTGCAAGGCTCAGTGCGACTTCGGGCCGCGCACAATGAACAGTGAGGCTCACGACAAGTGCGGCGAGTGGATCATTAACAAGTTCCGTCAGTATGGCCTCACGGTGATACCGCAGAACGTAACGCTCACCGGATTCGACGGCGAGGCGCTGAAGTGTACCAACATCATTGCGAGCTACCGTCCGGAGCTTACAACGCGCATCCTTGTATGCGCCCACTGGGACAGTCGTCCATGGGCCGACAACGACCCGGATTCAACCAACTGGCGCAAGCCTGTTATGGGTGCAAACGACGGAGCGAGCGGAGTGGCCGTGATGCTTGAGATAGCGCGTCTGCTGGCAAGCGACACAACGAAACTCAACCTCGGAGTAGACTTCGTATGTTTTGATGCCGAAGACCGCGGCGTTCCGCAGTGGAGTTCAGTTCCCGACAACGGCGACTCATGGGCTTTGGGCGCACAGCATTGGGCTGCCAATCCCCACAAGCAGGGCTATGAGGCACGTTTCGGCATATTGCTCGACATGGTTGGCGGTCAAGGTTCAAAGTTTGCTCAGGAAGGTTTGTCCAAGCAGTATGCCCAGGGCATAGTAGACAAGGTGTGGGCAGCAGCCGAGACAGTAGGTTTCGGAAGCTATTTCCCGACAACCGACGGCGTTATGGTTACCGACGACCATGTGCCGGTGAACGATGTCGCCAAGATTCCAACGATAGACATCGTCCCCTATTACTCAGATTGTCAGCAGAGTAGCTTCGGTCCGACATGGCACACAATAAGCGATACGATGGAAAATATCGACAAGAATACTCTTTTGGCTGTAGGCCAGACTGTTATTCAGGTGCTGTATTCAGAGAAACCTTAGAAAGGATATTATAATATGATGCTCCCCGGCACATCCTCCTGTGAGGATGTGCCGGGGAGTGTTTTTTAGAGGATGGGGGTGATGAGGATGATGGGAGCTATGGGAGTTATGGGAAGGATGGGACTTATGGGACTAATAGGATCAATATCCGTTGATGATTGCCACACCTTGCCAGTCTTGCATTGGTCTCATTAGTCTTATTAGTCCCATCTCCCACATAAGTCCCATCCTTCCCATCACTCCCATAGCTCCCATCATCATCCCTCTTAATCAAAGCTGCCCCGACTCAACCATCAGCACAACACGTTCAGTGAGTCGGTCGGTCTTTTCGGGATCATATTTCTTTGTCAGACTGGCGCCGAAGGCCCAGGCGAAGGCCTGATAGAAGCCGGCCCTTATCGGACTTATGAACGAACGAATAAGGTCGTAGGCCGATGAGTTGCACTCGCGGTAGACGAGCTTTATCAGCAGCTTGCCTTGTGAGTAAGACAACTTCTTCATTCTCGGCGTGTATCTCTTACTTATGTCTGCCTCAACGCGCTTCATGTGCTCGTCGCGCGCCTTCTTGTTGGGCAGCGTCTGCAGATATTCGTAAGTCTCGATGATAACTCTGTTAACCTCCTTGGCTATGGGCAGCACCTTCTTTACGTTATACACCAGACGGTTGTAGGCGGCGCGCTGCTTTGCGTTCTTGAACACCGGCTGCGGATACACATACACGTTGTTAAGCTCAACATACTGTATGCTGTCGCCGTCGATGAGCACTTTGCCCACCTTCACCATAGGCACAAACGTAGGGTTGTCCATGTCAACCTCGTTGTCTTCGGGGTTGTCGTCATTCTTGTTCTGTGCCGTCGCCGTTGCCGCAAGCATCAGCGCCATAAGTGCTGTTATAAATATTCTCAGTCCTGTCACGGTTATTTTAAGTCTTGTCAATGTTATTCTGAATATTGTCATGGTTGCAAAAATAGTTATTTTATGCAACTTGCAGAAGTTATGTTAGTTAAAGAAGTTTTTCTGCCGTTAAAAAATCAGGGCCGGCATATCTTTTCTTCGCGACATGTCAGCCCGTTATGGTCATTCTTATTGCAATTCTCTTACGGTCATTCTCTTTGATACTGCCATCAGCACCACGTAGAGCAGCACGCCGGTAACCAGTCCGGCCAATGCGTCTATGGCATAATGAGCCTGGATGTAGACTGTGGCAAGGCACAGGAACACGTAGAACGGCAGCAAAACGTACAGCAGACGCCGGTTGCCGCTGTGCCATACAAGCAGCATCAGCACGGTGCTTACGCCCACATGACTGCTCGGAAAGGCTGCCGTTGGCCTTTCGCCCGCCGCCTTGGCGTCTTCAACGAGATGATAAAATATGCCGTTCTCATAGCCCGGACTCGGCAGGCAGTCCTGATAATAGTTGAAATAGTCGTGCACGTTGGGGAATATGCCGTTGGCTATGTTGGTAAGTCCGGCTGCCTTGTAATAGAACGTAGGACCTGTTACGGGCACGAGGATGAACACCACATAATATATAATGAATGATGTAAGCACGACGAACGACGCCCGTTCGAACTCGTTGTAGCGGAAGGCGAAGTAATAAAGCACCACGAGCACAATCATAGGATAATATGAAGCGTAGCCCATGTCCATAAGCTCGCTGACTATTGGCCACGGCATGGCCTGGCAGAACAGCAGTGCTGGCTGACATCCGAATAGAGCCTGTTCCCACGCGGCAAACACATGGTCGAGGTTTGGCAGCATGCGGTTAATCTCGTAGGTGTCGGGATACCACCAGCTGAGCAGTGCCATCTGCACCACCACACGCGCCAGTCGGGTGAAGCGGCACGGAATCATGCGGTAGACGCCCCACAGCGCCACGGTTATCACGGCTATGCGTATGCGCCCCCATATCATGGCATCGGGGTTGGCAGCCTTGGTGTATGTGAAGAATACTATGAGCAGTGTCAGCACAAGATATGCCATAACCACCCATTCGAGGGCCAGCAGCCCTTTCTTTGGTTGCTTTTCAATGGCGAAAAGCTGCTTGATGAATTTGATCATTTTAAGAGGTTGTTAATGGTGGGGGATGGGAGAGCATGAAGTGATGGGGAGGATGGGACTTATGAGGGTGATGGGAGTTATGGGAGTTATGGGACTAATGAGACCAATACAAGACTAGTAAGACTGGCAAGATGTGGCAATCATTGGTCTCATGGTTCCCATGAGTCCCATAAGCCTCATAAGTCCCATAACTTCCATTACTCCCATAACTCCCATTACTCTCATTATCCCCATCAGTCCTATAGCCCCTTCTCCTTATTCTCCTTTAAATCCACCCATTATCCTTATACCATTTCATTGTTATTTCAACGCCGCGTTGCAGGTCATATTTCGGCTTATATCCAAGTTCGTTTTCAGCCGGAGTGATGTCGCACATCCAGTTGCGTTGCTTCATTATGTTATATTTGTCGTTGTTAAGGGCAGAAATCTTGCCGGTAATGCGGCCTGCCCATTCGCCAAGCGATGTCACGGTGCGCAGCACCCATAGCGGAGCCTTTATGCGCAACAGCCACGGGTTGCCAAGCTCCTTGCGTATCAGGTCGCTGAACGTGCGCGACGAGTAGACCTTGCCGTCGCTGATAAAATACTTCGCGCCAACGGTGCCGTGGTCGAGGGCAAGGAACACGGCCTGCACCACATCCATCACGTATATGAACGTGATGTGCTGCGGCCTGTATCCTACGGCAAAGTCGACGTGCTGCTTGATGCTCTGCGTCATCATGAAGTAGTCTTTTTCGCGCGGACCGTATACGCCCGTGGGGCGCAGCACTATAAACGGGAAGTCCTTTATAGCGGCCAGCCGCTGCTCGCTCTCCAGCTTGCTCTTGCCGTAGGCCGTGTCGGGGCGCGGCTCGTCGTCTGCCTTTATCTCCGTGTGAGGCTCCTGCTCGCGCGCCGGTCCCATAACGCTCAGGCTGCTCAGATAGACAAAGCGCCTCAGTCCGGCGTTCTGTCTGCGCAGTGCCGTAGCAAGGTTAACCGTGCCTTCGGTGTTCACCTTGAAGAAGTCGCTGCTGTGCAGACATTTGGTAACGCCTGCTGCATGCACCACATAGTCAAACTGATGCCCGCTGAGCTGCTGCTCCAGCTTGTCGCGGTTGCCGAGGTCAAGCTCAATGAAGTTTATCCTGCTGTCTGTAAGATACTTCTTTGAACTGCTCTTTCTCACGGCTGCCCATGTCTCGAATCCCCTTTTGAGAGCCTCCTCGACGATGAAGCTGCCTATGAATCCGCTTGCGCCAGTTATAAGTATTTTTTTCATCAATACTGATTTTGCTTTGTTATTAGGGCGCAAAGTTAGTAAAAATTTCGGCACAATCGTGCAACTTGTTGTCATTAAACTCTTTAAAACATAGTTTTGTGGATATTTTGACTCATGGCGGCATTAGTTATAAAACATGAAAAAACGCGGCGCGCACTATGATTTATAAAAATATTTCGTTAGCTTTGTCATCGGCTATGCAGCCTTTTTATGGGGTGCCGGGCCGTGAGATAATCTGATTAGAAACAAATTAAAACCGAACCGCTATGAAACCATTAAGCACTTTCTTGGGCATTGCATGCCTGTGTGCCGCCTTCGGCTGCACTTCCAACGCGTCGCAAAAGTCAGCCGCTTCGGCTGCCGACACTACTGTAAGCCGTTCTGAGGCCGTGATATCAACGATAATGGAGCGCCGCAGCATACGCAAGTATAAGCCGCAGCCCGTTAACCGCGACACGATGAACATAATACTGAAGTGCGGCATCAACGCGCCCAACGGCATGAACAAGCAGTCGTGGGAGGTGCGTGTGGTAGACAATCCCGAATTTATCAACGGCATCACTGCCATATACAAGAAGTCTAACCCTGAGGCTGCCGCCGACCCGTCGTTCAAGAATATGTTCCGCAACGCGCCCACCGTGGTGTTCATAGCCAACGACCCGTCTTACGACTGTTCACAGATTGACTGCGGTCTGTTGGGCGGCAACATGATTCTGGCAGCCCAGTCGATGGGCATAGGCACATGCTGTTTAGGCGGTCCCGCCCGCTTCATGCGCAGCCCCGAGACAGCCGAATATCTAAAGAAACTAAACTTCAGCAAGGGCTATCAGCTCCTCTACTGCATAGCCTTCGGCTATCCCGACGAGTCGCCCGAGGCTAAGCCGAGGAATGAGGAGAAGGTGAAGTTTATCTAATTTTTAGGAGTTAATTTTTAGGAGTTAAGGAGTTAGAGGGAGTTAAGACAAATGTCTTGAGGATTATTGGTCTCATTAGTCTTATTGGTCCCATTAAATTCATAAGATAAGGGCTGAGGCATTTCGCCTCAACCCTTATATTATGGGATGGGAGTGATGGGAAGAATGAGGATTGTGGGAGAAATGGGACTCATGAGACCAATACAAGTTGGGATTAAGCCACAAAACATTTGTCTTAACTCCTTAACTCCCTTTAACTCCTTAACTCCTATAATATATAATAATCTACTTAACATACTCCGCAAAATCCGTCAGATGCATGTCGCCTTTGCGCATCAGTGTGTCGTGCATGGCGAAGGCAGCAGTCAGGCAGTGGCGGGTCTGGCCCATCTTGGCTATCTTAAGGTAGTCGCGCAGTAAAGGACGGTAGTCGGGGTGAGCGCAGTTTTCTATTATGAGATGAGCGCGCTCTATAGGACTCTTGCCTCTCAAGTCGGCCACACCCTGCTCCGTAACAATAACGTTAACGTCATGTTCTGAGTGATCATGATGGCTCACCATAGGAACTATAGAGCTTATCAGTCCGCCCTTGGCGGTCGACGGACAAGTAAAGATGCTGATGTAGGCGTTGCGCTCAAAGTCGCCGCTGCCGCCAATACCGTTCATCATCTTGGTTCCGCTGATGTGAGTAGAGTTGGCATTGCCGTAGATGTCAACCTCAATGGCAGTGTTGATGGCTATCACGCCAAGACGTCTGATAACCTCAGGCGAGTTGGAAATCTCGCTCGGGCGCAGCGTCAGGTGCTGCTTGAAATAGTCTATGTTGTCGTAAATCTGCTTCAGACATTCGTTCGACACCGTAAGCGAACAGGTTGACGCGTCCTTAATGCGTCCCTCGAGCATCATGCCCACAACGCTGTCCTGCAGCACCTCGGTGTATATGTTGAAGTCAGGCACACTCTTGTCGTGTCCCAGCGCACCCAGTATGGCGTTTGCCGTGCTGCCCACGCCGCTCTGCAGCGGCAGGAACGACTGCGGTATGATGCCCCTCTTCATGTCATTGATAAGGAATGCAGCCACGTTGTGGCCAATCTGGTCGGTTATCGGGTCGGCATCCTTGAATGCCCTTGCCTCGTCAGGAATGTTACATTCAACCACGCCCACAATCTTCTTGGCGTCAATCTCCACATAAGTGGTGCCTATGCGGTCGTTGGCATGGATGATGGGTATAGGCTGACGGTAAGGCGGATCAAGCGGCTCATACACGTCGTGCAGATGTTTGGCCTCTGGACTGTGGAAAGAGTTAAGCTCCAGCACCACATGCTTTGCCAGGCGTGCCACGGTGGGGCTGATGCCTCCGGCTGCCGTCAGATAAGCCTTGCACACGTCTTCGCCCTCTTCGATGTCGCACACCTCAAGAATAGCCCAGTCCACCTCGCCCATAAATCCGTAGCGAATCTCCTGCGCCATCTGGCTCAGATGAATGTCGTTATATGCTATCTCTCCGGCGTTAACATGCTTGCGGAAGTCAGAGTTGGTGGTATATGGCGCGCGGTATTTTATTGCCTGTGCGTTGGCCAGGTCGCCGTCGGTGCTCTGTCCCGTCGACGCTCCGGTGAATATACCTACTTTAAACTCCCTGCCGGCCTCGTGCTCAGCCTGAGCTATCTTGGCCAGTTCTTTGGTTACGGCCTTTGCAGTGCCCGCGGGGGTAAAGCCGCTAAGACCTATGTTCTCTCCGTTCTTAATCATTGCCGCAGCTTCGGCAGCAGTTATGCGTGTATAAGCCATGGTGAAAAAATTTATAAGTAAAATATGTTTTTTATTCAGGTTAAACTTTGGCAAAGTTACTAAAAACAACCGTAAAGCAAAATAAAAAGCCCTATATTTTTTATCCGTGCAAGTTAAAATATGTCATATTTGTCCGTGTCTGCCTTATCCGGGTTTTGCCTGCAAAATCTTTTTCGCTCTGTTGTTTCCATCATTCCTGGTGTAGCTCCCGTCCCTTCTCCCGTTTCTTCACATTGTCACCGTCATCGCCCCTTCACCTTCCATTGTGTCATCGTGTTTTTGTACGGATTTTCTTTCAAAATAGAATTTTCTGAGGCATGTTATGCCTTTCTGTGGTAAACTATATTTACATTATCATCCAAAAGGCATGCTTTTGGAAAACAACTCGGCCACTTTTTATCAAGAAACAGGCCGTTTTCGTGCCTTAAACCACCCTGTTTTTTTATTGAAATAAACGCGATTTTGTCCTAATTCGGACAAAAAAGTTTGCACATATCACTGTTATGCGCCGTAACACGCTGTAAGTCATTTGTTTATGTTTGCACACTAAAACTTCCCGTTTTTGCGTCCGGCGGATTTTAATTTTCAAATACTTCATTCTGAGAGCGTCATCCAAAATCACTTTGTAAGGCTTCGGCATTATTTTATGTCGTCATGACACAGTTAGGCTCATTGCTCCCTTTTGATTGCGACCACGCCATGTGTTATGGTTATGCGAATGTGAAAAAATCTTTACTTTTTAGGCTTTGCGCGGAATTTTTGGCATTTTTTTCTAAATAAAAAATATTTACTACTTAATTTTTTTTAACTTAAAAATATGATAACTGTGTTTAATAGCGTATTAAATTTGCAATCGAAAAGAAAAATATCGAAAATTGACAGTCCATGAAAAAACATTTTAAATGATGTTTTGATAAAAGGTCTAGCAAATTTAAGCCTTGTTTGACGTATAAAACCAAAGCGAACTACTACGGATAAAGACGATGAATTGAATATACCTGCAAGTTCTTTTGTAAGATTTTGAATTTGTAAAGGGTTTGAGAATATCAAAATATACCTTGAAACTAAACTGTAGATAAATCCGTTTAAGGGTTTCAGTTTCATAGTTGAGGGCATTTAAAGGTATTTGTCATATCTCGTTAATTGGATATATAACACAACAACGTATGATAGAAAATAAAAAAACTAAAATATTTACAGAATTTATGATTAGACGCATATTATGTACAGCACTCGTTGTATTGGCTACCTCGCTTTCTGTTATGTCGCAGAACGTGGCTTTGAAAACCAATGCATTATACTGGGCTACGACAACACCAAACCTTGGGATTGAGGCCTCAGTAGGTAAGAAAAGCACGCTGCAGCTGTTCTATGGTTTTAATCCGTGGAAGCAGTCGGGCGGCGACCAGTCAAGTCTGCGCCACTGGCTTTTGATGCCTGAATATCGCTATTGGTTCTGCGAGAGCTTCAATGGCTGGTTCATAGGTGCCCACCTCATGGGCGGACAATTTGATGTCAGCAGTGTTGAACTGCCTTTCGGGATGTTTCCAGAACTTAAGGACCACCGATACGAAGGATGGTTCGCAGGGGGAGGCGTAACTGCCGGTTACCAGTGGATGATATCGAAACACTGGAACTTTGAGGCATCTGTCGGACTGGGCTACGACTATGTTAAGTTCGACAAGTTTAAATGCGGTACGTGCGGCGAGAAGGTAACTTCATCGCACACCAACTATTTCGGCCCGACGAAGGCCGCGCTGAGTCTTATTTACATCTTCTGATAAAATAAAACACAATGGGTATGAACAAATTAGCTATTATATATTGCGCATGTATGCTCGCGGCGCCTATGGCGGCGCAGACGCAGTGCAAAGACGCCAAGCTCGCCGGAAAAACCGTTATGGTGAAAAACGTAAGGGTTGAAAACACCGCAAACAACATGGTGGTTAACCTCGACCTCAACATGGACTCGCTCGACCTGCCCTCTAACATGAGGCTCGTGTTTACGCCTATGGTAACCAACAACACCGAGCAGAGGCTCATGCCGCAGATTGTTGTCAACGGGCGCAAGCAGGAAATATCTTATAAGCGCAAGGGATATAAAGACTTTGCCGACAACGCCGTTGTCGTTAGAAGAAAGAACAACACCGCGCAGACGCTCCACTACAGCGCTGTGCTGCCTTATGAGAAATGGATGAAAAACGCCGACGTGGTGGTGGCTGAAGACCTCTGCGGATGCGGCGACATTAAGGATCAGAACACCGTTGCGCTCAAGCGCATGCGCACGCCCTTCATGCCGTATATGCGTCCCGAGGCTGAGGCACGCAAGGTGCGCCACGAGCAGGGACGCGCGTTTATCGACTTCCCGGTTGACAAGATTACGCTCTATCCCGAATACCGCAACAACCCGCGCGAGCTTGACAAGATTGTAAACACGATAAACCTTGTGAAGAACGACAAGAACACCTCGATAACCAACGTGGAGATACACGGATACGCATCGCCCGAGTCGCCTTACAGCCACAACGCATATCTTGCCGAAAACCGTGCCAAGACGCTTAAAGACTATGTGCGCAAGCTCGTAAATCTTGACGACACAACATTCTCGGTAACTTCTACTCCTGAGGACTGGGAGGGACTGCGCGAATACGTGGCAAAGAGCAATCTCGACAACCGTGACGCCATACTTAAGCTTATCGACGACAACACGCTCGACCCTGATGCCAAGGAATGGAAAATCAAATCCACCTATCCTGCCGACTATCGCGTAATGCTTGATTCCTGGTATCCTGCGCTGCGCCACTCTGACTATGTGGTAAGCTACAGCGTGCGCCCGTTCTCTGTTGAGGAGGCTAAGGAGATTATGAAGACCAAGCCGCAGCAGCTCTCGCTCGAAGAGATGTTTATGGTGGCTCAGACCTACGAGCCTGGCTCGCGCGAGTTTAACGAGGTTATGGCTACTGCCGTGCGCATGTATCCTGACAACCAGACGGCTAACATCAATGCCGCATGTACACGCATGGAGCTGGGCGACCTCGAAGGAGCAAAGATTTATCTCGACAAGGCAGGCAACTCGCCTGAAGCTCTGCATGCCAAAGGCGTGCTGGCTATGCTCGAGGGCAAAAACGAGGAGGCACGACAGCTGCTGCAGAAGGCTAAGGAAGGCGGAGCACAGGGAGTGGACAAAAACCTGCAAATACTCGACATGTAATAATATGATAATATAATTAATTTATTTTTTAACCAACCCAATTTTTAAATTTATGAAGAAAGTAAAATTATTTTCCTTCGCATTGGCAGCGCTGATGCTGGGAGCTTGTTCAAGTGAAGACGTCATTGATAATGGCGGTCAACCGCAGTGGAATAGTCAGGGTAAAGGTTACATCAACCTTGCCATCCAACTTCCTACGCAGCCTAGTACACGTGCTGCTAACGATAAGTTTGACGATGGTACACCGTCTGAGTATGATGTTAAGAATGCTACGCTTATTCTGTTCGTTGACAATAAAGTGAATAGTGCCTATGACATGAAACTTAATTTCTCTATGGATGGCAATTCTGACAATATTACTACAACAGCCAAGATTACTCAGATGATAAATAAGATTAGTAGTACTGAAGAACAACAACCGAAAATTGAGGCTCTTGTCGTCCTTAACAATAACGGTGTGTTCACTGTAAGTGGTGATAATGATTTGCAGGTTGGCGGATCTCCTATGAAAGACAAAAGCCTTGCAGATCTTAATCAAGCTGTAAGTAATGCTATAGGAACTAATTATAGTTGGCATGAAAACGGCCTACTGATGTCTAATGCCGTTATGTCTAATACTGCCGGAGGTAGTTCTGTGCCTACAGACGCAGAAGTTGTAGGCCCATTAGTACCTATTGATGCTACGGATATTTACCGTACAAAGGCTGAGGCAGATGTAAATCCTGCTGCTACAATCTATGTTGAGAGAGCTGAGGCTAAAGTTACTATGACAGCTGCAGACGGCACGGTTACAGATGGCTCAACATTCGAATACAAAATTTTAGGATGGGCTCTTGACAATACAAACAAGACCAACAAACTGGTTCGTGACGTGACAGATTTCAATACATGGAGTACTTATCGTTCCGCTCTTTCGAAAGATGAAAATCCGTATCGCTTTATAGGAAGTTCAAAAATTGCAGATGATCTGTATCGTGTTTACTGGGGTGATGATTATAACTATACTGACGTACAATCTGATAATACAGGCCTTAGTACTATTGGCGGTGCACATGCTGTTATTAATGATAATTTGAATAAAGCTGATGGCAAAACTTCTGCATATTGTTTCGAGAATACCACAGACTTAGATGATATGTTGGAGAGAAATCTTACACGTGTCATAGTAAAGACTCAGTTTAATGGTGGTAATAGCTTCTATACTATTGATAATAACAGAGGTGAAATGTTTACAGACGTTAATGTAAAGAAAGAGGTTGCAGCACGTTTGTTAGCTGATCCCGATTTCAGCAAATGGGCATATGAAAATGTTGATGCAGGCCAGACACTTTCTTCTGATGAAGATTTTACCGTAACGTTGTCTACTGAAGAAGAAGGAGGAGAAAGTGCTGGACTGTGTACTGTTGCATCTATCGTTCTTAATGAAAAAGGAATGGCTAAACTGAAGAATGGCCATACAAACTATCCCACAAATGCTGCAGATTTGGTTAACGGCGATATCACTTTGAACTACTATGCAGATGGCGTGTCTTATTATCCTGTTTATATTAAACACTTTGGTGATGATTTGACACCATGGACTGTAGACGATCAGCCTGGTAGTACTATTTATGGCGATAATCCAGCAAACTATCTTGGTCGTTATGGTGTCCTTCGTAATAACTGGTACGATATCACAGTTAAAAACATTAAGAGCCTTGGTGATCCTAACGTGGTAGAAGTTACTGGAGTGCCAGTTGACAAGAAAGAATCTTACATCTCTGTTGATATCAATGTCCTCTCTTGGGCTAAGCGTACTCAGGAAGTAGAGTTGTAAAAATAGTTTATGATATCATATTTATATTGATTTGGCTTTCAATCAGTGTGCGGCCGGTTTGGGCCGGTCGCGCACTATTCTTCAAAAACTAGACAGACACGCAGGCGTTATGCCTGACAATTTTAAGCCCGCTCGCCTGGGCAAAAGAAACAAAGAGGCGGGGTGCTGCTGTTCCGGCACAGAGAGAGAAGAACAACCGCGGACAACGATGCCGCAAATTATGATGACACTACACGAGGCTAACACCTATTTGTAATATATAGGCGAAGCCCACAACATATACAACAAGGCTCCGGCCGCTGAATAAGACGGCTGTAGGGCGCACGAGAACGAAACAACACAGACGTGCAGAGACAAAACAACATCAATTATAAAAGAAATAAAAAAAAATATATATATATATGCGTATGAAGTATCTTTCAATAAAACACCTGACTTTGCTGTGCATTGCAGCCCTGTCAACATCGGTGTTCACATCGTGCGACATGATGACTGAAGACAGAGACGACTGCCCTATGGGACTGTATCTCAACTTCAAGTATGACTACAATCTTGAGCGCGCCGACATGTTCAACGACCACGTTGGGGCGGTTGACGTATATGTGTTCGACGAAAACGGCAAATACGTAACCATGCAGTCGGAAGCCAACGTAGGCACGTCGATGCCCCTGGCCGTGCCTACATACACAATGAAGATGAACCTCGACCCGGGCAAGTATAAGTTTATCGTGCTTGCCGGACAAGACTCTTATGCGGAGCAGATGGAGTCGGGACGCGCACGCTTCGTCCGTTCTGACCTTACTGCCGGAGACGACATGACGGCGCTCGACATCAAGCTCGAGACAACGCCGCAGGGCAACAACATGCTCCTCGTAGACAATCACGGGCTGCCACTCGACACGCTCTGGCACGGCATGGAGGTTGAGCCGGTTGAGGTGTTCGCCGAGAAACCTACTTATCACACAATCTCGCTCATGCGCGACACAAAGAAAATAAACGTTACGCTGCGCGAGATTGACGACCCTACAAAGATGAACGTGGCAAACTATGACATGACCATCACCGACCGCAACTCGCACATCCTCTGGGACAACTCGCTCGACGAGACCAACACCGTTATCTACACGCCGCACGCCACATGGAACACCGACGACCGCACGCCGGCAACCGACGTTAACGGCGACCCCATTGACGGAGTGGGCAAGATAGCTCATGCCGACTTCATGACTTCAAGAATATTGTACCACGATGATCCGAAAGACGACGGCATACTGTCTGTCGTAAATAAAGAAACTCAGCAAGAGGTTATACGTGTGAATCTTCCCGACCTGCTTAGTCGTCTGCGTACGAGCGAGGATATTTACCGCTACTCGGCACAGGAGTTCCTCGACCGCGGATACGACTATCAGCTAGACTTCTTCCTCAAGGGCGATCGCCTGGCTTACGTAAACATCAGCATCAGCGTGCTGGGATGGAGCAAGCGAGTGCAGCTTGAAGAACTGTGATGGATACAGCTAACCCAATAATCGAGAATGGCTATGAACAAAGATATATTACATACGGTTAAGAGCGTCATGGGATGTTTGCTTATGGCATCTCTCGCGGCGGGCTGTGCGCAGGAAGACATCGGCACCACTCCTACTGGCGGAGGCGGCATGTCGGCATCTTCTTATGTGTCGTTCAGTTTTGCCTCGCCGCAAGGCGCGCCTACGCGCTCTAATAATCCTACGGGAGGCGAAAAGGGCGACGGAGATGAGACCGGACAAAATTATGAGAATGAAATAAAAACTGCCGTAGCTTTCTTCTATCAGGGAGATAAAGGAGTAAACAGTGACGGCAATACATCAATCAATGCCGCTGTGTCGTTTACCGTTGGAAACTATACCACGCCTGGCAACGGCATCGACCGCACATATACAACATCACCGCAGCAGGTAGACCTCGAAAACGGAACATACAACGTGATTGTGGTGGCAAATCCGGGTGCAGACTGGTGGACAGGCAAGTCGCTCACGCTCGACGATGTGCGCAATCATATACAGACCGCGGCATGGACAGCCTCAGAGTCTGGATATTCAAACTTTGTAATGACATCAGCTGCCGACGCCACGCTGACGCTCAATTCTAACCCGAAAAGCAATCCCGCCACTGCTGAGGTAGACGTAGAGCGCATGGCTGCAAGGCTCGACTATAAAACAACAGGAACTTATACGTGTGATGACCCGGCATATGAGTCAAACAACCAAAAGGCCACTGTTGAGATAACCGGCGCAGCCCTGGTGAACAATCTTACGGCAGGCAGCTATCTGTTGAAGCGCGTGGCCGACGATGTTGACGGTGTGCCGACATATCTCGGTAATGAAACACCAGATGCAGGAGTACAGACTAACTATGTGCTCGACCCGTGGACGGCAGGCAAGACATCAGCCAACAACAGCTTTACCATTGGCGGTGAGACTAAAACAGCAGAAGATCTTTATGGCGAATGGTTTGGCAACATCTCGCAAGACCCTAATTATTGGGCCGCTTATGTTCAGCTGGGCACAGAAGTGACTGTCGGAACCGAAAAATGGCAACGTATAGGCTATACTCTCGAGAACACAACGGCAGCCGAAGAGGCAGGCAGCGACTACAGCACGGGCGTTGTGTTCAAGGCAAAATTCCATCCTGTGGGTGTGGCAAATTATACCGACGGAGAAACATTCTTCGCGTATGGTACAAAGATTTATGCCTCAATGGAGGATATGATGGCCGGATTTTATGGAAGTAAGTTTGCTGATTTAGACAATATAACAAACTGCACGACATGGGGAGAAGTAAAACAGTTTATTACATCCACGTTGCTTAACAACGATCCGTCGGGATATAACAAATATCTTGAAGGACTGGCTGAGGGTAAAAACGATGCGGAAACTGTTTCGGACGCTTCTTCGTTTACATGGAGCAACTATATGAAGAATGAGTGCGGCTATTCGAAAGACGAAAACAGAAAAGTGGTTCTTGACCAGAATTATAAGGTTACGCGTATTGCCTTGAAGCCTTACGGAACGCGCACATACGAAGACGCCACATGCTATTACACATGGTGGGTGCGCCACAGCAACGACAACAATGACGACGCAAAGGGCATAATGGAGTATGCCATTGTGCGCAACAATATATATAAACTCACGGTCAACAGCGTTTATTCGCTCGGAGGCGAAGTGCCGGAAGACGAGAGTCTGATTGTTGACGTGTATGTTAACGACTGGCTGCTGCTCGATAATGAGACTCTGCCTATGTGATGTAATGAATATAATGAAAAAACACTGATGTTATGAACAAGATAAAGCAACATATATATAAGGCTATGTTCTGGCTGCTGCCATGGCTGTGCGCCGTGCCACTCGCCTCATGCTCGTTCGACGACGACATCGACACGGGCGACGACAATGCTCCCGCCACGCTTCAGCTGAGCATCACGGCACGTGAGGAAGGCGACCTGAACACAAGAGTGGATAATACCGAAGTGGGGCAGAACAGCGAGTATATGCACAACCTGCTCGTGCTCTTTATACAGGACGGCAAGGTAGTGAAGAAATTCTTGCCTGATTTGAGTAATGACGAAGCAGCAAAGGTTGGAAACTTGAAGACATGGAAATCAGAGAGCTTCACGCTTACACCTGGTACATACACCGTGTATGCCTTTGCAAACATTGATTCTTATTTTAGTACGGCATGGAGCAGCCTTACAGGATTGGGAATCGATGAATCTATAGAATCTTTGGGAATAGACGATATCGTGCTTGAAGGCAATCCTGCCTCAAAGCTTGACTTAATAACTTATTTTATCCCGATGAGCGCAAAGGAGGACGTAACCGTTACGCGTTCTACACGCAACATCTCTATCGGTCTCGACCGCCTTGTCAGCAAGATAAGAATGAGTATCACAGGCAAGGCCGGCACAAAGGTTACGGCCCTGTCGTTTGGCGGATATGCCGACAAGATAGGTTTATTCTCTGACACTCAAGTAAACAATATGCAATACACTTGTCAGCACATTGTGTTGAATGGTGAGGAAAGCCAGAGTATACAACTAAATGATGGCGGCACTTATCAGTTTGCCGATTTCTATGTTAACTCTTCGTCTAATAACCCTAATAACTCAGGATATACTGTTACTCTTGAAACAGACGAAAAAAATGGCACTACATACACGGCAACAACAGCACGTACAGAGTTGCCCCGCAACAGCATATATCCGCTTTCACTTAATCTTACAGGTTATGATGTAACTCTTGACTTGCATTGTTGGGTATCGCCTATAGGCAATGTGCCGATAGAGGTAGAGCTGTCGCCTAATCCTGATTATTATACATGCACGATACCAGAGGGATCTCAATTTGAGTTCACGGTTGGAGTTACTCCAAGTGGAACAACTACAATAGCAGATCTCAAAAGCGCATGGACATTTGATAAAGAAAGTATAACAGGTCTGGCTTTTGACAATTATACAGAGGGTGATACAACGGTAAAAGGCCATGTTACGGCTTCTGCCGGAAAGACATTTAACCTTACATTTGATGTTACATGGACAGCCGACGGAAATAATTTCGAACGGAGATATAATGTAATCATAACTACCGACGACATTGCTAACTTCCTGTTTGTTCAAAGTCAAGAATCGCCAACATCTGTGTTCGGTCTCGACTATCTGCGTCATGAGATGCTCAATATGTTCATAAAATAAATCAAGGAGGAACTAAATCATGAAATACAAACATAATTTATATATGCTTCTTATCCTTTTCTGCGCAATGCTCGTTGCACAGAATGTTGTGGCGCAGGTGAAAGGGGATAAATATAATTATTTGAATGAAAACCAATTCACAATAAAGAATGTTTATTCTGAAGACTTTGATAATTTAGATCATGTGCATAATGGAATATTATTAGATGATTATTCAAAAACAACTAATGCAAATCCGAGTATTGTTTTTGAATTTGAATCTGAGGTAAGCATTAAAAGGATAATACTTTATAACAAAAATTCAAGTACAAGACCAACTAATGCTATTGTTTATGGTGGTACATCTAAAGATAATTGCAATGAAGAAATTGTTGAGCAAAAATTGAGCTTTAGTAGTAATATGGCATCAATAATTTTAAATGTATCTGAAAAATATCAATTTATAAAAATTGAATTTACAGACCAATTAAAAGAATGTCGTATTTATGAAGCCGTATTTTATGGCGGAGATGCAACCATTCCGTCTGTCCAGCATAAGCCAGCCAAGTGGTACGATCTTCGTAAGACTCTCACCATCAATAATGCCGCGGACGATTTTGACGATGATGAAAGTCTTGCAATGCATGCTGCTTATGATGGCAAAACACCGATTCAGTCTGCTCACACGTTGATAGACACAATCTATGTACACAGAGGTACAAACGTAACTCTTACCTTGCCTGACTATCTTGGTAATAAAACGAACAACCAGTCTTATCAGCGTTGGTATAACTATATGGATGAAGGAACATTTGCTACTGGCAATACCGGCAGTAGCGATGTTATTGATTATCTTACGCCCGGAACTGCTGCATCAGGAAATCCGACAAATGGTACAGGCTATAGATTTGCCAATGGTTATATCGGTCAGCCTTTGAGTTCTGCATGCTTATATGTAATGAATTTCTATGTACCTGAAAGTGATCCTAAAAATAATTTCTATCTTGTTGCCTGTGATGTTTCAGGATATACTGATTATACAGAACATTTTTCTGATGAGTCAAAGAAATCCACCTTTGGAGAAAATGGTACATATTGGGAGCCTACATTGGGCCACCGCTTTATTTACTATCTTAGGGTGATTGACGACGAAACTTGTTCTGCTTACAAGAAACTTAATGCAGGCTTGCCAATAGAAGAGAAAGATATCTCTATGCCGGCGACACGTATACCTAATAAGACAGAAGAAATGGTGGCGTTGTCGATGGACGCGCGCAGCTATATCTTACCGTTAGACTATAACGGTGAAAAAGATGATGCACAAAATCCTTTGACAGTGACCATAGAGGGTGCTAATGATCCCAAAATTAATACAGCAGGAATATCGCTCTTAAATGCTACTGACGGTAAATTATCCATAAGCGGTGAGGATCGTGTTATATTCATCAAATATCCGAATACAAATACAGAAGACGGTACAATGTCTGTAAATCAGACAACAGACGGCAAGGATCCTAAAGCCACAATCTTGGTAAAAAGAAATGATGTATTAGTGGCAAAGTTCAATCTTACGTTTAAAGAAGAATCCCGCCTGTTGACACAGACTCAGGTTAGTAAGGCGAACAAAGATGAACACAGCACTTACAGATATCGTACGCCGGACTATCTTAAGGATAATTATGAACTGCTAACAGAGTTGAACTTCGATTTTGATAAAAGTGTTGCTTCGCAGTATGGGCAGAAACAATGTTATCCTTTCCCGCTCGGATGGGACAGCAGTACTTATGGCTTTTATGATGGCGGTACGATTGCCGATGAAAACGATAAAGTAGATTTCAAAGCAAATACTTCTTGTCCTGAATGGGGATATTATGGTATCTTAAACGCTTATGTGGAATGTTATGACAATGGTACGAAGTGGGCTTGGGACTATTCTGATATTAGCGTCCCTGATGATAATGATTCTATCAGATATAACAGTAACGGCGTAAAGAGCAGCTATCACCTGTTTGCAGATGTATCCGACCGTCCGGGTGTGCTTGCCCGCTTGCCTTTCGATCACGAGTTGTGTCAAGGTACAGAACTGTTCGTCACAGCATGGGTTAAGAGTGCCGGTGGAAATGTAGACAACGACAATGCGGGAGTTATGTTCTCTATAATGGGTGTGACAGAACCTGAAGAGGGCAGTTCAACGCAGGTTACCACCTATACTCCTATTTACAGATTCCAGACAGGCCAGATACCTGTAACTTACCGCAATGGTGGAGGTGTTAATATAGATGGATTCAGTGATGGTAACAATGATTGGATGCAGGTGTATTTCTCGTTCATCAATGATAAAGGCCAGAATTTCAGCAAGTATGTGCTTCAGGTTGACAACAACAGTGCGTCAACAAAAGGTGGAGATATTTACATTGACGATATACGTGTTTATATTGCTACGCCTAACGCTAAGGTTACTCAGTTGGAGGCAGGCTGTACAAATGAACGCACTTTGCTGAATATTAGTCTTAACTGGGATCAGCTTATGTCACGTCTTGGTCATGATGAAACATCAGAAGGCGAAGATGGCATTGACTTCTGCTTTATCGACAAGACAAAATATTATAATTATTTGAATAGCCATAAAGATGACTATAAAGGGGCCATTGAAGCTTCAGCTGTTGAAATAGGAAATAGTTCAGATCCGGGAAAAGATTCTTATACAGGAACTTATAATACATTCTATTTTAAGATGCCGTTCAGCGATAATAGTTCGTATGATACAAAAAATCATCCAAATCTTGCAACTCCAGATAAAAATGGAAAAGCATATTTCTATGGCTATACAGACAATGCAGGTGTTAAGTCGCTTAGTGTTGACTTCTATTCTACGCTGACGCCTAACCGTCCGTATATATTGCTTATCAGTACACATAACCCTAATGGTGGAACATTAGATGCTGGAGCTTTTAGTGAAAATATAAATGATGCTTGTGCCATAAATACAGAGTTTTATGTAACGGCTCAGACTCTGATTCGTGTAAACGGTGAGGTGGTAGATCCGTCGACCGACTTCTGTTCAGGTCAGGTGTTCAACTTCTCTACCAATCTGCGCGTGCCGACAGGTGTCAATGCAGAGGACGGCACTACTATTTATAAAGAGATTAAGGACGGTGTTTACTTCGACTGGTTCTTCGGTACTGAAGAGGAGTTTGTTGCCGCAAATCAAAATTATGGAGGAGTCTCTTTGCAGAGCGCACTGACTACATTCCGTGACATATTCCCTGACAAAGAGAATCTTGATGATGTTACGGCAGGAGAGTATACATTACCTGACGGTAACAGTAAAGTAAGGCTTACACAGTATGACATTGATATTATAAATCATTATTTGAATGATAAAGTTGCAACAGACGGAATACATAACCGCCTTGTATTGCGTAAGGATAAATTGGATATCATGCTTCTTGAGTCAGGCTTGAATCTGGTTGTTCAGCCTATACCTACGTTAAAATCTCCGGATGGAACTATAAGTAATGAAGCTTGGGCAAAGATATGTTGGTCATACATACCTTTGGTATTGAATACTTCTGGTAATGCTCCGCAGCTGCATGCCGGCTTTAACTCTGTTAGCTATCCTGCTCCTGATTTCAATCCGTGCTTGCGTATTGGCTTAAGTCAGATAAATGAGACAACAGCCGATAAGCCGCTGAGAGTGGATTTGAGAGGTGCCAAACTTGTTTCAAGTAATGCAAAGTCATTAGGTATGGTAACGTCGACTTCTCAGGAAGAGTTCAATAAGCTCTATCTTGTAGGCACGGATGATCCGGCATACAACAACGAGAAGTTCTTCCCTGCTGACTTTAGCGAGTATTCATTGCCGGTAGGTACGCTGAAGGATTTGGATGCAGCAGAATATAAGAAATATCCCAATTACGACAATCGTATGTTTATTTATTTCGACACCACTACGAAACAAGAAAACGGCTTCCAATTCCAGCCTAAGGAAGGATATACCTATACGTTTGCCGTTCACTTTGAGGAACATGGAGAGAACGGAACCAATGTAAGCAACGCATGTTTCGGTGTGTTCACGGTTGACATGAAGGTTGTGCCCGAATATTTGGTATGGAGCGGTGCAGATGCTACAAGCAACTGGAATAACGATGCTAACTGGAAGCGCGCTGATAAATCTGCATTGAAGAAAGCTGATGGTGACAGCTATCCGACTAACGAGGCAAATACCACTGAAAATGGTTTCGTGCCGATGCTGTTCTCTAATGTTATCATGCCGGAAGGCAGCAAGGCTGAGCTTTATATGGCAGGATATGCAAATGGTGGTGCATGGACAAATACAAGCCGTCCAAGTTATATGGAACTGCCGACAGAGAATATCCAGTATGACCTGATGGCTTATTACAGCAATAAAACGCTCTCCACACAGCGCTACCGTGTGAACATCTGCCGTGACATCCACTTTGAGCCGGGCGCACAGATGCTGCATGCCGAGCAGCTGCTCTATAACAAGGCATGGACAGACGTGGAGATTACTCCGGGACAGTGGACTGCAGTAAGCACACCGCTGCAGGGCGTTGTAGCCGGCGACTGGTATGCTCCGAAGACTACTGGACAGCAGGCTACAGAGTATTTCAAGGATATAACGTTCAATGATAACGATTATAACCGTCTGAATCCTGCCGTTTACCAGCGCAGCTGGAGTACAGGAGCAAATATCGTTGAAAACTTGCAAGGTACAAATACTCCTGTTTCGTTTGATACAGAATGGAGTTCTGCATACAACGATGCAAGCGTGCCTTATGTTGCAGGTGGCGGATTCTCAGTTAAAGGAATCTTGAATCAGGGACAACAGACATCTTCTACAGAAAAATTGCTGTTCCGCATCCCGAAGGCTGATACAGAATATAGAGTAAGTACTGCTGAAAATAAAACAGTTGACCGTACCACATCAGGCAAGCTGCTTGTCAGCAAGATGGTTGATCGCAGTAATCCATTGCTGTATGTTCATCCTGATGAAGTTATGGATACTCTTACTCTGTCTGCTGACGGCAAGTATCTGATGGTAGGTAACCCGTTTATGGCTCCGCTCGATGTCCAGGCATTCGTTGCAGCCAACAGCGAAGTGCTGGCTCAGAAATATTGGATTAACTCTGATTTGACAACAGCGGCTGTAACTTATGATGAAAGTAGTGAAAAATGGTCAGAGAGCACATCTCTTATTGCACCATATTCGGTGTTCTATGTTGAGGCTCTCGGTAAAGAAACAGAGGACGGAACAGGGACAACTTATGATGCTAATGTTGTGACTGTAAAATTCACTGCTGCCATGCAGCAGTTTGAAACAACTTCAACGGATGATAGCTCCCAGGCAACTTCGCTTAAGATAACGGCAGAAGACGCTGAAGGCTCAAGCAGCGCGGCAGTGCGCTATGCTGCTTCGGCAAGCAACGGCTTCGGCATGGAGGATGCACAGATGATTAGCGGACTTACAGGCAATGCCGACAACGCTCCTAAGGTTTACACCGTAGCCGGCAACACGGCAGTGAGCGTCAACCAACTGAAGGATGCACAGCGCATACCGTTAGGCGTTACGGCAGCCGACGGCTCAGTTGTAACCCTTACATTCAGCGGTGTTGCAGCCGTTAAGGATGCCGCTCTCTACGATGCCGAGCTGCAGAGCGAGACACCGCTCTACGAAGGCTATCAGCTCACGGTTAACGGTCCGTCATACGGCCGCTACTTCCTGATAGGCCACGGCTCAGGCACTACCGGCATAACAGAAACTCCTGTTGAGGGCAACGTAAGCGTAAGCTCTATCGTTCCGCGTCAGGTTGTTGTTACGTCAGACACCGAGCTGCGCTCAGTGAGCATCTGGTCGGCAGGCGGCGCACTCCTGAAGAAAGTAATGCCCGAAGGTAATTATACTTGCACTATTAACGGTGTCAACAGCGGTGTTGTTATCGTCCGCATTGACACAGCTACAGATTCGCATGTAAATAAAATAAGAGTTAGGTAAGTTTTAAGTTTTGGCCGTAAGGTCAAATTGCAGGTGAATGGGAGTGTCCGTGAGGATGCTCCCATTTTTTTGTTTATATTGTTGAGCGTGGGCAAGCATGACAGATGATAGTTGGTTGTTATATGACACAGGCAGGCGGTAGAAAGCATAAATATACTGATGCTTCGCAAGTTTTCTGTATTACTGCATGATGACTTTTTGAAACATATTAAGGCTGTATTAAAGATGTTTTTATGATAAATTATACGTTTAATATGTTAAAACCGTAATAATATTTGACACATTGAAAAGTTTGCACTATCTTTGACACTGAAAGGCAACTGGTAGAACATAACGCCGAAGTACCTTAATTATATATATTGTGAAAACAGTTAGTCAAAACATAAACCTTAAAACTATGAATTCAGAAAAGGTTACACGTATGGAGCACGACCTCCTCGGCTCACGTGAGATTCCGGCAGACGCATTGTATGGCATACAGACATTGCGCGGCGTTGAGAATTTCTCAATCAGTAAGTTCAATCTCAGCCAGTATCCGCTGTTCATCAACGGTCTGGCATACACCAAGTGGGCTGCGGCTGAGGCCAACCATCAGCTCGGGCTGCTTACCGATGCTCAGTATGAGGGTATCAAGGCAGCTTGTCAGGACATACTGGCCGGCAAGTATCACGACCAGTTCCCCGTGGACATGATTCAGGGAGGTGCAGGCACCAGCACCAACATGAACGCCAACGAGGTTATAGCCAACATTGCCCTGAAGCACATGGGGTTCAAGCCGGGCGACTATGAGCACTGCTCGCCTCACGACCACGTTAACCGTTCACAGTCGACCAACGACGCATATCCTACGGCTATCCACATGGGCCTGTATGCCAGCCATCTCGCCCTTGTTCCGCATATCAAGGAGCTTATAGCAGCGTTCCGCAAAAAGTCGGAAGAGTTTGCACATATCGTAAAGATGGGGCGCACCCAGTTAGAGGACGCAGTGCCGATGACGCTCGGACAGACATTCTCAGGCTTTGCAAGTATACTTGAGGCAGAGCTGCTGCATCTCGACCAGGCTGCAGCCGACTTCCTTGAGGTCAACATGGGCGCAACGGCCATCGGCACCGGCATCTGCTCAGAGCCGGGCTATGCCGATAAGTGCGTCAAGGCTTTGGCCGAGATTACCGGATGGGACATAACCCTCGCTAAAGACCTTGTTGGCGTAACGTCAGACACGTCTTGCATGATAGGCTATATGTCAGAGCTGAAGCGCATAGCCGTTAAGCTCAGCAAGATAAGCAACGACCTGCGTCTGCTTGCCAGCGGTCCGCGCTGCGGTCTTGCCGAAATCAATCTTCCGGCACGTCAGCCCGGCTCGTCAATCATGCCCGGAAAGGTTAATCCCGTAATTCCGGAGGTGGTAAGCCAGGTGGCATTCAAGATTATCGGCAACGAGCTTTGTGTCACCATGGCAGGCGAGGCGGCACAGATGGAGCTTAACGCCATGGAGCCTGTCATGGCTCAGTGCAGCTTCGAGTCGGTAGACCTTATGGCCAACGCATGCGACACTCTGCGCACGCTCTGCGTTGAAGGCATCACAAGCAACGAGGATAACTGCCGCCGCGAGGTAAACCGCAGCATAGGCATCGTTACTGCCCTCAACCCCTACATAGGTTACGAACATTCTACCGAGATTGCCAAGAAGGCCATGGAGACAGGCCGCGGCGTGGTTGAGCTTGTGCTTGAGGAGGGCATACTTACCCAGAAAGATCTCGACACCATTCTTGATGCCAAGAACATGGTTCGCCCTGTTAAGCTCGACATTCACCCTAAATGTTAGTTTTCTGTTCCTGCTTTCAGTCTTTAACTTCGTTTAATGGCTAAGTTGGTATATTCCGTGCCGTCCGGTTTTTCAAAATGAATCCGGGCGGCACGCTTTTTGTCCTCACTGCCGTTGATCCGCGCTTCTGTCGTCATAGTCTGCTGTTTTTATATGGTCAGCTATGTCTGCCCAAAGGCATATTACAATATGTTCGATACAAGGCAACTGCTTTGCCGAATAAAAATGGGTGGTTTTCACTAAGAAAACGGCCCACTTTTGCATCATAAGTGGCCGAGTTACGATGCGTAAACGATAGGTTAATGATTTGAAACCTGCACACATGGTTTTGATTACAGTTTTTTCTTCTTTAGCCTTTTATCCCGGGTTGACTTTAATCATAAGCGTGCTTTTTCCTTATGATTTTTTGATGATTCGCACGTTGCTGCTGTTGCTGCCTGTAAGTTTTATGCGAGTCGCTTATACGCAACCGGCTAATAAAGTCTGATTTTATGAATATTTTATGCGGGGCACACAGTTATAGGCATGACTCTTTATGTTCACTTTTGACATATTTTCAAAAAACATTGCGTTGATTTTGAAAAATCGATGATTTGCATTATCTTTGCAAGAAGATAAGCTGCATCTCGGCATAACGCTCAAACGTTGTTTGGCGGTTCTGCTCTCGATTTGCGTTATCTTTTTACATAGAAGGTGGAATATAGACAAATTAAATATGGAACAGAAATTTTTTATATATAACACATTGAGCCGCCGCAAGGAGCTTTTTGTGCCGATACACAGTCCCAATGTGGGCATGTATGTGTGCGGACCTACGGTTTATGGCGATCCGCATCTGGGTCATGCCCGTCCGGCAATAACCTTCGACATCCTTTTCCGCTATCTTAAGCATCAGGGCTATAAGGTGCGCTACGTCAGAAACATCACTGACGTGGGCCATCTGGAGCACGATGCCGACGAGGGCGACGACAAGATAGAGAAGAAGGCACGTCTGGAGCAGCTCGAGCCTATGGAGATAGCCCAGTATTACACCAACCGCTATCACGACGCCATGAGGGCTCTCAACGTGCTGCCGCCGAGCATCGAGCCTCACGCTACGGGACACATCATAGAGCAGGAGGAACTGGTAAAGCAGATTCTCGACAATGGTTTTGCCTATGAGAGCAACGGCAGTATCTATTTCGACATTGCCAAATATAACGAGAAATATCACTACGGCATACTGTCGGGACGCAATCTCGACGATGTAATCAATGCCAGCCGTCAGCTCGACGGAGTGGGCGAGAAGCACAATCAGGCCGACTTCGCACTGTGGAAGAAGGCACAGCCCGAGCACATCATGCGTTGGCCGAGTCCGTGGAGCGACGGTTTCCCCGGATGGCACTGCGAGTGTACAGCCATGGGCCGCAAGTATCTCGGCAACCACTTCGACATACACGGCGGAGGAATGGATCTTGTGTTCCCTCACCATGAGTGTGAGATAGCACAGGCTGTGGCAAGCCAGGGCGACCAGATGGTTAAATACTGGATGCACAACAACATGATAACCATCAACGGACAGAAGATGGGCAAGAGCCTCGGCAACTTCATCACGCTCGAGCAGTTCTTCACGGGCAACCATCCGAGCCTCGACAAGGCTTATTCGCCCATGACGATACGCTTCTTCATCCTGTCGGCCCACTACCGCGGCACGGTGGACTTCTCTAACGAAGCCCTGCTGGCAAGCGAGAAGGGACTGGCACGACTGATGTCAGGCATTGCCGACTTAGACCGCGTGCCCGTGTCAGACAAGTGCGACGCACAGACCGAAGAGTTTGTCAAGGGTCTTCGCCAGAAATGCTACGACGCAATGAACGACGACCTTGCCACACCGCAGGTTATCAGCTATCTGTTTGAGGCATGCGGAGTGGTCAACAAGCTGCTCGACCACAAGGCAACGATATGCGCCGACTGCCTGAAGGAACTCAAGGACACCATGCGTCTCTTTGCCTTCGACCTGCTCGGACTCAAGGAAGAGCACGAGGGCAACAACAGCGCCCGCGAGGAAGCCTACGGCAAGGTGGTTGACATGGTGCTGAGCCTAAGGGCCAAGGCAAAGGCCGAGAAAGACTGGGCCACGAGCGACCGCATACGCGACGAGCTTGCCGCTGCCGGATTCGAGGTGAAAGATACCAAGGACGGCTGCGTATGGAAACTTGATAAGTAGAATATTGAATGGGAGTGATGGAAACCATGGAAGCTCCACAAGCTATGGTGTCCATGATAACCGTTGGAGTCATGAGAGCATATTTAGGTTATGCGCTCCGATACAGTAAACGACACAACTGTAGCGCATGAATGCTGTTACTGCTAAATATCTGATAACGTATATGTGTGAAAAGAACGGCGGCACACGGCCGCACCCCTTGATGGAGTCAGTGACGCCGCTCTTTTCTTTAATTTAAAATCTTTTATCCGATGCAGGATAGCCTCACCTGAGGCATTAACCAACTGAGGTCAGACTATGAGAAATATCGCTTACGTTCTGTTTTTATTGATGTTTATCCTTCTTACGGCATGTTCCGACCGCAAAGAGTATGTTATAGCCATGTCGCAGTGCAGCGAGGATATATGGCGCGACAAACTTAATGACGAGATGCGTGCAGGTACTTATCTTTATGACAACGTCAGGCTGGAAGTAGCTTCAGCCAACGACGACAACGTCAGGCAGACAGAGCAGATAAACAATTTTGTGAACGAAGGCGTGGATATTCTCATCGTTGCCCCCAATCAGATGAACACTGTTACACCGGCCATAGAGAATGCCTATAACAAGGGCATTCCCGTAATACTCTTTGACCGTAAGACCGGTTCAGACAAATACACTGCGTTTATAGGTGCCGACAACACCAAGATGGGCTACACCATGGGCGAATATGTTGCCCGCCGTCTTGGCGGAAGGGGCAGGGTGGTAGAGATTATGGGCCTTAAAGGCTCGTCGCCGGCCATAGAGCGCCATCATGGCTTTATCTCAGCCCTTAAGAATTTTCCTGATATAAAGATAGTTGCCACAGGCAGCGGCACATGGCTCCAGCAGAGCGGCCGCAAGGCCATGGACGCCATACTCGACAGCATAGGCGGCGACATCGACTACGTGTTTGCCCATAACGACCGTATGGCGCTCGGAGCCCGTCAGGCAGCTGAGGCGCGCGGACTTGCCGGCCGCATCAAGTTTATAGGCATCGACGCCCTTCCCGGCAAGAACAGCGGCATTGAACTGGTGCGCGACGGCGTGCTCGACGCTTCGTACATCTATCCCACGCGCGGCGACATGGTGATGCAGCTGGCAATGAACATTCTTGAAAAGCATCCCTATAAGCGCGAGAACCTCATGAAGACGGCTCTCGTAACCAAGGACAATGCCGAGGTTATGCTGATGCAGGCTGAAGAGATGAACAAGCTTAACGACAGGCTTGACAGGATGCACGACCGCGTGAACATGTATCTCACGCAGTATAGCCACCAGAAGGTGTATCTCATCATGTTTGTCATCATCGTTGTGCTGCTTGTAGTGCTGTTTGTTGCCTTCTACCGCAGCATCGTGGTAAAGCGCCGCATGCGCGAGGACGCTGCCAACGCCAAACTGGTGTTCTTCACCAACGTCAGCCACGAGTTCCGCACTCCGCTCACTCTCATTGCCGACCCCGTAAGGCGTTTGCTCGAGGCCGACAACCTTACCACCCAGCAGCGCTCCATGCTCTGTCTGGTCAGGAAGAACGTTGACGTTATGCTGAGGCTTGTGGGCGAGATACTCGACCTGCGCAAGATACAGAACCGCAAGATGCGGCTGAGCGTCAGCCGCTTTAATCTGTCCGAATATGTAAGTCAGTGGGTAGCCAACTTTGAGCCGCTTGCCGACAGCAAGGATGTTGAACTTAGCGTAGACTGCGGCAGCGAGACAGTCATTGAGGCCGATTTATATAAGTTGGAGCGTATATGCTATAATCTTATCAGCAACGCCATAAAATATAACCGCAAGGGCGGCCGCATAAATGTTAAGGTAAGTGTTGAAGAGCCGATGGCCGTTATTGTCGTGAGCGACACCGGCATAGGCATACCCCGCGACAAGATAGCCCATGTGTTCGACCGTTTCTTCCAGGCTTCAGGCGAAAACAGAGGAGGCACGGGCATAGGTCTTGCCATTGTTAAGGCCTTTGTAGAGCTGCATCACGGTGAGGTTACTGCCGACGGCAACGCTGATGGCGGAGCCGTGTTCACCGTTAAGCTGCCGCTGAAGCAGCCCGGCGCCAATATCGTAGAGAAGCCTGAGCTTAACTCAGATGAGATTAACAGCAGCGTGCTTGCCGACGCACCGCAGAGTGCCGGCATAGATATGATGACGGCTCCGGCCGACAGCGACCGCAAGTCGGTTGTGGTGGTAGACGACAACAGCGACGTCAAGGACTATATCGTAAGTCTGCTCTCATCCCAGTATGACGTGAAGTGCGCTTCCGACGGGCGCGAAGGTCTGGCCATGTGCCTGAAATACGTGCCCGACATAGTTATCTGCGACGTGATGATGCCCGTTATGGACGGTCTAGAGATGTGCCGGCGCCTGAAGTCGGAGACGGCAACGAGCCACATACCCGTGATACTGCTCACGGCACAAACCTTCGACGACCAGCGTGCCGAGGGCTACGACTGCGGTGCCGATGCCTACATCACCAAGCCGTTCAGCAGCAACGTCCTGCTGTCGCGTGTGCGCAATCTGCTCAACGAGCGCATGAAGCTGAAGAACATATATTCGGGCATCGACACAGAGGAGGAAAAATCGTCTGCCGACGACCCCGACACACGTTTTGTTGACGACTTCAGGCATTGTCTCAAGGGGCATCTGTCCGACTCTGAACTCAACGTTGAGACTCTTGCCGCCGAGCTTGGCCTTAGCCGTGTGCAGCTCTATCGCAAGGTGAAGCAGATTACAGGCTCGTCGCCTGTCGAGATAATACGCATCACCCGACTCAAGGCTGCCGAGCATCTGCTCCGCACAACGTCGAAGACCGTGTCGGAGATATCCTACGACGTAGGCTTCTCGTCGCCTTCTTACTTCACCAAGTGCTTCAAGGACTATTTTGGCCATCTGCCCAACGAAGGCCGAAGCGTATAGACATATATTTGCCTCATCTTTTCCGGATGAGGCTTTTTTGTGTCATGTCGCTCCCTTCCGTAAGCCTTGCCGTGTGTTTGCCGGCATCAGCCGGTAGTGTATTTATCCAAGGTATGTCTCTTTATATATAATAAGGTGAAGTCTTGGGGCATATTTTGTATAATTTTTTACCTATTATTTATACAAATTATAAATTTGTACCTACGGAATTTTGAAAAGTGTTAATTATTTTGTATTTTTGTATCAAGATTAACACATTTAACAACTTAATACACGCATTTATGGATATAAAATTACTATTCGTAGGCTTCTCGTTATTAAGTTGTTCCACCAGTGCCTTGGCAGATGATGTGCTGGGCCACGTGATAGAATATGATGGAACAAAGGTGAACACGAGAACCGACTACACCTATGACAGCAATGGACTACTTGTACAGAAGTTGGTAACAAAGCCTAACACTGAGGATGCCTCATTGATGGAAAATTACGAGAAGGTCAATTATGGATATGACGACCAAAAACGCTGCAATCTTATTGAAAATTATGTGTGGGACCGCTCGTCGCTCACCTTTATGGGCCGTCCGATGGAAGGCGCATGCACTTCATCGGTGTTTGACGACGCCACGGGCCGTGTCTCTGAGCAGTATTTTTATGAGTGGGGCACGTCCGACTGGGAAGACGACTATTCAGTGAAATGTGTTTATGAATACGACGGCAACAATGCAACCGAGAACAGATATAAAAGGCGCAACGGCACAGACCAGGCCGACCCTTATGAGATAAACGACTATGTTTATGACGACAATATGAACGTGCTGCAGAAGATACGCAACAGCTATTCGTTCAGCTTCTCTGTAGGCGACTATGCCAAGACTCCCACCGATAAAGAGGTGTATGAGTATGACGACAAAGGCAACGTTACGCTGAAAGAGACCTACATGTATTCGAGCGGCGACGACTATGATCCTTGGGGCGGAGGCTCTGATCCCTGGGGCGACCCTTGGGGCGACGGCTCTGACGAAGGCACCGATGAAGGATCTGAGTCGACAGACACATCAGACGAGGAGGACAACTGGTCGCTGATGAACAGATACAAATATGAATACGAGTATGACGAGAAGGGCAACATATCGAAGAAAACCACTTTGGCATGGCGCGACTATCTCGGCGAATACGAAACAGAGTCAGTGCTCACCTATGAGTATTTCTACGGCTCTAACGAGGCGCTGGAGCTGCCTTACACAAACAACTTCGACGCCGACGGCTCGTTTGACGGTATGACGACAGCAGGCAGCGGCGAGGCCGGAGCGGGATGGAAGCATGAAGACGGAGCTGCCGTATGTACAGCTGCCGTTAATGGCGACCCCGACAAACCCGAAATACTCTATCTGCCGGCACTGCGCTTCACAACCGACAACGAAGTAGAGATTACGTTCAAGGCAAAGGCTGCCGACGCCGCTGCTCCTGCCAAACTGCAGATGATACTTTGCAGCAACGACGACAACCACACATCGCTCGGCACAATAGGCGACGTATGGACAGTAAGCAGCACCGACTATCAGGAGATTAAGGGCCTTGTTGTTCCCGACAAGAGCGACGCCTACGTTATAGGTATCTGCTTTGACAACAACCAAACTGGCGCCGTAGTCAGCGTTGACGACATTGAGGTTAAGAACGGCCGTCCTACAGCCAGTCCGACAGCTCCTTACAACTTTACAGCCACTCCGTCGCAGGACGGCGCCCTGGAGGTTAAGCTGATATGGTATACACCTAACACCAACCTTGCCGGCGACTTCATCAACCATGCCGACAAGATGGAGCTTTACCGCGACGGCGTTGACGAGCCTATATACACCAGCCAGGCTACAGGAGCCACTCTTGCCGTTCAGTATGTAGACAGAACCATACCCGAGAAGGGCGAATATACATACCGCGTTTACGCATATCTCGACGGACTTAAGAGCGATGCTGCCGTTGTCAAGGTTAAGGTGGGCTATTCAGTTCCTTCTGAGATTGAAGGTCTTAACGCAGTTGAGAACGACGACCACTCTGTAACAATATCATGGAACGAGGCTAAGCCCGAGGACGGCGACGTTAAGTATTACGTGCTTCGCAACGGTTCTGAGGTGCTTGCCGAGGACTGCGCTGGCACATCATTTGTCGACAACACCATCGACACAAGCAACGGACAGCAGTCTGTCTATTATCTCGTACAGCCTTACAACGAGATTGGCTACGGCCGCACCATGAGCACCACACTTCTCTTTGTAGGCGAGCCTACACCGGCACCGTTCAGCGAGTCGTTCGCAGGCGGAGAGCCCGAGCATCAGTGGATGAACGAGATTGTTAGCGGCTACGACGCAGCATGGGGCACAGGCGCAAGCAGTCCTTCATATCCTTCAGTTGAGCCTCAGGACGGCGACGGCGGTTTCGCAGCATTCCTGTCGACAACCCTTGCCGAGGGCAACGAAGTAAGATTCACGAGCGAGAAGATAGACGTAAGCAAGCTCGTTGACCCAGAACTCACATTCTACATGTATCTCGTTAACGGCGAGCAGACAGCCGACGCCATCGTGGTTGAGGCTTCAAAGAACAACGGCGAGTATGAGGCACTCACAAGTCCGATATATGTTTCAGGCAGCGATGCCGAAGGCTGGACAAAGCAGACAGTATCTCTCGACAAGTTTAAGGGCGAGAAGAACGTTCGCCTGAGCTTCAGAGGCATATCAGGCATCACTCACGACATACTGATAGATAACATCTCTGTAGGCGAAAAAGCTACGAGCGGCATAGGCAGCGCGCTGGCCGACGGCGTTAAGGTTTATGCGGAGAACGGCACTATAGTAGTCAGCGCTCCCGCAGAGAGCGACATTAAGGTCTACACAGCCGACGGCGCACAAGTCTACGCAGCACGCGGTGCAGAGGCACGTGTGGCAGTTGCCGGCGGACTTTATCTTGTAAGCGTCGACGGACATTCGGTTAAGGTCAGTGTAAGATAATCAGGCTTGGCTGAATAGTATACCTATATTATAAATAAATGTAGGGGCGCAGTTGTACATAATGTACTGTTGCGCCCCTTCTTGTTTTGTTTTCGGTGCCGTAAAGGATGCAGACCGATTATTTCAAATAATTCATCATAATCCGACATGATGCCCGCCTTATGTGAGCGTATTGTCTTTTGTTGTTTACTGATATGTCGGCTGTGCCAATGAGAACTCAGACGGCAATAATAACAAAGCATACGGATTAATGTATTGGTCTGCTTGTAGCATAATCCGTATTGGGCATGATGTCTGGTTAGGTATTATAGGCTATTTCGCCAAAATATGTTCGTCCGTGAAAATTTTATAATGTTAATACGGCAGCCGGATGTGCAGAATGTTATTAAAACATTTTATCTCTTATTGTTTTCATGACATGCCTGTGGGCAAGTCTTGAATAGGAAAATCTAATACTATTACATGGCTGATGTGTCTTTTAGGCCACAGAAAATGAAAAATAGCCAATATTATTCGTTCAAAACATATAAATTTTGTTTCATGAACGAAATTTTTAATTCATTGGTATAAAATTGTTAATAAAATTTTCACTATTTAAATAATTTTGCCAATGACGATAAGACGTCAGTGTAAACAATTTATTAAACCATAAAAACGCAGTAAAAATGAAGAACGTTAAACTAATGCTGTTTAGCATGAAGCGTATCGTGCTGTTCTTTATCTTCATGAGTTTCGGTTTGTTTGCCGCAGCCCAGGGAACGATAGAAGTCAGCGGTACGGTAAAAGACAATTTGGGTGAGACAGTTATTGGAGCCAGTGTACTTGAAGAAGGTACGACCAACGGCGTAGTAACTGACATCGACGGACACTTTAAAATGAAAGTAAAAGAAGGTGCCAAAATCAGAATCTCTTATGTAGGTTACAACACAGTAACTCTTCCCGCGCGTCAGAATATGGTTGTTACGCTTGAAGAAGCAGGCAACCTGATGGACGAACTCGTAGTAACCGGTTATACCACTCAGCGCAAAGCCGACCTTACCGGTTCTGTTTCAGTGGTTTCAACCGACGAACTTAAGACAAGTCCTGATGCTGACCCAATGCGTGCATTGCAGGGACGTGTTCCGGGTATGACTGTTACGGGCAACGGTTCACCTATCGGTACAGGAACAGTGAGAATCCGTGGTATCGGTTCGTTCAACTCTTCGCAAGACCCGCTTTTCGTAATCGACGGTGTGCCTACAACAATGTCTCTTAACTCTCTTAACACAAACGATATTGAGAGTATGCAGGTGTTGAAGGATGCAGCTTCGGCCTCTATCTATGGTTCGCGTGCGTCTAACGGTGTGATCATCATCACGACAAAACAGGGTAAGAAAGGCGGCAAGCTGAAGGTTGACTTCTCAGCTAATCTTACAGCATCTTTCTACACTTCACAGTCATGGATGAAGCTGTGTAATTCAGCTGAATATGCCACAGCAATGGCACAGGCTGCCCTGAACGACGGAATCGACCCTGTGACCTATGCTGCCAACTACGGACTTAACCTCAACGCTGCAAGCGGAACACCTATCACTGTATGGAATCCGGCTACAGAGCAGTATGAGAACTATACTGTTAATGGACGCTACGACGGATTTATCAACAGTAAAAAAACTATGAGATATTCTGACACCGACTGGCTCGACGAGATTTCACGTACAGGATTCTCTCAGAACTACGACCTGTCAGTGTCTAACGCAACTGACAAATATTCTGCTTTGTTCTCTCTCGGATACAAGAAGAACGAGGGTATTCTGAAATATACTTCATTCGAGAATATTTCTGCCAGAATGAACTCTTCTTACAACATCAACAAGATTTTGAGCGTTGGTGAGAATTTCACTCTTACATGGTCAAGACAAGTAGACAGTGCTCCTATGGAGAATGCACTGAAGATGGCTCCTATCGTGCCTGTTTACGAAATAGACGGAACAACATTCGGCGGACCTGTAGGAAGTATGTCTGACCGCCAGAACCCTCTGCGCGAGATGTATCAGAACCGTGACAACCATCTCGACTACTGGCGTCTGTTCGGTAACGCATACGTTGAACTGAAGCCTATCAAGGGACTTGTTCTCCGTTCAAGCTTCGGTATCGACTACTATACATCATTCATACAGTCAATGAACCACACATTCCATTCAGATATCGTCAACAACAACATTGCGAGCACAACGCTCTCTAACAAGAACGATATGAACTGGACATGGTCTAACACTGCCACTTACAACTTTACATTAGCCAACAAACATGACTTCTCAGTACTGCTCGGTGCCGAGATGTCAAAGCAGAACTCTATCGACTGGTCTGGCTACAACGAAGGCTATGCACTCGAAGATCCCGACTATATGTGGCCTAACGCCGCAACTGGCACAGCCCGTGTTGCAGGTGCAATGGTAGGATACAGACTCGCATCTTTCTTCGGAAAGGTTGACTATAACTACGATGACCTCATCTTGGCTTCGTTCACAATACGTCGCGATGGTTCATCACGCTTCGGTAAAGACAACCGCTGGGGTACATTCCCTGCAGCTACATTCGGTTTCCGTGCATCTAAGCTGATTGACAAAGACTGGCTCGACGACTGGAAGATACGTCTGTCTTGGGGTAAGACTGGTAACCAGGCCATCGACAACAACGCTCAGTTCGGACTCTATGTAGTTGACTACGGACTCGACCGCGTAACCTCTACAGCCTACGACCTCTTCCTGCAGGGTTCAGGAACATTCCCTTCAGGATATCGTGCAACACAGCTGCCTAATGCAAATCTTAAATGGGAGTCAGCAACACAGTATAACATCGGTACCGACTTCACATTGTTCCACAATATGCTCTACGGTTCTATCGACTGGTATATCAAGGATGTTGACGACATGCTTATAAATCCTGCATACATCGGAACCAAAGGTGAGGGCGGCGCAACATGGATGAACGGTCCTTCACTGCGCAACTGGGGTATGGAATTCATGCTCGGATACCGCAAGACACTGGCATGCGGACTCGGAATTGACATCAATGCCAATGCCGACTTCTTCCGCAACAGAGTTACATCTCTGCCTTCATCGGCTACTGGCTCTTACGCACATACATCTAAAGAGAATCTCGTAGAGTCTAAACAACCTTACGGATCAATAGTAGGATATGTTGTTGAGGGACTCTTCCAGACACAAGAGGAAGTTGATGCTTCTGGTCAGGCCAATGCACGTGTCGGCGGACTTAAATATGCCGACCTCGACAAGAATGGCGTCATCAATTCTGATGACCAGGACTGGATCTACAATCCCGTTCCTAAATTCTCTTATGGTATCAACATCGGCCTTACATATAAAGGTTTCGACCTGAGCATGTTCTGGCAGGGCGTCTACGACAAGGACGTTTATAACAACCAAAAATTTCAGACTGACTTCTGGGCTGTTACTGATGCCGGATCAAATAAGGGCAGCCGACTCTTGAACGCATGGAATACCAACAACACAGGTTCAACCATACCGAGACTGTCAACAACCAATACAGCCGACGAAGGCCGCGCATCAAGCTATTTCGTTGAAAACGGCTCTTATCTGAAACTTCGTACACTGCAGTTGGGATACACATTCCCTTCACGTCTTATCTCTAAACTCAAGATGACAAGTGCACGTGTATATCTGTCAGGTCAGAACCTGCTCACAATCAAGAGCTCAAGCCTTACATGTCCTGATCCGGAGAATCCGGACTGGAATTATCCTTTGTCAACATCACTGTCATTCGGATTGCAATTAAGTTTCTAACAGATTAACGATTTATCAAAATGAAAAAGATATATAACATATTAGCTGCATGCGCACTGGGCCTTACGCTGACAAGCTGCAATGATTTTCTTGATTACACTCCTACTGCTGTGGTAAATGAGGACAAGGCCTTCGAAGATCCTGAGGGAATGGTTACCTCTGCATACGCCATGCTGGGCGACTGCTGGTACACATATCCGTTTAACCTCTTCCCATACGGAGACATTACTTCAGACGACTGTCTAAAAGGCGGTAGCGGCCCTAACGATACCGGCTATCATGCCATGGATATATGGACAACCCTGACATCAACCACTCCGGGAGAGATGGATGAGCTGTGGTATCGTCTGTATTGCGCCGTTTCACGCTGCAACCGCGCCCTGCTTGCGCTCGAGCGCAACGGCGAGAGCAAGCTCGGAGCCGAGACAACACGCCAGCGTGAGGCTGAGGTTAAATTCCTCCGCGGACATTTCTACTATAAGCTCCTTACCGTATTCCGCCAAATTCCATGGATCGACGAAAAAGTGGAAGCTGCCGGCTCACAGGAGTCTATACCCAACAACCAGTACAGTTACAGAGAGCTCTTCGGTAAGGTTATCAACGACTTCAAGGCCGCTTACGATGTACTGCCGGTTAAAGAGCCCGGACAGGACGGACGCGCCAACAAGGTGGCTGCCGCTGCTTATCTGGCAAAATGCTATCTTAACCTCGCATGGGGCGACGGATATGAAGACAGTACGGGCGTTAACTTTATCAACCCCACTTATATGGACAGCGTTGTAGTTTATACCAACGATGTTGTAAACTCTGATTACGGATACCTCGAGGATTTTGGCGACATCTTCCTTCCCGACTATAAGAACAGCAAAGAGTCTGTGTTCGCGGTTCAGTGCTCTGACTATGAGGACGACCACACTACTTACGGCCGTGCCAACTGGTCTGTTATGCTTAACGGCGCATGGGGCATGTGGTCATGCGGATGGGATTTCCACAAACCTTCTCAGGACCTCGTAGACGCGTTCAAGACAAAGAACGGTCTGCCTATGTTCGACAACTATAACGCTACCAACGACTATCCTATCAACGGACAGCCTACATCACAGAAGTGGGATCCGAGATTGTTCCATACAGTAGGTATGCCTTCATTCCCATACAAATATGAGAAAGACTATACTCAGACTATGGCAAACTCTCGTGACGCTACCGACTATGGTTACTACACATCTCTTAAGGAAGTTCCGCAGCGCTCTAAGGGCGAGACCTTCAACGATTCTTGGCAGGCTTTCGCAACTAACGACTATGTTATCCGCTACACCGACGTTATGCTTATGCGCGCCGAGGCTCTCATCGAGCTTGGCCGTCTGTCTGAGGCACGCGACATTATCAACGCGATACGTCTTCGTGCCGCCAACTCTGTAAGCAAGCATATCGGTTATGCTGCCGACCAGTGTGAAATAGCTGAATATCCTATGTCACCGTATTTTGACAACAAGGAGAATGCACGTAAGTGCCTGCGCTGGGAACGCCGTCTTGAGATGGCTATGGAGAACGGACGTTTCTTCGACCTGCGCCGCTGGGGCATTGCTTCTAATACACTTAATAATTATTTCAAGAACGCTCAGAACTATACGTACAGCTTCTTTGATCACAACGGAAACGTTATGGAAGGAGCACCTGTATCATACGATGAAAATGGCAACGTGACAAGTGCTAAGGAACAGCATTACGGACAGTATTATCGTGACGCACGCTTTACTGCCGGTAAGAACGAATTCTTCCCGATACCTTACAATCAGCTGTTCTACATTCCAGGACTGTATAAACAGAATCAGGATTATGACTGATGAAAAAATATAGGTAATGATCATGGTGAGATAAGTATTTTGAGTTTTTAAAGATACATCCGGCAGGGTGAGGACTATTTAGCATAAGGCTTTGTCCGGATGTATCTTTTAAAGGTAAATAAGATTGTTTTTTAAAGGTATAATTAATTTTGCCGCTGTGGGCATAATAAGATTTATAACGGTCATGTGCGGTTATAACACAGAAATACTGACCACACCACGGATTCATATAAATATGGCAGAACTGAAATACGAGCCTTGTTAAATGTTGAAATGTATTTTAAATAAATAATGGCCGTAAACGAAACCTGTAATAAAATGTTATAGTTTTTCGTCTGAACATTAAAAAACTTGTGAAACGAATAAAAATATAATCATGAAAATAAGAAACATACTTGTAGCTTTACTATTGGGTGCAGCCTCGTTTCAGGTGTCTGCCCAGTCAGGCAATATGTCTTTCCTTAGCAGTTCACACTGTATGATGCGTGCTGAAAGCAACAGCCGCTACGTGCTGCTGCCTGTACAGGAGTCGGCCGAGATAACCAACGTAAAGGTTATAGTGAACAGCAATGTCGTTAAGACGCTGAACGTAAGACTGGCTGCCGACAAGATTGACTATTATGTGCCGTTCGACATGTCGGAGTTTGCCGGCAAGAAAGTGTTGTTCGACTTCCATGTTAACGGCGTTGAAGGCAAGTCTACAGCCATGAAGGACTATGCCTGCTGGAAGAATATATCTTATTCTGATACATTTGATACGGCTAACCGCGAGAAGTTCCGTCCCGCTTATCATCACACACCGGTTTACGGATGGATGAACGATCCGAACGGAATGTTCTATAAAGACGGTGTCTACAATCTTTATTATCAATACAATCCTTATGGTTCACAATGGGAGAACATGACTTGGGGACACTCTTCAAGCCGTGACCTCGTTAACTGGACCGACGAAGGCTTGGCCATCGAACCCGACGGACTTGGCACTATATTCAGCGGAAGCTGTGTAGTAGACAAGGACAACACCGCCGGGTTTGGTGCCGGAGCCATTGTGGCTTTCTTCACCTCTGCCGGCGAAAACCAGACGCAGAGCATGGCCTACAGCACTGACAACGGAAAGACATTCACGAAATATGACGGCAACCCGGTGATAGTTTCTGACGTGCCCGACTTCCGTGATCCGCACGTGTTCCGTCACGCCAAGAGCGGCCGCTGGATAATGATTCTGGCAGCAGGACAGGAGATGCGCATCTATTCTTCAGCCAATCTGAAAGATTGGACTTATGAGAGCAGCTTCGGCAAGGGCTACGGATGCCATGAAGGTGTATGGGAATGCCCTGACCTCTTTGAACTGCCTGTTGAAGGCAAGAACTACAGCAAGTGGGTGCTCGTGTGCAACATCAACCCCGGCGGACCTGCAGGCGGCAGCGCAACACAGTATTTCACAGGAACGTTCGACGGCCACAAGTTTACTTGCGACACAAAGCCTGAAGTTACTAAATGGGCAGACTACGGCAAGGACAACTATGCAGGAGTAACTTTTGACAACGCTCCCGACGGACGCCGCATCATGATAGGATGGATGAGCAACTGGCAGTATGCCAACCAGGTGCCAACGCAGCAGTACAGAAGTGCCAACACTATTGCGCGCGACCTTTATCTCTATACTGACGGCACAACAGAATATCTTGGCTCAAAGCCTTCTGCCGAGAACGAGAAGATGAGAGGCAAGGCTGCCGTGAATAAGAGCATCTCCGGCTCAAAGACCGTAAGCAAGATGTTCAGCAAGCCGTGCGGAACTTACGAGGTTGTGCTCACACTCGATCCTGAGCAGACATCAACAGTAGAGCTTGTACTCTCTAACAAGAAAGGCGAGAAGGTGGCATTGACATACGATAAGGCCAAAGGCACTGTAAGCTTTGACCGCCACGCGAGCGGAAACGTATCCTTCAGCAAGGACTTCCCGGCAGTAACCACAGCTCCGGTTGTAGGCTCTAAGCTCAGCGAGCTTCGTCTTTATGTAGACAACTGCAGCGTAGAGGCTTTTGCCAACGGCGGAAATTCAGTGATGACAAACCTCGTGTTCCCCTCAGAGCCGTACAACAGCATATCAGTTAAGTGCGACGGCAAGAAAAAGTCAGCCTCGCTCGTTGTATATCCTTTAAATAAGTAACGTATGAAATCAACCAAAACAATATATTTAGTCCCGGTGATGTTCTGCTTCTTCGCGATGGGTTTTGTCGACCTTGTCGGCATAGCCTCCAACTACGTGAAGTCAGACCTTGGACTGAGCGACTCCGTCGCCAACATATTCCCTTCACTGGTGTTTTTCTGGTTCCTGATATTCTCAGTTCCTACGGGCATGCTGATGAACCGCATAGGGCGCAAGAACACCGTTCTTCTGTCGCTTGCCGTAACAGCCGTGTCGCTAGTCCTTCCCCTTTTCGGCGAGAGCTTTGAGCTGATGCTCATCTCGTTCTCCCTTCTTGGCATAGGCAACACGCTGATGCAGACATCGCTCAACCCCCTGATCTCAACAGTGATCCGCGGCGACAACCTTGCCAGCACTCTAACCTTCGGCCAGTTCATCAAGGCCATAGCCTCATTCCTCGCCCCCTATATAGCCATGTGGGGTGCCACGGGCATCCTTCCGTCTCTGGGCATGGGCTGGCGCGTACTGTTCGTCATCTATTTTGTGGTAGGCGTCCTTGCAACACTTCTTCTGCTTGTAACGCCCATCAAGGAAGATGCACCCGTAGGCAAGGCTTCGAGCTTTGGCGACTGCCTCAAGCTTCTGGGCAAGCCAATAGTTCTGTTGTCATTCCTCGGCATCATGTGCCATGTCGGCATCGACGTCGGCACAAACACCACGGCCCCCAAGCTTCTGATAGAGCGTCTTGGCATGAGCCTTAACGATGCCGCCTTTGCCACGAGCCTCTACTTCATATTCCGTACGGCGGGCTGTCTTACCGGCTCATTCTTCCTCCGCGTGATGAACAACCGCGTGTTCTTCGCCATAAGCGTAGTAATGATGGTCTTGAGCATGCTCGGCATGTTCTTCGGCACGTCAAAGGCCGTTCTTTATGCAGCGATAGCCCTTGTAGGCTACGGCAACTCAAACATATTCTCGATAGTGTTCTCTCAGGCGCTGCTTTCAGTTCCCGAGCGTCAGAACGAGGTGTCGGGCCTGATGATAATGGGTCTTTTCGGCGGAACGGTGTTCCCCTTGCTGATGGGCTTTGCTTCCGACAGCGTAGGCCAGGCAGGTGCCGTAGGTGTGATGGCCGTAGGCGTTATCTACCTTCTTTATTATATTAGAAATGTGAAACATTGATTAAATTATAAAACCGGTAAAAGAAAGATGAAAGATATGATAGTAGGACTCGGTGAAGTACTATGGGATGTGCTTCCCGACGGAAAGAAACTCGGCGGTGCTCCCGCAAACTTTGCCTACCATGCAGGCCAGTTCGGTTTTGACTCGATAGCAGTAAGCGCCGTAGGCGACGACCGCCTTGGCGAGGAGACAATAGCTTCTCTCGACGATAAAGGCCTTAAATACATGATACCACGTGTTCCTTATCCTACAGGAACTGTTCAGGTTACTCTTGACGATGCCGGCATACCAACCTACGACATCCGTGAGAATGTGGCGTGGGACAATATACCGTTCACTCCTGAACTTGAAGAGCTTGCCCACAGCTGCCGTGCCGTGTGCTGGGGTTCGCTGGCACAGCGCAACGTGGTGTCACGCGAGACGATAAACCGATTTCTGGAGGCAATGCCTGCAGACAAGGGCGTGCTGAAGATATTCGACATAAACCTTCGCCAGAACTTCTATACAAAGGAAGTGATAAGCGACTCAATAAAGCACTGCAACGTGCTTAAGATAAACGACGAGGAACTTGTAGTGATAGGCCGTCTGTTCGGCTATCCCGGTCTCGACATGAGCAACAAGTGCTGGCTTCTTCTGGGCAAGTATAACCTCGACATGCTTGTTCTTACCTGCGGTGTCAACGGCAGCTATGTGTTCACTCCGGGTTCGGTTTCGTTCCAGGAGACACCATTGGTAGACGTCGTAGACACAGTTGGTGCCGGCGACTCGTTCACAGGTACGTTCTGCGCAGCCATCCTGAGCGGAATGTCAGTGCCCGATGCACATGCCCTTGCCGTTAAGGTTTCGGCATACGTCTGCACACAGAGCGGCGCAATGCCTGTGTTGCCCGGCGAGCTGAAGAATAGTGTTGATCGTTAATACGATATCATGATATTTTAGCCATGCTGGCAGAGACGCAGTGATGCGTCTTTGTCGGCCATTTTAGCCGACAGTGCGGCTTCGGCCGTCACAATTCAGTGCTGTTCAAAAATAAGTGTATGAGGCTTTAATCCCGCGTGTGTGGGTATGGTTGGACAGCCTGACGAAAAGTCCGTGAAGGGCAAATGCAATGATAATAATCATGTAAATACAGACAAAGGCGCGTGTAGCAGCCTGCAAATAGAACCTAACTGCATGCTAACTACTTGAAAATAAGGGTGTTTTTTAAATAGTTTACATTCATGACGTGGCCTTCGATGGCCATCCTCGTTATTGCGACTGGGGTATGGCCTCGTTGGCCTTTATGCTATTCGGCATAATAACACAGCTGTTGTGGCTGTGTTGCCATGGTCCGGTAAGTGTCCGGTACATGGTTTCCAGATGCCTCTCTCTACAAAATTTAGCTTTTTCGTCATTTCGAAAAAGCGTTGGCGCTCACACCAGGGGATAATGTGGGTGTTGTGTAAAATTTTCTTTTTGTATGTTGAGGCATCTGGAGTGCCGTTGTTTACATCAATGCGGAGGCGGTAATCTTGTCAAGGCTGCACACATTATATTGTCTGATATGTCAGTTTTGCCTGTCGGTCAGAACGTAGCGGTCTGCTTTAGCCGTTCACGTCAGCATACGTGTGGCATGGCATTAATGAAGTTGTGCATTGCTCTTGTGGTCCGTGTCAGTATCAGGGCACTTCAGGCCGCACAAGCATAATCCGCGTTCATGCATGATGTAATAGATATTATGGCGTTCGGCGCATAGGCGGGATAGCCCGTAAAAGAGGGATTTCATGGCTTCTTAACTCTCTGTAAGCTGTGCGCTCAATGCCATATTTATACATTGTCTGAAGTTGTCTGGGCAACTTCATAGCCTGTTTAAGTGGCATCAGTGGCGTCGGCAGAGAGCTGCCTTGTGTGCCTGGACCATTATAGAAGATAGTTAAAGGCTTGAGCAACGGCAAATATAAATAATGTTTCTAATTTTGTATTGCCTTGCCGTATCCTTATCTTATCTTCTTCAAAGATAATGAAATTTTTAATACGAGGAGCTTTTTCTGTAAAATTTCGGTATAAAAAAAGATAATGGCTTTAATTGGATTATTAGGTTTCAGAGCATAATGTAACATTTGTTTCCAAAAGATAATAATATGTTGTATTGTCCTTAATTTTGTTGAAAAAGCAGTCATAGATATCAATTTTCATTAAATTTCACCCCATTGTAATATAAAAAAACGTTCAAAGTATACGAAATTTGTTACATGAACGATTTTTTTACATCCCCAAGTAACATTTTTTAGACATATAGCCCACAATATACATTACATTTGCAATCGAAAATTTTACATAACTAAACATTATCATATAAAAATTTTTGATGATTATGAAAATATTCAGTCAAATGTCAACAAAACTTGGTATGGTTGTGCTCATGCCATTATTTGCCTTTACATGCGCATACGCGCAAACAGATAAGAAGGGCAATAGCGAAGGCTCTTCTTCAAAGGAGGAAGGCAACCGAAATGTGATGCTGAACGCATCTAGTGCTAACGGTCCGCGTGAGATCCAGATTGGACTTCCGTCTGCCGATGTAAACGTGCTTGAGAACGGTCTTCCCGTTACTTATGCTACTAACCCGCACTCTGTCAACTCTAACTGGCGCTCGGACGCAAGTTTAAGCCATGTTGGACTTCTGAAGATTTCAGAAACAGCAATCACAACCGGTAACATCGGATATGCGGTAAACTCATTCACACAGCTTGGACAAGAAGGATTCCACGGAAAACTCGACTACAAGTCAAACCACTTCGGACTTCAGGAATTCTCGTTGAACCTCAACGGCTCTCTTGGCAAAGGTTGGTATTACAGTGCCAACATGTATCAGGACTTCGATCCGGGAACATTCAATATCAAGCTTACCCCTTATCAGGACCGTACACAGATTTACAAGGCTGCACTGACAAAGCTCTATGATAAAGGCCGTGGTGAGTTTACAGCCATTTATCACTATTCAAACAGCCATCCCGTCTACACATTTGCCACACAGTCGGCACCTTTTATATATGTAGGCGACGGAAGCGTTAAGGAGTATGGTAAATTCAAACTCGGAACTACATCTTATCTGCCTACCGACAACAATATCGTTTACCGCGATATGCGTACAGGCGAGCTGAAACAGACCACTCTGTATGATGCTTCAGATAACCATTCAAGCGAGGTTACCCTTATGAACACATACAAATGGGACAACGGCCTGACATGGAAAATCATCGGACGTTACGACAACGCTCACGGCGCTGTTGTTTATCAGACTCCTATGTCGCTCATTCAGGTTAGCGGCAACAGCGAATACAACTATGTTACACGCGGTATCGACGGAAGTGTAACTCCTTATACAGGCGAATATGTACAGACACGTATGTCTTGTCTTAACAGCGGCGACATCGATGAGTTGATGTTCACATCAGAGCTTTCAAAGAAATTCAGTACTTCAACTCTGCGCATAGGTCTTAATGAATGGTACTACAACATCGACTATACATCGAATACAACAATGTATGACCAGAGCGTACCTGCTGACGGCGGATATGCAGTAAGACTCTATGATGCCAACAAGCACGACTATTATTTCTACGACTTCAACAAGAACGCGTCTGAGTATTACAAGGGACATGAGAACAAACTCGCCCTTTATATCACACACGACTGGGACATCACTCCGAAACTTAACGTTTACTACGGAGGACGTATTGAGTGGCAGACTCTTAACGGTCAAAATGCTGCCGTAAAGAATGCCAACGGCGAGTATGTAGGACGTTTCTCTGACTATCATATCGGAGCTGTTGCACCAGACGGTACTGTTATCAAGCCTACAGCGCTCGATTACGACTGGCTGAACTACGACCTCACAGCAGCCGTTACGTACAAACTTACAAATAACTTTGGTCTTACAGGTGACTTCACTTATATCGTGCAGCACCCGAAATTTGAGAACTTCGCTCCGGCTACAATGCCTAACACCGACAAAATATCTGTTCCTCTGGGACGTGCCGGTATCTATTACAACAACTCTTGGTTGAGCTTGACTTCATTGTTCTCATACATTTCAAAGACAAACAACAACTCTACTCTTAACCTCCAGCACAACGGAGAGATTATGGCAGCACCGCTGACATACGACATTCAGACTCTGGGATGGACAACCGACGTTGTTGCTCACCCGTTCAAGGGTTTCGACCTGCACTTCCTCTTCACATATCAGAAGCCGACATACAAGAAGTATGAAACATCAGTTAGATTCTCTGACGGATATGTAGGAACAATCAACGCTACAGGAAACATCGTTGCTGAGATTCCTCAGGTGCTCATCGAGATCGACCCGAGCTACATGATAACAAAAGACCTCAAGATATGGACAAGCTTCCGCTACTTCAGCAAGACTTACGCCAACATCAACGAGGCTTACTATTTCAACGGCCACTGGGAGACCTTCGGCGGTGTAAACTGGCAGGTAAACAAGAAACTGTCTCTCGGATGTACAGTTGTCAACTTCCTCAACCAGACTGGTGCAAAGGGAAGTATCGCAGGAGCTGAACTTATCACAAAAGACGAGGCTAAACAGTATGACGGACATCTGATGACAGGTAGCTACCTGCGTCCGTTCACAGTTGAATTCTCTGCTTCACTGCAATTCTAATACAGTCGAAGCCTAAATATTTGACATTTATTCCGGTTAACGCTGCTGGTACGGCGTAACCGGAATAAAATAAACCTATACAAATCAACCATAAATACCAAATAGATGTCTGTGGAAGCAGACGACAAAAAATTTAAACTTACTATGAACAATATAAATAAGCTTACAACCATGTTTGCCGCAGCATGCCTTCTTTCTGCATCAGCTGCATCGGCACAAGATATAAAGGTTACGCGTAGCGGCGATACCACAATAGTAAAAATAACTAATCCAAAGAAATATCTTATTCTTCCGATAGAGGAAAACAAGGACGAATCTCACGTACTTCTTTCAACAGGTTCACCTGCAGACACATGGATGGACATAAGACTGGCACGCCAGAAGACCGACTATTGTGTGCCTTTCGCATTGGGCAACGGCAAGACAGCTACAGTTAAGATTCTTAACATCAGTCCCGACGCACTGGCTCTGAAGAACCTCACCATGTCTGACACATGGAGCGTTGAGAACACCGACTATTACCGCCCGATATATCACCACACACCGTCTTACGGATGGATGAACGACGCTAACGGTATGGTTTATAAAGACGGCGAATATCATCTCTACTTCCAGTATAACCCATACGGATCTAAGTGGGGCAACATGCACTGGGGACACGCTGTCAGCACAGACCTTATGCACTGGAAAGAGCTTCAGCCCGCCATTGCACGCGACACCCTGGGCCACATATTCTCAGGAAGCTCTGTAGTTGACAAGAACAACACAGCCGGCTACGGCAACGGAGCTATCATTGCCCTTTATACATCGGCAAGCGACAAGAACGGACAGATACAGTGTATGGCATACAGCACCGACAACGGACGCACATTCACCAAATATGAAGGCAACCCCGTGCTGAGACCTTTCGACGGACTGAAAGACTTCCGCGACCCGAAAGTGTTCTGGTATGAGCCTGCCAAGGCATGGTATATGATTGTTTCTGCCGACAAGGAGATGCGCTTCTACACATCTAACGACTTGAAGAAATGGACCTATGTAAGCGGTTTCGGACGCGGCTACGGCATGCAGCCCTGCCAGTATGAGTGTCCTGACTTCGTGAAACTGCCTGTAAACGGCGACAAGAACAACATGAAGTATGTAATGCTCATGAACGTTAACCCGGGATGTCTCTTCGGCGGAAGCGCAACAGAATATTTCGTTGGCGACTTCGACGGCAAGAACTTCACTTGCGTTGACGACCCGCACGTGCCAAAATGGCTCGATTATGGTAAAGACCACTATGCAACAGTATGCTTCTCTAACACTGGCGACCGCGTTATAGCTCTGCCTTGGATGAGCAACTGGCAGTATGCCAACGTTACTCCTATCAAGCAGTACAGAGGTGCCAACGCTCTGCCGCGCGAGCTTTCTCTCTATACAAAAGACGGCCACTACTATGTTGCAGCCAATGTTGCTCCTGAGGTTAAGGCCATCAGAAAAGACACGAAGACTATCGAAAATATAAAGACCAATGCAAGTGTTGACAAGAAAGGCGTTGCTGCCGGATTCAGCGGAGCGTTCGAGATAGAGTTCGACGTTACTCCTGCTGCCGACGGAACTGCCGGTATTGAAATCTACAACGACAAGAACGAGAAGACAATGGTTTATCTCGACCTCAAGCAGATGCGCGCCGTGATGGACCGTACACAGAGCGGACTGACCGACTTTGGCAAGCTGGCTGAGCCTCACGACATCGAGAAAAAGGCCGACGCAGCACGTGCAAGCAAGGGACAGAAGCCTATGCGCATAGAAAATGCCATTAACTATCAGAACGACTTCGCTCTCGGAACATGGGCTCCGCTGAACCTCTGCGAGGGCAAGACTTATCATGTTGACGTATTTGTCGACAAATGCTCTGTAGAGCTTTTCGTTGACGGAGGACGCATTGCCATGACTAACCTCGTGTTCCCGACAAAGCCATACGATTCAGTTAAGTTCTATTCTGAGGGTGGCAAGTCTGCTTTCTCACAGATAAAGGTTTATAAACTCGGCATGTAATTTCAGTACAGTTATGAAGAAACTCTGCATTATCATGACAACTCTGCTGATTACGGCAACGGTTGCCGTCGCACAAAAGACGATACGCATATGCACGGACAATACGGATCTGATTCTGCAGGTCAACAATAACGGACGCCTTTACATGGTTTATCTTGGCGACAAGCTGCTCAATGCATCTGATGCCGACAAGCTCAACTGGACCATGGACACAGGCTCGGATGCTAGTGTGAGCAAGCGAGGCCACGAGGCTTATATGTGTTCCGGCGGCGAGGATTTCTTTGAGCCGGCTCTCGGACTGACACATACCGACGGCAACAAAACCACGTATCTTTATTATAAAGACTCACAGACAAAGGCTGTTGACGGCGGCAACGAGACCATTATAACTCTTGCCGACAGTCTTTATGCCGTTGAGGTGCGTCTTCACTATGTGGCTTACACCAAGCAGAATGTCATAAAGGCATGGAGCGAGATAACCAACAAGGAGAAAGGCGACATTTCTCTGTGGAAGTATGCAAGCACCATGCTCTACTTCGGTTCGCAGAAATATTTTCTGACCAACTATCACAGCGACTGGGCACGCGAGGCCCAGCCTGCAGTGCAGCAGCTCACTTACGGCAAGAAGATTATCGACACCAAGCTCGGCACAAGGGCTGCCATGCACATGCAGCCGTTCTTTGAGCTGGGATTCGATGCTCCTGCTGCCGAGAACATGGGCCGTGTTATGCTTGGCATGATAGCATGGACGGGCAACTTCAGATGCACATTCGAGGTTGACAACGTGGGCGGACTGCGTGTCATTCCGGGCATCAATCCCTATGCCTCTGCATATAAGCTGAAACCGGGCAAGACTTTCGTAACGCCTGAGTTTATCTTCACACTCAGCAACCAGGGCACCGGCATTGCAAGCCGCAACCTGCACGACTGGGCACGCCAGTATCAGCTGAAGGACGGACTGGGCGACCGCATGACTCTGCTTAACAACTGGGAGAGCACGGCTTTCGACTTTAATCAGGAGAGTCTTGCTGCCCTGATGAAAGATGCCAAGAACCTCGGTGTCGACATGTTCCTGCTCGATGACGGATGGTTTGCCAACAAATATCCGCGAAACGACGACAAGGCCGGACTGGGCGACTGGGAGCCTAACCACTTCAAGCTTCCCGGCGGACTTGAGGCTCTTACCGAGGCAGCCGACGAGGCCGGAGTAAAATTCGGACTCTGGATCGAGCCAGAGATGGTTAATCCTAAGAGCGAGCTCTTTGAGAAACATCCCGACTGGGTTATCATGCAGCCTGAGCGCACACCTTATTATTATCGCAATCAGCTCGTGCTCGACCTTGCCAATCCTAAGGTGCAGGACTATGTATTCGGTGTCGTTGACAAGATATTGAAAGAAAATCCCGGCGTGGCTTATTTCAAGTGGGACTGCAACAGCCCTATAACAAATATCTACTCGCCTTACCTGCGTCAGAATCAGGGTAATCTTTACGTTGAATACGTAAGAGGACTTTACAACGTTCTGCAGCGTATAGCTGAGAAATATCCCAATGTGCCCATGATGCTGTGTTCTGGCGGCGGCGCACGCTGTGATTATGAGGCTCTTAAATACTTCACTGAGTTCTGGTGTTCTGACAACACCGACCCGTTTGAGCGCATCTACATACAGTGGAGCATGTCTAAGTTCTTCCCCGTTAAGGCCATGGCTTCTCATGTAACCGAATGGAACAAGAACACAAGCATGAAGTTCCGCCTCGATGTTGCCAGCATGTGTAAACTCGGATTCGACATCGACATGGCGTCGCTCTCGCAGGCCGACTATAAGCTCTGCCAGCAGGCTGTTGCCAATTACGACAGACTGAAACCGGTTATTCTCGACGGCGACATGTTCAAGCTGGTTTCGCCTTACGAAAGCAACCACGCAGCCGTAAACTATGTGTCTAAGGACAAAAAGAGTGCCGTGGTGTTTGCCTACGATCTGCATCCGCGTTTTAAGGAGCCTGTGCTCAATCTGAAGGTACAGGGACTTGACCCGACGCTGACTTATACCGTCAACGAGATTAATCTTGCTGATGGTCAGGAAGGCCTTTCAGGTTCGTTCTCGGGCGACTATCTCATGAAGATAGGACTGCCGCTCTTCTCGGCTGTCGACGGTTCGAGCCGTGTGCTGGAGCTTAAGGCAATGTAAACATCTGACATCAAATTTATTGAAAATAAATCTTAATCTGAGTATTTCGGCGCGGTGAGCAGGTGGAAAAATAGCTCTCATGCAGGTTTCTGCTTGTCTCATTGCGGGCCGAAAATTAATCAAATAGCGTATGAAATCAACCAAAACAATATATTTAGTTCCGGTGATGTTCTGCTTCTTCGCGATGGGCTTTGTCGACCTTGTCGGCATAGCCTCCAACTACGTGAAGTCAGACCTGGGACTGAGCGACTCCGTCGCTAACATATTCCCTTCGCTGGTGTTTTTCTGGTTCCTGATATTCTCAGTTCCTACGGGCATGCTGATGAACCGCATAGGGCGCAAGAACACCGTTCTTCTGTCGCTTGCCGTAACAGCCGTGTCGCTAGTCCTTCCCCTTTTCGGCGAGAGCTTTGAGCTGATGCTCATCTCGTTCTCCCTTCTTGGCATAGGCAACACGCTGATGCAGACATCGCTCAACCCCCTGATCTCAACAGTGATCCGCGGCGACAACCTTGCCAGCACTCTAACCTTCGGCCAGTTCATCAAGGCCATAGCCTCATTCCTCGCCCCCTATATAGCCATGTGGGGTGCCACGGGCATCCTTCCGTCTCTGGGCATGGGCTGGCGCGTACTGTTCGTCATCTATTTTGTGGTAGGCGTCCTTGCAACACTTCTTCTGCTTGTAACGCCCATCAAGGAAGATGCACCCGTAGGCAAGGCTTCGAGCTTTGGCGACTGCCTCAAGCTTCTGGGCAAGCCAATAGTTCTGTTGTCATTCCTCGGCATCATGTGCCATGTCGGCATCGACGTCGGCACAAACACCACGGCCCCCAAGCTTCTGATAGAGCGTCTTGGCATGAGCCTTAACGATGCCGCCTTTGCCACGAGCCTCTACTTCATATTCCGTACGGCGGGCTGTCTTACCGGCTCATTCTTCCTCCGCGTGATGAACAACCGCGTGTTCTTCGCCATAAGCGTAGTAATGATGGTCTTGAGCATGCTCGGCATGTTCTTCGGCACGTCAAAGGCCGTTCTTTATGCAGCGATAGCCCTTGTAGGCTACGGCAACTCAAACATATTCTCGATAGTGTTCTCTCAGGCGCTGCTTTCAGTTCCCGAGCGTCAGAACGAGGTGTCGGGCCTGATGATAATGGGTCTTTTCGGCGGAACGGTGTTCCCCTTGCTGATGGGCTTTGCTTCCGACAGCGTAGGCCAGGCAGGTGCCGTAGGTGTGATGGCCGTAGGCGTTATCTACCTTCTTTATTATATTAGAAATGTGAAACATTGATTAAATTATAAAACCGGTAAAAGAAAGATGAAAGATATGATAGTAGGACTCGGTGAAGTACTATGGGATGTGCTTCCCGACGGAAAGAAACTCGGCGGTGCTCCCGCAAACTTTGCCTACCATGCAGGCCAGTTCGGTTTTGACTCGATAGCAGTAAGCGCCGTAGGCGACGACCGCCTTGGCGAGGAGACAATAGCTTCTCTCGACGATAAAGGCCTTAAATACATGATACCACGTGTTCCTTATCCTACAGGAACTGTTCAGGTTACTCTTGACGATGCCGGCATACCAACCTACGACATCCGTGAGAATGTGGCGTGGGACAATATACCGTTCACTCCTGAACTTGAAGAGCTTGCCCACAGCTGCCGTGCCGTGTGCTGGGGTTCGCTGGCACAGCGCAACGTGGTGTCACGCGAGACGATAAACCGATTCCTGGAGGCAATGCCGGCAGACAAGGGCGTGCTTAAGATATTCGACATCAACCTCCGCCAGAACTTCTATACAAAAGAAGTGATAAGCGACTCGATAAAGCACTGCAACGTGCTTAAGATAAACGATGAGGAGCTTGTTGTGTTAGGCCGTCTGTTCGGCTATCCCGGCCTTGACATGAGCAACAAGTGCTGGCTGCTGTTAGGTAAATATAATATCGACATGCTTGTACTGACTTGCGGCGTAAACGGCAGTTACGTGTTTACGCCTGGTTCTGTTTCATTCCAGAACACTCCTATGGTTGACGTTGTTGACACTGTTGGTGCCGGCGACTCGTTCACAGGTACATTCTGCGCAGCCATCCTGAGCGGAATGTCAGTGCCCGACGCGCATGCCCTTGCCGTTAAGGTTTCGGCATACGTATGCACACAGAGCGGTGCAATGCCTGTACTTCCGGATAATATCAAAAGTTGCATAAAGCGCTGAGACTGACAGCGCTTTCCCCATGCCGGCAATTCTCTGCAAGCGTTATGACAGTCGTGTCACACTTGTTTGAAAAGCCTCACGGCGATATGTTGTTATCGTTCTAATTGTCATGTGGCAGGCATGGGTTATATAGGTTGTTTTTATAGGATAATGCGGTCTCCGCGACACGTCACACATCTTTGTTTGTGTCTTGTGTCGTGGAGACGCTTTTTTTATTGCTTTTACCTTTGTATATTTTCATATTTTTCTTATAGCTTTAAGCTATATAAACTATTTGTCTTGTCTGTGATAAGTCTAAAATAGCAAGCCACATCTGCTGCTTCTGGCCTGCGCATTGTTTATATATGCGTATTGGTCTTGTGGCAACAGATGTGGCTTGTTTTATGTGTTTAAGGCTTTGCCCTTAGAATTTCATGGTTATCTCCTTGCCGTTGTATTCAACGGTACGCGTAACCTTCATTGCGCCGTCGCCACGGCCGGAGTCTTTGCCTACCATTACGATGTTGAAGCGCCGGTGGGTGAGCATCTTCGGATATTTGCCCTTGCGCGCGCCTATGGTCAGAGTACGTGTGGCGTCGTCCCATCTGAATTCGGTCAGGGTGTATTGTCCGCGCTCATATTCGTAGCCGTCGCCGCGGTCTTCATACAAGACAAACTTGCCGTCGGCTCCGGGATATACGCGTATTTCGAGGTCGTCCCACGGCTTTTCTGAAGAATACTGCACCTCAGGACCCCACGGCATTATGCTTCCGGCACGCACGTAGACAGGCATCTCCGTTATGGGGCAGGGGCGCATTAGCTTGCGTCCGCCGTCAATGCGCTCGTTAGTCCAGAAGTCGTACCATGCCGTGCCTGCAGGCAGATACACCTCAACGGGCGCTGCCGCCAGGCGTATGTCTGGATATATCAGATGTCCGTATCCGTTGTTGTCCTGCCATGTGTACAGGGGCGACGTTACGGGCCTTACGAGCATGGAGCGGCCGAACATATATTCGTCGTTGCGTGTCAGCGCCGTGCTGTCGGAGGCAAAGTCCATCACCAGCGGACGCATCATCGAGCCGTCGTTGAGCACCACGTCGCCCTGAGTGCTGTATATGTAGGGCAGCATGCGGTAGCGCAGTTTTACGTATGCCTTCTGTACGTCGTATGCCCAGTCGCCCGGCTTGCCGTACTCATAAATCTCGCTTACCATTGGCGACGAGCAGTGGTTGCGCATCAGCGGCATGAACGCACCCCACTGCATCCAGCGTGTCTGCAGCTCCTGCATGCCCGGATCCTTGGGGTTGTTGTGATACGACCACGAGAAGAATCCGCCTATGTCGGTGTTCCAGAACGGTATGCCGCATATCACGTAGCTCAGTCCTGTGGGTACCTGCTCCTGCATAACGTCCCATGTGCTCGATATGTCGCCGCTCCATGAGAATGTGCCGTAGTGCTGAATGCCCAGCTGTCCGCTGCGCGTCATCTGTATGCTGCGCTTGCTGTTGCCCTTGGTGCTGCGCTGATGTTCGTATATTCCGCGGTTGTGCACCAGCGCGAAGGCGTTTTTAACGCTGCGCCACGAGCCTGCCGCCGTCATATAGTCGTCGTCGCCGGGCTTCTCAAAGTGGTCAGGTTCCGACGAGTCGGTCCACCATGCGTCGAAGCCCATCTTATAAAGGTTAGACAGATGTTTCCAGTATATGTCGCGCGCCTTGGGGTTAAACGCGTCGTAGGGCAGGGTGCCGCTGTTGCGCGGCCATGTCTCGAATGGCAGCAGCGCACCAATCTTCTTCAGTTCGGCATACGGCTCTGTCCATGGACCGAAACTTGCCCATATCGAAATCATGAGGTGACAGTTGCGGCTGTGAACATATTTAACCATCTCTTCGGGCGACTTCAGCCTCGGCTCGCTCTGCTTCATGTTGCGCATATCGGCAGGCAGGTAGCGCTCATAGGCAGGGTCGCCCACCTTATTGATATAATAAGGGTTCATGAAGCGCATAGCGTTCCAGTTAGAGTCGCAGCCCCAGTACTGCCAGTCCTGCACAATGCCGTCGAGCGGAATCTCCAGTTCACGGTATTTGTCGAGCACGCCTGCCAGCTCGTCAGAGGTCTTGTAGCGTTCGCGGCACTGCCAGTGGCCCATTGCCCACAGCGGAAACATTGTGGCGCGTCCCGTCAGTGCCCTGAGTCCGGCAATCACTCCGTCGGTCGTGCCGTCGCGGTATACAAAATAATAGTCGGTCATCTCGGCCACCTCGCTCTTGAACGTGGTGCCCTTGTCGTTGTCGGTGAAGAATGAGCGTCCCATGTTGTCCCAGAACACTCCGTAACCCTTCTGACTGGTAAACACGGGTATTGTGGTGTAAGTGTTCACGTTCCAAAGCGTTATGTCCTTTCCGCGCAGGCTGATGTCTTTGTCCTTGCGCTGCCCCAGTCCGAATATGGCCTCGCCCTTGTCGAGTTTCCACGACTGCTCCACGATATATTTCCCTTCGTCGGCGTCGCCTTTGCGCATGGTGAACTTAGGTTCGCCCATCTCTCGCAGCAGCGTGTCGCCCTTAATAGTCAGAAAGAGCGCCGTGCCCGTGGCCTTGTCCACCTTCACGCGCATATCCTCCGTTTCATATTCCGTGGCGTTGCCCGTGTCGGTAGTCTTCACCTTCACCTTTTCAGGTTTCATTATCACGGTGAAGCTGTGTTTTTCGGGTTGAGTCTTCATGTCGGCGGGATACTTGACTATCCTCACCACCGACGGCGAATAGAACGTAACCTTTGTAACCGGCTGCGCCGTCGCCTCTATGGTTGCGGCGCATGCCCCTGTAATCAAAAGTGCTATCAGCTTGTGTTTCATGTATCTGTGCTTTTTATTTAATTTGTTTTTCATGTCTTTGGCAAATATCATCATAATGCAGTTTCTGCTATATCCCATATTACAAGATATGTTTTATCAGCCCGATGCCTGTCAGCCGCTGCCGTGGCATAATGTATTACGGGCCTTTGCAGATAACTTTATGCAAAAGTAATAAAAAGATGCTTTAAACAGAAAAATATTCAATACTTTAAATGCAGCCGCGGTTGAGGCCTGTGCCGTCGCTGCGCGTTGTGACATCAAGTGAGCTGTTATACATGTCAAAGTGTTATTCTGATTTTGTCCGGATTTTCTTGCAAAATAGAATTTATTGAGGAGTCTTAAGCACTCCGACGGTAAACTATATTTACATTATCAGACAAAAGGCATGCTTTCATAAAATAACTCGGCCACTTTTTACATGAAAAAGGCCCGTTTTCATGCCGCAAACCTACCTGTTTTTTTATTGAAATAATGGCTTTTTTGTCCTAATTAGGACAAAAAAGTTTGCACATTTCATCATGCTTGGTCATAATGCCTTAATATCCAGACGATTATATTTGCACACGAAAACGGGCTGTTTTTACGGCCGGATGACTTTAATTTTCAAATATCGCAAATGGCTTTATTGTTGCAAAATGATTCATGGGCTATGGCAGTGGAAGTGTATTTATATGTTATATGAAACAATGCCCTACTTAGTTTCTTTATCTTTCTGACATTTTGCATGTATTGTTTATGTTTCATGTCATAGTGTAATTTATGTCACAAGATTTTAACATAAATATAATTAATTTTATGATTTTGTTATGGTTTTAGTAATGCAGATATCTTAACAGCTATGAAAACCAATTGTAATATTGTCAAGATACTTTTGCACCAGATAGAAATTCTTATTAAAAAACATTTAGAGAAAAAGCGATGAATTTTAGAAGAAACGCAGTGTTTGCTTTGTGTCTGTTTGGTGCCTGTTATTGGTACAGTCCCGTTAAGGCAGGAGTAAATGTTACAATGGGTGCGCTTGTTGACAATACAGAATCGTCAGCAGGCGAGGTTTTAAGGGGAAAGATTGTTGATGAGGCCGGAGTGCCTGTAATTGGTGCTTCTGTAATTGTGCCGGGCACAGACACCCGCACAGTTACAGACGTAAACGGAAATTTTAGCTTGAATAAAGTGCGTAACGGTGTTAAGATTGAAGTGTCTTATATAGGTTACGCAAAACTCATTTCATCACTGAAGGACAATCAGACGCTCGTTCTTAAAGAGGACAACCGCCAGCTCAACGAAGTGGTTGTGGTAGGTTATGGCAACATGCGCCGTAAGGATGTAACCAGTTCTATAACCACAGTGAGGAGCGAAGACCTCAACGTGGGAGTGTTCCAGTCGCCTGCACAGCTGCTTCAGGGCAAGGTTCCCGGACTGCAGATAACCACGAGCAGCGACCCTAACTCAAGTCCTTCGATAACCCTGCGCGGAGCGTCAACCCTGCGTGAGGGCGCTGCCATGGAGCCATATTATGTAATCGACGGAGTGCCCGGCATGGACATTTCGCTCGTTGCTCCCGAGGACATCGAGAGCATCGACGTGCTGCGCGACGCTTCGGCAACGGCCATCTACGGTTCTAAGGCTGCCAACGGCGTTATTCTTATCACTACAAAGCGCGGCAAGGCAGGCAAAACACAGGTAAGCTACAGCGGATATGTGGCTTTCGACCGTGTGGCAAAGAATCTCGACATGATGAGCGCAGACGAGTATCGCAGCTATGTGCAGGACAACGGACTGTCTATCGACCCGACAGACGACCTGGGATATAATACCGACTGGCAGAAGGAAGTGCAGCGCACGGGTATATCTCACAACCATAACCTGGCGATAAGCGGAGGAGCAGGCAACACATCATATAGCGTAAGCCTTAACTATTTCAGCAACGACGGAGTGATTAAGGGCACCGACCTGCAGCGCTATAACGGACGCGCGTTCCTCGGTACCAAGGCCCTTAACAACCGCCTCGACCTTTCGTTCAACATCAATGCGAGCATAACAGAGCAGAATCAGGTGCCCGACTATAGCGACGGCGCTTCTGTTTATGATGCCATGAACTATTATCTGCCGTTCTCGCCGGTGAAGAACGAAGACGGAAGCTGGTTTGAACATTCATCACGCACACAATATTATAACCCTGTTGCTCTTATCAACGAGAACATCGACTACACCAAGTCGAAGCGCATACAGGGCACGGCAAAAGCAGGATTCGAGATACTTAAGGGACTGAAATACAACCTCATGATATCTTACGAGAACGAGCAGGTGAACAACAACCTCTACTTCTCGTCAAACTCTCTCCTCGCTTCTGGCATGAACGGACGCGCACAGCGCTCAAGCGTTGAGAACGAGAGCAAGGTGCTTGAGACATATCTCAACTATGACAAGACTTTCAAGGGCGGCCACAAGCTCGGACTTATGGCAGGTTACTCATGGCAGGAGGACAACGACAACGACGGATTCCAGCTGCGAGCATACGGATTCTACAGCGATGACCTTACATACCACAACCTTGGCATGGCCAACTTCCTTGACAGAACAGTTGACGGACTCGGCAACTACAATCTGTCAACCCTGCGCATGATTTCGTTCTACGCACGTGCCAACTATTCATACAACAGCAAATACCTCTTTCAGGCAACAGTACGCCGTGACGGTTCTTCTGCCTTCGGTGCAAACAACCGCTGGGCAACATTCCCGTCAGTGTCAGCAGCATGGCGCCTGTCAGAGGAAGAGTTTATCAAGAAGCTCAACATATTCGACGACCTCAAATTCCGTATCGGCTATGGTGTGAGCGGCAACTCTTTAGGATTCGACGCCTTCACCGCCCGTCAGGTTTATGGCGTAACGGGCTGGTTCACCAACAGCAAGGGCGAGGAAGTTCATACAATAGGTGCTACGCGCAACGCCAACCCCGACCTTAAATGGGAGCGTACAAGTATGTTCAACGTAGGTATCGACTTCGGATTCTTCAACAACCGACTGACTGGTACCATCGAATATTACGACAAGCGCACAAAGGATCTTATCTATGACTATCCAGTTTCTACAACTGAATATCTTTACAACTATCTCACAGCCAACGTAGGCGAAATAAGCAACAAGGGTATAGAGATTACCATCAACGCTGTGCCGGTACAGACAAAAGACTTCACATGGTCTACATCACTCAATCTTTCGCACAACAAGAACGTTGTTGAGAAACTTTCTAACCGCGAGTTCTCAGTTGACTACATCGACATGGCCGACCTCGGCGGAGCAGGACAGAGCAACTGCTATCAGCAGAGAATAATGGAAGGTCATCCTATAGGACAGTTCTACACATGGGAGTGGGCAGGATATAACGACGAGGGCGTGTCAGTTTACTATGTTCACGACCCCGAAACCGGCGAGCGCACAGGCGAGACAACAACGTCGCCCACACAGAGCGACCGCGCATGCACGGGCAGCGCACAGCCTAAGCTGACACTCGGATGGAACAACACGCTGACATATAAGCGCTTCTCGCTCACGGCATTCTTCCAGGGCACTTTCGGCAACAAGATAATGAACGGCACTAAAGCCCGTCTGTCTAATATCGCCGATGCCGGCATACGCAACTGGATATCAAGTTTCCCGGAGGAAAACATCGCAAGCGACTTCAACTCTCACTTCCTCTCTGACCGCTATCTTGAGGACGGAAGCTACTTCAGACTCTCGTCTCTATCGCTGAGCTACGACTTTGGCAACATAGGCAAGTGGATAAGCAACCTTAAGGTGACGGCAACATGCAACAACGTATTTACAATAACTGGCTATTCAGGCCTTGACCCGGAGGTTAACCTCGGCGGACTTACCCCTGGCATAGACAACCGCTACACATATCCGCGCACACGTACATTCATGCTTGGAGTAAACCTAAATTTCTAAAATTAACGACATATCACATTAAGAAGATGAACAGATTAAATATAAAAACAATAATATTTGCATGCGCTGCAGCAATGGCAGCAGCAGGATGTACCGACCTTGACGTTGATGTCAAGTCGCAATATACCGAAGTGCCTAACACTCCGGAAGCAATCGAGGCCGTAACGTCTGAGATATACAATCCTTACCGCACGGCAATGGGCCGCCAGCACTGGATGGCACAGACGCTGTCAACGGACGAGGCTGTGGGCGTGTCTATGGGTTCTGACTATTACGACGGAGGTGTTTACCGCCAGATGACCGTTCATGACTGGAACGCTGACAACGGCATGCTCAGCACAATGTGGGACGGAGCCATGACAGGCATCACCACATGTAACAAGACCATAAAGATGCTCGACGGCATGAGCGAGAGCGACATGGCTCCTGTACGCGCCATGAGAGCCTACTATCATTTCCTGTTGATGGACAACTTCGGCGATGTGCCAATAATGGGCGATGACGCCTCTGCTCATCCCGACCGCAGCAAGCGCGCCGATGTTTGCCGCTTTATCGAGAGCGAGCTTAAGGCCATTAAGGATTATCTGCCGAGCGAAGTGTCTGAAGCCACTTACGGCAAAGCTACCAAATATATGGCTGAGGCTCTGTTGGCAAAACTGTATCTTAACTGGAATGTCTACACAGCCGACAATGTGGCCGACTATACTCCCGAAACAGCCAATCCGAAGATTGACGACTGTATAGCCATGTGCGACAGCATAATCCTTTCAGGCAACTATGCGCTTACCGACAGTTTTATGGTTAAGTTCCGTCCCGACAACGGTTCGCAGATAAAAGACTTTGTGTTCGTTATGCCTTTCGACCGCGAGACGCTACAGGGCATGGTTCATGCACGTTTCTGGAAGAGCCGCAGCGGTAAAGACCAGTTTGGTGTTGCCCCGTCAGGTCCTGCCGGAAACCTGCGCTGTCCGCGAGAGTTTGTCGAGAAGTTTAATCTTCCGGGCGACAACCGCAACGAGCAGTATCTTTACGGCAAGCAGTATTATTGGGAAAATTATAAGCGCACAAACCGTCCGTTCATAATAGAGACCACTAAGAACGGTTATGACCAGGACTATACGGCAGCCGACAAGGACGAGCCTATATCTTGGCAGATGGATTATACGCTCGACATTCCGCTTCGTCCTAACGGAGAGTCAACTCTCGATGTGGGCAACGATCAGAAAGGCCGCGCCGCAGGAGCACGTTCAATCAAATTCTATCCTGATGTAAATGCTACGGCATCTGAAGGCCACAATCAGAGCAACGACATGCCGATATTCCGCTATGCCGACATCATCCTTATGAAGGCTGAGGCCATACTGCGCGGCGGAAAGGCTACACTGGGCGACACACCTATGAGTCTTATGAACCAGATTCGCACCTATGTACACGCTCCTTTGGTTACTGCCGACCCGACTCTCGACGAACTGCTTGATGAGCGCGCACGCGAGTTTGCAGATGAAGGCTGGCGCCGCAACGACCTTATACGTTATGGTAAGTTTGAGGACAACTGGGGATTCCGTTATCTTTATCCGGAAGGATTCAATGAGAAATTCCGTCGTATATTCCCTATTCCTACATCTGTTCTCAACACTAACACTAACTGGAGTCAGAATGAAGGTTATACAAAATAAGAAAATAAATGAGATATATGTTTAGGATTCTTGTTCTGACGATATATATGTTGTTACCTTTCGTGGCCATTGTCGCATTCGACAATGGCCGCGTTGCGGATAATAACATAGAGGTTGTTGTTCATCGCGGAGCCAACTGGCTGGCGCCTGAAAACACCGTGGCATCGGCTTATGCTGCTCTTGACAATGGGGCAACATGGATTGAGGTGGACGTGCGCCCGAGCAAGGACGGAGTGCTTTATAACATGCACGACCCTTCGCTTAACCGCACGACCAACGGCCGCGGACTGGTAGCCGACATGATGTCTGCCGACATCGACCGGCTTGACGCCGGTTCATGGTTTGGTACCGAGTTTGCCGGCACACATGTTCCGCGTATAGCCGAGATGCTCGACTCTCTGCGCGGTAAGGCAAATGTGTTTTTTGATGTCAAGACAGGCACTTCTGTTGCAAGTCTTGTAAGGTTGGTACGCGAGAAAGGCTTTGCTTCCAACAGTTTCTTCTGGTTTGGCGATACTGCTATGCTCAAGGAGTTTGTAAGAATAGCTCCCGAAATGCGTGTCAAGGTCAACGTGTCTGATATAGACGGCATAAAGCGGTGGATGCGCATGTGCAGGCCGTCTTATGTTGAGGTGTCGCCGGGCAATATAACCGAAGAGCTTCGCCGCTATTGTCACAGTCACGGAATAAAGATTATGGCTGCTATACAGGGTTCGGGCGAGGCTGATTATCTTGAGGCGATAAAGAATCGTCCGGACATGGTTAATCTTGACAGGCCTGAACTGTTCCGCAAGATTATCTCTTCAATGCAGGAGGATGAGCGCATAAAGCGTTCGCCATTGTCGCAGTATGTCGACCCGCGCATAGGTTCAGAAGGACTGGGCCGCGTGTTCATTGGTCCGTCGTGGCCCTTCGGCATGGTTAAGCCCTCGCCCGACTGTACTGTCAATCCCAACAGCGGATGGCTGCCAATGCCTGAACAGGTTAACGGCTTTGCGCAGGTGCATGTCAGCGGAACTGGCGGCGGTCCAAAATACGGCAACATACTTGTAATGCCGTTCAGCGGCGAACTTAAAGGAACGTCGCATCCTGACCATCGCTCATCAGAGACGATAAAGCTTGGATATTATTCGGCCACGATGAGCGGCTCGGGAATAAAGACCGAGATAACCACAGCCCGCCGTGCATCGTTCTATAAGTTTACATATCCTTCGGCATCAAGAAAGAATCTGCTCATTGATGCAGGCTTCTTCCTCGGCGAGAGTCCTGTGCCCGATGCACGTGAGGCACAGCAGTTTGTTGGGTCTGAGATACGCATATTGTCGTCTAACGAGGTTGAAGGCTACAGCCGCATACGCGGCGGATGGAACAACGGCCGTGCCTACACGGTGTATTTTTATGCTGTTGCTGACAAGCCTTTTGCTGATACCCGCACATGGAAGGCCGACAGCATAAGCACTCTCACTGCCCAATATGATTCGGGACAGAAGACAGGCACGCTGCTGAGTTTTGCTCCGGGCGATACAACGGTTTGTCTGAAAGTAGGAATATCGTTCATCAGTTCACAGAAAGCACGCCAGAACTGCCTGAGCGACATCGGCGACAAGTCGTTTGATGATGTGCGCGCCCAACTGGTGTATCAGTGGGAGAAACTCTTTCACCGCATAGAGATTGATCCTTCTACAACGGATACTTATAAGCGGATGTTCTATACGGCATTATACCACACAATGCTGATGCCTGTAGACCGCACGGGCGAGAATCCTCTGTGGACAGACTCAGAGCCATATTATGACGACTTTTATGCCATTTGGGACACTTACCGCTCGTCTTCACCATTGATAACCCTCATTGATGCCGACCGGCAGGCAGACATAGTTCGCTCTCTCATTGACATATATAAGCGCGACGGCTATATGCCCGACGCACGCAGCGGCAACTGTAACGGCCGCACTCAGGGAGGATCAAATGCCGAGATAGTGATTGCCGACGCTTTTGTTAAGCATCTTAAAGGCATTGACTATAAACTGGGGCTTGACGCCATGCTGAAAGATGCGACAATGCCTCCCGGAGGAAATGAAGAGGCTGAAGGACGTGGCGGACTGGTTCCTTATCTTCAGCTTGGCTATATTCCTTATGGCATTGCACGTGCCGGCAACCGCACCATTGAATACTCTTACTGCGATTATGCCATTGCACAGGTGGCAAAGGGACTGGGACGCGACAGCTTGTACAGAAAGTATATGAAGCAGTCGGAAAACTGGAAGAATCTTTGGCGCGCTGATTATGTTCATGATGGTGTGAAAGGATTTATAATGCCACGCGATGCCGAAGGCAACTGGCTCGATTCCGTTCCGTTTGGCCGCTCAATGTTGCAGCATCCTAAGTTCAGATATACACCTGTAACCATGGAAGGACCATGGTACACACCTTGGTGGAACACGTTCTTCTATGAAGGTATATCGTGGGAATATTCGCTGAGCATACCTCACGATGTTACGGGCTTGATAGATATGTGCGGTGGTGCCGCTGCCTTTGAGCGCCGTCTCGACCGTTTCTTCGACCGCGGTTATTTCAATGTGAACAATGAGCCGTCGTTCCTCACGCCTTGTCTGTATCATTGGCTTGGCAAACCGTGGCGAAGCTCTGACCGCATACACAAGATAATAGCCGACAGTTATAATGACGGCCCTGTGGGTCTGCCCGGAAATGATGATTCGGGCGCAATGTCTTCATGGCTCGCGTTCCACATGATGGGCTTCTATCCTAACGCAGGGCAGGACTATTATCTGATTAATACGCCGCTGCTGCGCTATGTTACGTTGAGACCGCAGCCGGGAGTGGAGTTTGTTGTTGAGACAAAAGGCCTTTCGGCACGCAACAAATATATACAGAAAGCGACGCTTAACGGCAAGCCATACCCATATTCTGCCATACGCCATGCCGACATCGTGGCAGGAGGAAGGCTCACTCTATATATGGGAAGCAAGCCGGGTGAGTGGGGAAAACAATTATTACCCGATAATAATACGAACAAATGAAACTGAAAACATATTTTATAATATTGTTCCTGATGATGACAGGCTGCGTGGCAGAGGTCAACGCTGCCGGAATATTCTCGCCCGATACGCTCACGTTCAGGTTCTTTCTTTACGGACAGACGCGCAGTTTCCGTATAAAGGCATCGGCTTATGCCGACTCTGTATGTCTTCGCTGGGCTATGCAGCGCCATGGAATAACCTTTGGCGGTGCTTATTATATGGGGCGTGAGTCGGTGGAGCGGGGCAGTTCTCTGTGCTTTATGCAGCCTGCGCTGAATAGAACCATAAATGTTCCGGCATCTCAGACGGCCTTTATGATTTCGCGTGAGGCATTGAGAAGTCTTCGCTCAACAGGCCGCATGACTTACGGAAACACTCTTTATGAGCTTACTGACAGCATCTCATGCGGACTTGGCATAGGCTCGCTGCATGTAAAAGACCGTGTGGAGGGTTGCGAGATGTGGATAATCGACAATGACAGATTGCCGCTGATATGGAAGATGAGCAACAATCCGCTCGGTATAGACTGGTGTGTTGAGAATGCTGCTGAGGCTTTCTGTCGCACAGACACCAATCTGAAAATCGCCTTCATTGCCGATCCTCACGTTCAGACGGTGGACAGTCATCCGGAGCTTGTGCGCTCGTTGGCCTCGGAACTGAAGTCAACACGACTCTTCAACGAGAATATCTTTGCGTTCAGGGCTGCTCTTGATGATGCCGTTCGTCGCGGCATTAAGCTCGTAGTGCTGCCCGGCGACCTTACGGACAATGGACAGACGGTGAATGTGCGCACGGTTAGAGACATCCTTGATAGCTATGCCTCACGATATGACATGAAGTTTTTTGTAACCACAGGCAACCATGACCCTTCAAGACCTTATGGTGAAGACTGCGTTGACGGCAATTTTCTTGCCGCCGATGGCAGTTGCATGGCTATAGCATCTTCGGCAGATGTTGCCGCCGGTAGCGGTGTCAAGGCTGTAAAGGTAGATACTCTTCTGCATTGTTGCGGCTATGATGAGATAATGGCTCAGTATGCAGCCTACGGCTTTTCGCCCGACAAGTCGTATCTGTATTGGGCTACTCCCTTCTCCGACTACGATTATGACGATTATACCTTTGGCAAGGCAGTGGCAGAGAGTGCGGCTGACAAGCGCCGTTATGTGCTGTGTGACACGCTGAAGGCTCAGGACGCGAGCTATGTGGTTGAACCTGTTAATGGTGTGTGGTTGCTGGCTATCGACGGCGGCGTGTATCTTCCTGTCGCCAACAGAGACGGCAAGACCGCATACAGCGGTACGTCAACGGGTTACGCCAACACATGGGAGCATAAGCAGTTTCTGATTAAATGGATTGGCAAAGTGGCTGAAGAAGCACGGCGCCACGGCAAGGTGCTTGTGGCTTTCTGCCATTATCCTGCTGCCGGATACCACAACGGAGCCGACTCTGTAATAAGCCGCTGGGCTGGCGGCAAGGCTTTCAATATGCACCGCAATCCTCCGCGCGAACTCACCGACGCCTTGCTGAAGGCCGGCATAAAGATTCATTTTGCCGGACATCTTCATCAGAACAACACTGCTGTGGCTGAAGACGGACAAGGACACGTGATGTATAACATACAGGTGCCTTCGGTTTCGGCATATATGCCTGCATATAAGATTCTCACCGTATGCTGCGACAGCCTTTGCCGTGTGCAGACCGTAGTGCTTGATTCCGTGCCAAAATTCCGTAGCTTTTGGCCACGTTATTTTAGCGAATACAAGCACGACATAGCCTCAGGAACAGAGACATGGAACACCGATATTCTGTATTCAGGCGATTATCCTTCATTCTGCGACATGCACTTCAGAGCGCTTGTGGCGTCGAGATATGTTGAGCATGAGCTTCCTTCTGTGGTGGGCGACAGCATTGTAGGCATGAACGGCTCGCAGCTTATGGGCATGGCGGGGGTGAAAGAAAGCCCTGAACAGCCGGCAGCATGGACGGGACTTGACCTCGTTACCGACCTCTATCGCCTTCATTTTGCAGGTTCGCTTGCTCTAAAACAAATACCGCAGTGGCGCATCAGTCAGTATGAGGCGATGCTACGTTCGCTTGAAGGCAAGAAAACAGAAGACAATAAGCTGCTCGACAGTTTGAAAAATATATGCCTTCTGATAAAGTATTTCAGCACCAGCGCACCTGACAACAGCTTTGATATACGTCTTAAATAGCCGTAAGTAAAAGCGAAAGTATGCCCATTCAGGCTGAAAGTCTGATTGTTTAATACATTATTAAGCCTAAATGGCTTTAATCAGACCGCTTATAGTTTTATCTGTTTTATGTATTATCGCGGCTGAATTCTGACTCCCGATTTGGGTTGAACAATCCTTCTGCATGGTTTTATCTGTTTAAACAATGCGGAAGGATTGTCTTTTTATGTCCGTTTTTATATCCTTGCCGTTATTCATGATTGCCATAAAAATTCTTACACGGCAACATCTCACGGTTATTATCCGTTATGCGTTGTTATATTTTCGTCACCATTTACACATACTGCATGAGCACGTCCCATACGGCGATGATGTGGCAAACGGAGCCGGCTAGGACGAAGAAATGGAATACGCTGTGCATGTAGCGGCGCTTGTTGAGGCTGTAGAACAGGGCGCCTGTGATGTAGAACACGCCCTCGGCCACAATCCACCATACGGCGGCGGGACTAACGTTGTCAATAAGCGGCTTGAATGCCACAAGCACGCTAAGGCCCATGCCTATGTAGCACATCGTCTCTATGTTGCTGTGCTCCCTGAGCCGCCTGAAACTCATAACGGTGCCTGCCAGCGCGCACGACCATATAAACACAAACAGTCCCCAGCCCCACAGACCTTCCTGCCGCAGGGCGATGAGCGTAAGCGGCGAGTAGCTGCCGGCTATGTGCCAGTAGATGGCGGCATGGTCGAGCTTTCTGAGCCGCTCCTTTGTGCGGCCGTAGCGTTCGGGCATGGCGTGATATACGGTAGACGCTATGTACGATGCGAGCATGCCTGCCAGATATAGCACCACGCCTGTGCCTGCCCAGCTGTTGTCGCTGCCGGCGCACATCATTAATAGCAACGTGCCCGTTACGGCACCGAGCAGTATGCCGGCGGCGTGCGACCACGTGTTGAGCAGAGCCTCGCTGCGTGTGTAGTGTATTGACATTTCAGGTGTATCTTGTTGTTAATGTTTTTCCGGCTATTCTTATCTTCCGGCATGAGAGCCTTTTGTCGCTCTCATGCCGGAATTTTTGTATCTTCGGCTTATTTGTCTTCAGCCAGGGTGAAGTCGAGCTGGCGCTTCTCAACGTTGGCGCGCGCCACCTTGATTTTAACTGGGTCGCCCAGCTGATATTTGTTGTGATGACGGCGGCCTACGAGACAATAGTTGCGCTCGTCAAAGTCGTAGTAGTCGTCGTCCAGGTCGTGCATGGGCACCATGCCTTCGCAGTGGTTCTCGTCTATCTCGCAGTAAATGCCGTAAGACGTTATGCCGCTGATGTGGGCAGGATATTCGTTGCCTATCTTGTCGGCCATAAACTCAACCATCTTATACTTTATAGAGTCGCGCTCGGCGTTCTGTGCTATCTGCTCCATGTCGCTCGAGTGTTCGCACAGCTCCTCATAATATTCCTTGTTGGCGCTGCGTCCGCCGTTCTGATAGCGTGTGAGCAGGCGGTGAACCATAGTGTCGGGATAGCGGCGTATAGGACTGGTGAAGTGGGTGTAATATTCAAAAGCCAATCCGTAGTGACCTATGTTGTGCACGCTGTATTTGGCCTTCATCATTGCCCTCAGCGCAACGCTCTCTATCACGTTCTGCTCACGCTTGCCGTTGCAGTCGTCCATCAGTCTGTTGAGGCTGCGTGATATTTCGCCCTTGGTGCCTTCGGTCTTCAGCTTGTAGCCGAACTTCACGATAAACTCGCGCAGGCGCTCCAGCTTTGTCGGGTCGGGCACGTCGTGTATACGGTAGGGCAGAGTCTTTGCCTTCTGTCCCTTCTTCACCTTGCCCACGCTCTCGGCCACGGTGCGGTTGGCCAGCAGCATAAACTCCTCTATGAGCTTGTTGGCGTCTTTCGACTTCTTGAAATAGCAGCGTGTGGGCTTACCTTTCTCGTCGACGTCGAAGTGCAGCTCCTCGCGGTCAAACTTCACGGCGCCGTTCTTAAATCTCGCCTTACGCAGCTTCTTTGCCAGCATGTCGAGCGTTATCAGCTCCGTTGCCAGCTCGCCCTTGTATCCGTCTTTGCCGGCAGGCGGTGCGGGCTCGCCCGTGCCTTCCACCACTCCGTTGTCTTCAAGTATCTGCTGCACTTCCTCATAAGCAAAGCGGCGGTTGCTCTTTATCACGGTGTGAACCAGTCGCCAGCCCTTCACCTCGGCTTCGGCGTTGAGGTTGAACACCACGCTGTAAGCCAGCTTCTCCTCATCCGGGCGCAGCGAGCATATAAAGTTGCACAGACGTTCGGGCAGCATCGGTATGGTGCGGTCTACGAGATAAACGCTCGTGGCGCGCTTCTGCGCCTCCTTGTCTATTATGGAGCCTTCGGTAACATAGTGAGACACGTCGGCAATGTGTACGCCTACCTCCCACAGATCCTTGCCAAGCTGACGTATAGACAGGGCGTCGTCGAAGTCCTTGGCGTCTTTCGGGTCGATGGTGAACGTGGTTACGTCGCGGAAGTCCTCGCGCTCCTTATAGTCCTCCTCGGTTATCTCGGCGCTTATCTTCTCGGCAGCGTCCTCCACTCTCTTCGGATATTTATACGGCAGACCGTATTGAGCCAGTATGGCGTTCATCTCAACGTCGTTGTCGCCCGTCTCGCCCAGTATGTCAACCACCTCGCCAATGATGTTCTTGTTGTCGTCGTCGGGCCATTTAGTAACCTTCACCAGCGCCTTGTCGTTGGTCTTGCCGCCCTTCAGCTTGTTTTTTGGTATTATTACGTCGTGAACAAAGATGTTGCTGTTAGACACAAGGAAGGCAAAGTCTTTTTCCACTCTCAGCTTGCCCACGAACGTGTCGTGCGCGCGCTCCAGTATCTCTGTCACCATGGCCTCCTTGATGTGCTTCTCCCTGCGTGCGAGGAACGTAACCTTGACGCGGTCGCCCGTCAGGGCATAGAGCGAGTTGCGCTCGGCCACGAACACAGGCTTGCCGCCGTCGTCGGGCACAAAGCTGTTCTTGCCGTTTGCCTTGCGTATGAATCGTCCTTCCTGCACCTGTCCCTTGGTGTTCAGCTTGTATGAGTTGTCGCTCACCTTGCTCAGAAAGTCGTCCCATGCCATCTCTTCCATCACGTCCACTGCCAGCATCTTTGCCGGATGCGTGTTAAGGTTGAGCGCCTTGAATATGTATTTAAAGCTTAGCGTCTTGTCGGCATTCTGCATAAACAGGTTTTGCAGCATGTCCGCAATTTTCTTCTTTGTAAGCCTCTTTGCCGATTTTTTTCCTTTTCCCATAATCTTGTGTTTTTTATGTAATGTCAGCTTGTGTCCGTGCGTGCATCCGCCCGTAGGTTCAGCTTGTGTAATATGTCTTTGCTGTATCCTCAATTTTGCGGCAATGTCCGCACGGCATTGCCTTTTTGTGCGAAGTTACGAAAATAATTTCTTACTTCAGCATTAATTTCAGGTTAAATAAATAATTTTATGTTACATATTGATTAAAATGGGTGGCGCTGCTACCTGACAGACATAAACATGGCATATTCAATATGAATATTTTGTCGCCATAATTATCATGTGTACCCTTAAAAATTCAATGTATCGGTATTTGCCTCGGCTTTGTGAATATTACAGCCACACAAACCATTTCTGCCATAAGAGGCTGACAAACATGACATAGTGCGCTTCTGTTTCCGCAAGATTTATGCTGATGTCGAATATATTACATATAATTATTGTAATATGACTGTAAAGTAATGTAGTAGTGAAATTATGTCAATTTATTATATTTATATTCTAATGTTGCGACATGCTTTGATATATTTTTATTATCTTTGTACGTAAATTATTTACGAAATATTTGATGTTATCTTATGTTGTTATCTGCAAAATTTGAAAATATATACTCCTTTAATAAGGAAACACGCATATTGTTTACAGCCAGCAAGAGCGACCTTTTGCCGCTGCATGTGTCACGCGCAAATAAACGTGATGACATTTCAGTGCTTCGCATGGGATTAATATATGGAGCCAATGCTTCGGGAAAGTCTAACATCATAAAGTGTTTGGCCATTATCAAAGCATTTGCTCTTAATGGCTGGAGCAACTTTAAGTACAACTATTTTAAGATGACGGATAATCCGCAGGAGCGTTCGAGCATTGAACTTGAATTTAAAGTGGATGACCAGTTTTTAGCTTATGGTGTGGCGTTCTCAAAGGGAGGCTTGCTGGAGGAATGGCTGTATAAGACCGGTAGCCGGAATGACACTATGATTTTTGAGCGCAAACGTTCCGGCAACGATTGGGATAATGTTATTGCGTCTCAGTTTATGAAAGAAGAGGGCGGGCAATTCTTAAAATACTTGATTGACGGTACGCCAACGAAAGGTACTTTTCTAAATGAATATATTGAACGCAACGGAAAAGGAATTGATGCTGTCAAGTTGGCGCGTAAGTGGTTTGAGAATCTGAATATCATATTTCCGAAGACGCATCGGACTGATTTCCCGTTCCTGGTTGTGAGCGACAATCAGTTTAAAGTCATGATGCGTAGACTGCTTGAATATTTCGGTACCGGCATCTCTGACATTTGTCGCGTAGAGTCTAAGCCCGAAGAATTAGGCATTCCCGACGAAATCAGGCAGAAAATAGAGGAAAGTCTTGCGGGCAAAGACACCAATACGGGTGTGGTTATTCACAATGAGAATCGTTTTATCTTTGCAGAAAAAGACAAGTCAAAGAACTTGAAGTGGCACGAACTGAAAACCATCCACAAGAAAGAAGACAGCAGTTCGGATTATATATTCGAAATGTTTGAAGAGTCTGACGGCACATCACGTCTATTCGACTTTATACCAATGCTTATTGATATGCATGCCAATGATGCCGTCTATCTGATTGATGAAGTTGACAGGAGCTTACACCCTATGCTGACATTGAAATTGTTGGAGATGTACAACAGCTTGCTCCGAAGCGATTCGCAAATGCAGCTGATATGCACCACTCATGAGTCAAGTCTGCTTTCTACGGCTCCTATCCGTCAGGATGAAGTATGGTTCGTGGAGAAAGATAAGAACGGAGAAAGCCATTTGTCTTCGCTCTGCGAATACAAGCCGAGGAAGAATGTGCAGAAAGGTTATCTGAATGGTCGCTATGGGGCGATTCCATTCTTTGGCGAATTAGATAATATTCATTGGGACGATGCGAAACAGGAATAGTTTGATACGTGAGCGCCGTGAGGCTTTTCGCGACGCCCGTCTGATAGTCATAGCCTCCGAGGGCAAAGATACGGAGCGGATATATTTCAAGGCATTGGCAAAGGAATATACCAATCCCCGCGTACATGTGCATATATTAAAGAGGAGTGAGGACGAGAAGAACAATTCAAGTCCGGAGCATGTGCTTGAACAGCTTAATGAATACAAATGCCAGTATGAGTTGGAGGCTGATGACGAGCTTTGGTTAGTAACGGATAAGGACCATTGGACAGAGGCAATGTTGTCTCGTGTAGCCACAGAATGTATGCAGGATGTATCCATGCACATGGCTTTAAGCAATCCTTGTTTTGAGCTGTGGCTCTTATTGTATTTGGTGGATGTCGCATCGCTGACACCTGAAGAGCAGCGATTATGGATTGAAAACCGCCGTAAGTCGAAGAGCAGTAATCCGTATTTGAAGGTGCTATTGCGCCAGAAGATGGGTTCTTATCATGAATCGGCATACGATGTGTTAACCTTGATACAGCACGTGGAAGTGGCGATAGAACGTGCAAGGCTGTTAGATAAAAATCCCGCCGACCGCTGGCCGCAGACACTTGGCACACGAGTTTATTTGCTGGCAGAAAGTGTGATGAATAGAATTTAACACCTTGATGTCATTATACGCAATTACTGATATGCAGCATGTCCAAACGAAAATCATGAATTGTTGCGGAAAACTCTTTACAAAATATATGTACGGAGTTTTCTTTGAAATAGAAAATAAAAATATAACGGATGTTAAACAGACTGGGCTTTATTGCCGTTCTGTTTAACATCCGTTTACTTTATCATCGCTTTTTTGTGCCTAAACATGCCGTTTTAGCTGCCTGAAACGGCTGTTTGGAGGTGTGAAACGTGCCACTTTATGTGGCTAAACCTATCGTTTTTGCACCGTAAGTGGCCGAGTTAGTTTTTTTAACAGTTGCTCTTTCGCCTTGCTTATGGCGTAAGTAACGTGATGTCAGGCAGTTATGCGAAAGGCTGAATTTTCGGCATTTTTCAGTAAAAAGCAGGCGCGGCGCGAAAAAACGCGATTCTGAGAGCGTCAAAATCAAAAAGTTTTCATTTCGGCAGTAGTCTTTTTTGTTTGGTCAGTCCGTAGTTTTTCGTAAAAAACAGGCACATCGAAAGTAATAGTCGTCACGGTAAACCTATGCTCCTCAACGCATAGTCTTTGCGCTGAACAACAACAATAATGCCTACACCCTCATGGCTAACCTACGCTCACTCACGTGTGGAGTTGCGCGGGCTGTTGTTTTTCAGCCTGTATCTCATCGTCCTTACGGCGCCCGCCGTCATGTTCATGGCTCGCTGAATGTCGCTGTCGGATAGGCCGGCGAGGGGCAGCATAAGGAAAAACGTGTTGTATGCCGTCAGCCGCCTGTGGCTCTTCTCTATGGCGGCTATGTCGTCGGGCATCAGCGTTCGGCCGTATTCAACGGCTGCCTCAAAGTCGGCTTTCTTCCATTCGGCCGTGTTTCCTCCGCCTATAATCTCCTCATATCGTCTTTGTCCCAGTCCTATTATTGCCGCTCTCTGCTCCCTGAGCGTATCGAGCTTGCGGCTCAAGCTGCCAATCTTTCTCTCGTTCTCGTCTTTCGACAGGCTCAGCTCGTCTATCTCCTTTCTGTATCTGTCGGTTAGTCGCTCAATCTCGCCGAGCCGTTTTTTGCTTCGGTTTATCTTCCTCCGGTGAACCACCAGCAGCAGCGCGAGTGCCGCCACTGCCACAGTTGCCGCCGCAGCCGCCGTCTTCAGCTTCATGTCGGCCTGCCGCGCGGCCTCCGCCTTGTCTATTTCGTTTTGCAGGCTCAGCATCTTTTCCGTGTTTTTGCTTTGCTCAATGCTGTCTTTCATCGCCTTCGACTTTTCTATCAGTTCGGCTGCCTCGCGATATTCTCCCTGTTCTTTTTTAACATCTGCCATCCACGACATAACTTCTGCCCTCACTATAGGGCTGCCTTTGCTCATTGCCCTGTTCCACAGTTCAAACGCTTCGCTCTCTTTTCCTTGTTCAATATATATGTTGCCAAGAATAAAGTAAGCGTATGACGTGGGCTTTATTGATAAAGACATTTTGGCGTATTTCTCTGCTTTGCTCAATTTCCCCTGGTTAGAGAATTCGGCACTGATGTCTGTAAGAACATCAACTTTTTCTTCCTCTCTTAAATATTTAACAAGAGGTATTGATTTTTCTGTATAATATGCACCACTGTCAAGCATATTAAGTGAAGTGCAAATATTTCCAATTTTATCCAAAATCAGGCAAGTCAAAGCCCAGTCTTTGCGCTTTTCGGCAAGCGCCAGTGCTTTCTTTTCATAATGTAAAGCCGTGTTTTGATTGCCAATAGTGGTATTTATTGCGCCAAGATTGGCATAAATCCTGCTTAATAATTTTGCATCATTTACTTTTAACGCAAGATGTTCGGCTTCTTTCAGGCAAGTTAAGGCAACATTTATATTATTCTTCTCAAAAGAAATCATACCTTTATAATATAAGGCTCTTGCCAGATTGTATTTGTTGGCCGTTTTTCTGTAATATGCTACGCTATAGGTTATGCCGGAATCTGATTCAACCGGAAACATGAGCCTGTATGTTGCCATATCGTGTAACAGGCCATAGTATGCCCGTTCTTCATCTGTTTTCAAATCGCTTTTATTGATTGTCAAAAGTTGTCTTATTGCTGCGCTGTCCTTATTTTTGTCGATAAGGCTGTCTGCGTTTACAAGACAATCATACACATTGCTGTGTCTTTGGCATGCAGCGATTGTTACGATAAGAAATATTATAGTCAAAATGTGTTTCATGTTGTGACTTTTCAGATGCTCAAAGTTATGGATTAATTCTGTTATGTGCAAGTTTTTATGCGTTTTTTGCTTGTTGGTGATGCCGTAAAGCGTCATATTTTTGTGTTTCAATTTGTTGCATTTCTATATGTACAGCATTGATAGTCAATGTGTTAAGACTAAATTTAGAATGTGACGCGCTCAGAAAAAACATCTGAAAAAATTTGGTGATATGGCTTTGCGTTTTATAACTTTACAAAAGCGACGGAGGCAGAATAAGTCAAATAAAAAGAATTTGCCAAAGTTATTTTTGGGATTTATCGGCTGCGCCGGCAGATAGGATGTTGAATTGTTGTAAGTTAAATTTTTAATAATAAAAAAACATTGGTTATGAGAAGAATAATATTTATCATCGGCATGACGTTGGGAATGTGCTTTTGCGTATGTGCAAGGGGACAAGTAAAGAACGACATCTGGTCGGAAGTGTCGACACATTTGTCGATGTACGGCAGTTCAAACAACCACATGGAGGTTTCTTACACGCTGGGATATAATTTTACCGAACGCTTTGCCGCCGGCTTAAATTTGGAAGAGAGCGTAACTCTGTTTAAAATCGACGGTGAGAAAGATCATTATGTGAATACCACTATCGGCGCAAAACTCAGTTACGACATATTTAAAAAGCTGATTGCCATTCAGGCAGGCTCGGGCGTTACGTGCGACAACAAGCCGTGGAAATATCTTTATTATGATGCCATGATGTGTTTTAAGACCGAAATAGGCAAAGTGGTTCCGACTCTTGGTCTCGGCATAAGATATTACGACTCAATGTCAAAGTCGTTCGGCAACTATTTTCGCGGCTACGTATCGCTAGGCTGCATCGTCGTTATGTAGCGGATTAGAATAATTATGCACGAAAACGGCGCGAATATTAGGAAACATGAAAATAAATTCGTAGATTTGCTTTTTTAATGAAATATGTGTAAACACCTTAAACAGATAATATTATGAATAAAATCAGATTTGCTCAGTTGTACGAATGGTTTACGCTTTTAATATTCGGCTTATTCTTGATATTCGATCTCACGTGGCGGGGCAACACTATGTTTAATACAATCGCCTATGTCTTGTTCGCGGCAATAGGACTTATCGGACTGCTTACGTTTAAAAAGCGGAAACCCGACTGGCGCATATTCGACATTGTGTTCAATGTGCTGTTGCTGCTGTACAGTGCAGTGATGCTTTATTCAATATACATCAAATAAGGCTGACAAAGAGAGCATGCAAATGCGAAAGACTTAACGGCACAATAGGATTTAAAGGTAGGCATAACCGCAGGCGGAAGTGTTTTACCTAAAATCGTTATTAACACATTAAACAGAAATGTTATGAATAAAAAGACACTTGCCAGGCTTTACGAATGGTTTTCGTCTATAGTATTGATATTCTTCTTAGTTGTAAGATTTGCGTTCCATGACAACGACACGCTTTATACAATCGTCTATATCTTGGTTGTTGCGGAAGGAGTTATAGGTCTGCTTACGTTTAAAAAGCGGAATCCCGACTGGCGCATATTAGACATTACGTTCAATGTGATTTTGCTGCTGTTAGGCGGATTGGCGCTTGGGGCTACGTACATCGAATAAGGGAGACGAAGAGATTTACAGAAATGAAATATGGAAACATAATATGAGCAATTTAAGTTTAATCGCAGGTCTTGGCGTCGCCGTGGTGCTGTCTGTGGCGGCGTTTGTGGCAAGACGGCGCAAGAAGGTTAGCCACGACAGCATGGACTTATGCCTGGAACTGGTGTTCTTCTTTGCAGCATACAAGCTGTTAAAGGTTGCGGCCGTAACGATGGGCATGCCTTCGTCATATTTCTATTTGGCGGCATTTGCGGTTTCTGCCGTAGCCCTTGTATACAGAATGTTGAGAAAATCAGCCGGGCGGCTTTACAACGGACTGCTGCTGCTTGCGTGCATGGGGTCGGCTATAGGCATTATAGATGTCGTGGGCTTGGCCTCAGGCCGCTGGTTTATGGTGTCGGCGAGCGCAGTAGTGGCGCTTGGCTCGCTTGCGTTTATCATGACAAGTATGCACAAGAAGAAAGACTTTGGCAACGACACGGCCGACATGGTGTCGGGAGTTGCGTTTATGGCCTCTGCCGTAAAGTTCTGGCAGCTTACGCTTAATGTGTCATGGCTGTGGGCAGTGCTGCTTGCCGTAGCCGTGCTTGTGGCCTCGCTTGCCGTATATCTTGTCGCGCTGATGCGCAGCGGCAGATAACGCAGCGTGCATTTTGGCTGCATGTCGCTGTATAATGCGCCGGCATGGACAGCAATGCCGGCATAAATAGGCAGGCATGGCAGCGCGAACGGGCGGCGTAGGCCGTGGCATAATGTCTGCATCATGTGTTTATGTTCAGATTAGATGATTAGAAAGGAAAGGGAGATTATATATGATACCATTACATATGTGCTGCGCTGCCGGCAGGACAAAAGACGTACTGGGCAGTTACTCGATATTTTTATTTCCGATAGCAATAGGCCTGATTGTCGGATTTGACTCGTCGGCGTTTTACTTCTTTCTCATTCTGGCAGTGATTACGGTAGCGCTTGGCATGGTTAATAACGTAAGAAATGAAGAAGACAAATATGCAGAAGAGCCAAATGCGTATGTCAAGATGTTCAGATGCTTTTCGTTTTTGGTAATCCTGCTCTTTGTTATGGCTGAGACAATGTACCGGGGCAACGCCACGCTTGAGGCTATAGTCTATGCCTTGTTTGCTGCGAGGGGCCTTACGGGACTGCTTACACTGACTAAGAGAAAGCCCGACAGGCGCATGGCAGACATTGTGCTCAATGTGCTGTGGCTGCTGTTCGGTGCCGTGATGCTTTATAGCATATACGACTGAAATAGAGGGCTTAAAAGGGTAAATTCCGGCGGCACATATTGTGCTAATGATGCACATACGGATTATGGCTTGTGTGATAGTGCTAAAAAATAATAATAAATGACACAAGCCTTTGCCGTTTGTGTATATTTTAGTATTTTTGTGGAAATAAAATAAACTATTAAAAAGTCGTATTTATGTTGAACAAAAAGATTGAAGAGGCTCTTAATGCCCAGATTAACGCAGAGATGTGGTCGGCATATCTCTATCTCTCAATGGCTGCATATTGTCACGCTGAAGGTCAGCCCGGAATGGCAAAATGGTTTGAGGTGCAGTTTCAGGAGGAGCAGGATCATGCCAAGATATTCTTTAATTATGTAAACTCTCGCAACGGTCGTGTTGAGCTGAAACCGATAGCAGAGGTTCCTGTTAAATGGGACTCTATTCTCGATGTGTTCAAGAGCACTCTGAAGCATGAGCAGAAAGTTACTGAGATGATAAACAATCTGTATGCGCTGACACACGAGCACAACGACTTTGCCACACAGAGCATGCTCAAATGGTTTATCGACGAGCAGGTGGAAGAAGAGGAGACAGCTCAGACTATAATAGACAATATAAAGATGATAAAAGACAACGGCTACGGCATATATATGCTTGACAAAGAGCTTGGCGCAAGAACTTATACGCAAGCTGCGCCGCTGAATGGTTCTCTCTAATTATATTGAGGGAACGTTATCTTAATAAAAACAATCAGAGAAAGTTGGGGAACTTTTATGTCTTCCGGCTTTTTCTGTATCTCTGTTGTTGGCGTCTGATGTGGTTACAGCCTTTTGGCTATGCTGAAATATGGAAATAATTGCGCGGCTGTTAAGCCGGATGTGATGAGTTGAAAATACAACTCGTCACATCCGGCCTTGCTGTAAGTGAGCAAGTTATGCCACAATGTGATGAGTGATGAGTTTTTATTAAAACAAAATCTGCAGGCAGAATGTGCATGTCCTTTCTTAAATTTGATTGACTTCAAAGAGTTGTCCTTTACTGAGCTTGGCTGACTTCAAACAGCAGGAAGTATATTTTTACGGTCATTGATAATTTCCTTTTAATGACATGCCAAAGTCATCCTGCGGTGTGTCGTCAGTATTTCATGTGCATCTTTCTGAACATGGCGAAGTCTTCTTTGTCTCTCATAATCTTTTTTATTGCCACGGGCAGGTCGTGGTCGTTGAGATAATGGCGCTCCCCGGGTTTGTATCTGCAGCTCGCCACCGACAGACTGTCGGCGCGCACTGGCGTAGATATGCCTGCGAGCGAGAGCATTGTGTGGAACACCGACGCGCTGGTGGCAACGCTCTTGCGGCTGTTTGAGCCTACGGCATTGGCTTCGGCGGCGAACATTTGTCTGTAAGACGGCGACAGCCATACCAGCAGAGGCACGTGCAGCTCATAATATGACGGTATTGGCGAGGCATGAAGAAACAGTCTGCGACTGTCGTCGAAGATGTTTTCGCCGTGGTCAGAGGTATATATCATTGCCGAAATGGCGCCGCTGCGGTTAAGCTCGCGTATCAGGAGAGACAGAAAATGGTCGGTGTTTCTTATGCTGTTGTCGTAGGCATTGAGCAGCTGTTGGCGGTTAGACGCCTTGGCTTCGCTTGCGTTGTCGGGTGTGAACACAGCCTCGTCCGGCCTGTAACGCTCGCGGTAGTTAAAGTGAGAGCCGTATGTATGCAGCACAATCAGCTCCTTTTTACGCTTCTTGTTGATGATGTCGTTTACGGTCTTGATCATCTCGTCGTCGTACATGTTGTTGCGTTTCGACTCCTCTTTGATAAATTTCCATTCGTCAGCCTCTTTGCCGAAGATGTCAATAAACGAGTGGTTGGGGCGCTGGTTGGATATGAACGTGGTGTGGAAACCTGCCTCGCGGAACGCCGTTATTATGCCTTTCTCGCGGTAAATGCGGCCGTGGTCGTCGGCTGATGCTGCCGACATGAGCATCGGCACGCTCTTATGTGTGGTGTTCGACTGTGTTATCGCGTCGCTGAACACCGTGAGTCCGGCAGTGTGCTGAAGCATGGGGGTGGTGTTGCGGCCGTAGCCGTAGAGCCCGAAGCTGTAGGCGCGGGCGGTTTCGCCGATGACCAGTACGTAAATTTCGCGTTCCGACGCACCGTGTGTCGGCTTGGCGTTAAACCTGAATCCGGCTGATGTCTGCGGATAATTCTCGGTTGCGTTGTATCTTTCAACGGCGAGAACCATGTTATAGAACACGTTTACGGGATATAAATCAAGCTTTGCGCTGTATTCGCGGTCGGCGGCATAGCTGCCCGCCATGCACGCTGCCCCCGCCACTACGGCAACAATAGCGCACCGCCTTTGTCGGCGCATGAAGCCTGCGGTGAGCGTTGCGTGTGTCCTTATTGACATTATTGCCAAGGCGATGACGGGCAGATATATCACCAGCACTATGACTATTGCCGGCATAAGGTTGTCGAGCAGTTCCATCGCCTCGCCCACGTTGGTGGTTACAAGATTGAGAAACATGTCGACGGCTATTATCGAATGGCCGAAGAGATAGAGCAGCACTATCTGAAATGCTGCCAGAATCATCAGCGGCAGCATAATCAGTGCTGTTTTGCCTGGGCGTCTGCCCAGTGTCATCAGCAGCCATATCACGGCTCCGGGCAGTATAACATTGGTTACGCCTGCCATGATGCCCATGCGCTCTGTGAAGCATAGAGCCACGTTTGGTATGGCGAGCACGGCTATTGTCAGCCAGAAGATTACGCGCGGCGAGGCACATAGCCTTATTATATCGGTTGCTTTGTTCATTTCCTTTTATTTTGTTTATGTGTAAAGCTACTTCCGGCCTGGTGTTGTAACCATGCCGGGGTGTTGTTGATGTAACTGTATATTGGATTTATAAATCAGAAAGCCTCGTTGATATTGAAGATAAATCCCGACTGTCCGCTCTTGCCTATGCCGTAGTCGAGGCGTATGTTCACGTCTTTCTTGAACTCCCAGCGGTAGCCTATGCCGAAGTTGGGCAGCAGGCGGTCGGCATGTATTGCGCTGAACTTGTTGAACACGGTGCCTGCTCCTGCCCATATAACCATGCTGTTGCGTCCCCACAGATGCTGCCGCAGCTCCACCTGAGTCTCAATCTTGTGCTTGTCGCGGTAGCGTCCTTCGTAGTATCCGCGCATGGAGTAGGAGCTTCCGAGCAGCGCCATCATGCCCCACGACGGGTTGCCGAAGTTGAGTGTTCCCCTGAGGTCGCCGGCTATGATGCCGCCTTTCCACACTCTTGCGTAGGCGCTGGCGTGCAGGTCGGTGGTGCTGAAGGCATATTCGTTGCCTATGAACGCCGGGCGAAAATATTGTGACAGATTTACGTATATGCCTTTGTGAGGATTGGTTATCACGTCGCGCGAGTCGTAGACCAGTGATATTCCCGCTCCAATGTTCCATGTCCGCCTGTCCATGCCGTTGAGCAGTTCGGGGCGCTCCACGTTGTCGGCGTAGGCAAAGTCGTAGACCAGTGCCGGACCGATGTAAAGATTTGGCGCACAGCGCCAGAGCATGTTTATTTCGGCATTTACCTGGCAGCGGTCCATCCTCGACTTGTTGGCGTCGTTGTCGCCATTGTCGAAGCCTATGCCCCAGAAGTCGCTCTTGAAAGAGTCGAACGCCACGTCGTAGACTATCCTGCCCCGGTCGTGCGGAAAGATATGGTTGCCCCTTACGCCTATTTTATAATAGTTTGCCGTTGTGATGTCGCCATAGATAGCCACGTTGGAGTGGGGCAGCAGCGAGTCGGCCTTGTCTGTGCGGTAGAGTCCTGTGGCCACTATTCCGAGTCCCAGTTTGGTGTCGGTGCTGTAGTGTGGGCCGCCGATGATGCTGAAGTCGAATTTCTTGTAGGGCTTCTCCTTGTTGGAGTCGGCAAAATAGTCGATAATCCTGTTTATTAGTCCCTTCTTCTTTACTTCAGCGTTGTCATTGTCTTGCTGCATTGCGGCAGTATGTTCACCTGCAATGACTGTTGTGTCATTGCAGGTGTATTGTTGTGCCCCGGCTCCGGCAGCGCCCAGTGCGAGCATTGTTGTCAGCAGCAGAATTTTCATAGGCTTTTATTTCAATATCAGTAGGCGGTAATCAGAGTTTGCCGATGACCATAGTTAAACGATAGACTGTGTCTTCAAACTCATATTATATCAATCAGTAAACCAGCTCAACATTGTCTATCCATAGCGTGTTGCCCGGCGAACCGATGTAGGCTCCGCCGTAGCTCGACGAGAACTGCAGCATCATGTGAGTGGGTGTCTCGTTTTTGTCGGCCCATCCCGTTTCAACCACGGGCACACTCTTGCCCTTGCTGTTGCGTGCATAGTCGACAGAGCGCAGCCCCATAGTCTTTGCGTCATAGTGCGGGTTGTTCCTTATATCGCCGTAGAGTATCTGATATGTGGCGTTGTTCACCCATCCGTTGGTGCTTGTTCCGTATTTCACAACCATAGTGCCTACTCTCTTGGCGGTTATGTTGCCATTCTTGTCCTCATGACGTTTCTGCAGTATGAACACCGCTATGGCATAGTCTTTTCCTGCCACGGTTGAGGCTTTGCTGAATCCGTTTTGCTTTATTCGGTTGGCATTGCCTGCAGCCTTCATCATGTAGTCGAATCTCAGGGCTTTGGGCCTGCCGTTGAACGCTATTCCGCTGTTCATCGCCTTCGGTCCGTCCTTGGTGCCCGTGATAGGCTCCTTCATGTCTCCGAGAAATATAGAGCCGGCGGCCAGCACCTTGATATTCATCAGTCCCATCACCTTCACGCTCTCGATGTGGGTGGTGAGCTTGGCACAATATCCGTTGCCGTGCTTGTCGCGGTAAACCGAGTTGTTGGTCTTTACCACTCCCATAACCTTCGCCATGACGTTAGACGTGCCCCATGGCGAGCCTCCGCCGTTTGTGTATGGCGTGTTGCCGTTTATGGTGCGGTTAGGTCCGATTTCATAAAGAGTCTTAGTCTGTCCCCCGATGATTGCAGATTCGTGTATCTTGCGTATGGTCCAGTGGTCCATGTTGCCATAGAGAATGGGGACAACCTTCTCTGCGGCTGACGATTGCAGTGCCATCATACAGATGACCGCAGACACGATAAAATGATTAACGTACTTCATAACGATGGCAAATATATGAAAAACCTTTTTGTAAAAGGCTTTATTAAATTCGCTTTTAGTGTTCTGATTTTCCTGAATAAGTATAATTATTCAGAAAATAAACGCATTTTAACCATTCTGCCTTGTCAAAAGCCTGTGGCTGCTGATGCGTAGCGCCTTGCCTTAACGGCGTAGGGGGTATATATTTTTAAAGTAACGTTTGTGGCTGATACTGTTGCCGTGATGCGTGTGCTTTTCTTTCTTAATTATAACAAAATGCAAAAGGCAGTATGGTCTTTTTTCTGAAAAAGATTCTGCCTTTTGCAATATATTTAGTCGATTGCCCTGTCTGGTATATAAAATTTCAAGACTTTAAATTAAAGTGTTTAATATATTAAAATTATACATGACGAGCGTGTTCGTTGTTCCATCTTTGCAGTGAGAATGCCTGTGTTGTGTCAGGCCTCTCTCTGCTTTGTACCCATTCGGGCCTCTACTACGTTGATTACGTAGTCGCCCAGTTTCTCGCATTCGCAGATGATGTCCATATACATCGTACCTATGGCGTAGGTATATTCGTGACTGTTCACATCGTTGATGTTCTGGCTCTTCAGCTGGTTGCGGTAGTTGTTTATTTCGTTCTCGATGTTGAACGAGCGGTTGACGTCGAGCTTGTCCTTGCGTCCCGACAGCATGATGTTCATCTGTGTGAGGCTGTCGTCGGTAAGTTCGAACATCTGGTGCAGGTGCTCATACTGGCTTTCGGTGAAGTCTTCCTTGCCCTTTATCTTGCGGTTGATGTTGCGGGCAATGTTATAGCAGCTGTCGCCGATACTCTCAATCTCCGAAATCTCTCTCAGCATGGCCCTTATCTTGGCCTTAGTCTCGTCGCTGAGGTGTGCGTCGCTCACGTTGTCGAGATATTTGGCTATCTCTATCTCCATGTTGTCGCTTATGCTCTCATATTTCTCGATGCGCGTATACAGTTTGGTGAACGCCGTGTCGTTGGTTGTGTTGAGCAGTTCGCGCACAAATCCGAACATGCGCTGTATTCTCTCCGCGAAGAGTATAATCTCCTTCTGAGCCTCGAGAACCGACAACTCAGGAGTTTCAAGAATACTGTTGCCGCCGATGTAGCGCAGGCGGAACTCTTCTTCCTCGTCATTGGCCTTAGGCTTGATGAGCCAGCAAACGAGTTTCTCCATCTGTGGGATGAACCATATAAGAATAAAGGTGTTGCATACGTTGAACGATGTGTGGAACGCAGCCAGCACAACCGACAGAATTACGGGGTTGAGGCTCGGCGACTGCGGGTCGTAGTTGACAAAGCTGCACACAAGGTCGACAAACGGATAGAACACGCACAGCACCCACAATACACCGAACACGTTGAACACAAGATGCGCCAGGGCTGCCCTTCGTGCCTGCGTGTTGGCTCCCAGCGCCGCAAGGTTGGCAGTGGCCGTGGTTCCGATGTTCTCGCCCATTACGAGCGCAATGCCCAGGTATATGGGCAGCACTCCGCTTGAGCACAGCACCATGGTGATGGCCATGAGCGCCGCCGACGACTGCAGAATGCAGGTCAGCACGGTACCGATGAGCAGGAATACGATTATTGTGATGTAGCTGTTAGTGTCGAACGAACTGAAAAATTCTAACAGCGCCTTGTTGTGTCCGAGATCCATTTCGTTGCCCGTTTCGCTTAGAATGGCAAGCGAGAAGAACATGAAGGCTATGCCGAAGAGGAAATCGCCTATGTAGCGGTGGCGCCTGGTGTAGATGAGCAGAATACCGATGATGAATGCCGGGAACACCACGTCGGTGAAGTTGAACGAGAAACCGAGGCTCATAATCCAGGCGGTGAGCGTGGTTCCGATGTTGGCTCCCATGATGATCGATATGGCCTGTGCCAGTGTCAAGAGTCCGGCGTTGACAAACGATACCGTCATTACCGTCGTGGCCGACGATGACTGCACGGAGCAAGTTACGAACATACCGGTGAGCATTCCGGTAAACCTGTTTTTGGTCATCGTGCCGAGGATGTGGCGCAACTGTGAGCCGGCCATCTTCTGCAGGGCTTCGCTCATGCCTTTCATTCCGTAGATAAGAAGGGCTAAAGCTCCAATAATCTTAAAAAAAATCCAAATCGACATATTTTAAATTAATTTATCATGTCATGTTGTGTTGTGATGCGAAAAACGAGTAACTTTACGAGCGTAAATCGTTTAACCGCATGGATATGAAACAAACAATTCAAATACGTTGCAAAAATAATAAAAAAATTAAAAATTTTGCAATCGGAAGTACACTTTCTGATGTTTTTCGTGAATTTAATCTGCAAATGGATTACGGTCCTATCAGCGTTAAGGTTAACAACAAGGTTGAGGGGCTTAACTACAGAGTGTACCACAACAAGGATGTTGAATTTCTTGACATGAGGTCGGCGTCGGGCTCGCGTGCCTACACCCGCACTCTGTTCTTCGTTCTGTGCAAGGCCGCCCACGACGTGTGGCCTGGTGCAGAGGTGGTTATAGACATTCCTGTTTCAAACGGATACTACTGCAACATCAACATAGGAAGACCGCTCACCGAGGCTGATGCCGGCGCGCTGCGCACGCGAATGCAGCAGATTATCGACGCCGCTATGCCCATACGCCGGCATGAATGCACCACGGAAGAGGCCATAGGCATGTTCTCTGAGATGGGCATGGACTCAAAGGTGAAACTGCTCAAGAGCGTAGGCTCGCTCTACACCACATACTACGAGATTGACGGCTACAAGGACTACTATTACGGCACGCTGCTCACCAACACGCGCCAGCTGTATCTCTTCGGTCTTGAAAAATATTACGACGGCATGCTGCTGCGCATTCCTCTGCGCGAAGACCCGTCAAGACTTGGCGACCTTGTAAGGCAGGACAAGATGTTCGAGATATTCAAGGAGCACCACCGCTGGCAGAAGATTCTGGAGATGAGTACCGTGGGCGACTTTAACGAGGCCGTTAAGAATGGTCACTCTACCGACCTTATAAACGTGTCGGAGGCGCTGCAGGAGAAGAAAATATCGCAGATTGCCGACATGATAGCGGCGCGCAAGGGCGTAAGGGTGGTACTGATATCGGGTCCGTCGTCGAGCGGCAAGACCACGTTCTGCAAGCGTCTGTCTATCCAGCTGCTCACGTGCGGCATCAAGCCGGTGCAGATTTCTTTGGACGACTATTTCGTCAACCGCGAGCTTACGCCTAAGGACGAGCACGGCGAGTTTGACTATGAGAGCCTTTATGCGCTCAACATCCCGTTGCTCAACAAGCAGCTTAAAGACCTGTTTGCAGGCGAGGAGGTGGAGCTTCCGCGCTACAACTTCCAGTCGGGGCGCAGCGAGAAGAGCGGGCGCAGGCTGAGACTTCTGCCAGAGAACGTGCTCGTGGTGGAAGGCATACATGCGCTCAACCCCGAACTGACGGCCAAGATACCAGAGGAACAGAAGTTCCGCGTATACGCTTCGGCGCTGACAACCATACTGCTCGACACTCACAACTATATACCGACGACCGACAACCGTCTTCTGCGCCGCATAATACGCGACTACAAATACCGAGGAGTGAGCGCCGCCGAGACCATCCACCGCTGGCCGAGCGTGCGTGCGGGCGAGAACAAGTGGATATTCCCGTATCAGGAGAATGCCGACGTGATGTTCAACACGGCGCTGCTCTTTGAGCTTGCCGTCATCAAGAGCCAGGCGGAGCCGCTGCTCGAACTTGTGTCGGAGAATATGGAGGAACATGCCGAGGCATACCGTCTGCTGAAGTTTCTCAAATACATAGCTCCCGTTCCCAATCGCCAGTTGCCGCCGACGTCGCTGCTCCGCGAGTTCCTTGGCGGCAGTTCGTTCAAGTATTGACGCTTGATGCCGCATCCCGTTACCGTCTTATATCAGCCAATGCGGTTACAGATTTTGGCCGGTATGTGTGCATAAACGATATTGCTTTTTATAGCTTAATCTTAGAGCCGGAAGTCATGACACAGGCTTGTGTCTGTCTTCCGGCTCATTGTTTTGTCCGTCTGAACACAAAATCACATTGTGAGGCATATCACGTAAACTCTTACACATTGATTTCTGTTGACGCTCTCATACTGCGATATTTGAAAATAAAAACAGTCCGGCCGTGAAAACGGGCCGTTTCCGTGTGCAGACGCAAGTATTTGTATGATAAGACGTTATGAAGAAATATAATGAGATGTGCAAACTTTTTTGTCCTAATTAGGACAAAAACGCCATTATTTCAATAAAAAAACAGGGTGGTTTGTGGTATGTAAACGGGCCTTTTTCATGTAAAAAGTGGCCGAGTTGTTTTATGAAAGCATGCCTTTTGCATGATAATGTAAATATAGTTTACCCTCGGACCCTTGACTGAGGCCTCTGAAATTCTATTTCGCAAGAAAATCCGGACAAAACTCAGCTGACACATTGACAAGTATGCGCCATGAAATATAGACATCAGTAAACTGTTGGGTTAAACCAAAATCGGCTATTTTATTATAGGAGTAAGTCGTGCGTCAGTCGCTACGGAAAAACTTTTTACACATTATTATATATAATATGTCATTCGGCATTGTATGCTTGTCAGTGAATTCGGTTGGCCGGTCAGTCGGCTGCTCTGTTTATTGTCCGTGTCAGGTTGCAGATTTAGGGTTTGCCGTTGCTGTTTCTTGGCAGATTCCGGCAGCCGTTATGTGGCTTTATCCTCTTTTCAGTCGTGCCGTCTTCCGGCCGTCGGTCAGTCAGAAAAGCACATTATGCGTGCTGCCATATATTTACAAATCTCGTCAGCCATGTAGCTAAATGCACTATAATTGTTACTTAAACACTTAATTATTGTCGAATAAAAGAACTTTTTTTGACAAAATGTTGTAGGATGCTAAATATTTATCCAAAAAGATTTTGCGGTTTCGATAATCTTTACGACCTTTGCAAATACTATACATAATCTTAAAGCGTAATATAAATCTCGAGTCTTGGTTCAGCCCAGGGCGGCATAAGACGATAGAAAAACATAATAATAAGTTATAAAGTTTAAAACGACTTTTTATGGCAGAAGAATTGGAAGTAAAACAGTTAGATGATGTCGTAGTGCGTTTTTCGGGTGACTCCGGCGACGGCATGCAGCTGGCGGGAAACATCTTCTCGACGGTTTCGGCTACGATAGGTAATGGAATCTCGACGTTTCCGGATTATCCGGCAGACATCCGCGCCCCGCAAGGCTCGCTTACGGGCGTTTCGGGCTTTCAGGTTCACATAGCCAGCGGACGTGCCTATACGCCCGGCGACAAGTGCGACGTGCTGGTGGCAATGAACGCAGCCGCTCTGAAAACTCAGTACAGGTTTGCCAAGCCGCAGGCCACAATCATCATCGACACCGACAGCTTCGGTCCGGCCGACCTGAAGAAGGCCGAGTTTAAAACTGACGACTATCTGGGCGAGATGGGCATCGATCCCGACCGCGTGGTGGCTTGCCCGATAACGCAGATGGTGAAAGACTGCCTTGAGGACAGCGGACTCGACAACAAGACGGTGCTGAAGTGCCGCAACATGTTTGCGCTCGGCATCGTGTGCTGGCTGTTCAACCGCAACCTTGAGTTCGTTACGTCGTTCCTGCGCGAGAAATTTGCCAAGAAGCCTGCCGTGGCAGAGTGCAACATCAAGGTTGTGCATGCCGGCTACGACTACGGTCACAACACTCATGCCAGCGTGCCCGCCACTTACCGCATCGACTCTAAGAACAAGGTTAAGGGACGCTACATGGACATAACGGGAAACAAGGCTACTGCCTACGGACTTATTGCCGCTGCCGAGAAGGCCGGCCTTAAGCTCTATCTCGGCTCTTACCCCATCACTCCTGCCACTGACATCCTGCACGAACTGGCTAAGCACAAGTCGTGCGGAGTTATGACGGTGCAGTGCGAGGACGAAATATCAGGATGTGCAAGTGCCATAGGCGCATCGTTCGCAGGCGCACTGGCTGCAACATCTACGTCAGGCCCCGGCATCTGTCTGAAGTCTGAGGCTATGAACCTTGCCGTAATCGACGAGCTGCCCCTCGTTGTCATCGACGTTCAGCGCGGCGGTCCGTCAACGGGTCTGCCTACAAAGAGCGAGCAGACCGACCTGCTGCAGGCTCTGTTCGGACGCAACGGCGAGTCGCCAATGCCGGTAATCGCAGCAACAAGTCCTACTAACTGCTTCGATTCTGTGTATGCCGCAGCCAAGATTGCCCTCGAGCATCTTACTCCTGTTGTGCTGCTCACCGACGCCTTTGTTGCCAACGGCTCTGCCGCATGGAAGCTGCCCGACATCAACGAGCTGCCCGAGATACATCCTCACTATGCCACACCTGAGCAGAAGGGCGTTTACACTCCGTATAAGAGAGACCCCGAAACAGGCGTACGCTACTGGGCAATACCGGGCCAGGAAGGCTACGAGCACATATTGGGCGGACTGGAGAAAGACGGCAACACGGGTGCCATTTCAACCGATCCTGAGAACCACGACAAGATGTGCCGCCTGCGCGCAGCTAAGGTGTTCAAGATTCCTGTTCCCGACCTCGAGGTGCAGGGCGACGCCGACGATGCCGACCTGCTGATAGTAGGTTTCGGCGGAACATTCGGTCATCTGTATTCTGCAATGGAGGAGATGAGACATGAGGGCTACAAGGTGGCTCTTGCTCACTTCAACTATATCAACCCGCTGCCTAAGAACACAGCCGAAGTATTGGGCAAATATAAGAAGGTGGTGGTAGCAGAGCAGAACCTCGGTCAGTTTGCCGGTTATCTGCGCATGCGAATAGACAACTTTATGCCTTACCAGTTTAACCAGGTTAAGGGCCAGCCCTTCGTGGTAGGCGAACTCGTAAAGGCGTTCACCAAGATAATTAAGAATTAAGAATTAAGAAAGTATGCTGTTTGGCGATAAGGACATCTATAAACGTTGTTACGCCTTTGCCTTGCGTATAGTCAATGCGTACAAGTTCCTTAATTCGGAAAAGAATGAAAGGGTGATGTCCAGACAGTTGCTCAGATGTGGTACTTCGGTTGGAGCATTGCTCTGTGAGGCGAAATTCGCTCAGAGCAGGGCCGACTTTGTAAACAAGGTGTCGGTAGCCTTGAAAGAGGCAAACGAATCGTTGTACTGGATAAATCTGTTGCATGACAGCGGCTATATCGCCACAGCGGCTTACGATTCAGTTTGTAGAGAAGCAAATGAGATAACATCAATACTTGCTTCAATTGTGAAAAGTACTAAAGAAAATACATTGAAGTATGATTCGCAATGATAACTGATAAAGGCAGCTTTCAATATTCTTAGCTCTTGACTCTTAATTCAGAAGAAGTAATTTTCTTAATTCTTAAATTTTAATTCTTAATTGAAAATGTATACTGCGCAAGATTATAAAAAGGGACAGCCGCGGTGGTGTCCCGGTTGCGGCGACCATTTCTTCCTCGCATCGCTGCACAAGGCTATGGCAGAACTCGGCGTTCCGCCTTATCAGACAGCCGTCATTTCAGGTATCGGATGCTCAAGCCGTCTGCCTTATTATGTAAACACCTATGCCATGCAGACCGTTCACGGACGTGCAGCGTCTATCGCCACGGGAGCCAAGGTGACCAACCCTGACCTGGCTGTATGGCAGATCAGCGGCGACGGCGACGGACTCGCCATCGGCGGTAACCATTTCATCCACGCCATGCGTCGCAACATCGACATAAACATGATTCTGCTCAACAACCGTATCTACGGACTCACCAAAGGACAGTATTCGCCTACGTCTCCGCGCGGATTTGTCAGCAAGTCGTCGCCTTACGGCACCGTTGAGGACCCGTTCCTGCCGGCAGAGCTGTGCTTCGGAGCGCGCGGACACTTCTTTGCACGTGCCGTTGCCACCGACGCCCAGGGCACCGTAGACATCCTCAAGGCTGCATATAAGCACAAGGGCGCGTCGGTGTGCGAGATTCTGCAGAACTGCGTAATCTTCAACAACGGCTGCTACGATTCTATCTACAAGAAGGAAGGACGCGCCAAGAACGCCATCTACGTGCGCCACGGCGAGCCGCTGATCTTCGGCGAGAACAACGAGTACGGACTCATGCAGGAAGGCTTCGGCCTCAAGGTGGTTAAGCTTGGCGAGAACGGCATCACCGAGAAAGACATTCTCGTGCACGACGCTCACTGCCTTGACAACACTCTGCAGCTGAAGCTCGCCATGATGGACAATGAGCACGGATTCCCCGTTGCGCTCGGCGTCATCCGCGACGTTGAGGCTCCTACCTACGAAACCGCGCTCAGAGAGCAGATTGAAGAGGTCAGCGCCAAAAAGAAGTATCACAACTTCATGGAGCTGCTCGAAACCAATGATATCTGGGAGGTTAAGTAAGTATGAAATATATGCGGTATCATTATATGCTTGGCTTAAATTGGGCTAAAGTATAAATGATACCGCTACTTCTATTTCGTTATTGTTATTAGGCTAATTGGAAAATGAGTTATAAAGTATATTTTGTTTTAGTTTCATGTCTGTGTTTCTTTTTTGATAAGTCCTTTTCACAGATTGTAGAGCCTTTGGTAAAAGCTGAATATCATCAGAATGCGCCATATAATCTTTCGTGTCCCGATAGCAGTGCTGCAGGATGTGGTGCTATAGCCATATCACAAATATTGTCTTATTATAAAATACCTCAGCATGGTTATGGAAATGTTTCATATATAAGTAATGGTCTTAATATTCCTATTAATGTGAATTTTGAAGATATTACATTTGATTGGGACAACATACTTTTGAATTATGTTGAAGGAGAATATAATAATTTGCAGGCAAATGCGGTAGCGCAATTAGTATATGCTTGCGGTGCTGCAATGTATTCTGATTATGGTAAAAGTACAGGCGTAAATAATTATGCAAAAATGCTTTATGGATTACAACATTATCTGCATTTTTCTCCGGAAAGCAGGTATCTAAAAAGATCTTATTATTCGACGGCAGAATGGATTGAAATGATTAACAATCAATTGCGTGATGGACATCCTGTCTTTTATAGAGGAAGTTGGTTGTTTAATGGCGGAAACGTAGGGCATATGTTTGTCGTAGATGGAATAAATGAAAAAGGGCTATATCATGTTAATTTCGGACATGGCGGTACAGGAAATAAATATGTGGATATTAACGTGATAAATCAAAACGGAACATATCCTGGCGGAAGGCCGGTGTGCTATAATGCAACTCAGGCAATGGTGACAAACTGTTATCCTGTTACTGATTTTACCGACTATCCAAAACAGGCATGTATATTAGAGGAACCGATAATACTGAATAAAGATACTTTGCAGAATAGTATTAAAATTAATTGTGGAGATAAATTTTTTCTTAGCTGTAGGTTGAGAAACTGTTGCGATGAGAAATCTACCATAAAGTATGGATGGTGTCTGGTTAAGGAGGGAGAGATTGAGAAAATTCTTACAGAGTCAACCTATGGACTTTCTGCAGGTTATACGTTTAAAGAGACAAAACATCAACAAATTGTATTGCCGGAAAATCTTAGTGATGGCAATTATCAACTTAGGCTGTATTTTAAGTCTGATTTTGTTCCTGAGCCTACATTTGTATGGGATAATGCTCCTTCTGTAGTTGATGTTGAGGTTAAAAATGGAATTGCAACAATCTCTGTTCCTGATAACCATCTTCAGAATCCGTTATTGTATTTAAGTAAGCCTATTGAAGAAGTTGAACCTGAATATGAAAACGTTGCGCCAGGACGTTCATTTGTGTTGGCGATAAATAATAGTACTACAAATAATTTCCAAAATACTATACGACTTGAACTCGTTGCAGATGGTACGACATATACTTATGATGTTGTTTTGCCTGTGTATAGTCAGACAGAAACAGAATTCCATGTTCTTATACCTAAGGATAAAATAGACCTTGAGGGGAAAAACATTACCTCTATTAAGGCGTCATATTATTATAACTTGGAAGACAGGTTTATAGAAATGGGTGAGTCGATGCCGTCTTCTATAGATAAGACCATAGAAGAAACATCTTCTATTAATGGGGATATTCGGATTTATACAATTCAGGGATACTTGGTAAAAATTATTTCTGCGTCAGAAATATCTGATATGTATGGTGAAGTATTGAAGAATCTTCCTCATGGCTGTTATATAATTAAAGAGAAACAAAGAACAAGAAAAATCATTTTATGATATTAATATATTCCTTGTTTTTGGATGCATTTGCTTATCAACCGCGCTCAGAGAGCAGATTGAAGAGGTCAGCGCCAAGAAGAAGTATCACAACTTCATGGAGCTGCTCGAAACCAATGATATCTGGGAGGTTAAGTAATCCGGGCCGCCGGACGACGTTTAACGGACATCCGGCAAGCCGGCTGCTGATCAGCGGCGACCGAGTGCCGCCTGCGGCAGTGAGGGCCGGTGGGGCCTGACTTTACAGTTAGGAACTACAGTGATTGTAGTTCTATGAAAATCTTTCTTATCATAAAAGAGGCTGTCTCACACTTGTGGGGCAGCCTCCGTAACAATCTGTAAGCAGCAGACGCAAAATCTCCTTATTTTAGCCCTTTATCCATTATATGGCAGGGTAAAATAAGGAGATTTTGTTTAATCAGGTTACAAATTATAATTTTCAGTAATTTTTTTGCTTTGTATCCGTAAGCCTGTTCCCTGTGCGCGTTGCGCATATAGCGTTAAGGCTTGCTCGTCTTCTTCGGTTGAGCCGTGTAGCTGGATACTTATCCGATGACTACAGCTTGCTGCCGTAGCACAGGTCGCCGGCGTCTCCGAATCCCGGCACGATGTATTTGTGTTCGTTCATGCCCGGGTCAACGGCTGCGCACCATATAGTGGTCTTGTCGTCGGGCAGAGTCTTCTTTATGTGGTCTATGCCTTCGGGAGTGGCTATCACGCATGCTATGTGTATGCGCTTGGGCGTGCCTTTGGTCAGGAAGGCCTTGTAGCCTAGCTCCATCGAGCCGCCTGTTGCCAGCATGGGGTCGGCTATGATGAGCGTCTTGCCGTCGATGCTCGGCGTGGCAAGATATTCAACATGTATGCCCACCTCGGTGTGCTCGTTGTCGGTATATTCGCGGTATGCGCTCACAAAGGCATTTCCGGCATGGTCGAACACGTTGAGGAATCCGTTGTGGAAAGGCAGTCCGGCGCGGAATATCGTAGCCAGGATAATCTTGTCTGCCGGCACGCTTACGCGCGACACGCCAAGAGGTGTTGTAACGTCTTTAGTCTCATATTCGAGCGTCTTGCTTATCTCGTAGGCCATCATCTCGCCCACGCGCATAATGTTGTTGCGGAACAGCAGGCGGTTCTGCTGATAGTCAACGTCTCTTATTTCTGCCAGATACTGATTGATGATTGAGTTTCCTTTACTAAGGTCTATGATTTCCATAAGTCGTTTTTGAATGACAAAGATAACGTAAATATGTTGCAATGCAAAATAAATTCGTATGAAACGGTATATTTTTCTTTTTCAGATAACATGATGGCATGTATCATAAGCATGTTTGTCAATAGGCTTAAATGTTAGTAATACAATAAAGTTTATTGTACAATTTTGTTAAAAATGTTATTTTGTAGTAATGTATTTCTAGTGTGTCGATAAATATTCATATGTTTGTATTATGAAAAGAGTGAAATATATTATTTTAATGCTTTTTGCTTTTATCATGTTTTCATGTTCAAATGAAGATAATGATACTGAGCGTCATATAATGAAAGATGGTAAGGTTGTTTATACTTATCCTGATGTCAAGTTTTATGGCGACAAGGAATCTTTTCGTGATGCAGTATTGGAAAATAGAGAGCATAATGACAGCGTAAAGGATGATTTGGAATGGCATAAGGATTCGCTGTACGGATACAATGGTGAATTGAAATATGATAAATGGGAAAAGGCAAAGTTCGGCTCATGGATAAGCGATTACGGGCTGACGCCTGGCGCTGTTTATTTTGTGTCAGCCGTCAAGGTGCTGAAGTATATTCCTGCAACTTATGAGGATTGGGTCGTGACAGGTGAATATTTTATTCATGATGAAGACTCGATAGGAACTGATTCTGATACAGGTAGCGTCGGCTTTTACCTAAATCAAAATATAAGCTACGGATATCATGAAGCCACAACTTGGATAAAATGTATTTCATATGATATAGAAGGAAATTCTATTGGGGTGTATTTTCCGATAAGTCCCAGCAGATTAAAATGGAAGTTCTTTAAAACAAAAGCAATATGGTAACTAAAAAATTTTTAATGTTTAGCAGTAGCTATGTGTGCTATGGCTTGTGTGTCATGTACAAGTGACGACGAAGATGTTATAGGTGGTCATAAACTGCCGAAAAAAGCACTCACAAAATTAGCGGATGGAACCGAACAGTTAGTTACAGACATGGGGAGGTGATACATATAACAGATACGACAGTTTATGATGTATTATCAGAAAATTTCCAGAACGAAGGTGGTGATACATGTGATTTGTGGTGTAGTGATTTTTTGACACGGGCAGATAATAATTATCCTGTAAGAATGACTGTTAAGGGGTTTGATTCTCAGACCACGTTAATTGGATATAAAAAATATAGTTTTGGACGTGAACATGCACAAAAATATGGAATACATCCCGGAATATATTTGGTAAGCCATATTATTATTGCAAAAGATTTGGCTCAAAGCGATGATGAATCTATTAAAGCACGTGATTATACGACTAATTTTGATGATACTCCAATGGGATGGCATGTTTCTGATTATAATCTGAAAAATAAATATATAAAAGGCTTTGATGTTTCTACAAATCCTGTAAATGGCTTTGTAACAGCTACAACGCTTTTACAATATATAAAATGTGATACTAGTGGAGCATCGTATAACAAATATATACTTTATGAACCTTCGACATTGATTTGGCAATACGTTCTTTCGTATTCTCCGTCGTGGGATTGATATAGTTAAATGATTATAAGATAAGGATTTGCAAAATGCTGAATTATGCGGCGTTTTGCAAATCTTTTTGTATAAAAAAATATTTGTTTTTGCAAAGTGCAAATTACAAAAACACTTCGGGTAGTTTAAAATTTTAATACTTTAACCTAAAAAGACTTTTTAATAGGTGTTTTTGTACCCATTATTGTTGGCGGGTATTCGATTTTTTGCTACCTTTGCAGCCGATTTAAGGTAACTATCAGGAACATAATAATTCACTTTTTAATATTTTCATTAAAATGGCAAATTTAGATTTAAGCAAGTACGGAATCGTAGACGTGAAAGAAGTTCTTCACAATCCGTCTTACGAGGTATTGTTTGAAGAAGAGACAAAAGATGGTCTTACAGGTTTTGACAAAGGTCAGGTTACAGAGCTTGGCGCTGTAAACGTTATGACTGGTGTTTACACAGGACGTTCACCTAAGGACAAGTTCATCGTAATGGACGAGACCTCAAAGGACACAGTATGGTGGACTTCTGACGAATATAAGAACGACAACAAACCTGCTTCTAAAGAGGCATGGGCTGCCGTTAAGGAAATTGCAAAGAAAGAGCTTTCAGGCAAAAAACTTTATGTAGTTGACGGTTTCTGCGGTGCTAACAAGGATACACGTATGGCTGTCCGCTTCATCATGGAGGTAGCATGGCAGGCACACTTCGTAACTAACATGTTCATCCGTCCTACAGCTGAGGAGCTTGCTGACTTTGAGCCTGACTTCGTTGTTTACAACGCTTCTAAGGCTAAGGTTGAGAACTACAAAGAGCTTGGTCTGAACTCAGAGACAGCTGTTGTGTTCAACGTAACTTCTAAAGAGCAGGTTATCATCAACACATGGTACGGCGGTGAGATGAAGAAGGGTATGTTCTCTATGATGAACTACTTCTTGCCTCTGAAGGGCATCGCTGCTATGCACTGCTCAGCTAACTGCGACAAGAACGGTGAGAACACAGCTATATTCTTCGGTCTGTCTGGTACAGGTAAGACTACTCTGTCTACCGACCCGAAACGTCTGCTTATCGGTGACGACGAGCACGGATGGGACGACAACGGCGTGTTCAACTTCGAGGGTGGATGCTACGCTAAGGTTATCAACCTTGACAAAGAGAGCGAGCCTGATATCTACAACGCTATCCGCCGCAACGCTCTGCTCGAGAACGTAACTGTTGACGCTAACGGCAAGATCGACTTCTGCGACAAGAGCACAACTGAGAACACTCGTGTTTCTTATCCTATCTACCACATCGAGAACATCGTTAAGCCTATATCTCACGCACCGGCTGCTAAGCAGGTTATCTTCCTGTCAGCTGACGCATTCGGAGTACTGCCTCCAGTATCTATCCTGACTCCGGAGCAGACTAAATACTACTTCCTGTCTGGATTTACAGCTAAATTGGCTGGTACAGAGCGTGGTATCACTGAGCCTACTCCTACATTCTCAGCTTGCTTCGGCCAGGCATTCCTGGAGCTGCATCCTACAAAATATGCTGAGGAGCTGGTAAGACACATGGAGAAGAGCGGTGCTAAGGCTTACTTGGTTAACACAGGTTGGAACGGAACTGGCAAGCGTATCTCTATCCGCGATACACGTGGTATCATCGACGCTATCCTCGACCACTCAATCGACTCTGCTCCTACAAAGACAATACCTTACTTCAACTTCGTTGTTCCTACAGAGTTGAAGGGTGTTGACTCTCACATCCTCGATCCTCGTGATACATACGCTGACGCTGCTCAGTGGGAGGAGAAGGCTAAAGACCTCGCTGCTCGCTTCATCAAGAACTTCGTTAAGTACGAAGGCAATGAGGCTGGTAAGGCTCTCGTAGCTGCAGGTCCGAAACTCTAATTCTGAATAAAATAGATTTAGATATCCTTTTAAGTAGGCATGCCCCAAAAGGCATGCCTACTTTCTTTTTGTGCCTTGCCGTGAGGCTTATGCGGCTTTGCATTACTTTTGGCATGCAGAGTGTCCGCCTGTGATGCATGGCTGTTAACCGCGGTTTGTGGATATGGTAAAGTAAAAAACTTTTTTATTTAAACTCATCACTCGTCACAATGTTGCGTAAGGCGTTGTGCATCAGATGCTTGCAGCGTGATGAGTTGTATCCGCCACTTGTCACGCATATAGCTGAACTGCCTTGCGTGATGAGTCTGCCCGTAAACTTGTCACAGCATATATTGCTGGCAGTCAGTGGTTTACGCCACGTTGTGACGAGTGATGAGTCTGTAATAAAATAATTTCGTATTTTGTTGTTCTGCCTCAAAACCTTCATCATGCGGGGTAGATATTAATTCTGCAAGTGTGTTGATGCTTTGCAAAACACACCGGTCTTTGTTTCTGAAACATGCCCTTTTCAGTCCTAAAACATATCCTTTCAGCCTGCAAAAGGCCATGTATTAGAATGTCATTTGGCACCTTTTGCAAAGTGGTCAGTAGCATGGTTCTTAATATATCTTAAAATATTTGTGAGGTAAAGCGGAGCAGACACGAAAAGACTTATATTTGTAAAATATTATTCTTGTGAGGTGATTGTATGCGACATTCTCCGCACGGATTACATTCTAGAATGTTTAACCTAACCCAATCAGTTATTTTAATTATGAAACCTGCAATCCTGCTGAAAGCTATTATCAGTGTGTTGTTGTTCTAGTCGGTAACCATGGCTATGGCTCAGACCTCACGCCCGTTCAAGGGCGAATGGTGTGGCGGCGGACTGTATGTCAAAATAGACTTCTACGGAAAGACCATTCCCGACCCTAACTCGATGGACGAATATCCCTGTGCCGGAATAATCAAGATTAAGCCTGAGATAAACTCAATGTCCTACACGATAGAAAATATAAAGGTCAACGGCAACAGGGCCACTGCAACCGCCTATTTTGCCGAGAAAGACTCACATCTTACGTTTGAGTATCTGTCTGACGGAAGTCTGAGGCTGACGAGCAGCGACGGATTCGCTTATGTGGACGACAGTCTGAAGAAATTGCCCAAGTCGTCTTATGTCCTTCACAACGTGTTGCATTCGGGCGAGTGCGGCACCTGTAAGAACGTTGGGGCCACGGCACGATGAATACAAGTGTGTATGAGATAGATCCGTGTGAAAACAGTACTGAAGGCCGGTTCTGACACTGCCGGCTCTGTTGCAGAAGTCTTTTTTATGTGCAACGTGAGCAGACGGTTGTCCGGTACGGCATTTTTGTCTGCATTAAGCCGCGCCGGGCCTGTGCGTATCACGCCGGGCGCGCGGCTTTTTTTATGCGCCATGTGCCTTTCAGAGCCTTTTCGGCCTCAGTCTGTAAAGGTTTTTCAAGACATATTCTCCGCGTTTTGATTTATGTCAAAAAATGGCATTTTCACAGCAAAAAGTGATGTGAAACGCTTGTGTGTCCGCACACAATAATGTAACTTTGCCCCCGTGTTCGTGAGAATACATTTTTCATAGGTTAGTAGTTTGATAGATTTAAGGTAAAGATTATGTTATTAGATTTTGAACTAAGTGATGTTGGTCTTAGTTATTGTAAATGACAAAAAATTAATATCATTATATCGATTAATACCAACATCAGTTAAGGTTTTGCGAGGTCGGCGTGAGTGATTCATACCGGCCTCTTTTTTATAAAAACTTTAAAAAAACTTATATATGTATATAAAAAGTCCAATTTATTGATAATTTAGACAATAAAGTATTTAAAATCAAGCTATATTTGAGGAATTCTGATTAAATTTGCAGCTAAAAATAGAAAATATTCAGCGAATGAAACGTATTATCCAGTGCTTGGCAATACTGTTCTCCGGGACATTTTTGTTGGCTTCATGCCTTAGTGATAACGGCGATGACGAATTTGTGTATTATGACGACACCGCCATAAAATCATTCTCTTTAGGTACGCTCAACCAATATCTTCACACTCTCTCGTCTGAAGGAGAGGACAGTGTGTATAAGGTTGAAGTAACCGGCAGCAATTATAAATTCTACATTGACCAGCTGAAGCGCGAGATATATAATCCCGACTCGCTTCCTGTAGGAACTGATGCGGCACACGTTATATGCAACGTAAGCAGTAAAAATTCCGGCATTGTGGTGATTAAAAATGTAGACAGCGACACGCTTGCCTATTACAGCAGTACCGACTCGGTTGACTTTTCACAGCCGCGCGAGTTCAGAGTATATTCCGTTGGCGGTGTGAATTATCGTGCCTATACGGTACGCGTCAACGTGCATAAGGAAGATCCCGACTCGTTCCGCTGGAACTCACTGCCGGCTGATGCGCGCTTTACCGCCATGAGCGGCATGAAGGCCGTTGCGCTCAACGGCAAGGTGATGCTCTTCGGCTGTAACGGAAATGCCACAGAGATATTCTCGGCCGAGACTTCAGGCAACGGCTCGTGGACGGCACTTACGCCCAACGTGAGCCTGTCGGCTGACGCATACAAGAGCGTAACAGTGAAGGACAACATGCTCTACACTCTGAACAACGGCGAGCTGATATCATCGGCCGACGGTCAGACATGGAACACCGTGTCGCAGCCCACCGCCCAGTTTGGCGTTTCGCAGCTCATAGGAGCAGGCAGCCGCAAGATTTATGCTGCCGGAGCCGACGGCAAACCGATGAGCTCTGCCGACAACGGAGCCACATGGACTGCCGACAACGTTGGCGGCGACGCCGAAAACCTGCCTGCAAGCTATGCCGGATTGGCAAGCTTCGCACTGGCTACAGACAAGAATTCAGAGCGCATAATATTTGCCGGAAATCCTGCCGATGACGCCTTCACGTCTGATTCAACGGCTATGGTGTGGAGCAAGATTGAGGAATATGCTCCCGGCTCGATGGAACATTCATGGATGGAGTGTAACGAGGCTAACCACTATCAGCTGCCCCGCCTGACGAATCTGAAGATGGCCCGCTACGGCGATGTGCTTATAGCCATTGGCGGCAAGGCGCTCGGAACAAGCACAGCCAAGGCTTTTGAAAAGATATATGTCAGCAGTGACAACGGTCTGACATGGCTCACTGACGACAGCTACGTATTACCTGAAGGCTTCACCAACGGCTCGAGCAACGTGTTTGCCATTGCTGTCGACGGCGACAACTGCCTGTGGATAATCTGTGGCGGCAACGGTCAGGTGTGGCGCGGAAGGCTCAACAAACTGGGATGGGCCGAAAACCAGACCTCGTTCACAAAGTGAGAACTATAACCGTGTAACACTAATTCAACCACTGGCAAATGAGAAAAATCCTGCTTTGCATACTAATCTCTGCTGTGTCGCTGTGCTCAAGGGCGCAGGACGACAACGAATATAAGATGGAGATAGGTGTGGGAGCAGGACTGGTGGCATACGAGGGCGACTTCAACGGCAACATCATGAAGAACATGCAGCCCATGGCGTCGCTCATTCTCAGGCGTGTCATCAATCCCTATATGGGCCTTAAGCTCGACTTGTCATACGGCAAGCTGAAAGGCAGCTCAGCCGGGCTGGAGACATGGTATCCCGAATATTCGGATAATCCGATAGATTTCAGCAATACGCTCATTGACCTTGGAGTAACCTATGAGTACAACTTCTGGCCTTACGGCACGGGCCGCGAGTACAGGGGAGCAAAGCGCCTCACGCCGTTCATATTTCTCGGACTCGGCGCAACCTACGTGAAGGCAGACGCACAGAACGTGTTTACGGCAAACCTTCCGATAGGATTGGGAGTGAAATATAAAATAGGACCGAGGCTTAACCTCGGACTTGAATGGGCCGTCCATTTCTCGCTCAGCGACAAGCTCGACGGTGTGGCAGACCCTTATTATATAAAAAGCTCGGGACTGTTCAAGAACACCGACTGCTATTCGGCCCTGAAGCTCACACTGACTTACAGCTTCATGCCTAAATGTATAACATGTAATAAAGATGACTGAGACAAAAATTGACATGAACCGCATACCGCAGCACATTGCCATCATCATGGACGGCAACGGCCGATGGGCCACTGAGCGCGGCAAGGAACGCAGCTACGGCCATCAGGCCGGCGTTGAGTCGGTAAGACGCATCACTTCAGAGTGCGTCAGGCTTGGTGTGAAGTATCTCACGCTCTACACCTTCTCAACCGAAAACTGGAACCGTCCGGCCGATGAGGTGGCAGCCCTTATGGGGCTTGTGCTCACCGCCCTTGAGGACGAGATATTCATGAAGAATAACGTGCGTTTCCGCGTTATAGGCGATATCGACAGGCTTCCGGCACAGGTTAGGGCTAAGCTCGGCGAGACTATGGAGCATACGAAGGACAACAGTGCCATGACGATGGTGGTGGCACTGAGCTACTCGTCGAAGTGGGAGATAACCAATGCCGTAAAAAACATAGCCGCTGAGGTGAAGGACGGAAAGCTCGCAATCGACGCAATCGACGAGAATACGGTGTCAAGCCACATGCAGACCAGCTTCATGCCCGACCCCGACCTGCTGATACGCACGGGCGGCGAGGTGCGCATATCCAACTATCTGCTCTGGCAGATAGCATATTCGGAGCTTTATTTCTGCGACACTTACTGGCCCGACTTCAACGAGCAGTGTCTCCGCGAGGCAATAGTCAGCTATCAGAAGCGCCAGAGACGTTTCGGCAAGACCGAGGCGCAAGTTGAAAACGATAATTAATATTCAAGACAACATACATATAAGATGAATAGAATAATAGGATGCTTGGCACTGCTCGCCTCATTGCTCTTCAGCGTTGGGGCCGTTGCGCAGGAGAAGATTGTTAATCCTGAAATCTCTTATGCGGGCACTCCGCGTTCCGGCGTATTAGGCGGCATCGCGGTTTCTGGCGTGGAAGGCTATGAAGATTACATGCTTGCAAGTATTTCTGGCCTTACTGTAGGTCAGAAGATAGAGCTACCGGGACAGGCTATTACTGATGCAGTGAAGCGCTATTGGAAGCACGGACTGTTTTCAAAGGTACAGATTGCTGCCGACTCTATCGTTGGCGACAAGATTTATCTGCATTTCTATCTGGCCTTGCGTCCGCGCGTATCAACTATTAACTACATTGGAGTAAAGAAGTCGGAACGCGAAGACCTTGAGACTAAGCTCGGACTGCTTAAGGGCAGTCAGATTACGCCTAACATGATTGACCGTGCTGAACTGCTGGCAAAGAACTATTTTGACGACAAAGGATATAAGAACGCCGAAATAAACATACAGCAGCGTGATGACGTAGCCAACAAAAACCAGGTGATTCTTGATGTCATTATCGACAAAAAAGAGAAGATGAAGGTGCGCCAGATCATCATTGAGGGAAACAATAATCTGAGCGACTCTAAGATAAAGGGTACTCTGTTTACAAAGGGTGCCTTCACCAAGACTCACGAGGCCGGTAAGCTGGACAACATATTCAAGTCGAAGAAATACACCCCCGAACGCTATAAGACAGATAAGCAGAATCTTATCGACAAGTATAATGAGCTTGGATACCGCGACGCCGCCATCGTTGAAGACAGTGTGTGGAATGTCGACGACAAGCACGTAAGCATATACCTTAAGGTGGACGAGGGAAAGAAATATTATATCAGAAACATCACATGGGTGGGCAACACAGTGTTCTCAACCGACTATCTGAGCCGTCTGCTCGGCATGAAGAAAGGTGATGTCTATAACCAGAAACTCATGAACAAACGACTCTCTGAAGATGAGGATGCCGTGGGTAATGAGTATTGGAACAATGGTTATCTGTTCTATAACCTGCAACCTACAGAGGTAAACATCGTCGGCGACTCTATCGACCTCGAAATGCGCATCATGGAGGGCAACCAGGCTCACATCAACCATGTGCGAATCAATGGTAACACCCGCGTTTACGAAAACGTTGTACGCCGAGAGCTGAGAACCAAGCCGGGCGACCTCTTCTCTAAGGAGGCCCTGATGCGTTCTGCACGTGAAATGGCATCTATGGGACACTTCGACCCGGAGCAGATCAATCCTGACGTGAAACCTAACTATGAAGACGGAACCGTTGACATCAACTGGGACCTCGTACAGAAGTCTAACGACCAGGTGGAATTCTCGCTCGGATGGGGACAGACAGGTGTCATCGGACGTATCGGACTGAAGCTTAACAACTTCTCAATGGCCAACCTCTTCAACAAGAACAAGGAGCATCGAGGCATACTGCCTGTGGGCGACGGCGAGGTGCTTTCTATCGGAGCGCAGACCAACGGTACATATTATCAGTCGTACAACGCTTCTTACTCAACCAACTGGTTTGGCGGAAAGCGTCCTATTCAGTTCACCGTCGGAGCCTACTTCTCTAAGCAGACCGACGTGTCGAGCAACTATTACAACAGTGCCTACATGAATAATTATTATAACTACCTCTACGGATGGGGCAACAGCTACAATAATTATTATGAAAACTTCTACGACCCTGACAAGTATGTCAAGCTGCTCGGAGTGTCTGTAGGCTGGGGTAAGCGTCTGCGCTGGCCTGACGACTATTTCCAGTTGTCTGTCGAGCTGGCATATCAGCGCTATATGCTGAAGAACTGGCAGTACTTTATCGTTACCAACGGTAACTGTAACAACCTCAACCTGGGCATCACCCTGTCGCGTGTGTCTACCGATAACCAGCTGTTCCCGCGCCGCGGTTCAGAGTTCCTGGCATCACTTACGATTACTCCGCCTTGGTCGGCTTTCAGTCACAAGGACTATAAGAATCTTGCTACTAATCCGAAGTCGCCCAACTATACTGCCGAGCAGCAGGAGAAATATCGCTGGGTTGAGTATCACAAATGGAAGTTCCGTGCCAAGACATATACAGCCCTTACCAATGGACAGAAGTGTTTCGTTCTTATGACACGTGTTGAGTTCGGTATCCTCGGCTCTTACAACAAATACAAGAAGTCGCCTTTCGAAACCTACTATATGGGTGGTGACGGTATGAGCGGTTATTCTACGGGTTATGCCGAAGAGACAATCGGATTGAGAGGATACGACAACGGTAGCCTTACTCCTTACGGATATGAGGGCTATGCTTACGACCGTTTCACGTTGGAGCTGCGTTATCCGTTCCTGTTGGGCAACACCACAATCTACGGACTTGGTTTCCTCGAGGCCGGTAATGCATGGAACGACACCAAGGATTTCAACCCGTTCGACATGAAGCGTTCTGCCGGTATCGGTGTACGTATATATCTGCCTATGGTCGGACTTATGGGTATCGATTGGGCTTATGGCTTCGACAAGGTGTTCGGCACCAAGGGAGGCTCTCAGTTCCACTTCATTCTCGGACAGGAGTTCTAGCCGTTTAGCTGCCATGTGTCAAAACAAAGAGAGTTAATAAATTAGCCGTCAGACATATAGGCGTATTTGTCACGTCGGTTTTGTCAGTTAAATTTATAATTAAGGAGAAAGAATTATGAAGAAGATATTAATGATGTTTGCCATGCTTGCCGTAGCATTCACGGCCAGCGCGCAGAAGTTTGCTCTTGTCGATATGGAGTATATCTTGAAAAACATCCCGGCCTACGAGCGTGCCAACGAGCAGCTCACCCAGGTTGCCAAGAAGTGGCAGGCTGAGGTTGATGCCCTCAACACCGAGGCCCAGACTATGTATAAGAATTATCAGAACGAAGTGGTGTTCCTCTCTCAGGAACAGAAAAAGGAGCGCCAGGAGGCTATAATGAATAAGGAGAAGGAAGCCAGCGAGCTGAAACGTAAGTATTTCGGACCCGAGGGCGAGCTTTTCAAGAAACGCACCAGTCTGATGACTCCTATTCAGGAGGAAATATACAATGCCGTGAAAGACATTGCCGACCTGCGCGGTTATTCGCTCATACTCGACCGTGCGTCAGACACGAGCATCATTTTCGGTTCGCCGAAGATAGACATCAGCAATGAAGTGCTGTCAAAGTTAGGCTATTCTAATTAATGCATTGTGTTTTAACCAGATATGCAGAGTCTTTGAAATTAAAATAAAAGTGCATTTCATATCCTTTTATTTTGAAATTATCGACTCTTGCATTATCTTTGCAGATAAATAATAAACAATAAATAAAATTTGAAATTAAGGAAATGAAAAAATTATTTTTAATGTTGTTGCTGTGCGCACCTCTGACACTGTTTGCTCAGACTGCAAAGTTCGGACATGTTGACGCACAGGCTGTCATGCAGAGTCTTCCTGAGTTCATCAAGGCACGTGGCGAGCTGGAGGCTCAGTCAAAGCAGTATGAGAATGATATGAAGGCCATGCAGGATGAGATTCAGAAGAAATCTGACGAGTACGACCGTACAAAGAGTACCATGAACGAGACAAAGCGCCAGGAGACAGAAGCTTCATTGCAGCAGCTGTTCCAGAAGTATCAGCAGGCTCTTCAGGACAACCAGCAGGCTCTTCAGAAGGCTCAGCAGGAGAAGATGCAGCCTATCATGAATAAGATAATGACTGCCATAAAGAATGTCGGTAAAGCCGGCGGCTATGTTTACATCATGGACACTTCAAGCGGCATACCTTACATCAGCGACACTCTCAGCAAGGATGTTACGAATGATGTGAAAGCTGAAATGAATAAACTGAAATAATTAAACTCTATATCAAGCGCTGCTTTCCATCAGGGAGGCGGCGCTTTTACTTTTCAAATATGGCTCTATGAAAAAACTTATTCTTTTTTTGTTATTGCTCCTGCCGGCCGTTATTACCGACGCTCAGGTCAAGTTTGGCTATCTGAGCTATAGCGAGGCCATCAAGGCCATGCCCGGCTATGCCGACATGCAGAAGAGTCTGGCTGAGCTTAAAAATCAGTATGCCAACGAGACGAAACGCTCTGAAGACGAGTTTAACCAGAAGTATGAGTCGTTTCTTGAGGGTCAGAAAGACTTTGCACCTTCTATCTTGAAGAAAAGACAGTATGAGCTGCAAGAACTTCTCAACAACAGTGTATCTTTCAAGAAAGAGGCTGCCCGCCTGCTTGAGAAGGCTGAGGCAGATATGTATGCGCCTCTGAAGAAGCGTCTTAACGAGATTTTGCGCCAGATAGGCCGTGAGCGCGGCTATGCATTCATCCTCAACACCGATAACGACGCCGTGCCTTATATCGACACTGCAAGCGGTGAGGACATAAGCGCGCTTGTGCGCAACATGTCTACCTATCTCGACAAATAGGCGGTTCTGATTGTTGTCAGGCCACATTAATATGCGGCATGCTGCCCTCTGTTCGTCTTTCGGTGTGCAGCTTGTCGTTTGTGGTTAAATGACGGCATCTTAAGTGTCGTGTCGCTTTAGCCGTTGGGAGCGGTATTTGTCGTTTGCTCCAGCGTCATTGCCGGTTGTCCGGATATGTGCGGCGCGGCTTTATGCACGTCATCATTCCATCTTACATTATTTTAAATTACAGTGATTATGCAGCTATCAGAAAAACCGGGGCCTATAGGAATTTTCGATTCTGGTTACGGTGGATTAACCATCCTGCACCAGATGCGCAACATCCTGCCCCATTATGATTATCTTTATCTTGGCGACAACGCCCGCGCGCCTTATGGTCCACGCTCGTTCGACATCGTTTATCAGTTTACGCGCGAGGCTGTTATCAAGCTTTTCAGCATGGGTTGCCACCTCGTTATTCTGGCCTGCAACACGGCTTCGGCCAAAGCCCTGCGCTCCATTCAGCAGAACGACCTGCCACAGCTCGACCCTAACCGCCGTGTGCTTGGCATCATCCGTCCTACTGCCGAGTGTATAGGCAGCATCACTCAGAGCCGCCACGTAGGCATTGTGGCAACTGAAGGAACCATAAAGAGTGAGAGTTATGTTCTTGAAATAAAGAAGCTCTTTCCCGACATCACTGTTACAGGCGAGCCTTGCCCAATGTGGGTTCCGCTCGTTGAGAACAACGAATACGACGGTCCCGGTGCCGACTATTTTGTAAAGAAGCGCATCGACAACCTCATGATACGCGACCCGCAGATTGACTCTATCATCCTTGGCTGCACCCATTATCCGCTGTTGCTCAACAAGATTCTGAAGTATACGCCGCGCGGCGTCAAGATAGTTCCGCAGGGCGAGTATGTGTCCAACAGTCTTAAAGACTACTTTGTGCGTCATCCCGATATCGAGGCCATGTGTACAAAGAACGGACAATGCCATTATCTCACCACCGAGAACACCGACAAATTCCGCGAGTCGGCTCAGCTCTTCCTGCATGAGAGCGTAGATGTAGAGAATATAACGCTGGGCTAAGGCAGCATCAAGACTGTCATTACGGCCTGCGTCCACACCATTTTATATATTTATTTTATTATTCCGGTCGTTAAGGGCGGCACATTGCTTAATGTCAGGCAGTGTGCCGCCCTTAATGATTTTGAATGTTCCGGCTGCCCGTTCCATTTTATATTATGCAGCCGTTTCTGTCATATTTTATCTGTTTTTGCGCCGATGTTTTGTGCCGTCACGTCTGTCAACTCGTTGTCAACATGGAAATATGTTAAAATCATAACATTTATCATGAAACATGGTGCAGATAATATAAAATCACTTATCTTTGCCCACGCAACGGTTCGCCGCATGGCGATTAAAAGGGAACCGGGTGAGAATCTCGGACAGACCCGCTGCTGTAATCCGCCCTTATATAGGGTGCGAACAATAAAGCCACTGACATTTTTTCGGGAAGGCGTTCGCATCCGGGCGGTAAGTCAGAAGACCTGCCTTGCTGTTTAATAACCTTCCTCAGCCTCGTGGATTAGGCTTCAGGAGAGAATTCTTACTTTTTTATGAAACAAAGATTAGCCATTATGTCTTTGTGCATGGCTGTCTTTACGGGCTATGCGCAAAAGCATGTGAGCCGTCTCGACAGTGTGCAGAGACTTAACGAAGTGGTAGTGCTGGGCAACAGCCAGCGCAGTGTCATTCCGTCACAGCAGCTTAAAGGTGAAGAACTGCAGCGACTCAACAGTCTCAGCGTGGCCGACGCGCTGAGATTCTTTGCCGGCGTGCAGCTGAAAGACTACGGAGGAGTGGGCGGCATCAAGACCGTCAACATACGAAGCATGGGCACCAACCACGTGGGAGTGTTCTACGACGGCATACAGCTGTCTAACGCGCAGAACGGACAGGTGGACCTCGGCATGTTCTCGCTCGACAACATGCAGGCAATATCGCTCTACAACGGACAGAAGAGTCAGATATTCCAGTCGGCAAAAGACTTCAACTCGGCCGGCTCCATATACATGTGGACGCGCCGCCCCGTGTTTGCCGACAGCACCAGTTATCATCTCAAGGCCACGCTGAAGACAGGTTCGTTCGACCTTGTCAACCCCGCCCTGCTCATAGAGCTGCGCCTTTCCGACAAGGTGTCGGCGTCGTTCAGCGGCGAGTGGCTCAGCAGCAGCGGCAAGTATAAGTTCCGTTATCGCCGCAAGGCAGTCATGACCGACGAGATAATGTATGACACCACCGCCGTGAGACAGAACGGCGACGTGCGCGCCACTCGCATGGAAGGCGCATTGTTCGGCACCATACGTGGCGGAGAGTGGATGCTCAAGGCATACAACTACACCTCGGAGCGCGGCGTGCCGGGAGCCATCGTCAACAATGTGTGGCGCCGCGGCGAACGCATCTGGGACAACAACTCGTTTGTGCAAGGCTCAATACAGAAAGATTTCGGCAGCCGATATCACACCCGTCTGATGGCCAAATATGCCTATTATCTCACCAAATACGTCAACAAGGACACCACCGTGATGATGATCGACAACGTTTATCGTCAGAAGGAACTGTATCTCTCGTCGTCACATCTGTATAACATCACTAAATTTTGGGACGTTTCTGCCGCCTACGACATACAGTGGAACACGATGGATGCCGATATGTACGGCTTTGTTTATCCCACCCGCTGGCACCATTTCCTTTCGGCAGCCACAGCCCTTACCCTCGGCCGTGTCAAGATGCAGGGCAGTGTGGTGCTGAATTATATAAGCGACCGCACCCGACTTGCCGAGTCGCCGGGCGACAAAACCGTGTTCACTCCCGCCTTCTTCATATCGTGGGCACCATTCGGCGGCTCCGATTTCACGCTCCGTGCCTTTGCCAAGCGCAGTTTCCGCATGCCAACGTTCAACGACCTTTATTATGCCGAAATGGGCAACTCGCAGCTGCGGCCCGAATACACCACCCAATACAACATCGGTTTTGCCTACGACAGTCGCCGCAGCAGCGGTTTCCTGACCGAATGGAGTCTTCATGCCGATGCTTACCGCAATTTCGTCCGCGACAAGATTGTTGCCTATCCCAAGGGCGCGCAGTTTCGATGGACCATGCTCAATCTGGGCCGTGTGCGCATCACCGGCGTCGACCTTACCGGCTCGCTCACGCTCAATCCGCTGCGCGACCTCTACATCACCGGCAAACTTCAGTACACTTATCAGGAAGCAATCGACGTAACTAATCCTGCCGACACCTATTATCGCGACCAGATACCCTACATACCATGGCACAGCGGCTCGGCCATCGTTCAGGTAACATGGCGCTCATGGAGCCTTAACTACAGCTTTATCTATACCGGCGAACGCTATAATCAGCAGGAAAACATCGTGTATAACCACACACAGCCGTGGTACACGAGCGACATCTCCATTGCGCGCAGCTTCCGCTGGAACCGCTATTCGGCCAAGGTTCAGCTCGAAGTGAACAATCTCTTCAGTCAGGACTATGACGTGATACTCAACTATCCCATGCCCAAGCGCAACTATCGTCTTACCCTAAGTTTTGAACTATGACGCACAATCTACGATTTCTATACATCATTCTGCTCTCGGCAGTAGTCTTCGCTGCATGCCGTGAGGACGAGGTCGTTGTGCCCACCGAGTACGACATACTGCCCGTAACCGTGCCCGAAGGCAGCAATATTGCCGGCATGTACCTGCTCAACGAGGGCAACATGGGCAGCAACAAATGCACGCTCGACTATCTCGACTTCGTGCAGGGCTATTATGTGCGCAACCTCTATGCCGAGCGCAATCCCCATGTCATAAAAGAGCTTGGCGACGTTGGCAACGACATACGTGTCTACGGCTCAAAACTCTACGTAGTAGTCAACTGCTCCAACAAGATGGAAGTGCTCGACGCACGCACCGGGGTGCGCATCTCTCAGGTTGACATACCCAACTGCCGCTATGTAAACTTCTACCGCGGCCACGCCTACGTAAGCTCCTACGTCGGTCCCGTTCAGCTCAACAATCCCAATGCCGTTAAGGGCGCAGTCTACAAGGTGGACACGCTTACGCTTAAGGTGGTGGACAAATGCACCGTGGGCTACCAGCCCGAAGAGATTGAAGTGCTTGGTGAATACCTCTATGTGGCCAACTCCGGCGGCTACATGGCGCCAAATTACGACAACACCGTGTCGTTGATAGAGCTTGAAGGGTTCAGGCAGATGCAGAAGATACCCGTCGGAATCAACCTCCACCGCGTAAAGGCCGACAGCCACGGACGGCTTTGGGTTACGTCGCGCGGCGACTATGAAACGATAAGTTCTAATCTCTACGTGCTGCAAAAGAAGAAGGGACGCAACGAGATGGAAGTTACCGACACGCTCAACATACCCTGCTCAAACTTCTGCATCAGCGGCGACTCGCTCTATTACTACAGCACCGAGTGGAACAACTTTACCCTGCAGAACACCATAACCTACGGAATAATAAACACCGAGACGCTGCAGCGCGTGAGCAACTCGTTCATAACCGACGGCACTCAGGCCGACATCACCATTCCGTATGGCATCAGCATACACCCCGACACAGGCGACATATACATCACCGACGCCAAAAACTACGTGTCGAGCGGCGTGCTTCACTGCTATTCGAAAGACGGAAAACATAAATGGAGCGTGCGCACGGGCGACATTCCTGCCCACATGTGCTTCATAAAAAAATAAGAATACTGATGAAAACAAGAACATACATAATTGCATTTTGCGCCTTGGCAGTGTCAGTGTGGCTGTGTTCGTGCGAGCGTGACATCGACAACGTGAGTTCGGGTCTTAACGACTATTACTACATCGAGCGCATGAAGAAACTCAGGCTTGCCCCTGCCTATACAGGCAATACTTACCGTTGGACCGTCAGGACGGCATCAGGCGCCGACTCGCTCCTTTCTACCGACCGCGAGTATGTCTTCCTCGCGCAGCACGAAGGCGAGTATGTTATTACTTTCGAACTTGACGACGGCGACCAAGGATACAAGCACACGTTTCCCGTAACGGTGCTTCACGAGGAAGTGGAGTATAGTCCCTATACGGCAAGCGTGTATGAATATTGTCCTGCTCCGGGCCAGTTTGTCAACACCATGCCCATCTATGAGCCGGGCGACAACGCCGAGACAATGAGGCAGAAGGCCGAGGACGACCTCGTTAACGACGTGATGATAACCCTCGGCGCCTATGGAGGCTACGTTACGTTTGCCTTCGACCACACCGTGGTGAACGTGCCGGGCGAGAAAGACTTCTACATAAAAGGCAACTCGTTCTATTCCGACATTCCCGGATATGCCGAGCAGCGGGGCGGCAACTGTGAGCCGGGCATAGTTATGGTGGCGTTCGACCGCAACATGAACGGACGCCCTGACGACGATGAATGGTATGAGCTTGCCGGCAGCGAATATAACAACAGTGCCACGATAAAGAACTATACCATAACCTACAGCCGTCCGGTTGACCACAGTCCCGTGCCCGACATATCGGGAACGCTCACCGACACGCTCTACATACCATGGAAAGACAACCGCGGAAACAGCGGACACGTGTATAAAAATATGTATCACACGCAGAGTTATTATCCCGAATGGACCGGTGCCGACGAGCTTACGTTCAGCGGAACCCGACTGCCCGACAACGGCAAGGACGAGAGCGGATTCGGCTCCTATTACGTGCTCTACTCATATCCGTGGGGCTATGCCGACAACCATCCCAACGACTCTATCAGTCTTAACAGCTTCGACATAGGCTGGGCCGTGGACAGTCGGGGAAACAAAGTCAGTCTGCCGGGCGCCGACTTCATACGCGTCTACACCGGCGTAAACCAGTATTGCGGATGGATAGGCGAAACCTCAACCGAGATTTCGCGTGCGCAAGACCTTCATATACAGACCGCCCAGCAGGGCGAATCATCCATTAATGCCGCAAGAAGAAAGGAATAAACCGAGTGATAACAAATATGTTTAATTCAAAAAAGTTAGTTTTACTATGAAGAAAAAAATCTACTTATTGTTGTTTGCACTGCTGTCGGGCGTGTTTGCCTTTGCCCAGACGATAAAGGTGCAGGGAGTTCCGCGCAACATCAAGAACGGAACCATCATGATGTCGCCCACCGACAACACGTGCGATGTCGACTTCTCTAAGATTACGCGCTGGATAGGCGAGGGCGACAAGCAGGCAGCGCTCGTTGTAAAATGGAACGACAGCCGCGAGGAACGCCTCTATGTGTGGGGCTACCGCTGGACCGACGATGCCGACGGCACGGGTGCCGCTATGCTCTGCAACGTGGCAAAGAACGATCCTAACTTCATTATTATTGTTTATGGCGACACTCCCTACGGAGCTGCCATCGGCGGAGTGGGCTACGACTTTGACGGCGACGGATTCAGCATAACCAAGGACGGCAAGGCCGTGGAGCCTGAAGAAGACGGAACGCTGCGCACAACCAGCTACGACTTTGACAACTATGCGTCGGCTGATGAGGACGACCTTTGGTTCTCGGGCTGGTACAACGGCTATCTGTCTTACTGGGTATGCGACAAGACGGGCGAGATGTTCGGCTATTCAGGCGTGGGCGCGTCGGGCCGCAAACTCGTTGACGGATGCGTAGACGGATGGTCGGCCGTGAGAGACATGAGCAACATGAACATGGGCAACATGGAGGGCGAGCTGTATTATCTGCCCGCACTGACCTCAGAACCTGTGCAGGTCGACTATTCTAAGGGTACGTTCATCGTGAACGAAGACTGGTACGGACATCAGAATTCAACCCTTAACTTCCTCACCGACGACGGTGAATGGATTTACCGCGTAATACAGAAAGAAAATCCGGGTGTTGAGATAGGAGCCACAGCCCAGTATGGAGCCATTTATGGCGACAAGTTCTTCGTAATGGCCAAGCAGCCCAAAGATCCGGGCGCAAGCATAACGGGCGGCCGCATAACTATCTGCGACGCCAAGACAATGAAGGTGCTGAAGCAGATTGAGAACATCGCCGTTGACGATAAAGGTTCAAGCATTGCCGACGGCCGCGGATTCCTCGGAGTAGACGAGCACAAGGCATACGTAGGTTCGAGCAACGGCATCTATGTGTTAGACCTCGACAGCTTGAAGATTACGGGCAGCGTGAGCGGAGCCGGCAACGATAGCGACGACCCGTATCAGCAACTCTATGGAGGACAGATTGGCAACATGGTGCGCGTTAACGACCGCGTGTTTGCCGTTCATCAGAAGAACGGACTGCTCATTATCAACCCCGCAACCGATGAGGTTGAAAAGACCGTTGAGGCTCCCGAGGGATGGGGCTTCGGCTCTGTAGTATTGTCGAAAGACGGCAACTTGTGGCTCAGTCTGGCTGCATCGTCAGGTTCGGGCCAAGCCGACACACGCATCGTCAAGCTCAATCCCGCAACACTCGAGCAGACCATCATAGAGTGCCCCGAAGGCATCTTCGGTCCGGCAAACACATGGTATGCATGGACACCCGACTGCTTCTGCGCAAGCAAGCAGAACAACGTGCTCTACTGGAACGGCGGAAATAGCAGCTGGTTCAGCGGCAAGACTATCTACAAATACGATATCGACAGCAACACCTTCAGTACGTTTATCGACTATAACAACGACCCTGACGGCTGGCAGATCTACGGATGCTCGTTCCGCGTAAACCCTGTTACCGACGAAGCCATAGTAAGTCTTTACAAAGGCTACGGCGACCCGACCTATGTTGTGCGCAAATACAATAACGAGGGCAAGCAGACAGCCGAGTATTCAATGATAAGCAACTATTGGTTCCCGTCGCTTCCGGTATTCCCCGACAACGAGGCTCCTGTCGTTGCCGACATCAGTCCTGTAAGTATTACAACTGAGGACAGCACCACCGTTTCGCTGAAAGACGTGGCTACCGACGCCGACAACATGGACGCTGCCATCGTGAAGACCGTCAAGAAGGTGAGCGACGAGAAGGTGCTGAAGGCTGAAATGGCCGACGGCGACCTCGTTATAACTCCGCTCAAGGCAGGCAAGGCAGACATAACCATCCAGATTAACTCTAACGGCAAACTGGCTGAGACCGTTGTAAGCGTAGAAATCAGCGAGGCTACAGACATTGATGCCGTTGAAGGCGCCAAGGCTGAGGAAGTGGGCCGCTACACGCTCGACGGCAAGATGCTCAACGCTCCGCAGCGCGGCATCAACATTATACGCATGAGCGACGGCACAATCAAGAAGGTTATCGTGCGCTAAATCATGCATCACCGTGCGCCCGTCGTGGTGCATCACATATCAAAGGCACGCCCGGCACATCACGTCAGGCGTGCCTTTTCTTTTTGTCGGTAAGTCATGATGAAGATGCGTAAATAATGGTCAAAACGCATTTTCAACCCCATTTTCGCCTGCCTTTTATCCGCCTTTGTAACCTATTGATATTCAATGCGTTGCAAAAGGCCATGTTTTAGCCTCTAAAAGGCCGCTTTTTGCAGCCTGAAATGCCGCCTTTCGCAACGTAAAAGGAGGCATTTTGCATTTCGTCCGCCAGCATTCCGATTTTTTAAACCTTTATCCCTGCCGCGCCTTTCTTCGTGAGAAATATTTTCATTAACTTTGCATCCCGTCAGAGTAACACGTTTATAGCTTGTAAAAACAATGGAAAATAACTATGCTATACAATTCCCCGAGATAATGAAGGGGAAGAAAATCCTTTATGTTCATGGTTTCAGTTCATCGGGACAGTCGGGCACTGTCGTAAAGATTCGCGAGATGTTGCCCGGTGCCACCGTAGTGGCTCCCGACCTGCCTTTACATCCTGCCGAGGCCATGGACCTTCTTCATAACATTTGCGACACTGAAAATCCCGACCTCATCATCGGTACGTCCATGGGCGGAATGTATGCCGAGATGCTCTACGGATACGACCGCATATTGGTAAATCCTGCCTTTCAGATGGGCGACACAATGCTTAAGCACGGCATGCTGGGCAAGAACACCTTTCTTAATCCCCGTCAGGACGGCGTTCAGGAGTTTATCGTAACCAAGGCTCTCGTGGAGGAGTATAAGGAGATTACCGCCAAATGCTTTGCCGGTGTAACCGAGGAGGAGAGCCGCGACAGGGTTTACGGACTCTTTGGCGACGCTGACCCCGTGGTGCATACGCGCGACCTGTTCTTGCAGCACTACCGCAACGCCATCAGCTTTCACGGCGAGCATCGCATGAACGACAAGATATTGCTCCACTCTGTGCTGCCCGTAGTGCAGTGGATTGACGACCGCCGCGAGCATCGTGAGCGCCCTATAATATATGTCAGCATCGACACGCTGCGCGACGCGCGCGGCAATCAGATGTCGAGCGCGATGAAGGCGTTTCATTATCTCTTTGAGCATTACGCCATGTATATCGTTGCTCCGTCGCCAGCTTACAATCCTGAATACATAACCGAAGTGATGCGCTGGGCTGAAGACATGGTAAACGTTCCGGCATGGCAGCACCTTGTGTTCACCAACCGCAAGGATCTTATCTACGGCGACTACCTCATCGACCCGTCAGAAGAGTATGGCGCAGCCGACTTCATGGGCACGCTCATCAAGTTTGGAAGCGACACATTCAAGACTTGGGAAGAGATAATAGAGTTTTTCAGTAGGCTGGGAGGACAATGATAATTCATAATTCACAATTCATAATTCATAATTGGGCACATCAGAACTTCGTTTCATAGTTTGTACGAGAATATCACTTTATATCGTATGTTGTATATAATAACACCCGCCCAATTATGAATTATAAATTGTGAAACAAAGTTTGGCATTAGCTAATTATGAATTATAAACGTGAATTATAAAATCGTGAATTGTGAATTATAAAGACGTTAATAGTGAACTCTTTTCTCGCGTTTTAGAACTTACGCGCCTTTATGATACTGCCGATGCTAAGAGCGTCAACAAGATGGCGCACGAGACGCTGGTGCTGACTTGCCATGAGGGACTGCGCGACACGGGACAGGCCTTCGGTAACCTCTTTTCGCAGGTCGACTATCTGTGCAAGAGGCATAATGTGGCGCTGCCCGACTGGATTGCAGTTCAGGCCATGCGTCGCCATACCAACAGCAGTGAGCCGCTCTCGCGCGAAGATTTCTTCTACGATATGCGCGCCCTCAGCCGCTTCATCTCTGCCGTTACGGGCACAGATGTGCCGGGCGAGCTGCTCCGTGTGCTGCCTGCCGAGCGCAAGCCTTACACCAAGGCAGAAGGCAAGGACATAAAATACGTGAGATGTATCGTAAGAGGGTTCGACGACAAATATATCTATGTGTCGGCCGAAGAGGTGCTCGGCGGAGCCATGCTTGCTGCCGACTATACGGCAGACGACCTCACTTATCTCTCCGAATTGCTGCGCGAGGGCATGCAGCTCAATCTGCTCGACTGCAAGCTCGAAGGTTCATGCACATACAGCGGCAGCGAGGGCGACGTGAAATGCGACATCATTGTGCCTTCGCTCGTTATCGTTGAGCCTGATTATCTTATTGACATCAGCTCTATAGCCGCATGCTTTAAGGAGTACGGTCATCATCCGCTGATATACACCCTCGACCGAATGAAGCCGCGCGCCAACAGTCAGGCAATACTCCTCGGTAATCTTGCCGGCAGCGTGCTCGACGATATTATCAACAGTCGCGGCACCTACAGCATGGCATCTACGCTGAAGTCGAGTTTCAGCGAGAAGGCTCTCGAATATTCAACCTGCACCGACTTCAATCCTGCCGTGTTTAAGGCAAACGCCGCAGTGCAGGCATCCAACATCAACGCCGCCGTAACGAGTATGTTCGGCGAATACGACCGCAGTCGTGTTGTGCTCGAGCCGTCGTTTGTCTGCGAACGTCTTGGCCTTCAGGGCCGTGTCGACCTCATGACCACCGACTTCCGTCTGCTTGTTGAGCAGAAGTCGGGGCGCAACCTCAACATAGAGCGCGCCGCACAGTCGGGCGGCAAGGGCCTGCAGCTTGAGCCGCATTATGTTCAGCTGCTGCTTTATTACGGCGTGCTGAGATACAACTTCAACCTTGGTTTCAACAAGACAGACATCCGTCTGCTCTATTCTAAATATCCCCCGGCACAGGGCTTCCTTGCCGTAGCCTTTTATCGCAAGCTCTTCGCTGAGGCCATCAGTCTGCGCAACAAGATTGTCGCTGCCGACTTCGACATAGCCCTCGACGGCTTCGACAGCGTGCTGCCCGAGCTTACGCCCGCCACGCTCAACACGACAAAGACCGCTTCGTCGTTCTTTCAGCGCTACCTTCTGCCGCAGATAGAGGCCGTAACGGGGCCGTTGGCAGCCATGCCGCCGCTCGAGCGTGAGTATTTCTGTCGCATGATGACGTTCGTATATCGTGAGCAGCTCTTAGGCAAGGTAGGCTCGCAGGAAGGTGTAACGAGCTGTTCGGCCGACCTTTGGAACATGCCGTTGGCAGAAAAGCTGGAGACAGGCAACATCTACACCGGCCTGACGATAAAGGCAAAGGAGTGTGCCGAAGGCAGTTCCGTGCCCGACCGTATAACGCTCTCCGTGCCCGGACAGGGCGAGGGCTTCTTGCCAAACTTCCGCCGCGGCGACATGATTTATCTCTATCAGTATCGTGCCGACAGTGTTCCCGATGTGCGCAACGCCATACTTTACAAGGGAAACATCGACGAACTGCACACCGACGAGATAACAGTGGTGCTGACCGACGGACAGCAGAACCCCGACGTTCTGCAGGTTCAGCATCCCGAGGATATGCCAGACGACATGCATAAGGCAATGGTATATGCCGTAGAGCATGCCGGAACAGACGCTTCGGGCAGCAGCGGAGCGCGCGCGTTGCTTGAGTTTGTAACCGCTCCCGACGACCGCCGCAGTCTGCTTCTCGGTCAGCGTGCCCCTCGCAGAAACGAGAGTGTAAGGCTCACAAAGAGCTATAACCCAAGCTACGACGACATACTGCTGGCCGCAATGCAGGCATCCGACTATTATCTGCTCGTTGGTCCGCCCGGCACAGGCAAGACATCAATGGCTCTAAGGTTTATGGTTGAGGAGGAACTTACGCGCCCCGGTGCGTCTGTTTTGCTCATGGCATATACCAACAGAGCCGTGGACGAGATATGCGCAATGCTCGAAGACGCCTCGCTCGACTATCTGAGGCTGGGCAGCGAGTACAGCTGCGACCGCCGTTTCAAGCATCGTCTTATTGGCGAGGCAGTGCGCAACTGTCCCCGTCTGTCCGATATCCGCGAGCGCATATCCTCGGTGCGCATCATTACCGCCACCACGTCAATGCTCATGTCGCGGCCTTTCGTGTTCAGCTTGAAGCACTTCTCGTTGGCCATTGTCGACGAGGCGTCGCAGATACTCGAGCCTGGACTTATCGGTCTGCTTGCCGCCCATGACCACGAAGGCGGCGTGCGCACGCGTTGCAGCATCGACCGCTTTATCCTTGTCGGCGACCATAAGCAACTGCCGGCTGTGGTGCTGCAGAGCGAAACCGAGTCGGCTGTGAGCAGCGAGGCGCTGCGTGCCATCGGACTCGACAATTGTCGCAACTCGCTCTTTGAGCGTCTGCTGCGCACGGAGCGTGCCGCCGGCCGCAAAGAGTTTACTGGTGTGCTGCGCCGTCACGGCCGTATGCACCCCGACGTGGCCGAGTTCCCCTGCCGTGAGTTCTACGCCAGCGAGCATCTCGAGCCTGTTCCGCTGAAGCATCAGATGGAAACGTCGCTCAATTATGCCGACACAGGTCATGCAGACAAGCTTGACACGCTGCTGCGCACTCACCGCATGATCTTCATTCCGTCTCAGTCGTGCCGCCGTCCCGACGTGTCCGACAAGGTGAACACAAGCGAGGCAACCATAGTGGCCGACCTTCTGAGCCGTCTTTACTCCATGCTCGGCAGCAGTTTCAGCGCAGCCAAGAGCGTGGGCGTAATAGTGCCTTACCGCAACCAGATAGCCGTGATACGCAAGGAGATAGAGAAAACCGGGATAAAGGAGCTTGAAGACATATCCATAGACACCGTAGAGCGCTATCAGGGCAGCCAGCGCGACGTGATAATCTATTCGTTCACGGTGCAGAACAGATGGCAGCTTGAATTTCTTGCAGCCAACTGCTTCATGGACGACAATCACATAATAGACCGCAAGTTGAACGTGGCCATTACCCGTGCGCGCCGCCAGATGATAATGACCGGCAATGTTGAGACGCTCAGTAATAACACAGTCTTCCGCGAGATGATAAGCTATGTGGAGTCGAAAGGCGGCCTGTTCAGATATTACGAATAGCCTTTCATTACGGCGTTTGTGGCTGTTCAGCCGTTAATGTATTGAAAAATGCCTCTTGGCATCCGCCGTCTTGAATAGAGAATAAATACAAAAAAAGTTTTTCTCATAAACTCATCACTCGTCACATTGCAGCATAACTCTCAGTTAGTCAGATTGTTGCAGTGTGATGAGTTGCCGTTTGTACTTATCACGCCGGCAGCGTAAAGACCTTGATGTGATGAGTCTGCAAGTCAGAACATCACACATTAAAGCATTGAATATTAGAACGTTACAGGCAAATGTGACGAGTGATGAGTTTATTCAAAATCTTTTTTAGTTTAATAAACATCGGCCTTTTGCAGCGCAAAAGCTATCCTTTTATGCTGCAAAAGGCCGTATTTTATCGTGCAAAAGCATATCTTTTACAATGCCGCTTGGGGTGTTTTGTAATACATAGACATTACTTCCACGTGATGCTTACTGCCATTCGACATTGCGGATATGCAGGAACGATGTTGCCGTTAAATGACTTTTGGAATAATCTTCGTTACTTTTTAATATCTTAGAAGAACGTTTCTGGCTCGCGTCTTGCCGAGAAAGCCGCTGTAAATTTAGCCGCTGCGTCGGCATATCCTGGCAGATATATGGCGCGTGAGCCGTGAGGACAAACCACCACGCAGCGTCCGCAGGCAATACACTTTGATGTGTCTGTGCTGCAAGGGTCGCTTTCGCTTATCGCTCCGGCAGGGCAGAGCCTTACGCAGGTCATGCATTTGGTACATTTTTCTTTGTCGCCCGTCGGGCACATCGGCACCTTGTGAGCCTCCCTGTACGGGCGGTTGCCCTTCACTTCCGGATTGCCCAAGGCGTCTGTTCCGGCAGCATCGGCGAGCAGTTGGGCACATCTCTTGCCGAACGCGGCAGCCTTTTCAAGGTCGGAAGCATCGGGACGGCCCTCAGCAACCTTTGGGAATATGCAGTGGCGGCCTATGAACGCGCCGGCTGCAAACGTGTGGAAGCCGTTGCCGTTGAGCGTATCTTTTATCTCGAGCAGCGCGTCGTCGTAGTCGCGGTTGCCGTAGACGCACACCGCAACGGCAGGAGTGTTGATGCCGTGAACCATCTTCAGCGCCTCGGCGGCAGCCTCGGGTATGCGTCCCACGTAGACAGGAGCGCCGACAATGAGCATACTATTGTCGCCGCTGAGCGTTATTTCGCTCTCGGGCAGGGCGTTGGTCACGTCGTGTTCAATGATGTTTCCGCCAATGGCCTTGGCTATTTCCCTAACTATTGTGCGTGTGGTGTAGGTAGCACTGAAGTACACCACGTGAATGTCCGTTATGTTCATAATTTGTTTTTTGTATAAAATGAAGCCGATAAAATGTTTCTCTATGCAAATGTAAGAATAAAAAGCGCACGGCGCAAGCATACGCCCCGTGATTTTTATGTGTTGAGGCCGCGTGCCGTTAGGTATCCTTCCCGTCGTCATGCGCTTATTGCCGTAGCTTCGGAAAAAATACACCTTAGCTTCAGAAAGAATACAGCCGTAAAAACGTAAAAGGTATAACATTATCCGTCAGGCGGGTATATGGGTTTAGGATGATAATCGCTACCTTTGCAATGTCGCTAATGATGATATACACACGATATGTATAATGTGCGTACACGACATAAACAAGGCAATATTTTAACGAAGAAAGGACAATATACTACTATGACATTGAATGACTTTTTGGCTTATGCAGCCACGGGAAAACCGCTGAACACACCTGAGATATGCAGTTTTATGGACGAGATGAGCAACGAGGCGCGCCGCGTTACGTTCACACTTAACGCCGAGTTCCACACTCCTGAGGAAGTAAGGGCATTGCTCTCAGAGATTATGGGATACACAGTTCCCGACACGCTGAGAGTGTTTCCGCCGTTTTATACCGACTTCGGCAAGAACATACACATAGGCGAAAACGTGTTTATCAACGCCTGCTGTCACTTTCAGGATCATGGAGGCGTAACCCTTGGCGACGGCTGTCAGATAGGCCACAACGTGGTATTTGCCACGCTCAACCACGGAATTGAGCCCGAAAACCGCCGCTTCACTTATCCGGCTCCGATAGTCTTGGGGCGCAACGTGTGGGTTGGTTCCAATTCGACAATACTCCAGGGCGTTACGATAGGCGACAATTCGGTGGTCGCTGCCGGTGCCGTGGTAACCAAGGATGTGCCTGCCGACACGATAGTGGGCGGCGTTCCGGCGCGCGTGATAAAGCATATCTGACACTGTAAGGCTATAAACGGCCTTCAGAGCGGCTTTGTTTTTTGTAATAAAATAAGAGTAAAATAGGTAAAATAATCAGTAAATGTGGTATCGTGGCGACGGCGGATATGTGCTAACTTTGCACCATAACCAAAACGCTATAACATGAAACTGATTAATGTAACAATGATTGCGGCGGCTATGTTTGCGGCCGTATGCAGTCCGATAAAAGCTGAAGAGAATATGAAAAACGTACTAAACGAAAGGCAGCAGTGCATGGCTGCCATTGCATGCCTTGAGGCAAAGGGCGACATCGACGGTCTGACTACCGCCATCAACGCAGGTTTTGACGCCGGACTTACCGTGAGCGAGATTAAGGAAGCCCTGTCGCAGTTGTATGCCTACACAGGATTTCCGCGCAGCCTTAACGCCTTAGGCACACTGCAGAGCGTTATCAATACCCGCCGTCAGCAGGGTAAGGCGTGCGAGGAGGGCAAGGATGCCGACCCGATGGCAGAAGGATACGACGCACTGAAACAGGGAACGGAGGTGCAGACCAAGTTGAGCGGCAAGCCGTTTACTTATGATTTCGCCCCCGCCACCGACTATTATCTTAAGGCTCACCTGTTTGGTGACATCTTTGCGCGCAACAATCTCACTCACGCCGAGCGCGAGTTGGTTACCGTAAGTGCGCTGTCAGGCATGCAGGGCGTTGAGCCGCAGTTGCAGGCGCACGTCAGCGGAGCGCGCAACATGGGCCTGAAGGACGACGAGATACGCTCAATCCCTGCCACGCTTGCTGCCCGTGTGGGCGAGGTTGAGGCATGGCGCGCTGCCAAGGCCATTGCGACAGTGTTCGGAGAGCCGTTTGATGAGGGCAAGCCTGTGGAGCAGATGATGTTCCCCAAAGGCGACTTCAATTCGGCTTATGCCAAATATTTCATCGGCAACAGCTATCTTGCGCCGCTCAGTCAGGGCAAGGTGCCTGTGTCGAACGTAACGTTTGAGCCTCGTTGCCGCAATAATTGGCACATCCATCACAAAGGAATACAGGTGCTGATATGCGTCGGCGGCACAGGCTGGTATCAGGAGTGGGGCAAGGAAGCCCGAATGTTGAAACCCGGAGATGTGGTTGAAATACCCGAAGGCGTTAAGCACTGGCACGGCGCAACCAAAGACAGCTGGTTCCAGCACGTAACGTTCACCGTTGCCGAAGAAGGCGCGTCGAACGAATGGCTCGAGCCGGTTACGGATGAAGAATATGACAAACTTTAATATATAGCGTGACTTTCTAAACAATACTCCCCGCAGACTGTTGCCTGCGGGGAGTATTATTTTGTTACTTATGGTATTATGTAAGTCGCCGTTCACTTATGCCCTGTGATGTTGCCGGCTTTTATTTCGCCATACATAAAGCATCATTTAAGATGCTTCAGCATCCATTCCATCTGTCCGTATTCAGTGTCGTCAGATGTCCAATGCTCGTTGATGGGCGTCAGCAGCGCCTCTTTCGGACAGCTTAGAGTGTTCCATACGGCATAGCTTGTTGTCGGCGGACAAGTGTTGTCGTTATATCCCCAAGTCATATAAGTGTCGGCTTTCACGTGGCGCGCAAAGTTTACGACGTCATAATAAGCCATGGTCTTCATGTTGTTCTCGGTGAGCATGCCCTCAATGCGGTTGAAGTGAGGATATCCGCCGGTAAGTCCGGCGCTGTATGCCGCCATGTCGCTCAGTGCGGGATGATTGACAATGCACTGCGTCACACGGCTGTCAAGTCCGGCGGCCACCAGCGCAAGCGCTCCGCCCTGACTGCCTCCCTGCACGATTACGTTGCGTCCGTCCCATTCAGGCAGTTGTGTCAGCAGGTCGATGCAGCGCACAAGAGCCAGATAAACGCGCTTCATGTAGTAGCGGTCGCGGTTATCTATGCCGTTGGCAAGATAGCCGTTCTCCTTGCCGTTGAATGCTTTAGATATGTCGTCGAACATCTCCTGGCTCATTCTCGGGTCGAGTCCGTGAATCTCCATCTCCATTCTTATACATCCGTTCTCGGCATAATACTTGTGGCGCAACGGCTCCTTTATGGTCTTTATGCCTGCTCCCGGAGGGCACAGCACCACAGGACAGCTGCCCTTTGCGGCGTTCTTGGGATAAAAGAGATATGCGTATACGGCCTGTTTCTGCTTGTTGAGCGTCAGTTTCACGAGGTAACAGTCAATCTTGTCGGTGCAATATTCGTCGGCTCTTTCCTTTGTATATTTCAGCGGAACGGCCCTCATGTCCTCAATGTTCTTGTTCCAGAAGTCCATAAACTCGGCAGGCTCCTTGGTGTAAGGCCTTATTTTGTCCACCGAGAATCCCACTTTTATGTGATGTTCATAGGTCTTGCCGTCAACCGTGGCTTTCAGTCTGAGGTCGCGAAAGCCCGGAGTCTTTCTCGTTCCCATGTCAATCGTGGCCCTTCCGCCGTTGAGTTTCACAGAGCCTTTCTTGTCAGCCTCCAGCATGTCGTCGGCTATCTCGTAGCTCACCTTGCAGTCTCTCGGTATGCCGTATTTATACAGCTGCACCTCAACTTTAGCCTTTTCGCCCATCTGATAGAGCCAGTCGGCATGGTCGGGCACGGTTACCCACAGATAGTCAGAGCGGTAAGGATAGTTTTCGGCTGCGGCGTTGAGCCATGCAGTAACGACGAAGACAAGTGTGATAATAAGTTTTTTCATTGGTTGTAGTAAATTAGTTGTTGTGCAAAGATAATGCAAACAGCCTTAACGGCAAAATAAATCAAGGCTAATAAGCATTTTTGTTGAGGGCTTGGTGAGGGGTATGATGGGAGGGATGGGACTTATGGGACCATGTAAATGGGTAGGCTTTGGGTTATGGGGATGTTGGGTATTGGGGCATTTGGGCGCATTGTGGCACCCAAATGTTTATTGTCCGCCGTCAGCCGTTGCGGTATTCATTGGGCGTGCAGCCTGTAATCTTCTTGAACACCGTATTGAAGCAGCTCTCGGCACAGAAGCCAAGCATCGACGAAATGTCGCTTATGGGCATGCCTGTCGACAGCAGCAGTTCCTTTGCCATGAGTATCCGTTTTAGCTGTATGTATTCGCTGACGCTCTTTCCCGTCTCACGTTTCATCATGTCGTTAAGATATTCGGCCGACATGTTCAGCTCAGGCGCAATCTTTCCTGCCGTAAGCATGCTGTGAGCGGCTGCCTTGCCCGAGCGCAGAAAGCGGTCTATTATGCCGTCAACAGCCTTCATTGCTGTTGCGTTGGCCTCATGACGGGTGATAAATTGGCGCGCGTAGAACCGCTGACAATAGTTGAGCAGCAGTTCGATACCATTGCTTATTATCTCCTTGCTATATTCGTCTATGGCCCATTTCAGTTCACAGTCGATGCCGTCGAGACACTTGTTGATAACCTTCAGCTCGCAGTTAGACAGGTGGAGAGCCTCGTCTGTGTGGTATTTAAAGAACGAAAAGTCCTTTATCCTCATGCCCAGCGGCGTGCATTTGATAATGTCGGGATGAAAAATCAGCATCTTTCCGTCACATTGCCTGAGGTCAATCTCGGTTGAGGGCGTGGCAAACGTCATAGTGGCTTCGGAGAAATCATAATATTGACGGCCGCATCTTTCGTCGTTGCAGCCGTCGCATATCACCTTGACAGCATAGCAGTCAGTTGCCATGTTGCCCTGTCTGCTCTTGCCCGACATGTCGATGAGGCTCACCAGCGGGTGCCTTGTCTCCTTGTCGAAGGCGCGGTTGCACTCGCATACATAGTTTGTCGTGTCAAGGATATGGCGCATTGTTACTCTCTTTACGTTATTATTCTTGCGATTGCCGTCGCCACGTTACACCGAAGCCTTGCGGTATTCGCTCGGCGTCATGCCCGTGTTGCGCTTAAAATAGCGGTTAAAGTGCTGCGAATACTGGAAGCCCAGACCGTAGCTTATCTCGTTGATAGTCTTTCGTGTGCCCAGCAGTTCACCTTTTGCCAGGTCCATAATCTTGTTCTGTATATACTCCTGCGGCGTGCGTCCCGTCTCGCGTTTGATGAGGTCGCCGAAGTAGTTGGGCGACAAGAAGCACTTTTCGGCAAAATATTTTACCGTGGGCAGACCGTTAACAATAGCCGTATCGCCCTCGAAATAGGCGTCAAGCTCGTTCTCAAACTTGGTCAGAATGTCGCGGTTAACCACCTTACGGGTGATAAACTGGCGCTCATAGAACCTCATGCAGTAGTCGAGCAGCAGTTCTATATTGCGGCATATCAGCTTCTTGCTGTGGTTGTCTATGGGGCGTTCTATCTCTATCTTGATTTTTTCAAGACAGTCTTTGTATATCATCTTCTCCTGTTCCGACAGGTGGAGAGCCTCGGTTGACGAATAAGAGAAGAACGAATATTGCTTGATATCCTGTCCAAGCGACGTGCCGCGTATAAGGTCGGGATGAAAGAGCAGCCCGAGAGCGTTAGGCTCATAGTCGGGTCTGTGCTTGACATGGACTACCTGTCCGGGCGCAAAACTCGTAACCGTGCCCTCCTGATAGTCGTATGGCATGCGGCCGTAGGTTATGTCGCCGCAGTAAGTCTGTTTAAGAAACAGTGCGTAGACACCGTAGTTGTAAGATACATCCTGCGGAAACGCGTTTTTGTCGGCATTTTTCAAGTCAACCACGGCCACAAGCGGGTGCTTTGTTTCAAAGCCCATCATCTTGTTGTAGTCGTCAATAGAGTTAATTTTTATAAGGTTTTCCATGTCTGAGCTGATTTTATTTTCTTGTATTACGGGCATATCCTTTATGGCAGTCATGCCTTTGTCATGCTGCCGTCTTGTCCGTTTGATGTATGCAAAGATAGTTTATACAGAAGTAAAACGATGTGTACGATTTACTGAATTTGTTATATTTTTTACTTTTTCAGCAGTTTTTCGTCATATCGCCGTGGGTTGTTATGTTAAATGTTTACCTTTGTATATATTTTTAACAAACGCTTATGCACATATCCGTCCGTATATTACGCATTGTCATGGGACTGCTGCCGGTGTCGCTTTTACTTTTAACAGGCAGCGCAGTACATGCCCAAGACTCCCTGAGATATAAACGCCACGACCTGGCTTTGACCATAGGACGCACCGACAGCACGGCGCGCACATCGTATTTGAACATCGGACTGCTCGGCGGTGCTGCCCGTCTGCACGGCCTTCAGCTCAACGCCATGACGTCGTTTGCACGCTATGAGATGCACGGACTTCAGCTTTCGGGACTTTCGAGTGTTGCAATGAACATGCGCGGCATGCAGCTTTCGGCGTTCAGCAACGTCAGTCTGTCGCCGTTCAAGGGCCTTCAGCTTGGCGGAGTAACCAACATATCCCACGGCGTGGGCGGCGGAATGCAGCTCTCGGCCCTTGCCAACATCAGTTCAAAGGTGATGAACGGCGTGCAGCTCGGCACGTATAACTATGCCGACACGCTGCGGGGATGGCAGATCGGTGCGGTGAACGTTTGCGTGGAACATCCGCGCGGAGTGCAGATAGGACTGGTAAACTACAGCCGCGACACGGCCGCGCACAAGATAGGACTGGTTAACCTTAATCCTAAAACCAAGGTCGACTTCATGCTCTTTGGCGGCAACAGCAGTAAGATTAACGCCGCATTCAGGTTTCGCAACCGCAGCACTTACAGCATAATAGGTTTCGGAACGCATTATATGGGACTTGACGAGAAGTTCTCGGGTGCGCTCTATTATCGCCTGGGACAGTATTTCAACATTGGCAGGCGGTGGTCGTTAAGCGCCGACGCGGGCTTCTTTCACATAGAGACATTTCAGCATAACTCTGCCGACAAGCCCGAAAGGCTCTATTCGCTGCAGCTGCGTGCCAACGTTGACTATAAAATCAACGACAAGATTGGACTGTTTGCGTCGGCTGGATATGGATTTACAAGATATTACGACCACAACCGACAATACCGCAGCAGGCCGATAATTGAGGCGGGACTGACATTTGCCTACGACCGCAGCGGACTGAAGAACAGGGCTGATGATGACGCGACGGAGGAGGAAACAAAAGATTCGGTGTCGATATATGCCTTCGACAATCCTGCAAACATGAAGAAACGGCCGTGGAAGGCGGCTGCCGAGGCTTTTGGAATCAACGTGCTTGTAAACAGTTTCGACCGCTTTGTGCTGTGTGAGGACTTTGCCAAGATAAGTTTCAACAGCATCAAGGAGAACTTCAAGACTGGCTTTGTGTGGGACAACGACCAGTTTTCCACTAACCTGTTTGCCCATCCTTACCACGGCGGATTATATTTCAACGCTGCCCGAAGCAACGGTCTTAGCTTTTGGGAGTCGGCGCCTTATGCCCTTGGAGGCAGTCTGATGTGGGAACTGGCGTGCGAGATAGAGCCGCCGGCAATCAACGACCTCATGGCTACAACAATAGGCGGAATATGCATAGGCGAGGTAACCCACCGCGTGTCTAACCTCGTTTACGACGACCGTGAGCGCGGCATGCGCCGCTTTCTTCGCGAGTTTGCCGGTGCGCTGATATGTCCTATCCGTGCGTTCAACCGCATATTGAGCGGCGACGCGTGGCGTGTGCGCCATGATTATTATAAATATCACGACTACAGCCGCATACCTGTAGACTTCACCGTGTCTGTCGGCGATCGCTATCTTGCCGATGAGGGCGGACTGTTCAGGGGCGAACATAATCCGTATGTTGACCTGTGGCTGCGCTACGGCGACGCATTCAACGGCGAGGAGAGCAAGCCTTACGACTATTTTACGGCCAACGTAACCTTCGGACTCAGCGGCAACCAGCCGCTTATAAGCAGCGTTCATCTGTTAGGAAAGCTGTGGGGCGTAAACTTCTACGACGAAGACGAGATGACAGCGGTGTTCGGTCTGTTCCAGCATTTCAACTATTACGACTCTGAAGCCGTCAAGGAAGGCACGTCGCGTGTGCCTTACCGCATATCCGAGGCAGCCAGCTTCGGTCCCGGTCTTATCTACCGCTTTCCTAAAGTTGGCAACGTAGGGCGCATGGAGCAGCGCCTCTTTCTCGACGCCATACTGCTCGGAGGCTCGCTGAGCGACTATTACAACGTGATAGACCGCGACTATAACATGGGCAGCGGATTCAGCGCGAAGGCACAGACCGTGCTGGAGTTTCCGCGCTTCGGCAAGTTTACGCTCAACGCCGACTTCTACAGCATATACACATGGGTGGGATATGAGGGCAAGGATCTTGAAAATACCGACCCGCTGCACCTCAACGCGCAGGGCGACAAGAGCAGTGCGGCTCTGCTGGTGGTAAATCCGCGCCTGCAGGTTTATCTCAGAAAGAACTGGAGTCTCGACCTGTTTGCATCGTATTATATGCGCGAGACAAGATATAAATATCACGACAACGTGCGCTCGGAGACCTTCGAGGTGAGGATGGGACTTAGCTACAGCTTCTGATAAGGTTACGTCTGTGGCGGAAAAACAATGGCAATGACATGCCGTCGGCATGGTTTAATGTGGCTTGTTGATGCCGTTCGGTTTGTCCGTCTGTATGAAGAACAAATACAGAGTGTGCCGCATTTAATGGTTAATAACCGTTAAGTGCGGCACATTCTGTTTAACATAAAAAGGCGAAAAACGGCTTGTGAAATCTTTTTCGCAGGTTTTCGGCCGAAAAATCGGCATTTTCTTGTAATTTACGTAATATGTTGTCAGTCAATATGTTATCGCTTTATGTAGGTTGGATGACTGTAAACTTTATTATAAAACACGGCCTTTTACATTGCAAAAGGCCGTCTATTGCAGTGTAAAAGGCCGTGTTTCGTATGGTGAAAGGCTGCTTTTTGCAACCCGTTTCACTGCTTTATTATCTGTATTTTAGTGTAAATTTATGCAGAATGGCATACCTGCTTGTATTTGGCAGATATATTCGCATATTCTGAAAGCATTTGTCTTTTCTAAAAGGCGCACTTCTGACGCATCTCTAAATGTTAACGCCCGTCGGCTTAATGTTAACGGATGTTTAGCTGATAGAAGTATTTCCACAGCGGTGCAGCCATCAGACTCTGTTTTATTTCGTCGTTCACGAGCAGTTGCATCACCTCGTCCTTGGTCATAACATGCACCTCAATGTCCTCCGTGCGGTCGAGGTGCTGACTGCCAACCTTCTCAACGCCCGTAGCCACAAAGCAGTGGGTTATGTTGTTGGTGGTGCTCGTGTTGCCCGATACAGCCATCAGTTCGTGCCATTCTCCTCCGGCATATCCTGTTTCTTCGAGCAGTTCGCGGCGCGCGGCAGTTTCGGGATTTTCGCCTTTTTCGCACACACCGGCAACAATCTCGAAGCAAGTCTGGTCTATTCCGTGGCGATATTGCCTTATCATCACCATGTTGCCGTCGGTTGTCAGCGCTATCACATTGATCCATGTGGGGTATTCCAGCACGTAGTATTCATCGTTAACGACGCCGTTGGGCAGTTCCACGGTGTCGCGGCGTGCCGTCAGCCACGGCCTTTGTATAAGATATTCGCTTTTCAGCGTCTTCCATTTCATGTTGTCTTCCATAATGTATCTCCTTTATGTCTTTATTTTCCCTGTGTTCGGGTTTATTCAGTCTGCATGCTGTCTTTATCAGTCATGTTGGGTTATTGACCGTCTGAATCCGGCAGTGCGCTCAAACGTCATTTCTTTGCCTGTGGCGGGATGGCGGAAGGTTATTGCCTCGGCGTGCAGATACAGGCGGTCGGCAGGGTGGCCGTAGAGGCTGTCGCCTACTATCGGTGTGCCAAGTCCGAGTCTGTGTGCACAGTGAACGCGCAGCTGGTGGGTGCGTCCGGTGTGCGGAAACAGCTCTATCAGCGTGCGTCCTGCTGCCTGTCCGATAATCTTATAGTCGGTTACGGCAGCCTTTCCGTTGTCGGTGTCAACCTTCTGATACGGGCGGTTAAGCGGGTCGGCGATGAGTGGCAGACTTATTCTGCCGCTTGTTGGCGCCTTGGGCATGCCGTCGAGCAGTGCCACATAGCGCTTGCTGATGCTTCTTTGGCAGAACTGCTCCTGCAGGTTCTTGTATGCCTCGGGCGTCTTGGCAAGTATTATCAGTCCCGATGTGTCCATGTCGAGGCGGTGAACGGGCACTGGCTCGCTGCCTTCGGCATAGTTTTGGGCAATCAGCGATGCAGCCGACTGGCGGTCAGACTTTCCCCTGACAGACAGCATTCCGGTAGGTTTGCATGCCACGATGAGCCATTCGTCCTCATAAACAATTTCGGGCAGCCGCTGTTCGGGCGCCTGTCGCGGGTCGGGATCAACGTCGAGGCCCTGCAGCATGTGCGTTAGTATGGGCAGACATTTGCCTCTGCAGGCAGGATAATAGTGCAGATGGTGGCGTATTTCGCTCTTTGGCGAGTCGCCCCACCAAAACTCCGCCATGCACACCGGGTGCAGATGGTTGAGATAGGCATGCTGAAGCAGTTTTGGAGCGCAGCAGTCGCCGGCTCCTGCGGGTGGCACGTGTTGAGGCGTGTCGGCAAATATTGAGCATAGTCCGCGCCGCTCTCCGCGTGCGTTGAGCATGTTGTATTGTTCAAAGAGCCAGTGTTGCAGACTGTCTGACATGGCCTTACGCTTGGCTTTAAGTTGTCTTATTTCGTCCTGGAATGGCTTTAGCCGTGCCTCACATTCGGCCATTTGCTCTTTGTTCCGTTTCTTCATGCGGTGCAGTTCGGCCTTCATAAAGCGGCTTTCGTTCAGCATCCGTTCCTCCTCTTCAGGCGTTATGGGCGTGCCGTTCAGTCTTCTTGCGTCGCGTGCCGCCTTTGCTTCCTTTATCTTAAGCCGGTATTGTTCCTCCTCCGCGGCAGTTCCGGTCTTACAACTCTCAAGTTCATGCAGTGCGTTGAGATAGCTTTCGCCCTTCTCAATACCGTCAATCGTGTGGTTTATGGCCGAAATACGTGCCTCGTTGGTCTTGAAATATCCGTCAGCGGGCGTGGCATCGAACACCGGCGGCACAAAATAAGGATGGTCGTTGCTGCCGTCGAGTAGTCCTGAGAATGCCGCCGTGAAGCCCAGTCGGACTTCTTCGTCCTCAGCGACAAGCACCCCGAACATCTTGCCGTGCTGCAGTTCGTCGCGCCATTTGTCCACTCCTGTAATATATCTTTGCACCTCTCCGGCGGCAAGCAGGCACAGCGGATGAGGCTCGTAGCAGAAAGGAAAGGTGAAGCGAGCCGGCTTTGGCACGTCGGTATGTAGCGGATGAAAACAAGAAATGCTGTCGTTGATAGTCATGATTTGTTGCCGATTTAAAGTTAGCATGCGTCATGCCGTAATGCGCATGAAGGCATAATGAACAAAAAAAGGCCGTGCGTGGCACGGCCTTCATTATTATATCACGTTCTGAAAATTATTTCAGTTTTGTGTAACCATATCTAGCTGTCTCACCAAGCTCTTCCTCGATGCGGATAAGCTGGTTGTACTTAGCCATACGGTCTGTGCGGCTCATAGAACCTGTCTTGATCTGACCAGAGTTAGTAGCAACAGCGATGTCAGCGATAGTAGTATCCTCTGTCTCGCCTGAACGGTGAGAAGTAACTGTTGTGTAACCGTGACGGTGAGCCATCTCGATAGCGTCGAGAGTCTCAGTCAGAGAACCAATCTGGTTAACCTTGATCAGGATTGAGTTAGCAGCACCCATCTTGATACCCTTCTCCAGGAACTTAACGTTAGTTACGAACAGGTCATCACCAACGAGCTGGCAGCGGTCGCCGATAGCAGCTGTAAGTTTAACCCAATTGTCCCAGTCGTTCTCATCGAGACCGTCCTCGATAGAATCGATAGGATATTTAGTGATAAGTTCTTCAAGATATTTAATCTGCTCGTCGGCAGTAAGTTTCTTTCCGTTAGGATCTTTCTTCTTACCGTCCTTCAGCTGACGATAGTCGTAGAACCACTCGCCGTTCTCCTGTACTGCGAACTCGCTGGCAGCGCAGTCCATAGCGATCTTAACGTCCTTGCCCGGCTCGTAACCTGCGTCCTTGATAGCCTGGCAGATGCTCTCCAAAGCGTCCTCGATACCGTTCAGTGCGGGAGCGAAACCACCCTCATCACCTACTGCAGTAGAAAGGCCACGCTTCTTCAGCAGCTTAGCAAGTGCGTGGAACACCTCAGCACCCATGCGGATAGCCTCTCTGATTGAAGGAGCGCCAACCGGACGGATCATGAACTCCTGGAATGCGATAGGAGCGTCTGAGTGAGCACCACCGTTGATGATGTTCATCATAGGAACAGGCATTGTGTAAGAGTTGCAGCCACCGATGTAACGGTAAAGCGGCATGTTCAGAGCTTTAGCAGCAGCCTGTGCTGTAGCCAAAGATACACCGAGGATAGCGTTAGCGCCGAGTTTGCTCTTTGTAGGAGTTCCGTCGAGAGCCAGCATCTTATAGTCGATGGCACGCTGATCGAAAACGCAGTCGCCTTTCAATGCAGGTGCTATTATTGTGTTTACGTTATTAACTGCCTTCAGAACACCTTTGCCCAGGTAGCGGTTCTTGTCACCGTCGCGAAGCTCAAGTGCTTCGTTCTCACCTGTAGATGCTCCTGACGGAACAGCTGCACGGCCCATTACGCCGTTTTCGAGGGTTACTTCAACTTCTACTGTAGGATTGCCTCTTGAGTCGAGGATTTCTCTTGCATGAACTTTTTCAATCTTCATAATTATCTTACTATTTTAAGAGTTGTATTTTTGTTCTCGGTTTTATGCCTGCAAAGTTACTGCCAAATTAGTAATATAGGATATAATTTGCGATTGTATTTTAAAAGATTTAATTTTTTTTAATACATAAAATTGTGTGTAATGTTTTTACGGTCTAAATTGTCATATCCATGTGTCGTTTGTACCCTTATACGTGTCATGCCAGCTGTCAGTTTTGCTGTCAGCGTGCCTCGTCCGGCCGTTGGCGTGCCGGTTTTCAGTTTCCGGCATGTTGCGTCTTGTCTGCCTTCGCAATGTGCTGATAATTAATGCGTTGCAAAAGGCCATGTTTTAGCCTCCAAAAGACCACCTTTTAGCGTGCAATTTGTGCCCTTTTGGAATGTAAAAGACGGCATATTAGAAAACACTGCCGTTCAGTATGCGAAAAGCCGGGTATTGTCGCGAGGTGTAATAACTGAATATGTGTGTTCATATCAGCTGTCAGTCCGCAGGCAGGAGGCCTTCAGGCAAAATGGATTATACTTGTCGGATAGGCTCATGGTTGGAGCGTGATTTTGATAAAAAGTAAACAGGCACGAAATAAAAGACATGGTATGTCCGTTATATTTATAACATAAAAAATATATTTGCTGTCGGTTAAATTAAAAAATATAGCTTATGTTATCATCATCCTTGTTTAAAATACTGCTTGCGTCGTTGCTTTCGGCTGTTTCATTGTGCGGACATTCGCAGAATGTTGTTACGCTTGTGCATGACGATGTCTACGATTGTGGCACCGTAACGATAACCCCGTCTGACAATGCCAAGCGTTTGCGTCTGTCTGCCCGGCGGTCGGGATGCGTGGTGATGGAAGGAAACGGCTGTGAGAAACTGCCCGAAAATCTTAAAATCGCATTGAAGATGGCGTCAGACATCTGGAGCGGATATATGACTTCGGGAGATACGCTGAAGTTGCAGGTGAGCTATGACGACATGCAGGGGGCCGACATCAGGACCGAAGTGAATTATTCGGCGCTGCCTTCGTCGGCAGATAAGGTGATGTATCCGCTTGCGCTGTGCCGTAAACTGGCAGGCAAAGGGCTTGGCAATGTGCCCGAAACTGACGCGGTGATACATATCAACAGCAATACTCAATGGTGTGTAGGGGCAGGCCGTGATGCCGTTGCGGGCTCAAAGAATCTTGCCTATGCCATGCTTAGGGCCATGGCTTCAGCCTTGGGATTCGGCTCGGGCGTAAGATATGACAATGAAGGAAACATTGTGTTTGGATGCGGAGGCATGACTGCCTTTGACAGACTGATATTTGCTGAAGACTGCACGCGCATGGAAGATTTGCCGGTCTCAGACCATACATCACTTGAAAACTTTGTTTGTCCGGCAGCTGGTTATCTTTATGTGTTGAATGCAGAAGAGCGTTATAAGCTGTATGCGTCGAAGAAATTTGACGTTAACAGATCGCTGAGATTTCTCACAAGCGCAGAAAGTTTGATGTACTATAAAGGCGAAGGCAAGATAGACATGCCCGTCGATGATGTGACGCTAAGTCTGCTTGGCGCAACGGGCTGGAGCATGGCGGATGATGCCAAGGTGAAAATAGCCGGCAGAGACATCGACGACACGGGAATTGCGTCGGCCTATAAGTCGCATACCTTTTATATAATGGCAGGCGACAAAGCCGTGTCAGACCGCCGTTGGGAGTGCCGTCTGCCGTTGAAGTCGGGAGGATATGAAACCATAGCCACATCGGCCGACGAAGAGTTTACCGTGCCTGTCGTTGCTGAAGGTGACGAAGACAGATACAGACGCACGATAGACGGCGACATACGTGCTCTGGTTATGTTAGAAGGAAAGGCGGGAGGAGAGGATGTAAAGTCGGAATATGTAATGACTCTAGAGATGAAGCCGCGCATACTCAGTGCCGGCCTGGTGAGCGTTGAGCCTGACGAGGACAATGAGTCATATAATAAAGTAACCATAGAAGTGCGCTACGAAGGCAGCAATGACATATCTGCCATGCTGAGCGAGAAGTCGGGATTTTTTATTTATCCATGCACGTCATACACCCCGTATTATGCCACAATGACCTTTACCTACATCGACCTTACGGACGGTGCTTCAGTGGAGGTGTATGCAGAAAATGCTTATGGCCGTGACACGGCCGTGATAGAGATACCGCCTAAAGGCTCTGCCGGTATCACCGATGTTGAAAGCCGATGCATAGCGGACATAAGTGTCTATTCAGCGGCCGGCGCATTGTTAGGAAATACTGGCGGCATGGACGGCCTGAAGAGTTTCGGCAAGGGCATGCTGATATTGAAGATAAAGTATGACGGCGGCGAAGTTAAGACGGTGAAATATGTCAACAGATAGCATCTTTGTTGTCAGACAGCTGTCTGCCGGCAGCTTGTCGGCATATCCATCCATGCGCAAAGTTTGCTGAAACTTAATGATTAAGCTATTTCAGCAAGTATCTTCTCCGACTGTCCATTATGTCGTCCATATTGCTTAATGCCCATTGAATGAGGTTATTGATGAGCGGAATGAGCGTAAGCGCCCTTTCCGTGAGCCTGTATTCAACACGCGGCGGCACCTCTGCATAGACCTTTCTCGACACTAGGTCGTCGGCCTCGAGCGCCTTCAGCACCTCCGACAGCATCTTCTGCGATATGTCAGGGATGTTGCGGCGCAGTTCGTTAAACCTCATAACGCCGTGCTCGTTGAGCGTTATTAGCACAAGCATTGACCATTTGTCGCCTACGCGCGACAATATGTTGCGTATGGGGCAGGTGGGATATAATGTGTCTTTAAGTTCGTTCTTAATCATAAATACATTTGTTACGGTTTACAAAAGTAACCAATATTCTTAAATAAACCGCATAGACAGGGCTTGATTTTGTAAAATAATGTCTTTCTTCTTACGTGCATCCCCTGGCGTAATATGCTTGTGTGCCTTGGCGGAACGTGTTATATGCACGTGATGTTGTTAAAGTGTGTAAAAGTGATCGGCATAAATTGCTGGGCTTCAGTATTAGTAACCTCCGCGTAACCGGCTTTAGATTTTGTAACCTCTTGATACATACGCAGATATAAACTAACTTTGCACAGCGAAAACAAAAAATACAGTAAGATGAAAAAGTTAGAGATTATAGGCAGCGGTGACAATTTTACCGCAGTTACAACAGGCAGTTTTAACGAGTTGCGTGAGCACGAAATCGACTTCGGTGGCGGTGTAGTTCTCAAAGGAAAGGTATTTGCAGGCACAGCACTTGGCGCAACAGGTTCAGAAATTTCGTTCCAGACCTTTGCTCTGGGCGAGGGCAGCACTTTCCTTCATGCCCACAAGACACATGAGGAACTGTATATCATCGTGAGCGGCGAAGGCGAGTTTCAGGTAGACGGCAAGACCTTTGCAGTGGCTCAGGGCAGTGTAGTGCGTGTTGCTCCTGCCGGAATGCGTGCGCTGCGCAACACAGGCAATGACGACATGGTGATGATATGCATCCAATATAAGGCCAATTCGTTCGGTGCCGACGACACTCCTGCTGCCGACGGAGTGATAGCCGAGGGCGGCGTAGAGTGGTGATATGCGCCTGCGGTTAAGGCCTATTGATGGGGCATAAAGCGTTGAAGGCATTGCCGGTTAACCTTTACTAATGGTCCGGCATACATATATAATAACGTGAGTTCGGTATAAGAAAACGATTGAAAAAGTTGTGGGAATGAAATATTTTTAGTACCTTTATAGCTGACAATCAATAAGTTACATAAAAACATCCATTCCCATGACTGATGCAAATTTAATAGAAATTTTCTGTATTCTCGATGAGTTCTGCAAATATTTTGCTCCTGAACTGAAAAAACACACGCTTGACACCTGCGGCAAACGCCGCCGCAACCGCCCGTGCCTCATGTCCGACAGCGAGGTGATGACCATTCTCGTACTGTTCCATATCTTG